>WNGO01001272.1_pt1 | contig 16135 bp, 9 predicted proteins | sample 5400511 | NCBI WGS metagenome assembly WNGO01 (sample SAMN13153380, study PRJNA577476) | soil metagenome | isolation source: 20 cm soil or saprolite under Garry oak tree replicate 2 | place: USA:California | collected 2016-06-15 | reverse complement strand
CGAAACCGTCGCAGATCATTGAGCGCAGTTTCACGCAGTTGTTCGGCGGCGCGTCTTAGCAAAATGGCACTGCCGAGCGCCCAGGCAGCGGTGACGGCACAGACTAAAATAAGACTGGCCGGCCACGTAAAATTATCGAAAAATGAAGAGCGCGCGACAACCATCAGAGTGAGGACGAGAAGGGGGTACCAGATTAGCGGTGCTACTGCTTGCGTGCGTTGTGCCACAAAGAAAATCTCGTGATAAGCAGAAAGCTCTTCTTCGTCTAGGGGTGGGCTTCGATGCGACCGGTCAGCCACGCTGTGACCCCAGTTCGTCACCTCTCGGCCAAACATACGGATGAAATTGCTGTTTAACTGTATGGCATCGACTACGTAAAACGAGAGAAGCAGCAGACCAGCGCCAGTGAGATAAAAAACGATCTTATCGATCCTAAACGCCGGATCGCTCCGCGCAGGAGGCGGCGGTTGAGGAAACAAGTGCAAAATGGCGAAGGCGAAAATGGAATACAAAGCAAAGAGGATCCCGATTCGGATGCACCGCGGCCAAAACTTGTTTCTGCAAAGATAAGTGTGCCACGCCTCTTCAGCGGAAAAGAGCGAAGTTCCTGAAGGCTGTTTCATCTGCCAATGTTCAAAGCCGATGCCAAGATCGCGCCAGCAAAACGCCCTCGACGGCAACGGGGCAAATGAAAACTCTGCCTCGATCATTTTGGCATTCGCACGAAGATCGAAGCTCGCTTTGAACATGAAGAAGATCGCGAGCACGAACGCGATTAGACGCACCATTTCAGTTGGCCAGATGCTAATGCCTGAAAAAAAGACCAGCGGTTCTTCAGGTGCCCAGTGTTGCGCAACCAAAGCAACCAAGAGAATGATCAGCGGTCCGCCACAGACCAACCAAAAAACTGTGCTGACCAGCGCGCGTTTTAGGCGCTCAAGAGCAGTACCTCCGCCGGCCAGCGTACGTCTCGCGATGCTCAGGCTGATCCAGGCTGCCATGGCCAGGACCGCTATGGCGATGATGATTAGTCTCCAGATTACGCTGGGGGCCAACAGCCAATCGCGAAACCACATCTTCGTATTTTCATATTTCCCGTAGCGTAACTCGAAATCCATTTTCGATTTATCCGGACGCCAACGATACCAGGGCGGACTCAGGTCATAGGCTCCGTGGCGGCTGATCTCGAAGATGCGCGGCTGCCACGAAAGATACAACGCTTCTTCCTCTGTCATCCGGCCTGTGGCAACCAGCGTTCCGAGGTACATCGAAGTTTGATTGTTGTCACGAAACGGTGGGATGTGCCGCTGCTCGATATAAATGTCGGGCACAGTGCTGCCAAACGGAGAGGCGATAACTAGATTGTGTGTAATGTCCCAATCGTCGCGGCGTTCAAAGTGCGCGTCGTAGTTGTTGGTAAAAAAAACGGCGTTAGGAAACTGAGGACGCAACGCGCGCAAAATCATCAGCTTGTCGTAAATATCGGAGCCGAGCAGACCAATCGCGCCAATACCTGAGCCGTCCTCTCGCTGCCAGCGCGCGTTATCCTCTTTCATCTCCCGCGCCAAACGCCGGATATAATCGGATTGATTCAACCCTTCTGTCGCCTCAGTCGCGACCGCGGTCTGGCCAGGCTGAGTTTTTTGCTCCTGCTCGCGTTGAATGTCTTTACCGGGGTCGCCTGGGAGCCGACCGTCAATTCCGCGAAGATAATGGTAAACGTCAATTCGCTCTCGGCCTGCATCCGAGTGCTCACTGTTATCATTGGCTTTCTGTGCAGAGGCTTTAGCCGCGAATGTGGTTCCTAAAGATCGGCCATAGAGCGTGTCCCATTCACTCAAAATCACTATGTGCACTGGCTTTGAAATCGAGGGACCGTTTTGGTTTGTTTGAGGGACGGCGGCGATCCTGCGTCGCGCCAACTCCTCGATCAATTTGTCCAAGACCCAATCATCCGGGGCGATTGTGCGAACAAAGTGAAGACCGCCACGAGGACCAGGTGTTATGAATTCTTTAAGAATTGTCTCGACCGATTTCGGGGTCCCTAGCGAGCTCGCTAAAGTTGTAGGGACGGAGAGCTCTACACACTCATCAGAGACGCCTCCAGAGAGCAGCGTTAAATTTGGAGCCGTCGCCAGAGGCGAAATTATCGACACTCCATCGAGTGTCCTTTGCATCGCTACGGAAGCCGCATCCTTGAGCGGTGTTAGCTTGTCCCAGCACGCTTCCTTTACCATTGTCTGCAAGCCCATGGAATTTGACGGGCCGATCAATCTGACCGCGATCTTATCGCGGATGCCCTCGGGCGCGAGCCGATCGATCAAGCGAGCCAAACAGCGCAACGGATTGACGTTAAAATTTGCCGCGGGCAACCAGACTACGACAACCCGCTTGGTGTCTGTGGGACAAACTCTTTCTCGATCGTCTATCGCTTCACATTCCTCCCATGGAAGTAGCAATGCTTCTTTTACAGGGAGCGAGGGCACGTTTGCCTCCGGCGGCGGCCACGTGTCCGTCACGAACCCGATATGCTCACCGTCGATCGGCATAAATCCGCTTTCGCTTAGTCCTTCGAGCACCGCCTGGCGGGCGCGCAACCGGGACTCGGCTTGTTCGCTGTAGGGTCCGGCATCGAGCATCACCGCAAGCAAAAGAACAGGAACAGGCGCAATCAGTGGGATGACGATGTTAAGATTCTTTGAAAACGCCTTAGTGTCTTGGTCGAGCAATGCGGTCAGCGCGCTGATGTCATGTAATTTGGCACTGGCTTCTTTGGTTGGACCGTCGCCCTGTTGATTCAGCAGAGACTTTTGCTTTTGAGCTACTCCTATCGGGTCTTGCCATAAGCGCGCGTCGACATCCTGAGCCGCAATCACTGGAGCGGTTTTTTCGCTCGCAACCGATGGGCGTTCGCTCATCAGCGGCTTGTACTGCGCGACGACTCCTGCGAGAACCGCCAGAAGCGGCAACAGTGTGCCCCAAGGCAAATCAAACTTCCGCTTGTCGTTATCTGCCATGGTCGCTTTCGCCGCCACTGATCTTCGGAGAATCGGCGGGCATTAGTCCAGCTGCATGTGATTCATCGACTGGTTCGTTCGTCGGGCAGCTGGTCAAAGCCAGCAATGCAGATGCAAAAAGCCTACTTCCGACTCGCGCGAGAGGGAGAAGACCGCCCCTGGTGGTTGGGAGCAACACCTTCACCGGACCCCATTGATATGCCTGTCATGAGACCGATGACAAGAAAATTTGGAAGCCGGACGGTGGCGGCTTCCGAGCAGTGCGAGGCCGCGACGGCTTCCCAAGCCGTCGCTCCTTGAATCACTCGACGAATTCCAGTTCGATCGGAACGTCGATGTAGCCGCTGTCGCGCGCTTCAGTCAGAAATTTGCGGACGGCAGCGCGCCCGAGCTCCCCATAATCGCGTGTAAATTCGTTAACATACATGCCGACGAATTTACCGGTGAGTTTCCTGCCCATGCCGCGCGCGTAGGCAAGTGAATGGCGCACCGCGTCGTCTCGATGCGTCAGGCCATAATCGATGCTTTCACGAATAATCTTAGTGAGGTCGTGGCGGACCGCTGCCGGAATATCTTTGCGAATCACATTGCCGCCGAGCGGCAATGGCAAACCGGTGTGTCCCTTCCACCATTCTCCAAGATCGATAATCCTCTCAAAGCCGGCATGCGCATAAGTGAGTTGTCCCTCGTGAATGAGCAAACCGGCGTCAGCCCGCCCATTCTTTACCGTCCCGAAAATTCGGTCGAATGGAACAACAACGAAATCGAATTTCCCCAGAAAAAGCTGCAATGCCAGAAAGGCACTGGTCATTTGACCTGGCACAGCGATAACACACTGACGCAACAACTCGCGAGCGCTATCGTCAGTCATTGAAGCGTTAGATGTTGGATGTTGGATGTTGGATGTTGAGCGTTTCGTGACAACGATTGGCCCATATCCGTCGCCCATGCTGGCTCCGCATGGCAGCATTGCGTAATTCTTGCTTACGTAGGGATACGCGTGAATGGAAATCGCGGAAATATGCAGCTCACCTCGTTGTGCTCGCTCATTTAGCGTCTGAATATCTTCAAGCCGATGGTCAAACTGATAACCACGGAGATCGATTTTGTTCTCTGCCATCGCATAGAACATGAACGCGTCATCTGGGTCGGGGGAATGGCCCAGCGTAAAGCGGTCAGTAATGTGCTTTCTCATGTAACTTGTTGCGCACAACACTCGGCCTTCCACGGACAAAAACAAAACAGCCGCCACGCGGTTCCGCGCGGCGGCTGTTTGTTGTAACTGTATTGGGTGAGCGCTGACTTCTCTACAGCGCCCCCATTAACAGTATTATCGATTCTCTACCACTCGGGGCGTCGGCCTGATCATTTCAAGCTGCGCGCTCACTTTCTGAATTTCATCGGCCTGCTGCCTGAGAGCTGCCGTCAGGGCATTAATTTGCCCCTCCTGCAAAGCGATTCTTGCCGCTTGTTTTTCAGTGGTGGCCTTCAGTTGCTGGACGACCCGATGGGTTTTGGTCAACTCGTTCGCCGAGAGAGGCGACCCCGCTACGCCGACGCCGAGCTGGCCGTCTGCGGCTACGATAACAGGGGCGCCGACGACTGGTACACCGAAGATACCGGCCATGTAGGCGGCCCCTACAAAGTTCGGATCGCCGATGCGTATGGTTCCACTCTCGCTCGTGACACCATCAGCGGCCGTTGCGCCGATATAGATGTTATCGTCGCCCTCTACGGTATCTCCTGCACTCCAGCCTACGACTGTGTTGAACGAGCCGCTTGCGTTGCCTGCGAGTGCCGAGTCACCGAGCGCGGTGTTTGAAGCGCCGTCGGCGTTACTGCTCAAGGCCAGAACGCCCATGGCATTGTTCTGCACACCTACGGTGTTAGCATCCATGGCTTGAAACCCAACAGCGTTATTTGAATCACCATCAGTGTTACTAAAGAGTGCCTCACCGCCAACAGCCGTGTTGACGTTTCCAAGTTTACTTCCACTCACATCGTTATTCGAGAGCGCCAGATCACCGATGGCGGTGTTTGCAGCGCCGTGAAGGTTTTCAAACAGTGCGGAATCGCCCACGGCGTTGTTGCTGAACCCGTCGCTGTTGTTAAACAGCGCGAAGGCCCCGAAAGCATCGTTGAAATTGGCGCCTGCCACACCGTTCCCGTTATAAACAAGGGCGTCTGTTCCGAAGGCGGTGTTCCGTGTGCCGCCAATGTTGAGCAAAAGCGCTGCAGCGCCGCCTGCTGTATTTGAATCACCATTGTTAAGGACCAGCGTTCCAGTGCCTATACCATTGCTGAAGTTACCAGTGGAGGTGCCAAACAGCGAATACCAGCCAACCCCTGTGTTTCCAGCACCGGAGGTAAGGTTATGAAGCGCCTTGCATCCTTCCGCTGTCGTAAACCCAGGATAGCATCCGTCCGGATTCCCGGGTATCGGTGTGGGTAATACTTGTGGCGCTGCCTGCATTTGTGGCAAAACCACCAAGCTCACCAGAATAAGCGGGAGGAGAAGAAACGCGCGCCCGCAAACTAACGTTTTATGTTGAATCAGTGAATACATTGAATGTGTTCTTTCTCTTTCCCGGTTATGTTTGTTTTGGTTTTTTAGGTCACTGGACTCCAAACAGACAAAAAATCTACCGGGCAAAGTTCTTTGTCTTTTTTGGTGCCGTCCGCATTGATACTGAATTTCAGCGTTTAATGTCAATACTTTTTTTAAGAATTCTTTTGCCAATGAACAGGCAGCACCCTGCTAATCATGGTATATCTTGGGCACGGATTGCTGTTTGCCATGACAAGGCTGTTCCGGTAGCCTCAGACCCATGGCACGTTCTGGTCTCGGTAAAGGTCTTGGTGCGCTGATTGGCACACCTTCCGTTACCCCGGCCACCGGCGTCGCCGAGTCGGGCGAGAGAGTGCATCAGATTGAGCTGGCAAGGATTGTGCCGAGCACGCTGCAGCCGCGGAAGGATTTTGGACGCGAAGCGTTGCAGGAGCTGATCGATTCGATTCGACAACACGGCATCATTCAACCGCTGATAGTCCGTCAGGTAGGCGCGCGATTTGAACTTATCGCAGGCGAGCGCCGCTGGCGCGCGGCACAGGAAATCGGCCTTGCCACTGCGCCAGCGATTGTTCGCACCGCCAATGACCTGGAGGTGCTCGAGTTATCCTTGATCGAGAACCTGCAGCGCGCCGACCTAAACCCGATCGAAGAAGCTCAGGGTTACGCGAGGTTATCGAATGAATTTGGAATGCGGCAGGAGGACATCGCGCTCAAGGTGGGTCGTAGCCGGGCTGCAGTGGCGAATGCGCTGCGCCTTTTGGATCTGCATCCACAGGTGCAAGTCTGGCTAGCTCAGAATTTACTTTCAGTCGGTCACGCAAAAGTGCTGCTAGCATTGAAAGCTCCGGAGGAACAACTGCTCGCTGCGGAAACAGTTTTGCGGCGCAATGCCACGGTGCGTTCCACGGAGCGGCTGGTCGCCCGCCAGCTAGGGATCGGACGGTCACGGCGAAGGTCCCGGCGCGTGGCAGTCGAATTGAGCGCCGAGGGGACGGCAGTAGAAGACTTGCAAAACCGGTTGCAACAACATCTGGCGACGCACGTCGTCATCCACCACGGAGACAAACGCGGGCGGATTGAAATTGAGTACTACGGAACGGACGATCTCCAGCGGATCGTTACCGCCCTGGGACTGCCGCCAGCGGACTAACACAACTAATGGAAATTGTAGGGCGTCTGTGTCAGACGCCAATCCCAGAGTATCGGCTGATCACGGCGTTTTACAGAAACGTCCTACAAATCGCCCTGATTTTGTTTTCCGTCTTGATTGGTCAGGCAGGTTCGCTACGCGCAACAGCCCCGAGGATCTGGGACGAATTCTCTGGCGAGAAAGCCCTTGCTCATGTTCAACGGCTCGTTGATTTCGGGCCGCGACCCGCTGGATCTAAATCTCTCGAAGAATCGAGAGAATACATTGAGAACGAACTTCGTCGTTTCGGTTGGCGGGTAACGCGTCAAGGATTCAGTGATGACACTCCGCGGGGCAAGATCCAATTCGTAAATTTGGTGGCCCAATTTCCCGATCATGGGAAGGCGGCGTCCCGCTCGTTCTTGTTGTGCTCTCATTACGACACAAAAATTTTTGACACCATTCGCTTTGTGGGTGCCAACGACGGCGGCTCAAGCACAGGGCTGCTGCTGGAATTGGCTCGTGTAATCGGGCAGCATCCGGATCTGGCCAGGAAAATTGAACTGGTATTTTTCGATGGCGAAGAAGCCTGCGAGCAATTTTCCGCAACGGATGGTTTGTACGGAAGCCGCTATTTTGCCAGGCAGCTTCAAAGGGAAGGTGCGAAGCAATTTCGCGGCGGATTGTTGTTCGACATGGTTGGCGATCGATCACTTGGCATCACGCTTCCCAACGATTCTCCTGCCGACATGGCGCGAGATATTTTCGCCGCGGCGGAAGCGCTGAAGTTGCGAAATTATTTCACATATCTCGGCCGGGAGCTGATCGATGATCACGCACCACTGAACGCGATCGGTATTCCAACGCTCGACATCATTGATTTCGACTTTCCCTGGTGGCATACAGCCGATGACACCATGGACAAGATCAGCGCGCAGAGTCTTCAGACCGTCGGGTCTGTAGCTTTGTACTATCTGTCTGAATTCGCGCTAAAATGATGATGGCCGGACAGCGTACGGATCGTCACGACCTTCTACCCGTTCATTGTGAATTTCGGCATTGCCTGTTGCCATTTTTGCCGGCAGTCTGATCGTGAAGTCCGCCTCAATGGAGCGCATCGCGTCTACGTCCCAGCCAACGCATAAGAACGTTGGCGTCATCGGCCTTGGAATCATCGGTCGTGGAATCGCCGGGCATCTTCGCCGCAAGGGGTTTTCCGTTTTTGTTTGGAATCGGTCACCGCAGCCCGTCCCAAATTTTGTTGGTTCGCCTGGAGAACTGGCGAGCCTTTGCAATTACATTCAGATCTTTGTGTCCGATGACGAAGCTCTGTTGCAGACTGTCGAGCAGCTAAGCGAAAGCCTCACGCCCCGTCATGTTGTCCTTGCGCACTCAACAGTCGCTCCGGATTCAATGCGGGCTGCGGCGGAAATCGTCGAGCGTCGAGGAGCGCGGTTTATCGAGGCGTCCTTCACAGGTAGCAAGCCCGCAGCGGAGAAGGGCGAACTGGTTTACTATGTCGGCGCGACCGACGCAGCCTTGCAGGAAGCGCGTCCTATTCTCGAAGCAAGTAGCAAACAAATCATCTACATCGGAGCTATCGGCCAGGCTAGCGCCATAAAGATCGCAACGAACATGATTACTGCTGCAAGCGTGCAGGCCGCGGCGGAAGCACTGGCGTTGGTACAAGCTTTGGGATTGCCGCCGGAAAAATTTATCGAGGCAATGCGCGCCAATGCGAGTCAATCTGCCACTCTGACCATGAAACTGCCGAAAATGCTCGAGCGGGATTTTGGGCCGCAGTTTTCTGTTAAACACATGCTGAAAGATATGCAGCTGGCGAGTCAGATTGCTTTATCGCATTATCTGGATCTGGGAGTCACCGCTGCCGCCCGGGATCAGTTGTTCGAGCAAATGCAATGGGGTCACGGGGACGATGATTATTCGTCGGTTGTGCGCAAATATTTGCACGAACCTGCGCCAGCTTCTTACGAAGAGCCGCACTTGGAAGAGCAGAGGGAACAACCCGACGTCAACGAATCGGTTGTTCCTTCAGCAGAATCGGAAACGGAGACAATGGCAGACGTTGCGGAGCTGACGGCTTCACCGCAGCCTGTGCTCGCTTTCAGAGAAGGAGGCAGCACAGCAGCGCCGGCTGACACATCGGCACGGTTGCGCCGCGGCTTTCTCAAACAACTCCTGAGCAAGCTCTCGTCTGGAAAGGAATGACGCAGCTGTCCCAAGGCGGGCAGGGCAGCTTCCTCGATCTGTCCGCGCGCGCGAAGCTGAGCATTACCGGGACGGATCGGTTCCGATTCCTCAACGGCCAAATCACAAATGATTTGCGCAAGGCCACTGGGACAAACGCGATCGAAGCGTGCGTCCTCAATGCCAAAGGCAAAATAGACGCGCACGTTTTCGTTAGTGCGCGTGATGAATCCTTTTTGGTGGATGCAGAGCTGAATCTGAGAGAGAAACTTCGCGCCAGGTTGGAGCGCTATATCATTGCAGACGACGTTCAGATTGAAGATGTCACCGATCAATTCTCGCTACTTCACGTTCTGTCAGAGCAACCGCCGACTGCGGAGAAAGGCCGGATTGTTTCTGTGCGCCGCTTTGCCGAGCCAGGTTGGGACATATGGAGCGACTCGGCGGATCACGACGTTGTGTGGCAGCGATTGGATTCGGCCTTTGCGGTTCTCGATTCCGGCGCTGCAGAGGTGATGCGAATCGAACAAGGTCTTCCTCGCTCGGGCTTCGAGCTGACAGAGCAGATTATTCCAATCGAAGCTAATCTGGAACAACGAACGATCGATTACCAAAAAGGCTGCTACATAGGCCAGGAAGTGATCTCGCGAATAAAAATGTCAGGGCAAACGAACAAACGATTGTGCGGCTTCGTTTCGCTGGATCGTATCCCGCTTCAATCGGGAATGAAGCTTGCCGCTCCGTCAAAGGAGGGCAAAGAAGTTGGCTGGGTCACAAGCGCAACGCACAGCGAACGCCTCGGAAAAGAAATAGCACTCGGCTATGTGAAGCGCGGTTTCAATGACGTCGCCACGAGATTGGACGCGTTCGTTCCGGAAGATTCAGCGCGAAAAATTACGATCGAAGTAGTTCCGCTTCCGTTTCTCTGAAAGCTGCGCCTGGGGGCTGCTAGGCGCGAGTCACTGAAGTCTAAAAATTTCCCGCGCGCGAGAGAGGCAAGCGGTGCGCGACCGAAGTGCGTTCACATTATGCGATCAATCTCGACTTCTGAGCTTGACGCGTTGCCGAAGTTTTGAGGTGATCGTGTCGCGCTACGCAACTTTCAATCGATATGAGTCACGAAATTTGTTTTGCCCTCGCGCAGCGCATTTATAGAATCCGTTATCCCTCAGGCAACCGATTAACCTTAACCCTTGGCAACGTTCTGAACCGGACAGTTCCTGAGCTTAGTTCCGTTTTATTGGCAATGTGGCGACCGACGTCCATTGACGCCTCTGCCGATTAACAACCATGGCAAATTTCTTTCCACGCTGGACGAATTGGATGCCGATCAAAGTGTTGCTCTGCGGCATCGTACTCGTCTGTGGAGTGACCGGCGCCACGTGGTACTACGCCACGCCAAAATATACGAAAGTGGGATATCAACCGATCCAACCGGTGCCATTTCCACACGACATTCACGTTACACAGTTGGGGATGGATTGCCGTTATTGTCACAGCTTTGTGGAAATGACGGCGCACTCCAATGTACCCAACACACAAACCTGCATGAACTGCCACACGCAGGTGCAAAAGGACAACCCAAAGCTGGAGCCGGTGCGTGCGAGCTGGACGTCAGGTGATCCGGTCGACTGGGTGTGGATCTATCGCACGGTCGATTACGTTTATTACAATCATGCCGCACACGTGAACCGGGGCATCAGTTGTTTCAGTTGTCATGGTCCGGTCAATCACATGTCGACGGTGTACCTGGCCAAGCCGCACAGCATGGCCTGGTGTCTCGAGTGTCATCGACATCCGGAAAATTTTCTGCGGCCCGAAGAGCAGGTTTTTAATCTCGATTGGAAACCTGAAGACGTGAAGCCGGCGGAGTTTGTCGCGAAATATGGTCAGCCCAAAGACGCGCATGAAGATTTCTCGAAGAAGAAAAAACTCACCCAAGTCGAGATCGGCCAGACGCTGAAGGAGCGCTGGAATATTACTCCGCCACAAAATTGTCAGGGGTGCCATCGATGAAACGCGTATTCCAACATCCGCCAGAGCCATTACACGGAAAGCATTACTGGCGCGGCTTGGGTGAGTTGAACGACACGCCAGAGTTTCGCCAGTGGTTGGAACGCGAATTTCCCGCAGGCGCGGCGGAGCTGAACGGTGACGAATGGTCGCGGCGCGACTTTTTGAAATTGATGGGCGCTTCGATGGCGCTTGCTGGCGTTGGCCTGACGAGTTGTCGCCGCCCTGAACTGCACCTGGTTCCGTTCACCAAAAACGTCGAGTGGACCATTCCAGGAAAATTTCTCTACTACGCCACAGCGATGCCGCGGCGCACCGGCGCAATTCCGCTGGTCGCCACCACCGTCGACGGACGGCCGATCAAATTGGAAGGTAATCCGTTGCATCCGGCCAGTGGCGGAGCGACCGACACCTTCGTTCAGGCGTCGGTTCTTGACTTGTACGATCCATCGCGATCGCAGCGCTTCGTGCACAAAGGCAAAACGAGCAACCGCGGGGATTTCGACAATTACCTTGGAGGGCTTCGCGGTACGCTCGGCGGTCAAGGAGGAGACGGTCTTGCGTTCCTGGTTGGCGAAACGCTTTCGCCTACACGCGAGCGGTTACGTGCGGAATTGGAAAAGAAATTTCCGAGTATGCGCTGGTGTGTTTATGAACCGCTGCTCAGTCAGGAACAGGCGACTGCCGCGCAAAGCGCGTTCGGGGCCGGCGCGCGGCTCATTCCAAAACTGGATCGCGCGGATGTAATTCTTGCTTTGGACAGCGATTTTCTCGATTGCGGACAGGGCGATCTCGAATCGGTGCGCGCGTTCACTTCGCGGCGACGCGTGAATTCTTCGAAAGACAACATGAATCGGCTGTATGTCGTCGAGAATCGCTTCACGCTCACCGGTGCAATGGCGGATCATCGGCTCCGATGCCCGGCGAGCCAAATTGCTGCGTTCGCGCAAGCGATCGCGGGAAAAATCCTCGCAGGCACAAACGATGCAGGTCTCAGCGCACTCGTCGGCAATCTGCAAACCGGCGGCGGAGCAAAGTTTGATGAGCAATGGCTTACCGAAGCGGCGAATGATCTTCTTGCAAAACCGGGCGCAAGCTTGGTGCTGGTCGGCAGCAATCAGCCAGTCGCAGTGCAACTGCTCGCGTACGCAATCAACGCTGCGCTGAAAAATGTCGGGCAGACGTTGGTGGTTCGGCAGGCTCCGCAGAATCCGCGCACGATGGACATTTCACAACTTGCGTCGGACATAAACGACGGCCGGGTCAAGCAGCTGTTCATTCTCGGCGGTGATCCGGTTTACAACGCACAGCGCGGTTTAGTGCAGGATCGCAAGACAAAGCTGCCGCTCGACTGGGTTGATCTGCAAAAAAAGGTGCCGGAGATCGTGCGACTCGGTTATCACGAGGACGCCACCTCAGCACTTAGCCAGTGGCACATTCCAATGGCGCATTATTTGGAATCGTGGGGCGACGCTCTCACGTTTGGTGGCGATTACTTGTCGATTCAGCCAATGATCCTGCCCCTCTTCGGCGGGCTTTCGGAAATTGAACTGCTCAACGCGCTGCTTGGCGGGCCGAAAACAGAAGGGCCCGAACTCGTGCAAGAAACTTTTCGCGCCACTACCAATCCGCCGGGCGATTTTCAAACTGCGTGGTCCAATTTCCTTCACGACGGTTTTGCGTCCCACTTTCAACCGCGTGATCAAAGTTCCTCGTTTAACGCAGGCGCAGTCGCGTCCCAGGTTCAAAGTTCGTGGAAACTGCCGGCAGCACCTGCGCCAGATTCACCGGAAATTGTGCTCACAGGGAGCTATGCAATGGACGACGGCCGCTACGCCAATAACGGCTGGCTCCAGGAATTGCCCGACCCCATAACGAAACTCACATGGGACAATGCCGCACTGATGAGTCCGGCTTTCGCCAAAAACCTCGAAGTGCAAACCGGAGATCTGGTCCAGGTGACGATCACAGAAAAAGGGGCCGCTGCGGAGCCGATTAAACGCGAGCTGGTCATAGCGGCACTCGTCTCACCCGGGCACGCTGACAATTCGGTTACCGTGCCGCTGGGGTGGGCGCGAAAGATGCCCGAATTTTACGAGCTGCCTTATGCAGGTGGCGCGCTCAAAGAAAGACCCGGCATCGCGCAGCAATCCGGGTTCAATGGTTATTTCTTACGTACGGCGGCAAATCCATATTTCTCTGTGGCTGGTGGGCAGGGGATTGAGAGCGTGCGGGTGAAGAAGGTCGGGCGCACGTATCCGTTCTCAATCTCACAGGAGCAATTCAGCATTGAAGGCCGTGGGCTCATCCGTGAGGCAACGCTGGAAGGCTATCGCGCCGACCACGATTTTGCGAAAAAAGTTCCGGGCGAAGAGGAACTGCCACATCCTCCGCCGAGCATTTACACGCATCCGCCGCTCACTGCGCCGCAGCAGTGGGGAATGTCGATCGACCTGAATGTTTGCACTGGCTGCAGCGCGTGCGTGATCGCGTGCCAGGCAGAAAACAATGTTCCCGTGGTTGGCAAATTACAAGTGTCTCACGGCCGGATCATGCACTGGCTCCGTATCGACCGTTACTACGCCAGCAGGAAGCCGTTCAACCAGGACCGCGGCGATTGGCCGGAAAATCCAGAGGTCGTGCATCAACCGATGCCGTGTCAGCATTGCGAGAACGCGCCGTGTGAGACTGTCTGCCCCGTTAACGCGACGGTTCACAGCGAAGACGGTCTCAACGTGATGGCTTACAATCGCTGTGTCGGCACACGCTACTGTTCGAACAATTGTCCATTCAAGGTACGCCGGTTCAACTTCTTTGATTACAACCAGCGGCCGGTCGGCAAGAGAAAAATCGCCGGCGCGTTCAACATCTACGAAGAATATTTCGCGCCGCTCACCACTAAAGGCGCGCCGGACACTATCAAGATGCAGAAGAATCCCAATGTCACTGTGCGCATGCGCGGCGTCATGGAGAAATGCACTTTCTGCGTCCAGCGTATCGAGGAAGCAAAGATCGCGGCCATCGCGCGTGCAGGCGCGTCTGCCGATAAGCAAATTCCGCACGATTCGTTTACTACAGCATGCGCGCAGGCCTGCCCCACAGGCGCAATTGTTTTTGGCGACATCAAGGATCCGGAAAGTCGCGTTTCAAAAATGAAAGAACAGGACCGCAATTATCGTTTGCTCGATTACTTGAACATCGTCGCGCGCACCAGTTATCTCGCGAGGATCCGCAATCCCAATTCAAAGATGCCCGACGCGGAGAATATCGGAGTCGCAAGCTTGGTGGAGAAGGTACCGGAATGATGAATTCTCGATTTTTGATTTTCGATCCAATTGGCAATGGGCAACTCCGAAACATTTCGCGAGCCCCGATTATTTCGGGGTTGGCAATTTGACCATGGACGGAGCAGCAGCAGCACAAGAAACGATTGAGAGTGCCGAACGGCAGATCGAGCGCGCTCCGCTTGTTCTGAACCGGCGCAATTTCAGCTGGCTCACGGAGCGAATTTCCGGTGTCATAGAACAACCTGCGCCACGCTGGTGGTGGGTGGCATTCACCATCACCTCCAGCGTCGCGACGTTCGGACTCTTTTGCATTGGTTACCTGATTTCTACCGGCATCGGCACGTGGGGAAATCAGGTCCCAGTTGGCTGGGCTTGGGACATTACAAATTTCGTTTTCTGGATCGGTATCGGACACGCCGGCACGCTCATTTCCGCGATCTTGTTTTTGCTGCGGCAAAAATGGCGTACTTCTATCAATCGTTCCGCTGAAGCGATGACCCTTTTCGCGGTGATTTGCGCCGCGATTTTCCCAGGCATCCATGTCGGTCGTTTCTGGATGGCGTGGTATCTGGCGCCTGTTCCGAATAACTGGGCCATCTGGCCCAATTTCCGCAGCCCGTTGATGTGGGACGTGTTTGCGGTCTCGACGTATTTTACGGTCTCGGTCCTGTTCTGGTACACCGGTTTAGTTCCCGATTTGGCGACTTTGCGCGATCGGGCGACTACCAAGATCGGGAAGTTTCTTTTCGGATTTTTCGCCCTCGGCTGGCGCGGCGCAAACCGCCACTGGCGTCACTACGAAATGGCGTATCTTCTGTTGGCCGGACTTTCGACTCCGCTGGTTCTGTCGGTCCACAGCGTCGTGTCTTTTGATTTCGCTACGTCGATCGTGCCGACGTGGCACACAACCATTTTTCCTCCGTATTTTGTGGCCGGAGCGATCTTCGGGGGTTTTGCCATGGTGCTAACGCTGCTGATTCCCGCGCGTGCGATCTTCAAATTGTACGACGTCATTACGCCAGGGCACATCGACAAAATGGCAAAGATCATTTTGTTGACCGGCTCGTTCGTAGGCTACGCGTACGCCATGGAATTTTTCGTGGCGTGGTACAGCGGCAATTCGTACGAGCGGTTCGCATTTTGGAACCGCATTTTCGGGCCGTACTGGTGGTACTGGTGGTTCGGTATGCTTTTCTGCAATTGCCTCTCGCCACAGCTCTTTTGGTTCCGGTGGTGCCGCCGAAACGTTCTTGTCGTCTTCTTTGTATGCATGTGCGTGAACGCCGGCATGTGGTTCGAGCGGTTCATTATTATTGCTGGCGGTCTGATCCGCGATTTTCTCCCATCCTCCTGGAGAGTTTTTCATCCGACATGGGTGGACATTTGGACGTACATCGGCACGCTCGGCATTTTTACTTCGTTGTTTCTGCTATTCATCCGGTTCCTGCCGATGATCGCAATGTCCGAAGTGAAGACCGCGATACCTGAGGCGGACCCGCATTACGGTGAGCCGCCTGGCGTGCGATCGGTTTCTCCCGGCGGAAAGGAGCGCACACGATGATAAAGACTCCGTACGGTCACAGAGTTTACGCAATGGCGGCGGAGTATCCGAGCGCTGCTGCGCTTTACGAAGCAGCCAAAAGTGTCCGCGACGCGGGCTTCAGGCGATGGGACGTTTTTTCGCCGTTCCCGATTCACGGGATGGATGATGCGATGGGGCTTGGAAAATCGTGGTTGAGCGGGTGGGTTTTGTTCGGTGGAGTTTCCGGTCTGCTGACCGCTGCTGTTGTTGAATTCGGCCCCTCGTGGGGTCTGTATCGGCTCGACGTGCACGGTAAGCCCTGGAATTTTTGGACCGTCCCCGCGTTTTTCCCAATCATGTTTGAGTTAACCGTGCTCTTCGGCGCGT
>WNGO01001271.1_pt1 | contig 16136 bp, 13 predicted proteins | sample 5400511 | NCBI WGS metagenome assembly WNGO01 (sample SAMN13153380, study PRJNA577476) | soil metagenome | isolation source: 20 cm soil or saprolite under Garry oak tree replicate 2 | place: USA:California | collected 2016-06-15 | reverse complement strand
CGGCGTCCCGTGTCGTCCCGACCGAAGAGACGGCGACTTGGGCCGCGTACCCCGAGCCGAGGGTGAGCATCATGCCCAGCAACAGCGCGTATGCCTTCATGGTCGAACCTCCCGACGGCCGCTTGCACGGTGAGTGCGGAACGCCTGCCTCGCTCCGATGCGTCCCCGCTACGCCTTCTGCCTGTGTAAGACGTCGCAAGCCCCCGAATGGTTGCACCGGCGCGGTCCGCGATGCGTCCGAGCGGTGTCAGGGTCTCGTCGCGGCGCGTAAGCTCGGGAGGTATGACCGATGACCGGGGGAAAGCGGGACTTCTGACTGCAGTGGCTACAGGCCCAAATCGTACGACTCGCGCCAGTCGATATCGAAGCTCGCGCGGCAGCGGTTGCACCGCATGGCGGCGGGGTGTCCGTCAATCGGTTGGCGCTCGCGGCAACTGGGACACACGGCGTAGCGGTCGCCCCAGCTCGACGGCAGCCGGACGGCATCCTCCGGGCGCGCCACAACGGTCCAGCGACGGGGTGGGGTCTCGATGATCTGCAGAAAGGCGGCGGGAACCTGCAGCGTTTGCCCGCGCACCTCGAGCACGACTTGCAACGGGCCGACCTGCCGGATCCGATACCAGGCGCCCCGGCGCAGCCGGACATTCAGGTTCGCCTGCAGTCGAGCCCACTGCATGCCGGGCATAACGGTGACCTCACTCAGTCGAACGATGAATCCCGGTCAACCCAGACCGCCGGGGTGCACCCCCGAACGGTATGTCGGCTGACCGGATGTGCCGTGCGTTACATCACCTATATCATTATTCCCTACCACAGGGAGGGTAAGCAAGAGGGTGCGCTGCTGGTCGGACGCGAGCCGCAGCGACACGATCGCGGGGTCGGGGTCGAGCAGCCCACTCGCTGCCGTCAGCGTGACCCCGCCGCTCCCGTGCTCCGCTCCGAGGATCTCCACCGGGTTGAACGGGCGCACCAACCGCTCGAGATCCCCAAGGGTCGCCGCGGGTCCCGGGTCGGTGATGGCGATCTGGATTCGCGGGCGGCCTCGCGAGCCCTCCCCGCGCACAACCTCCCCGGCGACGCGGACCGTGCCGTTCACAGGCGTGCTGCGGATAGCGGCGGTGAACAGCTTGTACAGCAACCGTCCCAGTCTCTGCTCGTCCACTGTGGCGGGTGGCAGGGCGTCGCAACCGGTGAACACCACGGTGACGCCGCGCGGCCGGGTGAGCGGCGCCACGAGCACGCGAGCGTCATGGAGTGCCTGGAGGACATCGGTCAAGACGGTGCTGCGCTCGAAGATGCGCAATAATGCACGGGTGGCGGAGGGGGTCAAGATGTTGCGGCCACGCCAGCTATGGAATAACCAGTTCAAACCGAAACGCGAGCGTCTGCTGGTAAAATGCGGGGCGCCGGCGACGTGTGGGCACGGCGTGCGTGCTCAGGGTCACCGCCCACCCGGGCGAGCGGGGCCACTTTGCGTGCTGAATCTCTGACAAGGGCAAACCGTCGGCGACGGCGGGGCGCAAAGCCAAGGGGTCTCGGGCGTGAGAAGCTGAGACAGCCCAGCTGCCGGAGTAGAGTCGGCCTTCAGGCTCGCAGGCGTTGCAAAGAGCCGACCACCGGGTTTGCCCGCTCAAGTGCACGGAGGAATGCGGGCATGGTGCGTCACGCCGTATCTCGCGGCTTTACGCTGCTCGAGATGCTGTTGGTCATCGTCATCTTCGGCTTCCTGGTCACTCTGGTCGCGCCGAAGATCGATCTCCAGAAGTTCACCGTGGACTCGGCGATGCAGAGTGCGGGCACGACATTGCTCGTCGCGCAGCGCCTCGCGGTGACCCGTCAGCACAATATCATCGTCGCGTTCGACACCGCGGCCGAAGCGATACGCATCCTCGACGACGCGAACAACAATGCGAAAGCGGACCCCGGCGAGCATATCCGCGTGGTTTCGCTGAGCGAGCACGTCGTGTTCGGCCTGGGCGGCGCGCCGCCACTCGGCGCCTGGGCCGGACCCGTCTCCTTCACCAAGACCTTCGGCACGATGCCGGCCGTGACGTTCCACCGCGACGGCAGCGCCAGCGAAGCGGGCGCCGTGTACCTCACGACGACGCGCGCCGCCCGAGGGCCGGGGCATGCCGGGGACTCGCGCGTGATCGAGACCGAGCGGGCCACGGCCCGCGTCTCGTGGTACCGCGCGGCGCCACCGACCTGGAAGCGAGGCTTCTGATGCCGAGCGCACGCGGCTTCACCCTGATCGAGGTCATGGCGGCGCTGGTGATTCTCTCCGTGGTGCTGCTGGGCACCGCGCAGTTGACCACGGGGATGGTGCATACGGCGGCGACCAGCGGCCGCCAGGACGCCGCCATCGAGCTCGCCCAAGGGCGCCTGGCGCGTATCCTGGCGGATCCCAACTATGCAACTCTCGAGAAGGTCTACGTGGCGACCGAGATCGGCTTCCCGGCGCTGCCCGGGTTCAGCCGCCACACCGATGTCGTGCACTTCGGCGGCGTGGGACAGCCGAACGACTACAAGAAGATCACCGTGACGGTGAGCGGCCCTGGTCTGCTCGCGCCCGTCGCTCGCACGGTGACGGTGGCGGCCCCGTGATGCGCGCCGCTCCGCGTCCCGCGGCGGGCTTCACGCTCGTCGAGCTGCTCGTGGCTCTCGTCGTGTTCAGCGCGGTGATGGCCGGGACGCTCGGCTTTCTGCGCTCGCAAGGTCGCGCGATGTCGCTGGGAAGCGATCGGATGAACGCGGTGCAGAACCTGCAGTTCGCGCTCACCACCATGGAGCAGCGGCTGCGCGCCGCGGGGTCCAACTTGCCGGACGCTCAGCCGGCCATCATCTACGCCGGACGGAACGTGGTCGCCTTCAACGCCGACTACGCGACGAACGTGCCGAACGATCCCTTCTCCGTCTACTACGACCCGGACGTTCCCGCGGGCGCGGTGACCGCGCTGACGAAGGCGCAGCGCGTGATCCTCCCGCTCACCACCGTCGCCTACCCGGATACGAGCTACCTGACCGGGGGCATCAACAGTTCGGCGGAGACGATCATCTTCTTCGTCGCGCCCGATTCGACCACGCCCCGCGCGGATGATTACGCCCTGTTCGAGCAGGTGAATGGCGGACCGCCGGAGATGGTCTCGCGCAATATCATCGGGTCGCCCACGGCCGTGTATTTCGAGTATTACCGGCTGGCGATCGTGCTCGGGGGCGCGATCTCGCTCGACTCGCTCCCGGCCAGCAAGCTTCCGCTCCGGCACTCCGTCGCGATTCATTTGGCCCTGGCCGACACCGGCGCCGCAGCCGTCATCGACTCGATTCGCGGCATCCGCGTCACGTTGACGGTGACGAACGGGCAGTCCGGCGCGGCGGAGCGGCGCTACACCCTGCAGCGGTTCATGGAGCTGCCCAACGTCGGCATCGCGTCGCGGCGGACGTGCGGCGATGCCCCGATCCTCGGGACCACGCTCACGGCCACCGGGATCACTCGGCTCGACGGCACGCCGGCGGTGCGGCTCGCCTGGAATGCCGCCACTGACGAATACGGCGGCGAGAAGGACGTCGTGCAGTACGTGATCTGGCGCAAGCGGATCACGGACGTGACGTGGGGCACGCCGTACTTGAGCCTCCCGGCCGGGAACCCGACCTATGTCTACGATGACGCCGCCGTCACGTCCGGGGCGACGTATCAGTACCAGCTCGCGGCTGCGGACTGCACGCCGTCGTCGTCTCCGACGACGGCATCCGCGCCCGTCACCATTCCCTGAACGGGGGAGCGCATGCACATGCACAATGAGCGCGGAATCGCCCTCGTCACCGTCCTCCTGGTGACCCTCGTCGTGCTCACGCTGATGAGCACGGCGGCCGTGCTGGGCGGCAACACCGCGCTCGTGACCCGGTACCGCCAGCGCGAGACGCTGCTCACGACCGTCGCCGACGCCGGGATCGAAGAGGCGCGCTCTGCGGTGAACGGCACCCGCACCCTCATGCCCGACACCGGCTACAAGTTGTTCGAGACGAGGGCCGTGGTGTACGACGCGGTCGGCAACGCCATCCCCAACGTCACGCGGACCACCTACATCGGTCCCACGGGAATCACCTCGGGCCAGTACGGCGTGTTCGCGAGCGTCGTGACGATCGCCAAGGACGTCTTCGGCAACACTGTCGTCCGTCGGGGTGAGATCGACCAGGAGAGCTTCGCGAAGTACGCCTACTTCACGAACACCGAAGGGCTCATCTATTTCGCGAACAACGACCAGATCTACGGACCGGTCCACAGCAATGACGTGATCAACATCTTCTCGTCGGGGGCGACCTTCTACGGGCCGGTGAGTACGGCGAAGACGATCTCCGGCAGGCAGTACGGCACCTACAAGCAGGGCTTTACGGAGAACGCCGGGAAGATCGGGTTCCCCACCACGGCCGACCTGAACAAGCTCAAGGCGCAGGCCACGCCGGGCAACATGCTGATCACGAGCACCATCACCGGGGTGCTCGGCCAGGCCACCGTGCGGATCGAATTCGTGGCGCTCGACTTGAACGGGGACGGGAACACGAGCGGCGACAACGAGGGGTTCATCCGGGTGTACCAGTCCGACTCGGCCGGCTGGGCCGTGGCCGACGCGCCCAGCAACTACGCCCAGTTCGGTCTGCGGAACTCGACGAACTGCGGCGACTTCCACGGCGGGGTGTTCAAGAGCGCGCAGTCCCATTACGACGGCACGGCGGGCACGGCCGACTCCTGGAGTGGCGCGCTCAACAACGCGTCGAAGCGCTGTTACCTGGGCGGCTCGGACTCGCTGTGGGGGACCTTCAAACCGAATGACGCGCATGGGCAGTGGCTCAAGTGGCCGGGTCCGGTGAGCCCGCTCGTCGCGTTCCGCCCCGACGGCCAGTACCTGTGGCCGATCAGCCGGGCGCTGAACCCGAGCTTCAAGGGCGTCATCTATGTGAACGGAGACGTGGCCGTCTCGGGCAAGCTGCGGGGCCGCGTGACGCTCGCGGCGACCGGGAACATCGTCATCGCGGACAACCTCACGTACGTCACCGACCCGTCGCTCGGCGGCTGCGCCGACATTCTGGGGCTGTTTGTCGGCAACGACGTCGTGATGGCCGACAACACTCTGAACTCGCCGCAGTTACCGCTAGGCCCGGCGGGCGGCGCCGTCGGGAACAGCTACAACACGTACAAGGCGACGAAGGACGAGTTCGTGCACGGGTTCCTGCTCGCCCTGAATCTGTTCACGGCCGAGAACTACGCCGCCGGCCCGACCAATGCGGAGGGTTGCCAGACGCAGAAGGACGGCCGCGGGTGCCTCTATTTGACGGGCGGGGTCATCCAGCAGACCCGCGGCGCGACGGGGCTGAGCGACGGCCACGGCTACATCAAGCGCTACGCCTACGATGCCTGCGGCCAGACCGACCCGCCGCCGTACTTCCCGACGACGGGACACTTCGTCCGCGGCCACTATTTCGAGGTGGATCCGACCAACTTTGACGTGGCGGCGTACTTCAAGCTCCTCACACCGCCCTAACGCTATGCCGAGGGCAGGACTCGAACCTGCACGGGAGTCGCCTCCCAAGGGATTTTAAGTCCCTTGCGTCTACCGATTTCGCCACCCCGGCTGAATTAAACATACCGGCTTCAGGACACGGCTTCCCGCCGCACCCCGCCCGCCGCCCGCACGACGCTGATGGGCGGCTCGCGCCCGTAGGCGCGCGCGAACGCGCCGCGAATTCCGGCCGTGATGCGCGCCTCCCGCTTGCGTTCCACCAGCACCAGCACCGCACCACCCCATCCCGCGCCGGTGAGGCGCGCGCCCAGCGCGCCGGCCCGCTTCGCCGCGGCGACCACGAGGTCGAGCTCCGGCGCGCTACACTCGTACAAGCGGCGACAGGACTCGTGCGACTCGTACAGCAGGCGGCCGAATTGCTTCAAGCGGCCGCGCGCCAGGAGCTGCGCGCCGAACCGGGTGCGGGCGGTCTCGCTCACGACGTGGACGGCGCGCGAGCGCAGCGGCTCGGGCAGCGCGCGCTTGAGCCGGGCGAGCCAGGTCACGGGCCACGCCGCGAGCCACTGGAGCTCGGGGAGCTCGAGCTGCAACCGCGCCACGGCCGCCTCGCACTCGCGGCGACGCCGGTTCAATGCCCCCGCCGCCAGCTCGTGACGCACGCCCGTGTCGACCAGGAGCAGGCGCCCCCGGAATGGAATCTGACGCACCTCCGCCGAGGCGCACTCGATGAGCAGGGCGTGGCTCGGCTTGGCCAGCGCGGCGATCGTCTGATCCATGATGCCGCAGCGCACGCCGACGTGATCGTGCTCGGCGCGGTACGCGACCCCGGCGATCTGGCGTGGGGTGAGCGGCGCGCGCGCGAGCAGCGCGAGCGCCTTGGCGGTCGCGACCGTCAAGGCGGCCGACGAGGCGAGGCCCGCTCCCACCGGGACGTCGCCCGCCACGGCGACGCGCGCGCCGGCGAGGGGTTTCCTGCTGCCGCCCGCGGCGGCGAGCTCGTGCCACACCCCGGCGACGTACGCCGCCCACCCCGCGGCCCGGTGGTCCCGCGGGTCGAGTCGCGTCACCTGGCCATCGCGCGTCGAGACGACCTCCAGCACGCCGGCGTCGGCGGGACCCGCCACGACCGTGGTGCGCACGCCGAGCGCCACCGGGAGCACCGGCCCCCCGTTGTAATCGGTATGCTCGCCGATCAGGTTCACCCGCCCCGGCGCGGACGCCGCGGCACGGGGGGCGACCCCGAACGTCGCTCGGAACAGTGCCGACGCCTTCATGCGCCTGGGTTTGACAAAGGGTTGGGGCCAATGCTACCCTGTACGGGCCTCGTCCACCACGTCCCTCATTCGGCTTCCGGAGACAACTGTATGCGGCGGTTTGTCTTGTCGGCACTATGCTTGTCGTTTGCCGGGGTCCCGGGCCTGCTTGCAGCGCAAGGGTTCGGGATCTACGAACAGGGCACCTGCTCCATGGGACGGGCCGGCACGGGCGTCGCGGCCCCGTGTGCGGACGGGTCGGCCATCTTCTTCAACCCGGCCGGACTCGCCGGGCTAAAAGGCGGTCACGCCACGCTGGGCGTGACGCTGATCAACGTGGACGGCGGCTTCACGGACGACATCCTCCAACGCACCAGCAACTTGAACGACCCGCTGATCGTCCTCCCGCAGGTCTACGTCAGCTACGCCGCCACGCCGAAGCTAGGGATTGGGGTCGGGCTGTTCGCGCCCTACGGGCTCCAAACGCAGTGGCCCCTGTCGTTCGACGGGCGGTTCGCCGGCTACAAGAACATCATCCGCTCGGTGTACATCCAGCCCACGGTTGCCTACCAGGTGACTCCCTGGCTTTCCCTGGGCGCGGGACTCGACATCGTAAGGGGCAGTGTCGAGCTGAACCAGCGGCTCGACCTGGCCGAAGCCCCCGTGCCGCCCGCGATCCTGCCCCCGCCTCCGGGCGCGCCGCCGTTCGTCTTTGGGCAATTCGGGATCGCCCCCGGTACCGACTTCGCGGATGTGCATCTCGAGGCCAGCAAGACCACCGTCACGGCGCATTGGGGCGGCATCATCAAGATCAACGACAAACTGTCGATCGGCGGCCGCTACTTGATGCACGCCAAGTTCGATTATTCGGGCACGGCGACGTTTACGCCGGTCGCGACCAACCTGATCGTTCCGGCGACGATCGCGGTGGGACCGCTGACGATCCCGGCCGGGACGCCGGTGGATGCGCTGTTGCGGTCGCCCCCGCTCGATCTCTTCAACACGGTGCTCATCACGCAAGCGGTGACCACGTCCATCACCAATCCGGAGCAGGTAGTGTTCGGATTGGCTTATAAGGTCAATCCGGCGTGGACGGTTTTCGGTGACTATCAGTTCACGCGCTGGGGCAAGCGGTTCTCCGTACTGAACCTCAATTTCGCGAATCCGCTGCTCAATCGCGTGTTGTACGAGAGCTACCGCAACACCAACGGCTTCCGCGTGGCCGCCGAATGGGTGAAGAACGCCAAGTGGACGTTGCGCGGCGGGTATCTGTACCACCAGGGGGCCGCGCCGCCCGAGACGGTGACGCCGCTCTTGCCCGAGGGCAATCGCAACGAGGTCACGGGCGGGTTCACGGTGCTGCTCGCGCCGCACTTCACGGCCGACCTGGCCCTCCAGTACATCAAGCAGAACGATCGCCGCGGCCGCACCCGCGAGCCGATCTTCAATCAGGTACCGACCACCGGGTTGAACACCGGCGTGTACAACTTCCACGCGGAGCTGTTCGGGCTCTCGCTCAGCTACGCGTTTTAGAGGAGCCGACGATGACGCACGCCCGACTCTTGCTCGCCGCCGGCCTGAGCCTCTCCCTGGCCGCGGCGTGTCATCAGGACGAGCTGTTCCCGCCGGTGGTCCCGTCGTACGCCGGCGGCGCGATGTTCCAGCGCTACGTCTCCTTCGGCAACAGCATCACCGCCGGCCTGCAGTCGGGCGGGCTGAACGACTCGTTGCAGAAGCTCGCCTATCCCGTACTGCTCGGCCGGGCGATGGGGACCCCGTTCTATTACCCGAGCATCAACTATGCGCCGAGCCTGAATCTCTACGGGTGCCCGCCGCCGATCACGTTCGTCTTCAGCAGCCCGCCGACCCGGTTGGGCACGGGCAGCACCGACCAGACGTGCTCGCTGCGCAGCGCGCCGCCGCCGCCGTTCCTGAGTAACGTCGCGTTCCCAGGCGCGGAGGTGCTCGAGCTGCTCAACTCCAACTACGCGCCGCCGCAGTCGGCTCCGTCGGCCACCGATGCGTTCAAGCTGTTCTTGTTGGGGGGCCAGACCGAGCTGCAGCGCGCCCGCGAGGCCCAGCCGACGTTCGTAACGGCATGGATCGGCAACAACGACGTGCTGGGCGCCATCATCGACACCGGCGACGCGGGTCAGGCAGCCGACATCACGCCGCCGGCGACATTCACGACGCGTTTCAACGCGCTCATGGACTCGATCGACTCGTTCGGGACCGTACAGGGCGGCGTGCTGATGGGCGTCGTCCAAGTGACCGGCTCACCGTACGTGTCGCAGGGGCGCGCCTACGCGGCCGCTTCCGTCGCGATCCCCACGATGACCGTGCTGCCCAACTGCCTCGCCTTCCAGCCGCTCACCGCCACGGACACAGCCTTCGTGTATGTGCCGTTCCACTACGGCGCACCGATCGTCGCGAAAGCCGCCGCCGGCGTCGCGGACACCCTCGACTGCAGCAATTCACACGTGATTTCGGTGCTGGAAGCGGTGAACATGATTACCACGGTCGCGCAGTACAACGGCACGATCGCCCAGGCGGCCGCGGCCCGGCAGTGGGTGTACCTCGATCCGAACGCGCTGCTGCGCGCCCTCGGCGGCGTTCCCGGCGCGATTCGCCCCTTCCCGGCGTTCCCCCCCGACCCGAACGCGACGGCCGCGCCATTCGGCACCGCCCTCAGTCGCGACGGCATCCACCCCAGCACCGCGACGCAGCGACTGATTGCCCAGGCGCTGCGGGATTCGATCAACGCTCACTACAGCGCCCAGATCCCTCCGATTCCCTGAGCGCGAACCGCGCCGGCGCCGGGGGGTAACGACAACGGCATCCGCCTAGCGGTGGATGCCGTTTCGCTAATGCGGACCGCGCGGCTTCTCCTCCTCGCCCTGGTCCCCGCCCTGACGGGCGGGGCTAAGATTGCCGCCCAGGCCGTGGAGCGCTCGGACGTGCCGGGGCGCGGCATGCTGCGGGTGACGTTCGACCCCCGGATCGTGGGATGGGACGCGCAGTTTGTGAACGGCGCGCGCCTGCCGCTGGGACTGCCGCTGACCGGCGATACGGTTGGGGCGGCGGCCATTCCCGTCGTCGCCCGGCTCGAGCAGGACGTGCGCGTCGCGTCCGGCGTTCCCGGCTTCATCGCAAACCTCGGCCGAAGCCTGCTGAGCGTGCGCCAGGAGCGGCGCACTACGCCCATCACTGCCGAGCTGGGACTGAGCGACCGGCTGTCGGTGAGCCTGTCGGTACCGCTCGTCCGCGTGGCGACGCGCGCGCGCCTGCAGATCTCCGGCACGGGTGCGAACCTGGGGCTCAACCCGCTACTGCAGGGCGTCGCCAACTCCGGGGCGCTGTACGGCGCGTTCTTCGCCCAATTCGATACGTCGCTGGCGCACCTCGACGCCAACATCGCGGGCGGGGCCTACGGCTGCCCCCCGTCCCGCCAGTGCGGCGCGCAGGCGTTCCTGGACTCGGCCCGCGGCGTGCGCACCGCGCTGTACGAGCTGGTGCACGGTGCCGGGCAGACAGGATCGCCGTTCATGCCGCTCGACAGCTCCGACGGCGGACGCGGCATCGTCCAGGTGGTCTCCTATCTACAGACTCGGGACTCTGCGGCCTTCAACGTCACCGGGTTCCGTGACCCGTTCCTGCTCGCGCACGACACGTTGAGCGCGGACCTGGTCGCCGAGGCGATCGTCGATGGCGCGTACGGATTCGGCTACCGGGGGCTTCCCTACCGCAACAGCTTCCGGCTCGGGCTGGGGGACATCGAGGTCGCGGCGAAGTATCGGCTGGCGGGAGGGGGGGGCGCTCATTACGCGGCTGCGGTCGTCGCGCTGCTGCGATTGCCGACCGCTCAGCGCGACTCCGACGACGACTGGCTGCGCCAGTCGCTGGGAGACCATCAGACCGATGTCGAAGGGCGCCTGGTTCAGGAGCTGTCCCTGGGAAGTCTGTGGCTGAACGTCGCCGTGCGCGGAGGCATCCAGCGCCCCGGAATACGGGTGCGCCGGGTCGCGCCGTTCGGCGCGATCCTCGTGCCGTTCGGGGCCACCGCCAGGCTCGCCTGGGACCCGGGCGACTACGCGGGCGTGGACGTCGCGCCACTGTTCCGCTTCTCCCCGCGGTTCGCCGCGGGCCTGACGGCGAGCTATTGGATCAAGCAGGCGGATCGGTACAGGTTCGGTTCCGCGCAGGACTCGCTCGACCTCGCCGCCCGACTGGGCGCCCCGACCTCGGCCGCTTTGCTGGACGAGGGCACGGCGGAGCGGCGGCTCCGGTTCGGGGTGGCGGTGACCTACGTCGGGCCGAGCCTGGAGGGCGGGTTTTCGATCGAGCAGACCGTCAGCGGCGGGACCGCCGGGGTGACGCCGGCGGCGCCGGTGTATCGGATCGTATTGCGGACGACGCGGAAGCTTTTTTGAGCAGCTCTGCGGCGTGCTGCAGCGCCGTGCCCATGTCGGGATCGCCCAGCATGCGGGCCAGCTCGCGAGTGCGGGCCGCGCCGCTCGCCGGCTGCACGTCGCTCGTGGCGAGGCCGCGCTTCGCTCCCTTTGCCACCACCAGGTGGTGATCGGCAAAGACGGCGATCTGGGGAAGGTGGGTGATCACGAGCACCTGGCGCGAGCCGCCCGAACCCCGGGCCACGCCCACCAGCGCATCGCCCACCCGTCCCCCCACCTCACCGCCGATCCCCTGATCCACTTCGTCGAACACGAGCGTCGGCACCGCGTCGTGCTCCGCCAGGACGACCTTGAGCGCCAGCATCAGACGCGACAGCTCGCCTCCCGACGCGACCTTGGCGAGCGGCCGGGCCTCCACCCCGACATTCAGCTGGACTTCAAACACGACCGACTCCGCCCCATCCCCCCGGGGAGAAGGGAGACGGGAGAGGTTCGCGACGAAGCGCCCGCCGGGCATCCCCAGCGCAGGCAGGGTCTCGGTTACGGCCGCGGCGAGCCGCGCGGCGCCCTGCCCCCGTTTCGCGCTGAGCGCGGCACAGGCGCGCGCGAACTCGGCGGCGGCCGCCGCGCGCTGCTCGGCGATCTGGCGGAGGTCCAGGTCGGCGGTATCGAGCAGGTCGAGCTCGCGCGTGGCGCGGTCGCGCGCCGCCAGCACGTCCGGGAGCGTCGGCCCGTACTTCTGGGTCAGCCGGAACAGCACGTCGCGGCGCTGTTCGACGTCCTCGAGCCGGCGGGGGTCGGCCTCGATCCCGGCGGCGTAGTCGCGGGCCGCCTGTGCCAGCTCGCCCACATTCGCGAAGGCGCCATCGAGCAGCTGCCGCCACTGGCCGGCGGACGCATCGAGCCGCTCGAGTCCCGCGACGAGCTTTGCGGCGCGGGCGAGGCCGGCGGTATCGAGCGCCTCCTCGAGCTCGCGGGCGAGCCGCACCAGCTCTTCCGCGTGGGCGAGGCGCTTCGCCTCCGTTTCGAGGGTCTCGTCCTCGCCGACCTTCGGCTGGGCTCGCTCGATCTCCTGGATCACATGGCGCAGGTAGTCGGCCTTGCGTTGCACCTCCTCGCGGCGGGCCTTGAGCTCCGCGTCACGGCGCTCGAGCTCGCGCAGCCGTTCGTGCGCGTCCCGCACCGCCACGCGCTCGACGGCGGCATCGGCGTAGGCGTCCAAGATGTCGCGCTGCGCGTCCGGCCGGAGCAGGGATTGCGTCTCGTGCTGGCCGTGCAGGTCTACGAGCAGGGCGCCCAGCTGGGCGAGCATGCTCACGGTGGCAGGGCTGCCGTTCACCCAGGCCCGCGAGCGCCCTTCCCCGGCGATCTCGCGTTTGAGCACCAGGCGGCCGTCGTCCAGCTCCAATCCTAAGGCTGTGAAGGAGGGTGAAAGTCGGTGGAGGTTGGTGGAGGTGAACTCGAACGCGCCTTCGATGACTGTCTTCTGTGCGCCCGGCCGGATGACCTCCGACGAGGCGCGCTCGCCCAGCAGTAGGGCGAGGGCGTCCACCAGCAGCGACTTCCCCGCCCCGGTCTCGCCGGTGAGGACGTTCAGACCGGGCGAGAGGGGAAGTGTGACGTCGGCGATGACAGCGAGATCGCGGACCCGCAGCTCCGCCAGCACTACACGCGCTCGCGGTCGGAGAGGTCGCCCCAGTGCAGCTTCTTGCGCATGCGGGCGAAGAAGCCCTCGGGGCCGAGCCGGACGAGCAGGACCGGGCGGTCGGCGCGCTGCACCACCAGGCGATCCCCCGGTTCCATGGTGGTGCCGACCTGGCCGTCGAACGAGACGAGCACGTCTTCCGTCCACGGCGGGATCGGCTCGACCGTGACCTTGGCCTGCGCGGGGACGACCAGGGGCCGCACCGCGAGCGTGTGCGGGCAGATGGCGGCGACGACGATGGCGTCCACGCCCGGGACCACGATGGGGCCACCGGCCGAGAGCGAGTATGCGGTGGAGCCGGTGGGCGTGGAGACCACGATCCCGTCCGCGGAATACTGGCCCACCTCTTCACCGTCTACCAACACGCGCAGCCGGATGACGCGCGCCACGCCGCCCTTGTGGACCACGACGTCGTTGAGCACCACCGGCTCGGTGCGGCTCTTGCCGCCCCGGGCCACGATGGTCGGCTCGAGCGCGAGACGGTTCTCGGTGGCGAACGCGCCGCGCACCAGCGCATCGAGCGCCCAGTCGAGGGTTTGCGACGTCGCGGTGGTGAGAAACCCGACGCGCCCCAGGTTGACGCCGAGGATCGGGGTGTTGCCGCCGTTCAGGGTGCGGGCGCCGCGCAGCAGCGTGCCGTCGCCGCCCAACGTGACCAGGCAATCGAGCCGAGGCGAGCGCGCCAGCGAGGGCGGGGGCGGCTCCGGCCACAGGGTCGCAATGCTCTCTTCGGTGAACAGCGTGAATCCGAGGCGCGGCGCGACCTGCGCCAGGTGCGCGAGCAGGTCTTTGAGGTCGCGGTAGCTCGGGTTGCCGACGACCCCGACGTTCATGAGTGCGTGAGCGACTCCTCGGTGGCGAGGGCGCGGACCCGGGCGGCGATGCCGGGCCCGGTCAGGCCCACCTCATCGAGCTGCTGCGCGCGGGGGGCGTGCTCGAAGGTGCGGTCCGGCACGCCGAGCGCCACGACGCGCACCTCGGGCGCGCTGGCCTGCACGATCCCGGTGAGCGCGGCGCCGAACCCATTGACCACGGTGCCGTCTTCGATGGTGACGAGCAAGCGGTGCTCGCGCGTCAACGCCTCCAACGTGACCCCGTCGATCGGCTTCAGGAAGCGACAGTTCACGACCGTGACGTCCCAGCCATCGGCCGCCAGCGCGGCGGCCGCGTCCAGGGCCGGGCGGCACATGACCCCGACGGCGAGGAGGGCGCAGTCCCGGCCGCGGCGCAGCACCTCCCAACTGCCGTACGGGACCGGCGCCACCTCCGCGGCGGGGGGCGCCTCGGCGGGCGCCTTGTCGCGCGGATAGCGCAGCGCGAACGGCCCGTCGCTGCGCTCCAATGCGCAGCGCAGCAGGCCGATCAGCTCCGCGCCGTCCTTCGGCGCGGTCACGGTCATGTTCGGGACGGCGAGCATGTAGGCGATGTCGTACAGGCCCATGTGCGTCTGGCCGTCCTCACCCACCATCCCCGCGCGGTCCATGCAGAAGATCACGGGGAGCTGCTGGATCGCCACGTCGTGAATGATGCTGTCATAGGCCCGCTGCAGGAACGTCGAGTAGATCGCCACCACCGGCCGAACGCCCTGGGTGGCGAGGCCCGCCGCGAAGGTAGTGGCGTGCGCCTCGGCGATGCCGACGTCGAAGAAGCGCTCGGGCCACTTCCTTTGGAAGATGTTGGTGCCGGTCCCGGACGGCATCGCGGCGGTGATCGCGACGAGGCTCGGGTACTCGGCGGCGAGCTGGGTGATCGCTTCGCCGAACATCTTGGTCCACTGCGGCGGTCCCGGGTTCACCGGCTTGAGCTTGCCCGTGACGGGATCGTAGGGCGCGCGCGCGTGGTACTTCTCGAGGTCCGGCTCGGGGAGGGGGAATCCCCTGCCCTTTTCCGTGATGACGTGCACGACGCGCGGGCCGCGCAGCGTTTTCACGATCTCGAAGGCCTGCACGAGCTGGGCGATGTTGTGCCCGTCGATCGGTCCGAAGTAGCGGAAGCCGAGCTCCTCGAACAACATCCCGGGGGACCAGAGGTTCTTGATGCTCTCCTCCATCGTCTTGGCGAAGTCCACGAGCTTCTGGCCGCCGACCACGTGCGACGCCCGCTCGATCATCGCCTTCACGATCTCGCGGATGCGCACGGTGATCGGGCTCGCGATGATCGAGCCGAGATAACGGTTGATGGCGCCCACGTTCGGGGCGATCGACATGCCGTTGTCGTTCAGGACCATGATGATGTCGCGGCCCGAATGGCCCGCGTTGTTCATGGCCTCGTACGGGAGCCCGCACGTGAGCGCGCCGTCGCCGACCACACCCACGACCTTGTACTGCTCGCCTTTCAGGTCCCGCGCCGCGGCGATCCCGAAGGCGGCCGAGAGCCCGGTGCCGGCATGGCCGGCGCCGAATTGATCGTGCGCGCTCTCGGAGCGACGCAGGAATCCCGAGAGACCGCCCGGCTGGCGCAGCGTGGGGAGGCGCTCGTTACGCCCGGTGAGGATCTTCCAGGGATACGCCTGGTGCCCGACGTCCCACACGATCTTGTCCCGCGGGGAATCGAAGCTGTAACACAGCGCCACCGTAAGCTCGACCACGCCCAGCCCGGCGCCGATGTGCCCACCGGTCTGCGACACGACGTCGATCAGGCGGCGGCGGACCTCGTCGGCGAGCGGCTGGAGCTGCTCGCGCGAAAGCCGCCTTACGTCAGCCGGACCGGCAATCGTCTCAAGTAAGGACACGGTGACCTTTCAATGCGGAATGTGGAATGCGGAATGCGGAATCGAATGGAGAGGTCGCTCGCGGCACGACGCTCAGTCCGACATTCGGCATTCCGAATTCCGCATTTCGCATTTAGTTGGGCCTCGTCACAATGTAGTGCGCCAGCTCCACCAAGGTAGGAGAAACTAACCCCGCCTGCCGCAGCCGGTCTACGGCCCGGGCCGCCAGGCGCTCCGCCTCCGCCCGGGCGGCGCCGACGCCCAGCAGGGTCACGAAGGTGGACTTGGCGAGCACGGCGTCCTTGCCGGCCGTCTTGCCGAGCTGGGCGGAGGTGGCGGTGGCGTCGAGCACGTCGTCGTAGATCTGGAACGCGAGGCCCACGTCGCCGCCATAGCCGCGCAGCGATTCGCTGCAGGCCGGCGTGGCCCCGGCGGCGAGCCCGCCCATCACGCAGGCGGCCGCGATGAGCGCGCCGGTCTTGCGGGCGTGCACGTCCGCGAGCTCCGCCGCCGGGAGGCGGCGTCCCTCGGCCTCGAGATCGA
>WNGO01008699.1_pt1 | contig 16139 bp, 26 predicted proteins | sample 5400511 | NCBI WGS metagenome assembly WNGO01 (sample SAMN13153380, study PRJNA577476) | soil metagenome | isolation source: 20 cm soil or saprolite under Garry oak tree replicate 2 | place: USA:California | collected 2016-06-15 | reverse complement strand
TGATAGACTCGATCTCGAAGCTCGACACTCAACCGCCGCTCTGGTTCGTCGAGATACCGGGCGCGCGCATGTCGCTGTCCACCGAGGACCTGACGAACTATCGCAGGTTCCACACCATGTGCGTCGCTCAGGCGAACGTGGTGTTCAAGCTGATACGAGACGACGTGTGGATCAGCGTGCTCAGCGAGGCGATGCAGAAGGTCGAACTCATCGAGGCCGGCCCGGACGTGGGCGCGGCTGCGGTGTTCAGGGAGATGATGGAGGCTTTCCTCACGAACCGAACGAGGGGTGAGCGCAAGGAGGACCTGCTACGTGGAGCACCGTGGGAGGACGAGGAGGTCGGTCGGCACTACTTCAGTCTCGCGCCACTCGAGAAGTTCCTGCGGCGGGAGGGCGTGCGCGAGACGCATCGCAGCGAGATAACCACGCGAATAAAGGACGACTTCAACGGCGGTCGCCACCGGATGGACATCAAGGGACGGCGCAACCTGAACTTCTGGTGGGTTCCGTCGAGCGCCATTGACAGAGCGCCAGAGCTGGACACGCCTAGACACAGAGAGGAGGAGATATGACCAAGCGTATTCCGATATCGACGGCGAGGGAAGTCGCCGAGAAGCATGACCTCAAGCAGTGTCTCCTGATAGGATGGGACGGTGAGAGAGTGCACGTAGTGACCTACGGAGTCACGAGGAAGGACTGCGAGGCAGCGGCCAGAGCGCAGGACTTCTGGACCGGTAAGATCCGTGAGTTCTCGTTCAGAGGAGAGTCGACATGAGCGTCGAGCGAGAGGGCAGTCTCACGCGGTTCGTGTGCGATGAGCCAGGATGTCACAGGAACTACGAGGTTCACGACGAGACGTTTCAGAGGTCGTGGGCCGAGGCGAGGAGTAGCGGATGGGTCGCCGTCGTGAGGTTCGAGCAGTGGCAGCACGCCTGCAAGGAATGCGCGAAGGAGCTGGGAGATGACTGACGTGGACTACAGAGTGAGTTGCGCGATCGTCGTGTCAGCGACCGAGAGCATGCCGGAGCACGAGCTGATCGTCTACGGCGTGACGGCCGGGGAGACGCACCGAGGTCGCGCGACTCACGATCTCCAGACGTCGTACCGCGAGATCAGTCGTTGGGGCCGTAGGTCCGGCAGTCAGCACAGCTCGAACGAGTACTTCTTCACCTATCGCATGGGGAGACACGTCGATGACCTCGCGAGTTCGCAAGTTGTCCGATCTGAAGAGAGTCGTCTACAAGATAGTGGTGACTCGGTACGAGGGACCGGATCACCGGACGAGGGAGGCAGCCAGAATCGCCTTGAGCAAGTTGCGACTGAGCAAACACGACATCGCGGTGGTCATAGAGGTGAGGGAGAGGTGAGATGACTGACGACGTAGTTGGTAAGAGCATGGTCGCAGGGTTCCTGTTCGTGAACGGAGCCGGCGTGCTTCTGGTGGAGAAGCGGAGGCCGACGTGGCAGGCCGGTCTCCTAAACGGGATCGGCGGCGTGATGAAGGACGGCGAGACACCGCTCTACGCCATGGTGCGCGAGTTCCGCAAGGAGACCGGATACGCCGAGGGGCTGGAGTGGCGGCACTACGCCACTGAGATCGAGCCGTTCGGAGCTACGGTGCACTTCTTCACGGCCGGGATATGGCACATGCACAGCTCATGGCCGAGCTTCAACGGCGTCGGCGAGCGTCTTCACTTCGTGCATCCAGAGGAGATATACCGCAGGAGAGTCGTAGGCAATCTGCAGTGGCTCGTCCCGCTGGCACTCGACAAGAGAGACCTGGAAGTGGTCACTGTGACCGCCAGAGGCGACATAAGGGAGAGAGCGACGTGGTGAACCTAGGCTGGATAGGCGTGGACCTCGACGGAACACTGTTCGAGTATCATCAGTGGGTCGGCTGGAACGTGTGGGACATTAGGATCGTAACGGCGCGCGTCGGTCTTCCGATCAGGAAGCACGGAGCCGACGTACTTCACGTGTGCGACGAGCCGACGAGTTTCTGTCGCGTGACAGGACAGAAGTTCAGCGACAGAGACATGATCCTCGCGATCTCGGAGCACTGCATAAAGCATCTGGAGTTCGTGCTGCCCGTCCAGTGCTACAAGGACGTGCACATGACCGAGCTCTGGGACGATCGGGCAGTGCAGATGGTTCCGAACACCGGGATCACTCTGGCCGACGAGCACGAGGCGACGATCAGTGCTATGATGGGAAAGGCGCAGGGAGTATGACGATGCAGACGATGACGTCCGAGGAGCTGGAGCTGATGATTGTGTTCGCAATAACATATCTATTTGTCGGTATCATTCTGTGCGTGGTACTCAGAACAGACATACCTCCGTCGCACTGGCGGAAGTACATCGAGCTGATACTCGGATGGCCGATCATTCTCACTCTAGCAGTACTCGGGAAATTGTGATGGTGGAGATCGTACTCGGACCGCCGGGAACCGATGATGGGAAAGGTGTACGGATCATGACTGGAGCAGAGCTAAGGATGAGAGCGGCTGGTCTATACGAACTGGACTTAGCTATCGCAGAGTATCTCAAGATGAGCGCAGTGACCAGTGTCACTCTATTCTTCAACGGATACACCGCGGTCGGCATACAGCAGGAGGCCGTTCACGACGTCAAGAACATAGTGATGCGTCGAGCAGCGAGCGTCGTCCGCGAGAAGGTGCTACAATTGCAGTCTGTCGGCGTCGACGCGACGTCCGAGCTACCGGAGGAGCTACGCTGATGGTCGAGATCGTACTCGGACCACCCGGAACCGGCAAGACGACCACGCTGCTCGGCGAGGTCGAGCGTGAGCTGGCTGCCGGCACGCCGCCGGACAGGATCGGCTACGTCACGTTCACCACGCGCGGCGCGAACGAGGCCATCGAGCGCGCGTGCAGGAGATTCAAGCTGGAGGCCGCACAGCTTCCGTTCTTCCGCACGCTCCACTCGCTGTGCTATCGCAGTCTCGGTCTGCGCGGCGGCGACATGCTGGTCGGCAAGGCGTTCTTCGAGTTCGCCGACCACGCGCGCATCGAGGTCACCGGTCGGGCGTGGTCTGACGACGGACTGATGTCGAGCTTCAAGCAGGGCGACCGGATACTGTTCATGGAGAACCTCGCGCGCATTCGTCAGGTGCCGCTCCGCGAGCAGTACGAGTCGAACCACGACTTCCTGCCGTGGAACGAGGTGGATCGCGTAAGTAGAACTCTGGTCAACTGGAAGTTGACCAGAGGTCTACTAGACTACACCGACATGCTCTCGCAGTTCGTGGCGCACGACCAAGACGTCGGCATCAAGAAGCTGTTCGTCGACGAGGCGCAGGACCTGTCCAGTCTGCAGTGGTCCGTGGTCGATCTGCTCGCGCGGTCAGCAGACCGAGTCGTGATCGCCGGCGACGACGATCAGGCCATCTACCGCTGGGCCGGGGCCGACGTCGAGCACCTGATCGCGATGGACGGCGACTCGCGCGTTCTCGGCAAGTCATACCGATGCCCCCCGGTCGTGCAGCAGTTGTCGGACCAGATCATCGGAGGAGTGAAGAATCGTCGGCCGAAGAAGTGGAAGGCGAAGACCGGGGGGAGGGGGACGATCGAGCAGCAGGCGGCCTTCGAGGGAGCGAGCGTGGACGGCGAGGGGAGCGTGCTTGTGCTGACGCGAAACGTGTACGTGCTCCGGGAGCAGGTGGAGCCTGCTCTGCGGAAGGAGGGCGTGGTGTACGAGCGCAACGGCAAGAGCAGCATCGACGCCGGCATTCTGCAGGCCGTGGTCTCGTGGGAGACGCTGCGAAAGAGCGAGGAGATCACGCTCGGTGACGCGCGCCGGATGTACGAGCACATAGCGTCGATCACCGGCGTCAAGCGCGGTCACAAGAAGCTGATCACGTTCGGCGACGACCCGGACGTGCCGGTCAGCATGCGAGACCTGATCGATCACGGCGGTCTGCTCGTGGACCCGAAGAAGATCTGGCACGACGCGCTGGATCGTCTGCCGCAGGAGGACATGAGCTATATGCTTGCTGCCCGGCGGCGCGGGGAGAGACTTCGCGGGGGTAAACCCCGCGTAAGACTCTCCACAATCCACAGTGCCAAGGGCGGCGAGGCAGATCACGTCGTGCTGATGAAGGAGATGGCGAAGCGCACTTACGCCGAGATGGCGCAGAGTCCCGAGGACGAGCGGCGTTGCTGGTACGTAGGTGTAACGAGGGCGCGCGAGAAACTGACGATCGTGGGATCGGAGACGAGCAGGGAGTGTCCGTGGATATGAGACGCGAGGTCCCTGTCGAGGAGGCCGAGCGTCTGTATGATCACTACAGAAACTGGAGACGGGTGGCAGTGCACCTGAGGTTCATGTGCAGAACCAACTTCACCGCCGACGCAGTGCAGTCGGCGGTCAACAGGAAGCGGAGAGCTAGAGATGAACAACGTGATGCTCGACTTCGAGACTTGGGGAACTAGGCCGGGGGCAGCGCTTCGCAGTATAGGCGCTTGCATGTTCGATCCTTATGGAGATCGAACAGGCAGACGACTGGTGGAGAAAGAGCAAGGCCGTGTTCGTCTGGGGACAGGGCGCGAACTTCGATCCAGTGCTCTGGGAGGCGTCTCTGCATCTGCTCGGAATGCGGCCACCGTGGAAGTTCTGGGACGTGCGGTGCACTCGGACGGCGTACGACATGGGTGGCTTCAGTCCGTTCTCCGTGAAGCGCGTTGGGACGTATCACAACGCGCTGGACGACGCGAAGCATCAGGTGACCTGCGTACAGCGCGCCTACGCGAAGAGGAACGGTGGCTCCAGGTGAAGAAGGGTGTCGAGAGATTCTTCCGGTACGCGCGAGAGCGTCACCAGATACATCTGAGACGCGCGGCCGGAATGCCGAGACCGTGGACCAAGGATCCTATCCTGAAGACATATAGATTCACTCAGGTTTTCCGCGAGCTCGACCGAACTACGCGATGGTTCGCGGACCACGTGCGAGAGCCGCTGCGGGACAAGCCGGAGGTCCTGCTCGCGACGGTTCTGTTCAGACTGCTGAACAGGACGGAGGTCGGTGAGGCTATCTTCCTGCACGACTCGCTTCTCGAAGAGTCGAGCGTGTTCTACGAGTTGGTGCGGGCGTGCTCCCATCCGAGGGCCAAGACCAAGGTACCTCAGGCGCTGGCGAACGTGGAGCGCGCGGTGTACGCGTTCGTCGGCGAGCGAGGGCCGCACGCGACCGGGGCCTACATCATCTCGTCGCCGAAAGGATACGCGAAGCTGCCGGGCATTCTCGAGGTCGTGAGACGGTTCTGCATGACGTGCGACTGGGAGTTCTACGACGGTAAGAGCAACACCCTGGAGGACACATGGGAGCATCTCAAGGAGCACGACTACTTCGGTCCGTTCCACTCGTACGAGATCGTCACTGACCTGAGGCACACGGCGCTTCTCGACCGTGCACCGGACGTCATGACGTGGGCCAATCCGGGACCGGGGGCGCGACGAGGCCTGAACAGGGTGGAGGGTCGGGAAGTATCTGACCACTCCATGAGGAGTGGTCATATGATCGAGGAGATGCGAGGACTGCTGGCGTGCTCTCGCGACAAGAGTCTGTGGCCGCAGTGCAGGATCGACACGAAGAAGACGTGGCTGTACGACCACGAGTGGCCGACGTGGGAGATGAGGGACGTGGAGCACACGCTCTGCGAGTTCGACAAGTACGAGAGAACGAGGCTCGGCGAGGGCAGACCCAGAGGAGTGTACAGATGAGCACGAAGTTCGACGCCGTCAGGGCGATACGCGAGGAGATCTCCGGGCTGATGGAGATAAGGACGACGCTGGTCGCGCGGGAGCGTCGCGCCGCACAGACCACTTCGGAGGCGGAGATCGAGTACAACGCGATCGTCAAACTTCGCGGGTTCGCCGACTCTGAGATCGATCGCAAGCGTGCGATACTGCTGAAGATGGAGGCGTCGTCGTGAGGGATGGTACCTGGACGAACAATCAGATTGATATGGCGAGCGACATGTGGCGGAGAGGAGAGACTGCGAAGACTATTGGAATCGCGATCGGTAAGTCGCGCAACTCGGTGATAGGTAAGATGCATCGACTGAAGATAGAGACACTGAACGTTGTCAAGAGGCCGGGACCACCGAGAGTCGTCAAGAGGAACTCGACGGTGATTCCCGCCAAGGTCGCGAAGATCACGAGAACGCAGCCTACGCGCAAGCCCCCGGCCGGCGGCGTGACCATGCTGGAGCTGGAGAAGCCCCCGGCCGGCGGCGTGACCATGCTGGAGCTGAAGGATCGCATGTGCCGATGGCCGCTGTCCGCGGCGAGGTCCTGCGGGCGCGACACTGGAGACAGGCGAAAGTCGTACTGCGAGATGCACGCGAGTGTCAGCTACACACCGGGCCGCGAGCCGAGAGCGCTGGCTCGCAGACGGTGACCCGCGCGAGTTTGGCGCGGGTCACGCGTCGGTCCGTCGTCCATGCTATAATAGTTCTTCAACAGGGAGATGAGGTATGAAGGCGGCGATATTCAGTTTCGTGCGCGTGAGCGACAACAGCATGGTAGCCAGCGTGCGGATCGCGCGATATCTGAGCGAGAAGATGGACGTTCCGATCCACTCGAACGAGGAGATCGCTAGGAGCAACTGGGATCTACTCGTGATTGTGAACGGGGCCTACGGCTTCAGCCGATATCTCGCGGAACTAGCGGTCGCGGTGAAGTGCGCCAAGCGCGTCGTCTGGGTCCAGAACGACTACACCATCGTTCCTCCCAAGATCGAGAGCAACGGCGTCTCCCCGTTCAGGGCCGCCTTTCGCGAGCGCCACGAGGCGGGCAAGCCTCACATGGATTTCTGGACTACGTGTGAGGACTGGTCGCGATTCACGCGCGCCAGTCTGTACGTGAACTGGAACGCGCTGACGTTCGACGAGGCGTACGACCCGGACGTGATTAAGAGACGACGACGCGCATCAAAGTCGAACAATAATCTTCTGTACTACGGCAGCTATCGTGGAGGCGGAGGCAAGTCGAGCCGCGAGAAGTACTTCGACCGCTACTTCACGGCTCCGTCGGTGAACACGATAATCAGCAGTCCAGCGAAGCAGTTTCGCGAGAGATATAGACACCCGTTGATCCAGCACGAGGACGCGATCCGCGAGGATTTCTACGGTAAGCTCGGCGGCTGCGGTCTCGGTCTCTACGTCGAGGACCGTATGTCACACGAGAGATTCCACTCACCGGCTAATCGCTTCTACGAGATGCTGAGCGCCGGCCTGCCGATGGTGTTCCAGCCCGAGTGCGGGAGCATGATGCGGCGTGCCGGCTACGACCCGACGTCGTACGTCGTCGAGAACTCGCTGTCGGTGGCCCGGATGATGGAGAGTCGCGAGAGGATAGGCGAGATGCAGCGGGTCATGTGGATCTAGAACGATCCAAGTAAGTTTCGCCGAGTACTCAACGAGCAGATCGACAGCGCGGTGCATACACAGATGGATGAACTAGCATGAGAAAATATCGAGTACAGGAACCGCCGAACAGCTTGTCGTTCGAGCTCGCTCTAGGATGTAACTTGCGCTGCGACTTCTGCGGGATCGCTGGCGTGCAGGAGAAGCAGGGTCACGGCTACAAGTTCATGGCCAAGGAGACGATGATCTCTACGATGCAGCAGGTCGCCGCGCTCGGATGGACCTCCCGCATCGGCTTCGCCATGCGCGGCGACCCGACTCAGCATCCGGACTACGCCGGAATGGTGGGTATAACACACGAGTTTAGGCCCAAGAGCACTAAACTCATGCTGACAAACGCAGGCGGTCTGCTCCGGAGGCCGGGGCCGGTCGCGAACGTTCAGGCACTGTTCGACGCCGGGCTGAATATTCTCGGTCTCGATCACTACCAGAACGTCGGATACGTGCCCAAGGTGCTGAAGGCAGTGGAAGACGAGTACGGTACTCTCGTCAGTGGAAAGGACTGCGGGATAAAGTACCGCTTCTTCGAGTATCCAGAGGACAGTGCGGGCAACCCTCACGTCAGGGTCAAGCCGAGCGTGCGACGACTCGTCCGCATCCGCGACATCGCGTGGACCGAGTCCACGGACAAGAAGGGCAATCACAACCGACTGTCGAACCACGCCGGAGCCGGTGCGCCGCCGAACGACAGGATGCAGGGCAAGCGCTGCGCTCTGCCGTTCCGTCAGCTCGCGATCCACTGGGACGGATCAGTGGCCGTATGCTGCAACGACTGGAGAGGCGAGTACCACTGCGGCAACGTGCTGACGGACGGTGTTGAGGCCGTGTGGCAGAGCGCCGCGATGGGCGCGGCGCGCGAGATGCTGTACGCCGGCAATCGCGCGGGCCTCAAGCCGTGCGCCGGCTGCGACCATCGATCGTTCAGGGTCGGCATCCTGCCGAACCACGACGGCAGCGCGACGCTTCACAAGCCGGACAAGCAGACCAGAGACGAGATCGCGCGCGTCAACGCGCTGCCGTCGCAGACCACACCGGTACTCAGGCCGTGGGAGAAGTAGTCGTGAGAGGAACCAGATGGCGACACGTGAAGCGCGGCTCGACGTACGAGGTCGTCGGTCTCGCGAAGATGCAGATCGGCACGGGTGTCGACGAGACGACGGCCATGAGCCTCGAGAGGCGATCGTTCGTCGTGTACAGTTCCCTGGAAGACGGTGCTCTGTGGGTTCGTCCTGAGAGCGAGTTCCTGGACGGCAGATTCGAGAAGATATCATGATCATCTCCCTCCGAGGCACGTCCGGCAGCGGCAAGTCGCATCTCGTCCGTCAGGTGACGAACAGATACGAGAGACACCGCGAGTGGCACAAGCTCGGTCGCGTGAAGCCATACTATGTGGTGCACGGCAGGAACCCACGAGGCAGATGCCTCGTGGTTCCGGGCCACTACGAGATAGCGAACGGCGGCGTCGACACTCTCAAGACGCTGGACGACGCATACTCGATAGCGCAGTGGGCGGCGCGTCAGGAATTCGACGTCCTGATGGAGGGCAAGAATATGAGCGATGGAGTCGGGCACGTGAACGGTCTCATGTGTGAGAAGTTCGACGTTAGAGTGGTGCACATAGACGAGCCGATCGAGCAGTGCGTTCAGTCGGTTCGGGCGCGCGGTCACAGCATAAGCGAGCACAGCATTCAGAGGACGGACGCCAAGGTGAAGAGGGACATGGAAAAATTTACGTGTACAACTTTCACAGGCGACAGAAAGCAGTGCTTGGCTAAAGTTTTAGAGTGGTTAGGCATATGAGTAATATCACTCGAAAACGACTAAAGAAAGTTCTGCACTATGATCCAAAGACCGGTGTGTGGACTTGGTTAGTCAAACTGAATAATAGATATCCTTCTGGAACTAGAGCTGGGTACATCAACAAAGGATACCGAGTAATAGGAATAGATGGGATCAAGTACAAGTCGTCACGACTTGCTTGGCTCTACATGAAGGGAGTGTGGCCTAAATTTGAAGTGGACCACGAGGATACTGACAAGTCCAATGATCGGTGGAAAAATCTGAGAGACGCAACGAGTTCTCAAAATAGATGGAACACGAAGAAACAGAAGAATAATAAAAGTGGATACAAGGGTGTTCACGGAAAATCCAAACACTGGCACGCTCAAATCCAAGTGAAAGGAAATCATATAAATCTGGGTTGTCGATCAACCCCAGAAGCTGCACATGCTCTCTACATCGCAGCATCCAAGAAGTACTTTGGTGAATTTGCACGATCATGAGAGGACACGAGATGCAGAACCTTTTCGAGCGACAGGGTACAGCGCATAACGACACGAGACCGATCCTAGTTGGGATGAACAATCCGCTGTCCACGCGTCCCGGACACGAGCTCTATCCATATCCGCCGGGATGCACCGGGCATCGACTGTGGACGATGCTCGAGACGCGAACCGGCGCGCGACGCGGACAGTATCTCGAGGCGTTCGAGCGCCGCAATCTCGTGGCCGGCGTAAAGTTCGACCACCGCGCCGCAAGACCCAGAGCGATGGAGATGGTCGAAGAGCTAAAGGGCAGCGGTCGCACGATCGTGCTGCTCGGCAACTCGGTTCGCGAGTGCTTCAACCTAGCTCTCGAGGGTCAGCTCCCCCCGCTCCTCGTCCATCCGACGACGGTCGGGGGGTGCGTCTGGCGACAGATACCTCATCCGTCTGGCTTGAACAGATGGTATAATGCACCAGAGAATACCAAGGTCGTGGAGCTCCTGATGGAGGAGCTCTACGTGGAGTACGCGAAGAGAGTGGCAACGAAGGAGACGACAGAGTGAGAGTCATCAGGGCGAGAAACGTTAATGGCGCGCTCAACGAGGGAATGCATCTTCTAGACGAGTGTGGCGTGAGGGAGGACAGTAGGGCCGGACCGGTGGTCGTGGCTCCGTGGCCGGTGACGACGATCTACGAGAGACCCTGCGAGCGCGTGCTCTTCGAGCCGAGGCGCGACGCCAATCCCTTCTTCCACCTGATGGAGGGACTGTGGATGCTGGCCGGTAGGCAGGACGCCAAGTTCTTGAACCGATACGTCAGGGACTTTGGCGACAGGTTCGCGGAGCCGACTGTCATGTGGCAGAATGAGAATGAGCGCATTATCCACGACGCCTACGGTCACAGGTGGCGGCGCGCGTTCGGCTACGATCAACTGGATCTGATCGTGAAGAAGTTGCGGGCCAACCCGCAGGACCGTCAGTGTGTTCTGCAGATGTGGGACGCTACGGCGTGGCAGGAACGGGATCTCGTCGTCAAGATATATGGCGACGACATGATCGGTCAGGACGATCTGGAGGGCGACTGGGTCAGCAGGCCGTGCAATACGCATGCTTACTTCCGGGTGCGCGACGTCGCCTATCGCGATCCGCCGGTGACGGATCAGAACAGCGCGGAGTGGGAGGCAAGGATCGCGCGAGGCGGCGACAAGGTGCTCGACATGACCATCTGCTGCAGATCCAACGACGCGATCTGGGGCGCGCACGGTGCCAACGCGGCATAGAGGGGATCGTCAACGACTGGTTCCTGACCGTCGCTGCTCCGATGGCGCTGACGCAGTTTCAGCGGTGTAACGCGCTCAAGCCGAGCGCACTGCGAACCGCCGAGTCTATCGCCGCGCCGGATTGGCGCAGAGCGTGCGTCGAGTGGATAGACAGGAGGAGCAAGTGATCGCGATCTGGCAGGAGGAGCGATACTCCTCGACTCCGTTCCCGGAGAGACGCGTCAGGGTCTCTGTGTTCGGCTTGACATTCACACTGTGGAGATGGGACATATGATCATAGACATCGAGAGCGACCCCATGCACGGTCTCCAGGTGAAGAGATATCACACCTGGAGGAAGATCCAGACGCAGACCGTCGGCGAGCACAGCGCGCAGATCTCGCGCATCATGATGACGGTGTGGCCGGACGTGCCTCGTAATCTTCTGATGCACGCGATTCTGCACGACGTCGGGGAGGTAGCGGGCGATCTGCCGTATCCGGTGAAGCGCGACGACCCGGAGCTGAAGAGGAGAATGATGATCGCGGAGCGTCGTGCGCACTTGAGGATGTCCGAGAGGTTCATGCTCCCGGATCTGGTGATGCTGACCGAGTACGAGGAGCAGTTCTTCAAGTTCTGCGAGTATCTGGAGATGTGGGAGCACTGCCTCCAGGAGCGCAACATGGGCAACAGGTACGCGACGGTCATGCTCACGCGCATGCTGCTCGCGGCCAGCACGCTCATGGGACTTCTCGACCGCGACGTCCAGTCGCGAGCGCGACGCTACGTCGAGCTCCGGCAGGAGCAGGAGAGCGAGACTGAGATGGTGTCGATCGGTGGGGTGTTCGACGATCCGTCCGGTGAGGAGATGGTTCACAGAGAGAAGAGGGAGAAGCAATCATGACCGGTGTGACACAGAAAATTGCAGACAAGCCCAACGACCGTCAGGTCGGTGGTGATCACTATAAGACGAAGAGCGGAATACAGCACTGGGATCTGTTCGGTCCGGACTACTTGATCGGCTACGCGACCAAGTACATGCGCTGGCGGAAGAAGGGCGGCGTGCAGGACCTCGAGAAGGCGATCCATGTCGTAGAGAAACTGAAGGAGATCACCACTGAGCAGAACCGGCCAGAGTACGATGTCCAGATGATCGCGATATGGTGCGACGACGCGAAACTGGACTGGGTCGAACGTAAGATCGTCAATCTGATAATGTTATATCGTGGTCATCACGACCTCGACGAGGCAATAGCTGGCATCCGGCACCTGATCGAGACCGCGCCGAAGCGATCAAGTAAAGATGGGTTCATGCGGTTGTCGCCGAACGAGACGATGCGGGCGATGATCCCGACCGACGAGGAGATGTCGAGCGATCGTCGCGTGCCGCGCTATCTACAGGACACAGCAGACGGCGTCGCGGTCGAGCGCACGCCGGAGGACGGAGGACAGCACGCCAGCCTCGCGCCGTGGCAGATCGATCGCGGAACGTACAACGGATGGGCCAGAGGTAGCGCAGTCAAGCACGAGACGATGCTCAAGTTCTACAAACAAGTGACGCCGGAGATCTTTCGTCTCGAGACGGTGGTATCTAGTCGTCACATCGCGGCTGAGATCCAGTCGTGCTATCAGGTGAACGGCAACGCCAGTCTGTGGATCCTGAAGATGAAGTACGTGCCTCCGGACCTTCGTGACTGCTATCCGCGTCTGCAGCACGAGATGAACTCCATCGAGTACGATCAGCTCGCCGAGTACAAGTTCATGTACGAGCCCGCGTCCGAGGAGGGCAAGTTCGTGCTGTTATCCAAGTACGACGCGTGGGGAAAGGAATGAGTGTTCGCCCGCGCCGACAGACGCTCAATCCGGATCAGTTTCCTCTGATCGTGCCGGAGAGTACATGGGTAGTTCCTAGTCAACTACCCGATCTTACCAAGATCGGGGAGTTGGCTCTCGACACGGAGAACTGGGACTCCGGCATATCCGGAGGGCGCGGGCCGGGATGGGCGACCGGTGACGGGTACGTGGCCGGCGTGGGAGTGGCGTGGAGAGCGGGGGCTGAGATCCACAGGATCTACGTGCCCGTGCGTCACCCGGATACTTCTAACTTGCCGAAGGAGCAGGTGGCCAAATGGGTCACAGACATCACGCGAAAGAACCGCGTCGTCATGTTCAACGCAGGCTACGACATCGGATGGCTCCACAGGGACATGGGAGTGCCGATCCCCCCGATCATTGACGACGCCTCGTGCGCCGCGTTCATGGTCGATGAGAACCGCGAGGACCTGAGCCTGGACGGCGTTTCGGCTTGGCGCGGAGTACCTGGAAAAGATCTCCAGGCACTCCGGGAGGCCGCGACGATATACGGCTATCTAGCGAAGGACGCCGTGAAGTTCGTGGCGAAGTTGCCGGCGCGCTACGCCGCTCCGTACGGCAGTCAGGATCCGGTGAGTACTCTCCTCTCTATGGAGTCACTCAGGCCAGAGTTGGCTAAGCAGGATCTGCTCCGAGCCTACGCCACGGAGATGAAGTTGATTCCAGTGATCCACGCCATGCGGCGCAGAGGTATCCGCATCGACGTCGATCGCGCAGTGCAGTTCCAGGAGAAGATGAGACAGCGCTCTGCGAGGGCTCTTTCTGAACTTTCAACGAGATTGAAAGTTCAGACAGGCGTCAGTGAGATCCGCAGCCACGACTGGCTCGTCCGAACGTTCGACTTCGAGAAGGTGACGATACCGACGTATCGCGGTGACACTGCTGCCTTCGAGAAGGACTGGATGCGTCGCTCGGAGCACTGGCTTCCTCGCCTGATCGCGGAGGCGAAGCAGTGCCACGACATGGCGGAGAAGTTCGTCGGGACCTATCTGCTGGACTTCGCGACCGCGGAGCGCGGCGGCAGTCACAACGTCTCTCGAGTTCACGCGTCGATCAATCAGTGGAAGTACGAGGACGGTGGAACGCGGTCGCATCGCCTGAGCTACGCGGACCCGCCGCTTCAGCAGGCTCCCAGTAGGCCGGAGCCGTTCGACGGATGGCCGCTGACTGGCGAGAACGCGACCGAGTTTCGGTCGTGCTTCCTCCCGGAGGAGGGCGATCTGTGGCTCGCGACGGACTACTCTCAACAGGAGTATCGTCACATCGTGGCTGACGCAGAGAAACTCGGGCTCGAGAGAGCGAGCGTGGCCGGCGACATGTATCGCGACGACCCGAAGACCGACTTCCACGGGCTGGTCGTCACGCTGACTGGTCTGCCGCGTCGCCACGCTAAGGACTGCAACTTCGCGAAGGCGTTCGGGGCTGGCGTGGCGAAGTTCGCGACCATGATCTCGAAGCCGATGGAGGAGGCCGCGTCCATCATGGGTCAGTACGACAAGGAGCTACCGTTCGTAAAGCAGCTCGCCGAGCGCTGCGGTCAGCTCGCGCAGTCCCGCGGCTGGGTCAAGATGTACGACGGAGCGCGGTCGCACTTCGATCTGTGGGAGCCGGCGTGGCTGGCGAAGGACGAGAGACAGCGCGGCTTTGCTCAGCACTTTCGCATGTCAGCCTGCTCGCTGGAGGAGGCGCGAGAGCGACAGAACCAGACCATCGGAGAGCACGAGCATCCATGGAGAGGGACTCGCCTGAAGCGGGCGTTCACGCACAAGGCGATGAACAGGCGGATACAGGGCAACGCCGCGCGACAGGTGAAGGAGGCGATGGTGGCGCTGGGCGAGGAGGGGATCGTGCCGATGCTGCAGATGCACGACGACCTGAACTGGTCGCTGCGTGATCCCGAGACAGGATCCCGCATCGAGGAGATCATGCGAACAGTCTATCAGTGCAGTGTGCCGTTTCTCGTGGACGTGGAGTGGGGCGCGAACTGGGGCGACGCGAAGCACGACTACGCTACCGCGCGCAAGAACAGTAAGAAGAGGAGAGCGAGATGATCGAGATCGACCTGACCACCGTCAACCTGGAGCGAGCCTTGGCGGCAGCTCCAAATCAGTGTAGAGTAGGCCTACGGGTAGGCCGTGGGTCACGCGAGTTTGGCGCGGCCCATACTGCCCGGCCTACGCGGTGCACGTACCTACAACTGCCGCCCCGGTGCTACACGCAGGGGCCGTCGACCGCGCCACTACCTTACCGTTGCGTGCCCAAACGGGCCGCAAGCCTAGCTGCCCCGAGCACCATCGCCGGGGCCGCCAAGGCCGGGGCAACGGCGCTGGGCTGGCGTATGGGGTTAAGCAGCGGGGCGGGGCGGTTTCCGGAGGGCTGAGGGTGCAAACCTTGGCGAGCTATTTTAACGTGCAGCTACCGCGCGCGTGAGGTCCGCCAATTTCGCGGGCCTCACCGCGTGGTACCTGCAAGTGCAAGTTAGAGCCGCACGCTGGCGACAGCGGGCGGCTTTGCCGTGCACTGAAGCACATGAGTCGCGCCAAGATCGCGCGACTCACCAACCTGGAGGAAGACTATGAACCCGAACCCGAAGACGACCGTCGCTCAGGACGCGTTCGACATGATAAAGCACGGCTGGTCGTTCGCGAGAGCGGACGGACTGGCGAACAGAGTGACGCGGTGCGGTACGCTGGTCGAACGCTCCATCGATTGAGCCGCACCGAGATCGTGCGGCTCACCACGATGCACTTCTGCATCCAACTGGAGGCAATATATGTGGGTGATGCTCAACGACGCGTTCCTGTCTATCGTGAAGAAGGACTGCGGTACTGACGGACTTCTCGTGAGAGCGAGACGTCCAGGAGACATCGAGCGCGTGTTCGGCCGGCGGGTAAGGGTTACTAGATCTGAAGACGCGGACTATCTATTCCGCGCCGTCATATCTAGAGCCGACGTCGAGGAGGCGATGGAGCGAGAGATCGGCAGGATCGACTACGCGAACTTCAAGTCCTCAGTCGAGGACAAGGAGCTGCACGACGCCTATCTCGGCGTCTGGACCGCGATGTCGCAGGTCCAGAACCCGAGGCCCTACAGCAAGCCGTACACCGGCAAGAAGGGAAGGAAGAAGTGAGACTCGACGTAGTCGCGACCAGCGACACTGATCACACCGTCACCGTGCTGATCGACGGCGTGCGATACGAGTACGAGCTCGGCGAGGCGTACCGGGGGGCGTGGAGAGAGCTGCGAAGGCGGCAACGCTCCCCCGGTCAGCAGCTTGCTTGGCTCAAGAGAAGAGGAAC
>WNGO01003963.1_pt1 | contig 16141 bp, 12 predicted proteins | sample 5400511 | NCBI WGS metagenome assembly WNGO01 (sample SAMN13153380, study PRJNA577476) | soil metagenome | isolation source: 20 cm soil or saprolite under Garry oak tree replicate 2 | place: USA:California | collected 2016-06-15 | reverse complement strand
GATGACGAGGAGGTATTTTGTAACGCCGAGGATCGGCTGCCCGGTGCCGATCGCGAAGCACAGGAACAGAAGGTTGCCGGTCATGATCTCGGCAAAGACGCCGCCCATCGACAGGAAGCAGGCGGCATCCACAAAGCCGCAGACACCGGTGATCAGATACAGCGCCGAGATATGCGAAACGCGCGGCACCGTGATCCGCCAACCGGTTCTGTCGCCAGAAGAGGAGAGTGCAATCGCGGCCCCGGGCTCGCAATCCCGGGCTCCTTTACGGCGCCTTAACGCCGGGCCGGAATAGTCGGGGCGGGAGAGAAGGGCAGGAGCCGCTTCGACATGATCGCCTCGGCCGTTCGGCAATTGATGATCTGGGGCGGCCTCGCGGTGCTGCTTTACGGGATTGCGATGCATCGCGGTATGCTGATCCCGGCTGAGGATGCGCCGGCCGTTGCCGCGGTCGCGACGCCGGCAGGCCCGGCCCAGCACGTCGCCGGCAATGCGCTCGTCTACCATGCCGACAAAGCCGGCCATTTCTGGATCGATGCGGCCGTCAACGGCGCCGCGGTGCGCTTTGTCGTCGACACCGGCGCGAGCACGGTGACGCTGACCCCGGCCGATGCTGCCGCGGCGGGGATCAGTCATAGCAGTCTCTCCTATTCCATCGTCACCAGCACCGCGAACGGGCAGGGCCGCGCCGCGCCGGTGCGGCTGCGCGAGGTGCGGATCGGCCAGCTCGCGATCAACGATGTCCAGGCGGCCGTCATAGACAATCTGCGCATGTCGCTGCTCGGCATGAGCTTTCTGAAGCGGCTCGAGCATGTCGAGATGGGCGAGGGGACGCTGACAATCTATTGGGATTAACCTCGCGTCCGACCCGGCTACTCCGCATCCGATTCCTGCAGGTAAGCACCCTACGTCCTTCGACACGCGCCAAGGCTTCGCCTCGGCGCTGCTCAGGATGAGGTGTACTGCCGACGGCATTGAAGAAGATTCCTCATCCTGAGCGCGAGCGCAGCGAGCAGTCGAAGGACGCACAATAGCGAGCCCGGCCGCGCTCCCCGTAAGGAGGAGCCTGGCCGGCGCGGCGGTAACCGGCAACCGGGCGGGGCGTTTCTTGACAAAAGCCGGCGATCCATGCGTTGTCGCCGCGCCTTCGCCCCCAGCGCCGGACCCGTTTTGATGCACGCTTATCGCACCCATACCTGCGGCGCGCTGCGCCTCGGCGATGCGGGACAGACCGCGCGGCTATCGGGCTGGGTGCATCGGAAGCGCGATCACGGGCAGCTCCTGTTTGTCGATCTGCGTGACCATTACGGCATCACGCAATGCGTCATCGACGTGTCGTCGCCGCTATTCGCGCAGGCGGAAGCCTTGCGCCTCGAAAGCGTCGTGACGATGACCGGCCGCGTCACAAAGCGCAGCGAGGACACGATCAACCCCAGCCTGCCGACTGGCGAGGTCGAGCTCGTCATCGACGCGCTCGAGGTGCAGTCGGTGGCCGAGCCGCTGCCGTTCCCGGTCAACACCGATGCCGAATACCCCGAGGACATGCGGCTGACCTACCGCTTTCTCGATCTGCGGCGGGAGGACATCCACGCCAAGATGATGCTCCGCTCGGCGGTCATCGCCTCGATCCGGCGGCGCATGATCGAGCAGGGCTTTACCGAGTTTCAGACGCCGATCCTGACCGCCGACTCGCCGGAGGGCGCGCGCCCCTATCTCGTGCCGAGCCGTATCCATCCCGGCGAGTTCTACGCGCTGCCGCAGGCGCCGCAGCAATTCAAGCAATTGCTGATGGTGTCGGGGTTTGACCGTTATTTCCAGATCGCGCCGTGCTTCCGCGACGAAGCCGCCCGCGCCGACCGCGCGCCGGGCGAGTTCTACCAGCTCGATTTCGAGATGAGCTTTGTGACGCAGGAGGATGTCTTCGCGGCGATCGAGCCGGTGTTGCACGGCGTCTTCGAGGAGTTCGGAAATGGCCGCGCCGTCACCCCGGCGCCCTTCCCGCGCATCACATACAATGACGCGCTGGCGCGCTACGGCAGCGACAAACCCGATCTGCGCAACCCGCTGGTCATCGCCGATGTATCGGCGGTGTTCGCCGGCTCGAATTTCCGCGCGTTCAAGCGCATCGTCGACAGCGGCGGTGTTGTCCGCGCGATCCCGGCCCCGGATTCCGCATCGCGGCCGCGCTCTTCGTTTCAGGACAAGATGGATGCCTGGGCGAAATCCGAGATGGCCGCCCCGGGGCTCGGCTACATCACGCTGGAAGGAAGCAATCAGGAGCTCGCCGGGCGTGGCCCGATCGCCAACAATCTCACCGCCGATGAACTCGCCGAGATCGCCCGCCTGGCGGGGGTCGGCGCGGGTGATGTCGTTTTCTTCGCCGCCGGGGCGAAGGCCGAAGCGGAAAGGCTCGCCGGCGCGGCGCGCATGCGGGTCGGGCAAGAGCTGGGTCTGATCGAAGAGGGCGCCTTCCGCTTCTGCTGGGTCGTCGATTACCCGATGTACGAGCGAAGCGAGGAGACCGGCCAGATCGAGTTCAGCCACAACCCGTTCTCGATGCCCCAGGGCGGGCTCGATGCGCTCGAAACGCAGGACCCGCTCCGGATCCTGGCGCACCAATACGATATCGTCTGCAACGGCGTGGAGCTGGCTTCGGGGGCAATCCGCAACCACCGGCCCGACATCATGTACAAGGCCTTTGCGATCGCGGGCTACATGCCGCAAGACGTCGAGACCCGCTTTGGCGGCATGCTCAACGCCTTCCGCTACGGCGCGCCGCCGCATGGTGGGCTTGCGCCCGGCATCGACCGCATCGTCATGCTGCTCGCCGACACGCCGAACATCCGCGAAATCATAGTCTTCCCGATGAACCAGCAGGCGCGCGATCTGATGATGCGAGCGCCGGCGCCGGTACCCCCCGAGCGGCTCAAGGAACTACATATCCGCCTCGACCTGCCGCCCCCCAAACCGCGCTGACCAAGCAGCGCAAGGCCGATCACATTTTTTTGCGTCACCCGCGCGCCGGGCCTATGTAAGCAGGGTTGCCGCCGAGGGTGGCGCGATCGGCGCTGGCGCGAAGTTTGCTGTTCAGTGGCGGAGCGTGGTCGCGCGTGATTCGGTGGCGTCGATATCGGGCGCCTTTGTTGGGCCGCAATTTTTCGCCCCCATGACAAGCGTCGGGGCTCGGGAGTGTCCGTCTGATGATGCAGGGCCGGGGAAAAGCCGTCATGCCGGGAGCGGCGGCCGTTATTGTCGGGGCCATTCTGATAGCCGGCGCGCTGAGTTGCGGCGGCGCCCAGGCGGCCGACATCGTCCCGCATCATGCGGTCTATTCGATGAGCCTCGGGGCGACGCATGGCGATGCCGGGGTCACCGGCGCCGGCGGCACGATGGCCTATCAATGGGGCGAGGTCTGCGACGGCTGGACCGTCGAGCAGCGCTATCGCTTGAAGATGGCCTATGCCGAATCCTCCGATGTCAGCATCTCGTCCAATTTCGTGACCTGGGAAGCCAAGGACGGGCTCAAATACCGCTTCAACCAGAAAGAGACGCGCAACGGCACCGACAATGACGAGATCCGCGGCGAAGCCAAGCTCGATGGGCCGGACAAAGGTGGCACCGTCAATTTCGAGAAGCCCGAGGCGAAAACCCTGAAATTGCCGGCCGGCACGCTGTTTCCGAGCGCGCACACGATCTCCCTGATCGATAAGGCGAAGGCCGGCGAGAATTTCATCTCAAAGCTGATCTTCGACGGTGCGACGATGGAGAACTCCGTACTCGTGACCGCGGTTATCGGCGCCAAGGTCGAGCCCGATGAGGAGAGCGCCAAGAAGAGCCCGCTGCTCAACCGGCCGGGCTGGCGCGTGCAGCTCGCCTTCTTCCCGGCCGACCAGAAGGCCGAGAAGCCCGATTACCAGCTCGGCATGGTCTTGCTCGACAATGGCGTCTCGCGGGACATGGTTATCGATTACGGCGAGTATTCGATCCGCGCCAAGCTCGACGACATCGAGGCCTTGCCAAAGCCGAAGTGCTGATTTGCACCGGCCTTCGCTCCTCTCCCGCATTGCGGGAGAGGGGTGTATAGCCCGCCGATCACGGTTGCCGCCCGGTGATGGCGTCCCTATAACGGGAATTCATGCAGGAATACCGCTTCGGGCACCGGCACCTCCTCGGCATCGAGGGGCTGACGCCGGACGACATCAGCCATGTCCTCGATCTGGCTGACGGCTATGTCGAGCTGAACCGACAGGCCGAGAAAAAGAACGCGCTATTGCGCGGCCGGACGCTGATCAACTGCTTCTTCGAGAATTCGACGCGGACGCGCACCTCCTTCGAGGTCGCCGGGAAGCGGCTCGGCGCGGATGTCATCAACATGGCGGTGCAGGCTTCGTCGATGCGCAAGGGCGAGACCTTGATCGACACGGCGATGACGTTGAACGCGATGCACCCCGATGTGCTCGTCGTGCGCCATCCCGAATCGGGCGCGGTGCAGCTCCTCTCGGAGAAGGTCGATTGCGCCGTCATCAACGCCGGCGACGGCAGCCACGAGCATCCGACGCAGGCCTTGCTCGACGCGCTGACGATCCGCCGCCGCAAGGGCAAGCTCGGCGGCCTCACGGTCGCGATCTGCGGCGACGTGCTGCATAGCCGTGTTGCGCGCTCGAATATCGCGCTCTTGACGGTTATGGGCGCGCGGGTGCGAGTCGTCGCGCCGCGCACCTTATTGCCGGCGGCGGTCGAGCGGCTCGGCGTCGAGGTATTCCACGACATGGCGGCCGGACTCAAAGATGTCGACATCGTCATGATGCTGCGGCTGCAGGTAGAGCGCATGCACGGCTCCTTTGTGCCGTCGACGCGCGAATACTTTCATTTTTTCGGGCTCGATTACGACAAGCTCAAACTCGCGAAACCCGACGCGCTGATCATGCATCCCGGGCCGATGAACCGCGGCGTCGAGATCGGCAGCGAGGTCGCCGACGACATCGACCGCAGCCTGATACGGCATCAGGTCGAGGCGGGTGTCGCGGTGCGCATGGCGTGCCTCGAACTCCTCGCCGGCCAGCCCAGCAACCGTCCCCCAATGCAATAGCTTGCCGATGAATCTCTGGCCCCTTAACCCGTCATGCCCGGCTTTATGCCGGGCATCCACGTCTTTGCTTCAGCTGTACAATCTGCGGAAGACGTGGATGGCCGGGACAAGCCCGGCCATGACGCCGTAGGGGAGGCGTGCAGTGAGCGGGGCGCGACGGCTCATCCGAAATGCTCGGCTGATCGATCCCGACAGCGGGCTCGATGCGGCGGGCGATCTCTTGATCGAAGGCGACAGGATCGCCGCGATCGGCCCGGGGCTTGCCGATGCCGGCTTTGCCGAGAATACCGAGATCATCGACGCTGGCGGGTTGTGTCTCGCACCGGGTCTCGTCGATATGCGCGTGCAATTGCGTGAACCCGGCGCCGAGCACATGGAATCGATCGAGAGCGCGGGCCATGCCGCCGCCGCGGGCGGCGTCACGACGATGGTGGCGTTGCCCAACACCGAGCCGCCGGTCGATGACGTGTCGGTCGTCGAGTTCGTCGCGCGGCGCGCGCGCGAGGCGAGGCTCGCCAAATTGCACACCTACGCCGCCGCGACAAAGGGGTTGAAGGGCCGCGAATTGACCGAAATGGGCCTCCTCGCGGCGAATGGCGCGCTCGGCTTCACCGACGGTGTCCAGCCGATCGCGGACGCGCTCGTCATGCGGCGCGTCTTGGCGTATGCGCGCAGCTTCGACCAGCTCGTCATCCAGCACCCCGAGGAGCCGAGCCTCGGCGGCGCGGGTGAAGTGACCGAAGGCGAGATCGCGACGCGGCTCGGCCTGCCCGCGGTGACGCCGATGGCGGAAATCATCATGATCGAACGCGATCTTCGCCTCGTCGAGATCACCGGCGCGCGTTTTCACATCGCGCATGTCTCGACGGCGGGCGGGATCGACGCGATCCGCCGCGCAAAAGCCGCGGGACTGCCAGTCACCTGCGATACCGCGCCGCCCTATTTCGCGCTGAACGAAACCGCGATCGGCGATTACCGCACCTTTGCGAAATTGTCGCCGCCCTTACGCAGCGAAGCAGATCGGCGCGCCGTCGTGGCGGGCATCGCAGACGGCACGATCGACGCGATCGCCAGCGACCACGCGCCGTGGGATCAGGATTCAAAACGCCTGCCATTCAGCTCGGCCGCGTGCGGCATCGTGGGGCTGGAGACATTGCTGCCCTTGTCGCTCGAGCTCTATCACAACCGCCATCTCGAACTCATCGAGGTGTTGCGCCGGCTGACGATCAACCCGGCGCGCATTCTCGGACTCGATGTCGGGCGGCTTGTGCCGGGCAGCCCCGCCGATCTGGTGCTGTTCGATCCCGACATGCCCTGGCGGATCGACACCGAGCGCTTTCGTTCGAAATCGAAGAACGCGCCGTTCGACGGCCGCCCGGTGCAGGGCCATGCCGTGCAGACGATCGTCGACGGCCGCACGATCTTCATCCGGCAGGGGTAAGGTGATGACCGGGATCGTTCTTGCCAAGGTGATGACCGGGATCGTTCTTGCCGCGGTAGTCGGTTATCTGCTCGGGTCGATCCCGTTCGGCATGGTGCTGACGCGCGTGGCGGGGCTCGGCGACATCCGCGGGATCGGGTCTGGCAGCATCGGCGCGACGAATGTGCTGCGCACCGGCAACAAGGCGCTCGCGGCGCTAACGCTGCTGCTTGATCTCGCGAAAGGCGTCGCAGCGGTATTGATCGGCAGCATCTGGGGCGGCGACGCGATGCTCGCCGCAGCCGGCGCGGTCATCTTCGGCCACATGTTCCCGGTATGGCTCGGTTTCCGCGGCGGCAAGGGCGTCGCGACGGCGCTCGGCGTGTTGCTCGCGATAGCCTGGCCGGTCGCGGTCATCGCCGGTCTGCTGTGGCTCGCGACGGCGATCCTGTTTCACTATTCGTCTTTAGCCGCGCTGGTCGGCGCGGCCGCCGCGGCGATCGTGGCGGCGATTGTCGTCGAGCCGACGCGCGCCTGGCTCATCGCTGGGATCGCGCTCCTCGTCATTTTGCGGCACCATGAGAATATCCGGCGCCTCCTCGCCGGCACTGAGAGCCGGATCTCCTTCACCAGAAGCTGAACCTTCCGAGACGTCATTTGGCCGCGCGCGAGCTCGATCCTCAGGAGCGCCTGGATTGGCTGCGGCTGGCCCGCACCGAGACGGTCGGACCGGTCACGTTTTACGCCTTGCTGCGGCGCTTCGGCTCGGCCCGTGCCTCATTGCAAGCGCTGCCACGCCTGTCGCGTCCTGTCGTGGCGATGGGCTTGCGCGACGTGGAGGCGGAATTGACGGCGCTCGCCCGCCTCGGCGCGCGCCTTGTGTGCTGGGGCGAGCCGGATTATCCCGCGGCGTTGGCGACGGTCGAGGATGCGCCGCCGGTTCTGACCGTGCTGGGCAATCCCGCGCTGTTGCAGATGCCGATCGTCGCGGTTGTCGGCGCGCGCAATGCCTCCGCCAATGGGCGCCGCATTGCGAGCGAGCTGTCCGCCGGGCTTGGCGAAGCCGGGATCGTCGTCGGGTCGGGGATGGCGCGCGGCATCGACGCGGCCGCCCATCTCGGCGCGCTGCACAGCGGCTCGGTCGCGGTCGTCGCCGGCGGCGCCGATATCGTCTACCCGGAAGAGAATCGCGGGCTCTACGACGCGCTCGTCGAGCGCGGCGCGGTCGTTGCCGAATTGCCGCTCGGCACCGAGCCTCAGGCGCGCCATTTCCCGCGCCGCAACCGCATCATCTCGGGGATGGCGCGGGGCGTCGTCGTCGTCGAGGCGGCGGCGAAATCGGGCTCGCTGATCACCGCGCGTTTCGCCTTGGAGCAGGGGCGGGAAGTCTTCGCGGTGCCGGGCTCACCGCTCGATCCGCGCAGCCGTGGCTGCAACGATTTGCTGCGCAATGGCGCGACCCTGACCGAGACGGCGGCTGATATCCTGGCCCAGCTCGGCCCGTTTCTACAGAGCGAGATGCCCGCGCCGCGCCCGCGCGAGCGCGCGTTGCAGCCGCGCCTGCCCTTGGCTGCCGCCGCGCCGAACTTGTCTGCAATACCGCAGATTCCCGAGGATGCCGCCCTCGAACTCCTGATGGAAAAGCTCAGCCCGACGCCCGTCGCGGTTGACGAACTGGTGCGGCAGTGCCACTTGTCAGCGGCCTCGATCGCCACCTTGCTGCTCGAGCTGGAACTCGCCGGGCGCATCGAGCGTCATCCCGGCAACCTCGTTTCGCTGCGCTAACCGATTTTTAGCGCTGACTTTTTTTGAATGGATCTATGAACGTCGTCATCGTCGAATCGCCGGCCAAGGCCAAAACGATCAATAAATATCTCGGCCGCGACTACAAGGTCGTGGCGAGCTACGGCCATGTCCGCGACCTGCCGCCCAAAGATGGCTCGGTGCGGCCGGATGATGATTTCGACATGTCCTGGGAGGTCGACGGCCGGGCCGAGAAACATATGAAGGCGATCGCCGAGGCGGTGCGCGGCGCCGACAAATTGTTTCTCGCGACCGACCCCGACCGCGAAGGCGAGGCGATTTCGTGGCATCTGCGCGAGGTCTTGAAGCAGCGCCGCGCGCTGAAGGATGTCGACGTCAAGCGCGTCGTGTTCAACGAGGTGACCCGCAACGCCGTCCTCGACGCGTTCCGTCATCCGCGCGAGATCGATCGCGAATTGGTCGATGCCTATCTGGCGCGCCGGGCGCTCGATTATCTCGTCGGCTTCACCTTGTCGCCGGTGCTGTGGCGCAAATTGCCGGGGAGCCGCTCGGCCGGGCGCGTGCAGTCGGTCGCGCTGCGTTTGATCTGCGAGCGCGAAGCCGAGGTCGAGGCGTTTCGCCCCCGCGAATACTGGTCGGTCGAAGTCGAGTTCCAGACCGAAGCGGGCGACCGCTTCACGGCGAAACTGTCGCATATCGATGGCAAGAAACTCGACCGCTTCGATCTCGACAGCGAAGCAAAGGCGCGTGCCGCCGCGGACAAAATTCTCGCCGCGGGTGGGTTCAATGTCGCCTCTGTCGAACACAGGGAAGTGCGGCGCAATCCGTTCCCGCCCTTCACGACATCGACCTTGCAGCAGGAAGCATCGCGCAAGCTCGGCTTTGGCGCGACGCGCACAATGCAGGTCGCGCAGCGGCTTTATGAGGGCATCGATCTCGATGGCGACACCGTCGGCCTCATCACCTACATGCGCACCGACGGGGTGACGCTTGCCGCCGAGGCGATCGCCGCGGCGCGGCAGCTGATCGGGAACGAATTCGGCGGCCGCTATCTGCCGCCCGAGCCGCGCGTCTACAAGAGCGCGGCGAAAAACGCGCAAGAGGCGCACGAGGCGATCCGCCCGACCGACATGGCGCGCAAGCCCGGCGATGTCGCGCGCCATCTCGACAACGATATGCGCCGCCTCTACGAGCTGATCTGGAAGCGCACAGTCGCCAGTCAGATGGCGTCCGCGTTGCTCGACCAGGTCAGCATCGACATCGCCGATCCGAGCGGCCAGGTCCGGCTGCACGTGACCGGCTCGGTCGTCGTGTTCGACGGTTTTCTGAAGCTCTACCAAGAAGACCGCGACGAGCCGGCGGAGGAGGAAGGCGAGGGACGGCTGCCGAATTTGCGCGACGGCGAACGGGTAACACGCGGCGCTGTCGCGCCTAACCAGCATTTCACGCAACCGCCGCCGCGCTACAGCGAAGCCAGCCTCGTCAAGAAACTGGAAGAGCTGGGGATCGGACGGCCTTCGACCTATGCCTCGATCATACAGGTGTTGCAGGACCGCGACTATGTGCGGCTCGATAAGCGCCGCTTTATCCCGGAAGACCGCGGCCGCCTCGTCACCGCGTTTCTGACGAGCTTCTTCGAGCGCTACGTCGAATACAATTTCACCGCCGATCTCGAAAACCAGCTCGACGAGGTGTCGGGCGGGCGCGTCGATTGGAAAGCGTTGCTGCGCGATTTCTGGCGCGATTTCTCGACCGCGATCGATGGCACAAAGGAATTGACGATCACGGCGGTGCTCGAAGCGCTCGACGCCGAACTCGGCCGCCATTTCTTTCCCGAGAACGGGTCGGGCGCCGACCCGCGGCTTTGCCCGAATTGCGGCGCGGGAAGGCTGTCGCTGAAGCTCGGCAAGTTTGGCGCCTTTATCGGCTGCTCGAAATACCCGGAATGCCGCTTCACCCGCCCGCTCGGGCTCGATACCGAAGGCGAGACCGGCGGCGCCGACATGGTGCTTGGCAACGACCCCGCGACCGGGCTGTCGGTGACGGTCAAGAAGGGTCCCTACGGTCACTACATCCAGCTCGGCGAAGCCGAGAACGGCGAAAAGCCGAAGCGCGTCGCGCTGCCGCGCTCGATCAAGCCGGAGGATGTCGACCTTAAAACTGCGCTCGGTCTGTTGTCATTGCCGCGCGATATCGGCCCCCACCCCGAGACCGGCGAGTCGATCACCGCCGGCATCGGCCGCTTCGGGCCCTATCTGAAGCATGGCTCGGCCTTCACCTCGCTCGCCGCCGATGACGATGTGCTGACGATCGGGCTCAACCGTGCCGTCACGCTGCTGGCGGAGGCGAAAACCGCGCCGCGCCGCGGGCCGCAATTGTTGCGCGAGATCGGGCCGCATCCCGAGGGCGGCGTTGTCGGGCTCTATCGCGGCCGCTACGGACCCTATGTCAGCCATGACAAGATCTACGCCTCCCTGCCAAAGGGCGCCGACCCGGACACCTACTCCCTCGAAGATGCGATCCCGCTGCTTGCGGCGCAAAAGGCGAAGGGCAAGGGCAAGAGCAGGGGCAAGACGCGGCGCCCGCAGCGCAAGGCGCCCGGCGCGCCGGCGAATGGCGAGGCGAAGCCCGCCCGCCGCAGCGCCACCGCGAAGCGCGCGCCCGCCAAGGCAAAGGCGAAGCCGGTGCCCGGCAAGGCGAAGGCGAAGCCGGTGCCCGGCAAGGCGAAGGGTAAGCAGGCCCCGAAAAAGAAACCAGCCGAACGCTCCGCTTCCCGCCCGACCTAAATACGCGCTGCAAAAACTTCGCGTCCCGGCGAAAGCCGGGACCCATCTATCACCTGACAAAACGGCTGATTGGTGGATCCCGGCTTTCGCCGGGACGCGAGTTTGAGGTCTGTTTTTATGCGCTCCAAGACGCGAACTCAGGCGGAGGGCCGACCGAGAGCCACGGCGCGTGGACAGGGATTGCCGTCTCCCGAGGCGCTGATTGCGTTTTTGCGCGACAACCCGGAGGCGGCCGGCACGCGCGAGATCGCCCGCGCGTTCGGCCTCGGATCGGGCGATCGCCCGGCCTTGCGCGCGATGCTGCGCAATATCGGCCGCTCGGGCGAGCTGGTGCGCGGCGGCAACCGGCGCTTTGCCGCCGGCGAGCCGCTTCCCGAGACGATGCAGGTCGAGCGCGCCGGCAGCGATGCCGACGGGTTCCCGCTCGTGCGGCCGGTCGCCTGGACAGGATCGGGCGAGGCGCCGCTGTTCCGGCTGGCCGAGACCGCGGCCGGTGACGAATTGCCGGAAGGCGGCCGGGCGCTGGCCCGGCTCATTCGCCGCGAGACCGGCGAGACCGAGGCCGAGCCGGTGCGCCGCCTCGACACGCAGGAGGGCCGTGTCGTTGGCGTGTTTCGCCGCGGCCGCGACGGCGGCGAGGTCACGCCCGCCGACCGCCGTGACCGCAACGAGTATCGGGTGCTCGGCCACGACGCCGCTGGAATTCCCGATGGCGAAGCGGTCGTCGCCCAGGCATTGCCGTCGCGCCGGTTCGGCGGCAAACGGGTGCGCATTGTCGAGCGGCTGGGCCCATCCGATGCGCCGGATTCGATCAGCCGGCTCACGATTGCTGCGTTCGAGATCCCGACAGAATTTCCGCACGAGGCCCTGGCCGAAGCCGCCGGCGCCAAGCCCGTTGAGGTTGGGGACCGCGCCGATCTGCGCGACCTCGCGCTGGTCACGATCGACGGCGAGGATGCGCGCGATTTCGACGATGCGGTGTGGGCCGAGCCGGACGACAACCCGGAGAACCGCGGCGGCTGGCATATCGTCGTCGCGATCGCCGATGTTTCGCATTATGTGCGGCCCGGCAGCGCGCTCGATCGCGAGGCGGCGCATCGCGGGAATTCGGTCTATTTCCCCGACCGGGTCGTCCCGATGCTGCCTGAGGCGCTGTCAAACGATCTCTGCTCGCTGCGGCCGGCGGAGGACCGCGCCTGCGTCGCGGCGCATCTGTGGATCGATGCATCCGGGCGCAAGATTCGGCACCGCTTCGAGCGGGCGTTGATGCGCTCGGCGGCGCGGCTGACCTACGAGGCGGTGCAGGCGGCGCGGGATCACCCGACGGGCGCGCTGTTGCCGCTGCCGCAGAAGCGCCTGGATGACCTTTACGGCGCTTTCGCCGTGCTCGATCGGGCGCGCCGCGCGAGAGGCGCGCTGGAGCTCGATTTGACCGAGCACCGCGTCTTGCTCGATGAGGCGCGGCGGCCGATCGCCGTCGTGCCGCGGCATCGCCTCGACAGTCACCGGCTCATCGAGGAATTCATGATCCTCGCCAATGTCGCGGCGGCCGAAGAGCTGGAGGCGCGGCATCAGCCCTGTATGTACCGGGTGCATGATGCGCCCGCGCCGGAAAAGCTCGACGCGTTGCGCGATTTCCTCGACGAGCTCGGGGTGCCCGGGCTCGCGCTGGCCAAGGGGCAGGTCATCCGGCCGGCATTGTTCAACCGCTTGCTGGAGAAGGTGCGCGGCACGCCGGAGGCGCCGATCGTCAACGAGCTGGTGTTGCGCAGTCAGGCGCAGGCGGTGTACAGCCCGAACAATCTCGGCCATTTCGGCCTCGCGCTGCCGCGCTACGCGCATTTCACCTCGCCGATCCGGCGCTACGCCGATCTCGTCGTGCATCGCGCGCTGACGGCCCCGGCCGGTCGCACGCCGATGGCGGGCGAGGCGCTCGCCGCCACCGCCGAGCACATCTCGATTACCGAGCGCCGCGCCGCGGCAGCCGAGCGCGCCGCGCTCGACCGCTACCGCGCGACGCTGCTCGCGGCCGCGATCGGCACGGTCTACGAGGCGCGCATCACCGGCATCGCGCCGTTCGGCTTTTTCATCAGCCTGCCGGAGAGCGGCGCCGACGGGCTCGTGCCGGTCTCGACGCTGCCCTCCGATTATTACGACCACGATGCCCGACGCCACCGCCTGGTCGGGCGCCGGTCAGGCCAAGAATTTGCGCTCGGCGACGCGGTGACCGTGCGCCTCGCCGAGGCGGACCCGGTCGGTGGCCGGCTCATGTTCCGGCTCGAGGGCGGGGGCGAGGGTTTGGCCCGGCCCCGGATGGCCGGCGACCGGCAGCGTCGCGGGTTGCGCCGCCGCCGCTGAAGCGGGCCGCCGCCTCACGCCACGCCCGGCCTCTGTCGTCGTGGCAATGAATTATTCATAAGTGATCCCTAAAATGCCGGGTATGGCGCTGCAACAAGGCCAGCCGATGCTATTCGAACCGGTCACCTGGTCGACCCGCGACCGTGTCGCTTACTACCGGATGGATGCAGCCCGGCTGCGGCGGATGGCCGAGACGGCGGATTGCGCGACCGCGCGCGAGCTGCTGGTCGACCTGGCGCGGCGCTACCGGCGGGTCGCCAACCGGATCGAAAAGCAGGCGCCGCTCCTCGCTTAGTATTACCGGCCGCTGCCGGTCGGCCGTTCCGAATAGCCACCGCCGGGACATTGATCGTCGGCGCGCGGCATCTTACTGTTGCCCGAGAAGCAGCAGGGCCGAGCTCAGATGGGTCGTCGCTCTGTTCCGCTGGGGTCAGTAACGCGCCAGGACATCGCGCCGAGGCATTAAGTAGCCCAAGGCGCATAGGGGATCACGCTTGTCGGTCTGCGCCGAATTTCTACGCTCGATGCGCCGTACCGCGCTTTTGTTCGCGCGGATTGCGGCTGTCGCGCTGGCGTTGCCCCTCGCAGCTTGCGCCGACAACGAGACGGCCGCTCCCGATGCAAGCGGGCAATTGTTTGCGCGCGGTCTCGACGAGATTACCGATCTTTATATCGAGCCGGTCACAAACCGGAAGCTCTCTTTGGCGGGCGCGGCGCGATTGTCGCGGCTCGACGACAAGCTGGCGGTCAACGAGCGAGACGCCGGCGGACTTGGGCCGGCGCTGATCCTGACCTATGCCGGCCGCGAGCTTGCTGCGGTGCCGATGCCGGCCGAGGCCGACACGCGCGGCTGGGGCGAAGCGATCGCCCAGCTGATCGCGGCGGCGAGGGCGGGCGCGCCCAATCTCGCCGGGATGCGCCGCGAGCTTGCCTCCAAGGCCGTGTTTGACGGCATGACCGCGACGCTCGACCGGTTTTCGCGCTATTCGCCGCCCGACGCGGCGCGCAACCAGCGGGCCGCGCGCGACGGTTTTGGCGGTGTTGGCATCACCCTCGAGATTACCGCGGACGGGTTCAAGGTCGCCGCGGTCACTCCGAACGGGCCCGCGGCGCAGGCCGGGCTCCAGGCCGGCGATACGATCGTCGCGATCGATGGCGTCGCGATATCGGGATTGTCGCAGAGCGACGTGATCCAGCAGCTGCGAGGGCCGGTCGGCAGCAGACTGGCGATCCGTGTGGCGCGGCCCGGGGTCGCGCTGGCGCGCGATTTCGAGGTGCAGCGCGCGCTCGTCGTGCTGCCCACCGTGGCAATGTCGCGGGTTGGGGACATCGCAATCTTTCAGGTCTTGAGCTTCAACCAGAGCACGACCGAAAAGCTGACGGAGGCCCTGGCCGAAGCGCGGCGGCAGACGGGCGGGCGTCTCGCCGGCATCGTGCTCGACCTGCGCGGCAACCCCGGCGGCTTGCTCGACCAGGCGGTCAGCCTCGCCGATCTCTTTATTCGCGAGGGGCCGATCGTCTCGACCGTCGGCCGGCACCCCGCGAGCCATCAGTATTTTGCCGCCTCGGGGCACGGCGTCGCGCCACAGGTGCCGATCGCCGTCCTGATTAATGGCGGCTCTGCCTCTTCATCTGAGATCGTTGCGGCGGCCTTGCAGGATGCCGGGCGCGCCGTCGTGATCGGCAGCTCCTCCTACGGCAAAGGCACCGTGCAGACCGTGCTGCGGCTGCCCAATGACGGCGAGCTGATGCTGACCTGGGCTCGGCTTGTGACGCCCTCCGGCTATTACCTGCAGACGCATGGCGTCGTGCCTACCCTGTGCACGAGCGATCTCGACGACGATGCGGCCTCGCTGCAGCGCGGGCTGCAGCGGGCCGGCGCGATCGCCCAAGGAGCGCCCGCGGCTTTGCGGGCGCGGCGCGGGCTCGACGAGCGCGCCTGGTCGGAATTGCGGCAGTCTTGTCCGGCGCGGCAGACGAGCCCGGCCATCGACCTGAAGCTCGCCGAGCACCTGCTCTCCGATCAGCGGCTTTACGCGAGCGCGCTGAACGCTCTGCAGGCGAGCGCCCCGCTGGCGCGCAATCCCGCCCCGGCCGGCCCACCCGAGCGCGTCTTGACAGGGGTCGACCGCGCGCTATCTTCGAGACAGCGCTAGACCCGAAGCCGCGAGATCCGCCATGGCGAAAACCAGCACCGTCCTGATCAAGCTCGTCAGCAGTGCCGATACCGGCTTTTTCTATGTGACGAAGAAGAACCCACGGACCAAGACGAACAAGCTCGAACTCAAGAAGTTCGATCCGGTGGCGCGCAAGCACGTCATCTTCCGCGAAGCGAAGATCAAATAGCGCCCCGCGCCAGTTCCGCACGCTATTCTGTCATTTGCTATAACTGCGTTCATCGGCGAGCCAACTTGCTGGATCGCGGATGGGCGCGTCCTTCGACTGCTCGCTGCGCTCGCGCTCAGGATGAGGGACGTTCTTTAAGGCCGTCCACAACCCACCTCATCCTGAGCAGTGCCACGGCGAAGCCGTGGCGCGTGTCGAAGGACGCACGTTACTGGTGCAGTAAATTGCTGAACGCCGGGAACGCGAAGACAGGACTACCGCATCCGTCCTAGCCGCTTCACTCGATGCCGTATCGCTCAGGACGCGACGGCGACCGGCATCCCGCGTGATGAGGCGGGGCGGTGCGGCGCCGCGACGACGCGGTTGCGTCCGCCATTC
>WNGO01001266.1_pt1 | contig 16146 bp, 16 predicted proteins | sample 5400511 | NCBI WGS metagenome assembly WNGO01 (sample SAMN13153380, study PRJNA577476) | soil metagenome | isolation source: 20 cm soil or saprolite under Garry oak tree replicate 2 | place: USA:California | collected 2016-06-15 | reverse complement strand
GCCGGGCGAGGAGCGGGAGATCGAGCTTCGCCTCAAGCTCCTCGCCGACGCCGCGCTCGTCGGTCTACCGAACGCAGGCAAGTCGTCGCTTCTGACGCGGATCTCGAACGCCCGCCCCAAAGTCGCCGAGTACCCGTTCACGACGCTCTCGCCGGTGCTCGGGACGGTGGAAGCATCGGACGGGCGCCAGCTCGTCGTCGCCGATGTGCCCGGCTTGATCGAAGGCGCGAGCGAGGGCGTTGGGCTCGGCCACGAGTTCCTCGCTCACCTCGAGCGTGCGCGGGTGCTCATGCATGTCATCGACTCGGCCGAGGACGATGCGGACGAGCGCTGGCGCACGATCGAGGCCGAGCTCGCCGCGTACGGCGCCGGCCTGGACGAGCGGCCGCAGGTCGTCGTCCTCAACAAGGTCGACCTGCGGCCCGAGCCGCCGTCGTTCGGCATCGAGGACGAGCGGATCCTCCGCGTCCTGCGCGTCTCCGCTGCGACCGGCGCCGGGCTCGACGAGCTGCGCCGCGCGCTGTTCGAGCTCGTCCCGCAGGAGGCGGAGGAAGGGCAGGCGGAGACCGCGGACGAAATCGTGGACTTCCTCGTCTACAAGCCGCAGCCCGCTCGGCGGGCGTTCCGTGTCTACCGCACCGAGCGAGGCTTCCGCGTCACGGGCACTCCGCCGGCGGAGGAGGAGCTCGAGGCGATCCTTCGCGCGGCCGGCGCCCGTGCGGGTGACGAGGTGGAGATGGGGGAGGAGCTGCTCGAATGGGAGTAGTGGTCGCTCGCCTTCGGCTCGCTCCTGTGGGGGAAACCATGTTTCCCCCACCTCCCGGTTCCCCCACGCCCCCTCCACACGTCCTCTACGGCGGGGCGTTCGACCCACCGCATCTCGGTCACGTCGCCGTCGCCGACGCCGCGAGGGAGCGTTTCGGGGTCGAGCGGCTCGTTGTCCTCGTGAACGAGCGTCCGGGGCATCGTGCGGTCCACGCGTCCGTCGAGGACCGGCTCGCGCTCGCCGCCGCGGCATTCCCCAACGACGACGTGCGGCTCGATCCCTATCCGCGCACCGTCGAGCTGCTCCGGGCCGAGCGCTTCGACGATCCCGTCTTCGTGATCGGCGCCGACCAGTTCCGAGCCTTTCTCGCCTGGAGCGAGCCCGCCGAGGTGCTCGAGCTGACCCGCCTGGCGGTGGCCACGCGTCCCGGCTTCCCGCGCAGCGAGCTGGAAGCCGTGCTCGGGCAGCTCGTCCGGCCCGAGCGGGTCCTCTTCTTCGAGATCGAGCCGAACCCGGCCGCCTCCACCGACGTCCGGGCCCTCATCGCCGCCGGAGAGCCGCTCGACGGGCTGGTTCCGCCCGCGGTGGCGCGGCTCGTCGCGGAGCGCGGTCTTTACCGTCCGTGAACCAGGGCTACACTGCAGAAAGAAGCGATCCAAGGACACAGCAGACTCTGACCTCACTCGAACAGGCCCGCCGCACCGCCGCTCTCGCCCGCGAGAAGCTGGCCGAGGACGTCGTGATCCTCGACATGCGGCCCGAGTGCTCCTTCACGGACTATTTCGTCATTGCGACCGGCCGCAACCCGCGGCAGACCGCGTCGATCTGGGACGAGGTGCACACGCGGCTGAAGCAGGACGAGCGGCTGCTGCCGCAGAGCGTCGACGGGGCACGCGAGGGTGCCTGGATCGTGGCGGACTACATCGATGTCGTCCTGCACGTCTTCACGCCGGACGCGCGCGAGTTCTATCGGCTCGAAGACCTGTGGAGCGACGTGCCCGCGGTCGACGTGGACGTCGCTGCCATCTAGGCCGGCTTCAGGCCGCGGCGCGTGAGGAGAACCGTGGTGCCGGCCTGGCTCGACATGCCCGTAAGGAGCTTCCCGCCGAGACGAACGTCGAGCACGGGCGGGTCGCCGACCTCGATCCAGGCCGGCCCGCTCCGCAGATTGACGGGCAATCTCTTCCCCTGCGCCAGCGTGGCCTCGTAGACGGTTGGCCCGCTTGCACTGCCTGAGCGCACCCAGAGCCAGCAGTCGCCGCGGGAGGCCACGAGGACAGCCCGGGTCGGGAGCGCGGCGACGACGTGCTTTTTCTTGTGCGTCTTCGTCGTTGTCGTGTGGTGTGAGGTCGTCGTAGGGATGGACGAGATCGGCGGCGCCCCTTGCTTGTTCCCCGACGAACCACTGAGCTGCCAGGCTGCGAGGCCGGCGACGATCGCGACGATGACGGCTACGACGATCAGCGGGCGCAGGAAGCCGACGCCGCCGAAGCGGGAGCTGCTGCGCGCGAAGCGCTCGGGGACGAGCTGCGGCTCGTCGGGGCGGGCGAAGCGGCTGTTGTACTCCTCGACGTACAGGTTCCCGTCGAGGCCGAGGTAGTCGGCGTAGGTGCGCAGGAACCCCTTCACGTACGCGTCGCCGGGCAGGAGCTCCCAGCGCTCTTCCTCGAGCGCCTGGAGGTAGCGGTCGCGAATCCGGATCGCCTTCTGGACGTCGGCCGGCGTGAGGTTGCGCTTCAGGCGGGCCTCGCGCAGGCTCCCCCCGATCTCGAACATGCCCCATTGTCCCGGACCTCGTCCGCTCATGCGATTGCCGGCCGCCTCCTCGCGGTGCGCGCAAGGTCGGTCAGCTCCTCGAGCGCGGTCGCGGCCTCTGCCGCGTCGCGATCGCGCAGTGTCGCGTGGGCAGACCGCCCGGCAGTGTCGACGTGGACGCTCGCGAGGCTCAGCCGCCGCTGCACGGGCCCCTGCACGCGGCGGAGGCTCTGCACCTTCTCGAGCGGCACCCAACTGGTGACGCGGCGCAGCCGTCCGCTCGTCGTCGCGACGCAGGTCTCGCTTCGGCCCCAGCTCAGCGCTCGGTAGCGGAACGGGCTCTTCCAGAGAACGCGGCGCGGCGGCCGCGACAACTCGCGCGGCCGGTCCGGCAGGAGACGATCGACGAGTTCGACCCCGAGCGAGCGCTTGCCGACGGGAATCAGCGCGTGAAGCTGGCCGCGCTGCGCTTCACCCTCGCCCTTCCTTCGCTGCCGGCCGGCGATGTCCACCTCCAGCCGGCACCAGCCGAGCGGGCGCCACAACGCCGGCTCGACCAGGCGCACTGCCTGGACGCGGCCCGGCCGGATCACCTCGGCCGTCAACGCCACGAGCCCGCCGCGCAGATGCAGGCCGTCCGGCCCTTCCGCGACGGTCAGCCGGTACTGCTGGTTGAACCGGCGCCAGACGAAGGTGACCATGGCGACCGCCCAGACGAAGCCGCCACCACCCAGGGCGCCGGCCACCCTGTGCGGCGAGACGGCGAAGCCTGCGAGCAGGCCCGCCAGGACGACGGCGATCCACCAGTTCTCGAGCAGGATCGACGCGACGAGCGGGCCGGTCCCGACCGTCGCCAGGACGTGCTCCTCCGGCACGGGCCGTTCCAGCTCTGCGGTGGGTGCCGGAGCCGCTTCGTCGTGACGCGCGCCGCGTGCCAGCGCAAGCAGCTGGTCGCGCAGCGGCTCGACCTCGTGCTCGGCGACGTAGGCGAGTCGCGCCGTGCCGCCGCTCGACCCCGCCATCCGCAACCGCAGCTCGGCAACGCGGAATACCCGCGCCAGCCCGGGCCGGACGACGTCGATCGCCTGCACCTGCGCCAGCGGGAATCGCAGCGACTGCCGCCGCAGCAGCCCGGTCTCGATCCGCAAGTCGTCGTCCTCGATCCGCCAACGCGTCACGAGCCAGGACACGAACCCCGCCAGCACGATCACGGCGATGACCGCGAATTGGGGAGTCGCGTGGCCCAGCGTGTCGCCGCCGAAGGCGATCGGGATCAGGAGGATGAAGATGGCGATCGTCGCGCGCCCGCCGCGAACGACGGGCGAGAGCGGGTGCAGGCGCTGCCAGCCCTCGGGAGTCCCGGCGCTCACAGGCCGGCCGCCTGCGCCTCACCGAGCTCGGCCAGCGTATCGCGCAGACGTGCGGCCTCCTCGCGCTCCAGCCCCGGGATGCGCGCATCCGTTGCTGCCGCGGCAGTGTGCAGGCGCACGGTGGCCAGGCCGAAGGCGCGCTCGAGCGGGCCGGCGGTGACGTCGATGAACTGCATCCGCCCGTACGGCACGACCGACAGGCGGGCGAACATCACACCACGCCGGACGAGCAGGTCGTCCTCCCGCTCCGCGTAGCCCCACGAGCGGTAGCGCCGGCCGACGAAGCGCAGCAGGATCGCCCCGACGACGAGCGAGACGGCCGCAAAGCTGTACGCCACAGCGTTTCCCCCCGACGTCGCACTGGCGACCGTCAGCAGGACAGCAGCCACCAGCGCCGGCACCCCGACCTCCAGCCGGCGCAGCGTCAACAGCTGCCGCGAGGGCGCCCGCCACTCTTCCGGTTCAACACCCACCGCGATGGACCCAGCCGGGCTCGAACCGGCGACCTTCGCGCTGCCAGCGCGACGCTCTCCCAGCTGAGCTATGGGCCCTGGGGCGGACCCAGTCTAGCGACACAGCTAGCCGCCTAGACTCGGCCGCATGAGCCACGAGAGCGCCGAGCTCCTGCTGCGCGGCTACCACGCATTCGTGGACGGGGACCTCGCCGCGATCGAGACCATGCTGGATCCCGACGTGGAATGGGTGGCGGCCGGCGAGTCGGAGGCGATCGTCGTCAACCGGGACCGCGTCCTCGAGGTCGTCGCCGAACGGTCCGCCGAGAACTACCACGTCGTCGTCGACCGGGCGATCGGGCTCGCCGACCGCGTGGTCGTCAGCATGCGCTTCTCGCGGATCGAGCTCGATCCGTTCGACGAGCGGCCGTTGCAGAGCCGCCGCTCGTACCTCCTCGGCCGCTGGGCGGCCGTCGTCTACATGCGCGACGGCCGGGTCGTACGTGTGGAGGAGCACCCGCATCTCGAGGCGGCTCTCGAGGCTGCGGGACTCGACGCTGAGTAGGTACAATTTCGATACCTACTACAGCTTGGAGTGTGAGTCCGCTTTGACCGATCTGCTGCTCGTCCCGCTCGAAGACACCGTCGTCTTCCCCGGCATGAACGTCACCCTCACCGTCGACGTGGGCGACGAGGACCGCGTTGTGCTCGTGCCGCGTCACGAGAACGAGTACGCCGCCGTCGGTACCGTCGCCGAGGTTACCGACCGCGTCCGCATTCGCGGCGGCATGCGTGCCGTCACGCTCGATGGCCTCCATCGCGCCGTAATCGGCGCGGCCCACACCGACGCACTCGGCCGGCTTCGCGCCGAGGTGGAGGAGCGTCGCGACGACAACCCGCCGCCCGTGCAGACGCGGGAGCTCGAGCGCGAGTACCGCGCGGTCGTGGAGGAGATCCTCGACCTGCGCGGTGCCGACGACCGCGTTCGCGAGTTCCTGCGCGCGATCACCGAGGCCGGCGCGCTCGCCGACACGTGCGCGTACGCGCCCGACATCACCTTTGTGCAGCGCGTCGAGCTGCTCGAGACGGTCGACGTCGTCGAGCGGCTGAAGCTTGCCCTCGAGCTCCAGCGGGAGCGGCTCGTCGAACTGCAGGTGCGGCAGCGCATCCGCGACGACGTCGAGGAGGGCGCACAGAAGCAGCAGCGCGAGTGGTTCCTCCGCCAGCAGATGAACTCGATCCGCAAGGAGCTCGGCGAGGACGAGGGCTCGGTCGTCGAGGAGTACCGCGCGAAGATCGAGGAAGCCGGGATGCCGGAGGACGTGCGAGCGCAGGCCGACCGCGAGCTGCGGCGCCTCGAGACGATGGGCGACGCGAGCGGCGAGGCCTCCATGATCCGCACGTACCTCGACTGGCTCATCGCCGTGCCGTGGTCGCAGCGGAGCGACGAGACGCTCGACCCGCAGGGCGCTCGCGAGGTGCTCGACGCCGACCACGCCGGCCTCGAGGACGTCAAGGACCGCATCGTCGAGTACCTCGCGGTGCGCAAGCTCCGTCAGGACCGCGGGATCCCGAACGACAAGCGCTCGGGCGCGATCCTGACTTTGATCGGACCGCCCGGCACCGGCAAGACGTCGATCGGCGAGTCGGTCGCGCGGGCGCTCAACCGCGAGTTCGTGCGCATGTCGCTCGGCGGCATCCGCGACGAGGCCGAGATCCGCGGCCACCGGCGGACGTACATCGGCTCGCTGCCGGGCCGGCTCGTCCGCGCGCTGCGCGATGCCGGGACGATGAACCCGGTCATCCTTCTCGACGAGGTGGACAAGGTCGGCGCCGACTGGCGCGGCGATCCGTCCGCCGCCCTGCTCGAGGTGCTCGACCCGGCGCAGAATCACTCATTCCGCGACCACTACCTCGACGTCGAGCTCGATCTCTCCGAGGTCTTCTTCATCGCGACCGCGAACGTCGCCGACACGATCCCCGGCCCGCTGCTCGACCGGATGGAGGTCATCCGGTTCGACGGCTACACGGTCGACGAGAAGACTGCGATCGCGCGCGGCTACCTCTGGCCGCGCCAGGTCGAGCGGAACGGGCTGCGCGAGGACGAGGTCTCGGTCTCGGACGACACGATCCAGCTGGTCGTCTCCGAGTACACACGCGAGGCGGGCGTCCGGCAACTCGAGCGCGAGCTCGGCACTGTCCTGCGCAAGACTGCGACGCGCATCGCCGCGGGCCAGGTCGAGGCGCCCGTCGAGGTCGGCGTGGAGGTCGTGCGGGACGCGCTCGGCCGCCAGAAGTTCTTCCAGGAGGCGGCGGACCGGACGGCGGTTCCCGGTGTCGCCACAGGTCTTGCCGTGACCGGCACGGGCGGCGACGTCCTCTTCGTCGAGGCAACCTCGATGGACGGCGCGAACGGCGAGCTCGTCCTCACGGGCCAGCTCGGAGACGTGATGAAGGAGTCGGCGCGCATCGCCCTCTCCTACGTGCAGTCGCATGCCGAGGATCTCGGGATCGACCACGACGCGTTCAAGGACAGGTCGTTCCACGTGCACGTCCCGGCGGGCGCGATCCCGAAGGACGGGCCGAGCGCCGGGATCACGATGACGACTGCGCTCGCGTCGCTCCTCTCGGATCGGGCCGTGAAGCACACGGTCGCGATGACCGGCGAGGTGACGCTGCAGGGCCGCGTGCTTCCCATCGGTGGCCTGAAGCAGAAGGTGCTCGCCGCGCATGCGGCGGGGCTCACCGACGTGATCATCCCCGAGCGGAACCGCGCCGACCTCGACGACGTGCCAGAGGATGTGCGCGAGGCCATGCGCTTCCATCCGGTGATGACGCTCGGCGAGGTGCTCGAGCTCGCGCTCGAGCCGAAGGCGAAGCCGAGTCTCCATGCGGTGTAGGACCTGCCAGCCGCTGCCCGAGGAGGTCGCCCGGGCGGCGGACCTCCTCGGTCGGCGATGGGCACTCGCGATCCTCTGGGCGGCGGCCGAGGCGGGCGCCGTCCGCTTCAACGAGTTCAAGCAGACGCTCGAGGGCATCCCCCCGCGGACGCTCGCGGCGCGGCTCACCGAGCTCGAGGAGGCGGGAGTGCTCGAGCGGCGGGTCTTCGACTCCCGCCCCCCGCGCGTCGAGTATCGGCTGACGGAAGCAGGTCGCCGCCTCCGCTACGTGGTCGAAGCGCTGAACGCCTTCGCGGCCTCGGCCTAGGCCGGGGCCAACGCGGCGATCTCGCGCTCGCGGGCGAGGCGTTCGAGCGCCTGCATCTCGATCTGGCGCACGCGCTCTCGCGTCAGGCCAAGGTCCCGGCCGATCATCTCCAGGGACTTCGGGTCCTGGTCGCCGTCCAGCCCGTAGCGGAGCTTGATCACCTTCTGCTCGCGGTCCGGCAGCTTCGCAACCGCGCTTCGCAGCAGGTGCTCGCTCAGTCCGACGACGACCTCCTCCTCGACATCTGCCTTGTCGGTCGCGACGATGTCTCCGAAGGCCGTCTCTCCCTCACTGCCGAGGGGCTTGTCGAGGCTCGCGACCGCCCGCGCCGCCGCGCGCACCTCGCGCACGTGCTTGACGGAGAGCTTCGCCGTCTTCGCCACCTCCTCGTCCGTCGGCGGCCGCTCGAGCTTCAGCGTCAGCTCCCGCTCGGCGCGCGCGATCTTCTGCTCGCGCTCGACGATGTGGACGGGGATCCGGATCGTGCGCGACTTGTTCGCGACCCCGCGCTGCACCGCCTGGCGGATCCACCAGGTCGCATAGGTCGAGAACTTGTAGCCGCGGCGCCAGTCGAACTTCTCGACGGCCCGGATGAGCCCGATGATCCCCTCCTGGATCAGGTCGAGCAGCGAGAGCCCGTGGCCCTGGTACTTCTTCGCGATCGAGACCACGAGGCGGAGGTTCGAGTTGATCATCCTGTCCTTCGCCTGCTGGTCGCCGCGCTCGATGAGCTTGGAGAGCTCCACCTCCTCGGCGGCGGTCAGCAGCGGGTAGCGGCCGGCCTCGTTGAGGAAGAGCTGGAGCGAGTCCGTCGTCATCGCGGCGACCGTCTCGTTCGAGAAGTGCGTCTCGGTGACATCCGGCAGGCTGCAGTCGTCCGTGAGCTCGATCCCGCGCTCCTCGAGCTGCTCGTAGAGCGACGAGACCTCCTCTTCCTCGAGCTCGAGCTCGGTCACCGCCTGCGTGAACGAGGAAAGGTTGACGCAGCCCGCCTCCTCGGCGTGCTCCATCAGCGCGCGAAGCTGGTCGTGAGTCATGGCGTTGCTATGCCCCCCTCCTCGGTTCGATAACGCGCTCGGGTTCGAGGCCGCATCCGGGGGTACACTCAAAGGCAGTGAAGGCGCCGGACACGCTCTGGGAGCTCGTCTTCCTCATGGTGATCCTCAAGATCCCCATCGCGTATCTCTGCTACGTGGTTTGGTATGCGATCAAGGCGCAGCCTCGGGGAGGCGAGGGCCCTGCGGGGGTTCGCGTGATCCCGGAATCGCCGCCTCCGAGCCTCGACCGGCTTCGCCGGCGCTCTCGCCGCCGGCCGCCACGGCCGCACGGAGGCCCCTCCCGGGCCTACGCGCGTAGCGCGCGCGTCGCCGCTGCGCGCGCCGGTAGGATCGCCGACCGTTGAACGGCGAGGGAGAAATCCTCCACGAGGGCTCGGGTGGAAGGACATCGGAGACGGTCGCCGGCTTCCTCGCCGCGATCGCCATCTTCGTCAGCCTGGTGGGCCTCGCATGGCACCCGCTCCGCCTGATCCTGCCGTCACTGGCGATCGCGCTAGTCGCGGCGGGCATGGGCGCCGGCAAGGGACGGCTCCAGTTTGCGGCCGTGCTCATCTGCGCCGTCTGCCTCTTCTTCGGGTTCACCATCGCGGTCGCCTTCAGCAAGCCGCTCTGGTAGCGACGCCGCCCTGCTACAACGAACGTAGACATGGGACGTCCCGACGTTGACGGGCTGAACACGGGCTACGCGGCGCTGCTCCTCGAGCAGTACCTCGACAACCCCGGCGCGGTGCCGGAGGAATGGCGCGACCTCTTCGAGAGCAAGCCCGAGGTGCTACTGCAGCGCCACCCGGGCCTCGCGCGGCTGCTGGAGCGCGCCGCCGCCGACGGGGACGGTCACGCGACGCGGGTCGCAACGCCGCCGCCTGCCTCCGCGCCCGCACCGGCACCGGCTACGGCGGTCGCAGAGGAGGACAAGGAGCTCCTCGGCGGTATCGCCGCGTCGATGGCGCTCGTCAAGGCGATCCGGATGCACGGCCATCTCGCGGCACGGCTCGACCCGCTCGGCTCCGAGCCCCCCGGCGACCCGGCCCTCGAGCCCGAGCGCCTGATCCCGAAGCTGACGCCCGAGCTGCAGGCGCGCATCCCGGCCTCGCTCCTCCGCCTCCACGTGGAGGGCGACACGCTGGCAGACGCGCTGCCACGGCTGCTCGAGACCTACACCGGCTCGATCGCGTACGAGATCGAGCACATCTCGGACCACGAGGAGCGCGTCTGGCTGCGGCAGGCGATCGAGTCCGGCCGTTACCGGCGGCCGCTCTCCCGCGACGAGCGGGTGCGGCTGCTGAGGCGGCTCAGCCAGGTGGAGGGGATGGAGCGCTACCTGCGGCGCGCCTTCCTCGGGCAGAAGCAGTTCTCCGTCGAAGGCCTCGACGTAATGATCCCGATGCTCGACGAGGCGATCGAGCTCGCCGCGTCCGACGGCGCGCATGAGGTCGTGCTGGGGATGGCGCATCGCGGCCGGCTCAACGTTCTCGCGCACATCGTCGGGCGGCCGTACGAGACGATCCTCCGCGAGTTCGAGGGCGAGCGGACGATCGAGGCCGTCGTCTCGAGCGAGGAGGGCGGCAGCGGCGACGTCAAGTACCACCTCGGCGCGCAGGGGACCCGTTCGACTCCGACCGGTGACATCACGATCACGCTCGTCGCCAACCCCAGTCACCTCGAGGCCGTCGATCCGGTGGTGGAGGGCAGGGCGCGGGCGGAGCAGACCGACCGTTCCTCGCGGCAGGGCTATCACGATCCGAGCGTGGCCCTCCCCGTTTTGATCCATGGGGATGCGTCGTTCGCCGGCCAGGGAGTCGTCGCCGAGACGCTCAACCTCCAGGCCCTCGCGGGCTACTCGACCGGCGGCACGCTCCACCTGATCGCCAACAACCAGGTCGGGTTCACCACCGACCCGGAGAGCGGCCGCTCGACCCGCTACTCGAGCGACCTCGCCAAGGGTTTCGACATTCCGATCGTCCACGTCAACGCCGACGACCCCGAGGCGGCGCTCGCCTCGATCCGGCTTGCGCTCGCCTACCGCCGCCGCTTCGGCCACGACGTCGTCGTGGACCTCGTCGGCTACCGCAGGCACGGCCACAACGAGCAGGACGAAGCTGCGTACACCCAGCCGCTGCTCGCGGCCGCGATCGCGGACCATCCGACCGCGCGCGACCAGTTCGCCGCGCACCTCGTCGCCGAGGGCGACCTCACGCAGGAGCAGGCGGACGAGCTCGCCGACGACGTCGTGTCCGAGCTGCGTCAGGCACACGAGGCGCTGAAGGAGACGTTCGGGCAGGCCGAGCCGGCGCCGCGCACGGACACGCACATCCCGGCTGCGACAGGCGACGAGGTCGTCACGGCCGTCGCCGCCGACCGGCTGCGCGCGCTCAACGAGCAGCTGCTCCGCGTCCCCGACGGCTTCACACCGAACCCGAAACTCATGCGCCAGCTCGAGCGCCGCCGCGAGACGCTCGAGGAGGGCGGGATCGACTGGGGGCAGGCCGAGGCGCTCGCGTTCGCTTCCCTCCTCGTCGAGGGGATTCCGATCAGGCTCACGGGCCAGGACACCGAGCGCGGGACGTTCTCCCACCGCCACGACGTCCTCCACGAGGCGAGCACGGGAGCGACGTTCACGCCGCTGCAGCATCTCGACGACGCCGGCGCGGCTTTCGAGATCTACAACTCTCCGCTTTCGGAATACGCCTGCGTCGGCTTCGAGTACGGCTACGCCGCCGCGGCGCCCGAGGTGCTCGTGCTCTGGGAGGCGCAGTTCGGGGACTTCGTCAACGGCGCGCAGATCATCATCGACCAGTTCATCGCTGCCGGGCTGTCGAAGTGGCGGGAGTCGACGCGTCTCACGCTCCTCCTGCCGCACGGCTACGAGGGCAACGGGCCGGAGCACTCGAGCGCCCGCCTCGAGCGCTTCCTCCAGCTCGCCGCGCAGGAGAACCTGCGGATCGCCAACTGCACGACGTCGGGCCAGTACTTCCACCTCTTGCGGCGGCAGGCACTCGACGCGACGGCGCGCCCGCTCGTCGTCATGACCCCGAAGGGGCTGCTGCGGCTGAAGCAGGCGGGTTCGACGCTCGAGGATCTGGCCAGCGGCGAGTTCCGCCCCGTGCTCGACGACCCGAGCCCGGCTCGCGAGCGCGTCGAGCGGCTCGTGCTCTGCCAGGGGAAGATCTACTACGACATCGCCGGCCACGAGCAGCGCGCAAACGCGACCGGCGTCGCGGTCGCCCGGCTCGAGCAGCTCTATCCGTTCCCGACCGAGCGCGCGCAGGCCGTGTTCGCGCGCTACCCGAGCCTCCGCGAGGTCGTGTGGGCGCAGGAGGAGCCGCAGAACATGGGCGCCTGGCGGGCGATCCGGCACCGGTTGGAGGAGACGAAGCCGGATGGGGTGCCGCTCCTCTACGTCGGCCGGCCGTGGCGCGCAAGCCCGAGCGAGGGTTACCCGACCGCGCACCTCCGCGAGCAGGACCGCATCGTCCGCGCGGCCCTCGGCGTCTAGCGCGGGGCGCTACCGGCGGCGGCGGTCGGTGGCAGCCTTCGCCGCGCGGGACGCGAGCTTCGGGCCGTGCCTTCGGGCGAGTAGCAGGAGCTGGCGCCGCTGGGCGGGAGGGAGACGCCGCCAGATGTCCCAGGCCGCGATGGTGAGGGCCCATGGAGTGGGGCGGAGCCTGCGGAACTTGCCTGCCATGCCCTGATCCTGGCAGATCCCCGTGCGCCGACGCGCCTACAGCCGCAGTCCTGCCGCTAGTGGCCGTGCCCGTCGGCGTGCTGCTCAGCCTCGTGAACAGGCTTGGGCGGAGGCGTGTGCTGCGGCTTCGGGTGGTCGGGGTGCGGCTTCGGCTTGTCGTGCGACTTCGGCGACTTCGGCGGCTTCGGCGGCTTCGGCTTTGGAGCCGGATGCGGCGGCGGCGCAGGCGGCTTCGGGGCCGCGTGGTGAGACGCGGTTGCGCCGTCGACACGCAGATCGTGCCCCACCGAGTTGCCGGCGAGTGCGACTGCGTTCGCATTCCCTGCGACCACGAGGTCGTGGCCGACCGTGTTGCCGCCGTCGGGGCAGCCGTCGCCGACGTCGAACCGGCCCGCAGACGCCAGGCCTCCCTGGACCACGAGGTCGTGCCCGACCCTCGTGTTGCAGATCCGATTCTGTACACCGGCGGAGCCGCTCAAGCCTTCGATCCGGAGGTCGTGACCGACCGAGTCCCCGTCGATGCTGATGCCTGCCGGGCTGTGGGCGACGAGGTCGTGCCCGACGGTCACGGCCGGGTCGATCAACGTTCCGCCGGGCGACACCGTCAGATCGTGGGTGATGGCCGTGCCCTGCGTGAGCACGCACGTCCCGCCGCTCGGCACGACGACGTCCTTGCTGGTGCCGCTGTAGGTGCCGTCACAGGTGGTCGCCCCAGGGGCAAGGGGAGTCGGCGTGAGCGCATGAATCGTGGGTTGCGACTGCGAGTGCGGCTGCGGCTGCGCATGAGGCCGCGACTGAGCCGCAGGCGGTCGGCGCGCCGCGGGGCTCGTCACCGGGCGTCCCTGAGCCGTCGGCGGAGATGTGCTTGCGGACGGGACGACGCCGACGTGGGTCGCGTGACTCTGCGGGCCCGCTGCAGCCTGCGGCTGCGACTTCTGCGCGGGCAGGCCGGGCGCCAGCACGACGGGAGGCCCGGTCATGCTCGGCGCGCCGACGCCAAGCTCGTGTTGAGGCGAAGGTCCGACGAGTAGCCGCGGGATGAGAACGGCCCCGGCGACCGCGACGGCCAGCAAGACCCCCGCGAGCACTCGTTCGGCGAGTCCGCTGCGCGCTTGCGCCGCGGCTCTCGACAGCCTCTCAGTCGGGAACCCCCATCGCCGTGAATATTTCACCGCGGGTAGTCGGCGTCGGACCGCGCCGGCCGCGGCGATCACGAGTCTGATCGCGGCGACTACCCGCTCCTTCCGGCTCATGTTGCTCCCTCCTCCCGCCGACAACATCCCCACAGGGTCTATCGGCAGGAGGGAGGTTCCGCTTGAGATCGAGGGGGCTCCAGCTGAGCAGCTTCAAGCTCAAGCTCGTGGCCTACTTCGTGCTGCTCTCACTCGTGCCGATGGCGGCGACGTACTGGGGATTCAGCACCGTCGCCGGCTCGGGGGAGTCGCGCCAGGTGACCCTCCGGCAGGAGGCAGGGCTGCGCGCAGCGCTCGCTCTCTACGCGGAGCGCGCCGAGCGTGCGCAGGCGCAAGCGGAGCAACTCGCGCGCTCCCGTCCTCTCCAGCGCGCGCTCGAGCGCCGTGACCGCCGGATGCTGCGACGGATCGTCGCCGACGAGCCGTCGCTCTACGTCGTGGGCGCCCGCGGCCTCCGTGCCGGCGCCGCGCCGCGCCGCGCCGCGCGATTCCCGGTCGACGTCGTGACGGGCACGCATCGTCTTGGCGAGGTGGTGGCGACGATTCCGCTCGACGGCAGTCTGGTCGCGCGCCTCCGCCTCGGTGCGGCTTTCGACTCCGGCGACGTCCTCGTCCTCGTCGAGGGGACGCGGATCGTGTCGGCGTCGCCGTTCGTGAGCGGACGCGTTCCCGTCGCCGCCGGGCGAAGCGCGACCATCCGCGTGGGAGGCACGCGCTATCGCACGTTCGTCGCGCCGGCGCTGCCGAGGGTGGGGGCACGGCTCGCCGTCCTCACCCCGAAGGCGCTGATCGACGCGGCCAGCGCGCGGACGCGCGACCGCCTCCTCGCCGGGCTGCTCGCGTGCCTGGCGCTCGTCGGCGTCGTCGCGTACCTGCAGGGACGAGCGATCGTCCGCAATCTCAGCCGCTTCGCGACGGCCGCGCGCGAAATCGCGCATGGGAGCCTTCGCGTGCGCGTCCCAGTTCGGGGGCGGGACGAGTTCGCAGCGCTCGGCGCTGCGCTCAACGAGATGGCCGAGCAGCTCGAGGCGCGGCTCGCCGAGCTCGAGGCGGAACGCGGTCACGTGCGCGAGGCCCTCGCCCGCCTCGGGGAGGCGCTTGCGGCGACGCACGACGCTCGGGAGCTCCTCCGCATCGTCGCGGCGACCGCTGTCGAGGCAACGTCCGCGCGCGGCAGCCGGATCGTGTCCGTCGACGGCTCCGTCGTCGTCAGCGGGGATGCGGACGGTGACGGCGAACGGCTGATCCTTCCGCTCACCGCCTCGGGCGAGCGTTTCGGGACTCTCGAGCTCGTGGGCGACTCTTTCAGCGAGGAACAGCGGATGAACGCCGCGTCGCTCGCGGCGCACGCGGTGGTCGCGCTCGAGAACGCTCGCCTGCACGGCATGGTCGAGCGGCAGGCGCTCGTCGATGGGCTCACCGGGCTCGCGAACCGACGCGCAGCCTCCGACGCGCTGCACGCCGAGGTGGCCCGTGCCGAACGCCTAGAGACGCCGCTCTCGGTGGTCCTTGCCGACCTTGACGAGTTCAAGGAAGTGAACGACGTGCACGGCCACGCCGTCGGGGACGAGGTCCTGCGGGTCGTCGCCGAGGTGCTGCGCGAGACGCTCCGTGAGTCGGACGTCGCCGGCCGCTGGGGCGGGGAGGAATTCCTCCTGCTGCTCCCGGGCGCCGACGAGGAGGGGGCGGCGCAGCTCGCCGAGCGTGTGCGGGTCGCGCTCGCGGCGCGCAGCATCCCGAGTGCGCCGGGCCTCCGTGTCACCGCGAGCTTCGGCGTGGCCGAGTACGCCGGGGAGACGAACTCGGAGCAGCTACTCGAGGCCGCGGACGGAGCGCTCTACAGGGCCAAGCGGGCGGGAAAGGATCGGGTCGAGCGGGCGGCGCGGGCGGCCTTTTGACACTCTCCTAACCGAAGTACCGCTGCAAGGCCCGTTATCATGCCCGCCGACGACGAGCACGACCCCACGGGAGGACACTTTATGCCGGTAGAGACACCGTCTATTTTCGCGCAGGTCATCAAGGAACACCTCGATCTGAAGGAGCGGAACTCGCGGCTCCGTGGCGCGATGCCGATCGAGCACTACAAGGACGGAGATCCGTTCGAGAACCATCCGCTGTTCAAGAGCGAGGAGCAGGCGCGAATCGAGGAGACGATGGACGGCGTGGAGCCGGACTTCAGCGACACGAGCCTCGAGGACGTCGCCGCCTGGCCCGGCGAGGCGGAGCTCGAGGAGGTCACCGCGGAGACCCGCGAGGTGGCCGTGCCGGCCATCGAGGAGTCCGCCTTCTGGGGCAACGGCGGCGCGCGCGACTTCGACTGGGGCGACTGACCGGCCTTAGAGCACGCTTGCGACCAGCCTCAGGTCGCTCACGAACGTCTCCATCTCTCGACGGCGTGACTCGTCGTCTCGCTGGCGGAGGATCGCGCTCGGGTGGATCGTGGCCGTCACATGTTCGGCCAGGTCGGATTCGAGCCACTCGCCCCGTTGCTTCGTGACGCGGAACTGGCGGCCGAGGAGGGACTGCGCCGCCGTGGCTCCGAGACAGACGAGCACGTTCGGGCGGACGAGGGCGAGCTCCGCCTCCAGCCACGGACAGCACGCGGTTAGCTCGCTCCAGCTCGGCTTCGCGTGGATGCGGCGCTTGCCCCGCGGCTCCCA
>WNGO01001265.1_pt1 | contig 16146 bp, 16 predicted proteins | sample 5400511 | NCBI WGS metagenome assembly WNGO01 (sample SAMN13153380, study PRJNA577476) | soil metagenome | isolation source: 20 cm soil or saprolite under Garry oak tree replicate 2 | place: USA:California | collected 2016-06-15 | reverse complement strand
CCAGCAGGCTCAATCGAGGCGACCGCAGGATGGTGAGGAACCATTTGTTGACGTTGTAGCTGTGACCCTCTGCCCAGCGCATCCGCTGGCGGGCGAGGCGCCCAAAGGTCGCGACACACTCGGCGGGTGTCTCCGCATAGGGCGTGTAGACGACCTTGTAGCCCTTGGCGTACAGGCGAAGGGTGAGCTCCCAGTCTTCCGTGAGACTGCGGCCCCAACCCAGTTCCCTCAAGAGACCCGCCCTGATCATGTAGGCGGTGCCGGCGATCATCTTCATCGACCCCAGGACCTGCTGGAAGGGACGCTCGATCATGTAGCTGCCGGCGTACTCGGTACGCACCGCGGCAGTCAGCCAGCTCTCGTTCTTGTTGAGAACGTGCCATTGATAGCTTTGCACGGCACCAACCTTGTGGATGGGGCGAGGCCGAGGACTGCCCGGGCTGTAGAAGTGGTAGAGCAGATCCCGCAGGACATCCGGAAACGGCACGGCATCGGCATCGAAGATGGCGACGAACTCCGTCCGCGGGTCCATGTTGCGCAGCGCATAACTCAAGGCGCCGCCTTTGAATCCATCCCTCGTATCGCGGTGGATGATCGTGAAGCGATCGACCTGCTTCCAGGGCTCGAGGATCTCCATCGATCCATCCGTCGAGTCGTCGACGAGGATGACTTCATAGTTCGAGTAGTTCAGCTTGGAGCAGGCCTCGAGCAGGCGGCCGATAACGCCCTTTTCGTTGTAGGTCGCGATGTGAATCGAGACAAAGGGTTCGTAGCCGAGTGGCAGCCACTTGGTGCGATTGCCATCGGCATGCTGTTCGCCGATCCGGCCGCGACGCGTGATCCGGACCAGGTCGCTAAGGCCCTGCATCTTTCCGGGCCCATCCCCATTCCGGCCAGGACCGAAGAAGCCGAGGAGGAGCATCGTCGCGGTCGCCAGGTAGTACTTAAGAGAGTAAGCGAAGAAGAACGCGCCCATGCCGAGGGCAACCAGCGCCAGCTCGAGGCCGAGCCAGTTGAGCAGGCTTGCGTTGCCAGCGGTAGCCAGCGCGACGCCGGCCGACGTGCCGCGCACGATCGCAAAGAGGGGAAGCGCGGCGACCAGAATCGTGCTGAAGACGAGCAGGCCGATCAGCCCGCTCCACAGCCGCTCGCTGAGCGGGCGGGAGCTCAGGCTCTGGCGGGAGCTGATTGCGTCCGAATCGGGCTGTGAGTGACGGGAAGCAAGCCCCACGGGCAGCCACGCTATGGCGCCCGAATTACGGGTTGGCTAGCGCCCGTCCAAAAATTGCAACCGCTCTGTTACAGGCGGTCGACGGGCTTCCGCGACCGCCCTCGGGAACCGTGCATCCGGCGGGGTTGGAGCGGGAGACGAGATTCGAACTCGCGACCACCTACTTGGAAGGCAGGGGCTCTACCAACTGAGCTACTCCCGCGTCGCGGCGTATTTTATCCCGGCGCGGTCCTCAAGACCCTACGGGCGGTCGTCGATCCAGGCCTCGCCTTCGGTGTAGACCTCTTTCTTCCAGATCGGCACCGTGTGCTTCAGCTCGTCGATCAGCCATTCGCAGGCGTCGAACGCCTCACCGCGATGGGAGGCCGCCACGGCGATGACCACGCTGACATCCCCCACCGTCAGGGTCCCGATCCGGTGGACCACCGCGAGGTCCGAGATCGGCCAGCGCCGGCGCGCCTCCTCCGCGAGGTCTTCCATCTGCTTCTGCGCCATCGACCCATAGGCCTCGTATACCAGCGCACGAACCTGCTTGCCGCGGGAATGCTCGCGGACGATGCCCTGGAAGAGCACCAGCGCTCCATCCGCGTCGCTACGGATCCTCTCCGCAATGGCCATGGGGTCGAGGGGCTCCTCGCGCAAGGCCACGACACCATGGCGCTCGCCGATGGCGCCTCCGCTCACGGGTGGAATCACGGCCAACTCGTCACCCTCTTTCAGGGGGTCGTCCCATCCCGCGTACTCCGAGTTCACGGCACACCGGAACGAGCGTGGAAGCGGGCCAAGGTCATATTGCGTGCTCAGCTGGCTCCAGGCGTCGGCAGCGGTGGCCCCGGCTGGCAGCGCCAGATCTATATTCGGCTGCCCGACCAGCTCGCGAGGCTTGGCAAAGAGCACCACGCGCACCTTCATGGGGTCATGATACGGCCGCTCGTTTGGGGAACTTGGGAACCAGTACCTTCTCGACCCGCAACTCTCCCTCGAACACCAGCCGGGCCATCGTCCGCTCCGTGCCGCCGAACTGCGGACGCGTGGCCGTCCCCGGGTTGATGAACCGAGTTCGCCCAATCACCTCATCTCGGAAGCGGTGGGTATGGCCGTGGATCACGACGTCGAACCCGGTCGCCCAGCGAGCCCGCTGCTTGTCGAGGTCGTGGACCATGCCGAGGCGCCAGCGCCCGATGGTTCCCTCGATCGTCGTGGGAAAGCGCGAGTCGCTGGGCGCATTGCCGTTGACGACCACGAGCCGCCCCAGCCGGCGCAGCCCGTCGAGCACATCGGCGCTGCCCCAGTCGCCGGCATGCCAGATCTCATCGACACCGGCGAATTCTTTCGCCACATAGGCCAGCAGCGCCTCGACATCGAAGCTCCCCTGGGTGTCGGCCAGCAGTCCGATTTTCATCGAAACAGGTCGGTCGCCGGATCCCGCAGAAGGGTCTGCACCCGGCCGTCGCCGGCCACGGACGCACCGCGGATCAGCGCGACCGGGACCCGGTCCAGCTTGCCCATGACCAGCTCAGCTGCGGAAGCGAGCTCATCGACGATCGCCAGTTCGGTGCCCTGTAACTCATAGCCGTCTGCGTCCTCGCGGCCTCGGTAGTCGTGCATCGCCACTACGCCGGCCGCGCCGATGGCGACATTGACCTGCCCTTCGCGCCATGGCCGGCCGAAGCTGTCGGAAATCACGACGCCGACCTCGACATCCGACAACGCCTGGAGACCTGCCCGCAGCCGGCGGGCGGACTCGTCGGGGTGCTCGGGGAGCAAGACGACCAACTCCTTGCCCCCGGTATTCGATCGATCGACGCCGCTGTTGGCACAGATGAAACCTTGTCGCGTTTCCGTGATCAGGACGCGCGGAGCCTCACGGACGATCCGCACCGACTCAGACAGTATGACCTCAACATGACGCGGGTCGAAGCCGATTCGCTGGCCGATCTCAGTTGCCCGCACGGACGGATGGACCCGGTCGAGCGACACCACCCGGCCTTCGGCTTTCGAGACCACCTTCTGGGTGATGACGACAACGTCACCCGCCGCGAGAGACATGCCATGCCGTGCGAGGGCATCCACGATGAGCTCAGGCAGCGAGGCGCCGTTGACGATCTCGGGGAGGCCGGCCACGGGATAGATCGAGACCGCACTCAAGCGAGCGGCGGCGTGCTCGCGACGACCCGATCCGCGACGCCGAGTTCCTGCAGCAGGCGACGGGTCGCGGTGTCGCGGGACAGCTGCATGAAGGCGACCACGTCGTCGGGTCGGTCGAGGTCGTATCGGAGGCCCTCGACGTCCCTGGCCTCGAAACTGCGGTTCGCGCGCCGCGCCTCGGCCTGGTGCAGGCTGAAGCTATCCTCACCGAAGCGCAGCGTGATCGCATGCGGCGGCACCAGCCGCAGCCCGTTGGTGCCAAGTCGCTCGCGATCTGGTGCGAGCAACACCTCGATTTCCGGCCGGTACGTGCAGAGATCGGACAGCTCTTGCGGCGTCACCGCGGGAACATCACCCGGAATCGTGAGCGCGGCCGTGAAGCCTCGTTCCCAGGCTGCGGCGAACCCCTGTCGGACCGCCGCACTCTGACCCTGGCTCACGCGGTCGATCAGCGGCTCGAGGCCAAAGCGACGCGCTTCTTCGAGGATGTCCGGGTCGTCCGAGATGGCGAAGCGCCCAAACGTCGTGAGACTCGACACCGCTGCAAAGACCTCGCGGGCCATCATGCCGGCCAGCTGTTCGCGCTCGGGCTCACTCAAGATGGGCTCGAGCCGATGTTTGGCGCGGCGCGGTGATTTGACCGGGACGACGATGGCGAGGGTCACGCGGCCGCCGGTTCCCGCAGCAGGTCCACCGCGGTTGAAGCGACGTCGCGTGCCGAATCGACGTCATCGAGCATCGTCGGGCGCACGGCGATCCGGTAGCCGAGGGCCGCGATCGCCGGCGCGAGGCCCGCATCTTCGGTGTCGAGGACGAAGCCGGTGGCGAGCTCCTGGTATCGCTCCGCGACGCCGAGCGCATCCGGCCGCACGCCCTCCGCGCGCAGGAGCTCGACGGTCGGTCCTTTGACGGCGCGGCCGCCGATGAGCGGCGAGACGGCTACGGTTTTCCCGCGGGCGGAGCGCAGCAGCGCGCGCATGCCGGGCACGCGCAGAATCGGCTCGATGCTGATGCTCGGATTGCTCGGTGCGATCAGCACCAACCGTGCCGCCTCGAGTGCCTCCCTAACCCCCGGCGCCGGGCTGGCCTCGTCGAGTCCGGTCCAGTAAATCTCGTGGACCGCCGGCCGCCAATGTTCGCGCACGAAGTACTCCTGGAAATGCAGATCCCCGGCATTCGTTTTGAGCCGGGTCTCGATCCGGCTATCGCTCATGGGAAGGATCCGGCTGCGAACCTCCAACCGCTCCGCCAGCTCCGCCGTCACGCGATGGAGCGGCACGCCGGCGGCGAGCCGTCCGGTCCGATAGAGGTGCGTAGCGAGATCACGGTCACCCAGCTGAAACCAGGATCGGTCCGTCAAATGGCCGAAGGCCGCTTGGGTCGTGAAGGTGTCGCCGCGGATCCCCCAACCTCGCGACTCATCCGCTACGCCCGCCAGCCAGTATGTGACCGTATCGAGGTCCGGAGCGACATACAGACCGTGCCACCAGATGTCGTCGCCGGTATTCCCGATCACGGTGATTTCATCCGGCGGTACGACGCGTACCAGCCCGCGGAGGAATCGCGCTGCGCCCACGCCGCCCGCCAGGACGGCGACGGGCCTCGCACTCATTCAAGCATCATAGGAAACAATGTCACTGTTCCAGGCCCTCGTATTGGCCTTACTTCAGGGCGTCACCGAGCTCTTCCCGGTGAGCAGCCTCGGACATATCGTGATCCTCCCCAAGCTGCTGCGCTGGAACATCGACCAGGCCGACCCGACCTTCCTCGCCTTTGTGGTCCTGCTCCACGTCGGGACCGCCACCGCGCTGGTCATCTATTTCTGGCGCGACTGGCTGGCGATCGTTCGGGCGGTGTTTCGCAGCGTCCTCGACGGCCGCATGCACGGGACCGCCGACGAGGGGTTGGGCTGGCGCCTGATCGCGGGAACGATTCCCGCGGGCCTTGTGGGACTCCTGTTCCAGAAGCAGGTGCAGAGCCTGTTCGCTAATCCGCGTGCCGCGGCGGGATTCCTGATCGTCAACGGCCTCATCATGTTCGTAGGCGAGCGCGTCCGACGGCGGGCGGTCGCCTTCGATGAGGGGCGCACCCAGCTGGACGCCCTGCCCGTCCGCACGGCGGTCGGCATCGGCTCCGCGCAGATCCTGGCGCTTCTTCCCGGCATCTCGCGGTCCGGCACTACGATGGTGGCGGGCCTGCTCGCCAACCTCACACACGAGGCCGCCGCCCGCTTCGCCTTTATGCTGGCGACGCCGATCATCTTCGGCGCGGGCGTCGTCAAGATTCCCGACCTCTTCACGCCGATGGCCGTGCCGCATTTGCCGGTCTACCTTCTGGCTGGCCTCACGGCGGGAGTTGCCGCCTTCCTGAGCGTGGCCTACCTCATGCGATACTTTCGGGTAGGACGGCTTGATCCATTTGCCTACTACTGCGCGGCGTTTGGGGTCCTTTCCCTGATCCTGCTCAGCCGCTAACAGCCTGAGGAGGGCACATGCAAAACAACTCGCTACAAAACAACCCGCTGGTCTTCTGGGTGGGCCTCGTTCTCCTCTTCCTCGGCCTGGTCGCCGCCTTCCTCTACCTGGTCGGTCCGCATGTCGCCATCTTCGGGCCCGGCATTCGCGTCAAGCATGGGTTTGCGGCACTCGCCGTCGCGGTCGCGGGCGCGGTGATCGCCTCGTTCGCCCGTCCGCGCGGCTCAGCGATGTCCGATGGAACGAGCTTCAACCGCTAAGGAGAATTAACGGCATGGCGCAGATCGGCTATGCGGCCATGCTCGAGCAGTTCCATCCGCGCGAGCTGGTTGATCTTTGCGAGAAGGCGGAGGCCGCCGGCTTCTCCGGGGTGATGGCCGCCGATCACGTCCAACCATGGACGCCGCAGCAGGGCCACGCCGGCTTCGTGTGGTCGTTCATGACGGCGGCCGCCGAGCGCACTCGTGGCGACATCGGTCCGGGGGTCACCTGTCCATCGTTCCGATCGCATCCGGCCATCATTGCTCAGGCTGCGGCGACGATGACGACAATGTACCCCGGCCGTTTCTGGCTTGGGCTGGGATCCGGCGAGGCGCTCAACGAGCACATCGTCGCCGGCTACTGGCCGGAGGTCGCGGAGCGTATCAACCGCATGTTCGAATCGATTGAGATCATCCGCAAGCTGTTCACCGGAAAGGACGTGAAGCACAGCGGCGAGTATTACAAGATGGAGACGATGCGGCTCTGGACCATGCCCGAAGCGTTGCCCCCGATTTACGTGGCCACCGCCGGGCCCGTGACCGCGGAGAAGACCGGGCGCGTGTGCGATGGCATCATCACGGTCGGCGCGCCCGAGGAGAAGATCGGCACCGTCTTCGAGCGCTTCGAGAAGGGCGCGCGCGAGTCCGGCAGGGATCCGTCCAAGCTGCACAGGATCCTGCAACTCCACCTGTCCTGGGCGCCAACTGACGAGGAAGCGATGCGCAACGCGATGACCGAGTGGCCGAACGGCGGGATGAAATTCCCCAAGGCCGATATCCGCTCACCGTTCGATTTCGAGCAAATGGCCAAAATTGTTCGACCCGAAGACTTCAAAGGCCGGATGCTGATTTCGTCCGACGTCGATGCCCACCGTCGTGAGATCCAGAAGTTCATCGACCTCGGCTTTGATCGTGTGTACCTCCACAACGTCGGCCGCAACCAGCTCCAATGGATTGACGTCTTCGGCAAGCAGGTCCTCCCCAAGCTCCACTGAGGCGCGGGCAGCTCGCCCGACCGCCATCACCGCGGCGATCGATGTCGAACTGCGACATAATCGCAATCCGGCTCGAGCCCCCCTGGAGAAGGCGTATCTGAAGAGCGATCTCGATTTCCTGGGCGTGGGGCTGCCGGCCATGCGGCAGATCGTCGACGTCGTCACGAGGGAGCATGGTGGCCTCGACCGTTCGCGGCTGGTCTCGCTGGTCGGCATACTTTGGAAACAGCCGATCTTCGAGCGGCGGATGATGGCGGTGCTGCTTCTGGAAGCCTTCCAGCCACTCCTGGACCGGGCCGATATGGCGCTACTGGAGCGCTTGATCCGCCAGTCGAAAACCTGGGCACTTGTCGATGAGCTGGCGATCGCCATTATCGGGCCGCTGGTGGAGCGTTCGCCCGAACTGCTCCCCGTGCTCGACCGCTGGGCGACGGACGGCGACTTCTGGGTGCGCCGCTCCGCCATGCTGGCGTTGCTGCGGCCCTTGCGACGCGGTCGCGGCGACTTTCTCCGTTTCGCGCATTACGCCGATCGAATGCTCGAGGACCGGGAGTTCTTCATCCGCAAAGCGATTGGCTGGGTGCTCCGCGAGACCGGCAAGCCGAAGCCGGACATGGTCTATGCCTGGCTACTGCCGCGCGCGTCGCGAGCCTCCGGCGTCACTGTCCGCGAGGCTGTAAAGTACCTATCGCCTGCGCAGCGCACGAAGGTGCTGACTGTATACCGTTCAGCTTCGGGGCGCCGCTGACTCCGCTTCGCGTTTTAGATACGCGTTTCGCAGACGCAACAGGCGGCGCATGTAGCGACGGAGAAAGAGGACATCCGCTAACCGGCCGAGTGGCCCCAGGGGCGACGTGTAGTCAAAGATGTCGACCATCTCAGTTCCACCCTCCGCTGCGAGGAATTGGTGCTCGTGGCGAAAGCGCCGAAAGGCACCATGGACCATCTCATCGACGAAGCGGCGCGGCGGCTCGAATTCTGTGATGCGCGATGTCAGGCGCTGCCGGAAGCCGAAGTGCGTCGCTTCCCATGTCACCTCGTCGCCCGGCCCGAGCAGGCCGAAGGTGACGCCGGCAACGGCCCGTTCGCGCGAGGCCGCGGTCGAGCGCTGATGGAGCTCGACATCACGAGCCAGGTCGAAACAAAGCGATGGTGGCGCCGCGACCGGCGTCCTGAGGACGATCACCGGCACGGCGTGGTGCCTAGTGGGGCGCCGGAAGCGGAAGTTTCCGGCCGCGCACCTCGATGAACGCGGGGAAAAGCGTATCCAGATGGGCATCAGAGCCCGGCTCCGTCTCATCGGCGTCATCGCCGGGTGAGAACTCCCAGATGCCGTCCACCACCATCCCCGCGGCGGCCATCCCGTTGACGATGGTTTCGAAGCGGTGGCCGAACTCGATGGTGGGGGCGACCAGTTTCTTGTTGCCCAGGGTCCAGGTCATGCCCCACTCATCGGTATAGGGCACCGGCTTGTCCTCGAAATAGGTGATTTTCGGGCTCCACCCACCGTCCTTGTAGCTGCCGTACAGTCGAAGCGTCGTTGGATGCATGGTCGACAACAGGTACGTGCCACCCGGTGCCAGCACCCGACCGACCTCTTTGAGCACGCGGACTGCGTCATCGACGAAGACCAGCGAATGACAATGCCAGACGACGTCAAAGGACGCATCCTTGAACACGGAAAGATCCTTCATGTTGCCTCGGACCAGCCGAATCTTGACGTGCTGCCGGGCGGCCAGGTCGCGAACCGTCTTCAGCTGGGTTGGCGAGATGTCGAAGACCGTTGTCTGCGCACCCAGCTTGGCGAAGATGACGGGGTCCCAGCCCCCACCGGCGGCAAGGCCGAGGACGCGAGCCCCCGCCAACCGCACGCCCTTGAGGCGCCCACGGGGATCCATGAATCGCCGCATACCCGCCCGTGTCCTGGGCGGCCGGCCGAAGGGCCGGGTGTAGTTCATTGCGGCCTTCGCCAGCCGCTCCCACATTTCCTTGTTGTGCTCCGCAACCTGGTCCACCGTCCGCTGACTCGATCGCATGAACCCTCATTGTCGAACAAGTCCGTTGCGCCATCACCGTTGAAGACCCAGGACCGAGTCATGGCCACGGCTGATGTCGTCACCGGCGCCTTCAGTTACACCGGAAGCTTCATCGCCCGCCGGCTGATCGCCGCGGGCCACCAGGTCCGGACCTTGACGAACAATCCGAGTCCACCGCCGGACCTAAGTGACAAAGTCGCCAGCGCTCCGCTCAACTTCGAGGACGCAGATAGCCTGGTGCGGTTCATGCGGGGGGCGGACACGCTCTACAACACCTACTGGATCCATTCAAACTACGGAGCGGACGCCTTTGGCGCCGCCGTCCAACGCAGCAAGAAGCTATTTGCCGCGGCCCGCGTGGCCGGGATTCGGCGCTGCGTTCATCTCAGCATCGCCAATCCCGGCGCGTCCCGGCATGCGTACTACACGAGTAAGGCTGAGTTGGAAGAGGCGCTACGGTCAGCCGGCATGTCCTATGCGATCGTGCGTCCCACGCTCGTCTACGGTGAGGGTGACGTGCTGATCAACAACATCGCCTGGGTGCTGCGGCATTTTCCGATGTTCGCCATTCCGGGTGACGGCGCATATCGGCTGCAGCCGGTGCATGTCGAGGACGTGGCGTCGATTGCCGTCACCGCCGGCCTCGCCGACGGCAACATCGCCGTTGATGCCGCAGGCCCCGACATCCTCCGCTTCGAGGAGTTGGTTCGGCTGGTGCATCGAGCCCTCGCATCGCGGAGCGTGCTGCTGAAGACGCCACCCGCCGTGGCGCTGGCCGGGGCACGGGTCGCGGGGTTCATCACGAAGGACGCCCTTCTCACGCGGGAGCAGCTCGACGACCTTCGGGCAGAGCTCCTCGTCTCCGCTGAGCCGCCGCACGGCACGATTCGGTTCAGCGAGTGGCTGCCACGGCAGCGGGCGGCCCTCGGGCGACGTTACGCGTCGGCGCGAACCCGTCACGAGCCGAGATTGGTCCTCACGCAGGGAAGCCAGGCGTGAACGCACCGATCGACGTCGTGACCGGTGCCTTCAGCTACAGCGGTCGTTTCGTCGCCCAACACTTGCTCGAGCGCGGGCGCGGCGTGCGGACGCTGACCAACCATCCTCGGCTGGAGCACGCGCTCGCGACACGTATACCAAGCTACCCGCTGGACTTCTCGGACGGTGCCGGGCTGGTCACGGCCCTCACGGGCACGGACACGCTCTACAACACTTACTGGGTTCGCGCGCCACACGGCAGCCTGACCCACAGCCTCGCCGTCGAGAACACCCAGCGATTGATCGACGCAGCGCGGCGCGCCGGCGTCCGGCGCATCGTCCAGACCAGCATTGCCAACCCGACGGCCTCCGCCAGCAGCTACTACCGCGGCAAGGCTGCCCTCGAAGATGCGGTACGCGCCTCGGGCCTCTCCTACGCGATCGTGCGACCGACACTTCTGTTTGGCGAAGGTGATGTGTTGATCAACAACATCGCGTGGCTGCTGCGGCATCTCCCCGTCTTTGCCATCCCGGGCAACGGCCGCTACCGCCTGCAACCGATGCACGTCAAAGATCACGCGGGGCTGCTGGTCGAGGTCGGCTCGCAAGCGGCCGACCTTGTGGTCGATTCAGCCGGGCCAGAGATCTTCACGTTCGACCAGCTGGTTCACCTGCTTCGCCGCGTTCTGAACGTCCGCACGCTCGTCGTGCACGTGCCGCCCGCGCTGGCGATGGCCGGCGCCACCGTCGCCGGCCGGCTAGTCCGCGACATGCTGCTCACACGCGAAGAGCTCGACGACCTCATGCACGACATCCTCGTCTCGCGCGAGCCAGCCCGCGGCACGACCCGGCTCACGGATTGGCTGCCGTTGCACCGTGACCACGCCGGGCGCCGGTACGCATCCGAAATGGAGCGGCACTACCGGCAGGCAGCGCGCCGCGTATCGGACGCCAGCAGATGACCAAGTCGGCCTGCTGGATCAGCGGCTGGCTTTTCGCTTGCGATCGACGTAGTCGAGCAGCACGTAGTCGCCCAGTCGGTCGGCGCTGGCGAAGAAGGCGCGGCCGCCGTTCATGCGCGTCATCTGCTTGACGAACGACACCAGGTGATAGTCGTTGTCGAGCATGAAGGTGTTGATCACGATGTGCTCGCGTGTACAGCGCTGCACTTCGAGCAGCGTCTTCTGAAATGTCTCCGGCAAAGGTGGATAGAAGAAGACCGCCTGCTGGCCCTCCATGTGCGCCGTCGGTTCGCCGTCGGTGACGATGATGACTTGCTTGTTGCCGGTCTTGTGCCGGTTGAGGAACTGGCGCGCCAGCATCAGGCCGTGCTGGATGTTGGTCCCGTAGATCGACTCGTTGTAGGTCAGCTCCGCCAGCTGGTGGGACTTGACCGGCCGGGCATAGTCACTGAAGGCGATCACCTGCAGGAAGTCGCGAGGGAACTGGCTGCGGATCAGGGCATCGAGCGCCAGCGCGACCTTCTTGGCGGCGTAGAAGTAGCCCCGTAGCGGCATCGACCGGCTCATGTCGATCATCAACACGGTTGCCGACTGGGCGCTGAACTCCGATCGGTACACTTCGAAGTCGTCGGTCTTCAGCCGGATCGGTTGCTGTGATCCTTCACGGCGCAGCGCGTTCATCAGTGTCTGCTCGACATGCAGGTTGAAGGCGTCACCGAACTCGTAGACCTTCGTCTCATCGGACCGCTCTGAGCCGAGGCCGCGGACACTGATCGGGTGATCGCCGAAGCGGTCGCGCTTCAACCGCGTATAGAGGTCGCGCAGCGCCTTCTGCCCGATGCGGCGCATCCCACGCGGCGTCAACTCCATGCCGCGCCGGCCCTTTTGCACGTACCCCTTCTTCTCCAGCTGCGCGGCCAGCTCACTCATCTGGTCGGCCGCCTGGCGCGCATCCGGCCCCAGTAACTGTTGGAGTTGTTGCGATTGCTCTGGTGTTAGCTGGCGGCCCTGGTATCCCTCGCGCAGCGCCGCCTCCAGGTCCTCGATGCCTTGCAGCCGCTCCATCAGCGATAGCGCCTCCTGCAGTGGCAATGACTCTGAGCCGTAGAAGGCGTAGCGGTTGCCAAGGCCCGGCCGCGGTGAGAGCAACTCGAGCTGGGCGGCGAGCTCGGCCATCTGCTCCTGGAGCTCGGGGTCGCTCAGCGTCGAGGCGAGCAACTCTTCCATCTGCTGCCGCATCTCCGGCGAGAGCGATTGCATCAGCGACTCCATCTGCGCCATCTGCTTCTCGAGGTGCTGGATCAGCTCATCGAGGGTCTTCGGCGGGTCGGGACCGAAGAAATGACCGAAACGCTGCATGAACTGCTCGAACCTGGGTGTCTTGCCCTCCAGCCGGTCGCGCAGCATCTGGTTGAGCGCCTTCATCATTTCCTTGATCTCGCCGAGGTGCTCAGGCCGCAGCTGCTGCATGGTGCGCGTCATGTTCTTGAAGTACGTCTGCGAGACCTGCTGCTTGAGCTCCTCCATGAGTTGCTGGAACGCCTGCGACGCGCCTTCATCCATGAACTCGTAGTCGTTGAGCTGGCGGATCGCGCCGCCTACGTCCTCCGGCAGGCGGTCCAGCTCCTCGAGCTTCTTCTTGGTGATCTTCTGCACGACACGCTTGGCGCTCTCGGGCGCTTGCTCGAGACGGTCGTTGATGCCCTGCCGTTCGCGGCGAAGGATGTCGTTGAGCTTCTCGCGAATATTGCCGAAGACGTCGTTGAGGTTGTAGCGCTTGAGCTGTTGCAACCGCTTCTGTCGCAGGCGCTCAAGCATCTCTTCGAAGCCCGGCAGCCGACGGCCTTGCTTGTCTCGCCAGCCGCGGCTCATCAGACGGTGCAGGGCATAATCGAAGTCGCCACCCTGGAACAGGTCCTCGGCGAGCCGGTCGAACAGCTCCTCGGCATCACGACCAAAGGGCTCCTGGGACCCGTCCCATCGCTCGTAGCGATTCGAGCGCGAGATCATCTAGCCGGCGTAGATCGCCGCTCCGTCCATTTCGGTCTTGTTGATCCGCTTGCTGAGATGGAGCCCTTCGAGGACGAACTCCACACCCGAGGCGGCCAGCGCCGGTCGCTTGTCCAATCCCAGGCTCTTGAGCGCCTTCTCCATCCCGGGCAGCTCGCGCAGCATGGTGGCGTAGCGCTCCGCGGCCTGGCCTTCGGACACCTCGAAGGTGAGGCCGGCATCGAAGCGCTGCACCAGCTCGCTGAACTGGCTGGCCTCGAAGTGCCGCCTGAAGACGTTGAGCACCGCGGTCTTGATGATCTTCTCGAGTACGGTCTGGTCGTCGCCCTCTTCCCAGGTTTCCATCTCCAGCTTGCCTGCGCTCGAGGGGATGATGGCGGGCAGGTCGGTGATCCGCGGCACGGCCTCGGTCTCGCCCGTCCGCAATGCGCGCCGCGAGGCATTCGATACCAGGTTCTCGTAATTCGTGATCGAGATGCGAACGCTGACCCCCGAACGCTGATTGATCTTGGGGCTGCGGCGTGCCAGCTGGCTCACCTCGGCCACGATTTCTTTCATGAAGTCCGGCATGACCACCGAGAGGTCGCGATCCTGGAAGGTGGTGCGTTCCTGCTCCACGATGCGCATCTCGTCGTCGATGTTGCGCGGGTAATGCGTCCGGATCTGCGCCCCAAAGCGGTCCTTGAGGGGCGTGATGATGCGCCCGCGGTTGGTGTAGTCCTCGGGGTTGGCGCTGGCGACCACGTAGACATCGACCGGCAGGCGCAGCTTGAATCCGCGGATCTGCACGTCGCGCTCCTCGATGAGGTTGAGCAAGCCGACCTGGATCCGTTCGGCGAGGTCGGGCAACTCGTTGATGGCAAAGATCCCGCGATTGGTCCGCGGGACGAGCCCGTAGTGGATGGTCAGCTCGTCTGCGAGGTACTTCCCCTCGGCCACCCTGATCGGGTCCACCTCGCCGATCAGATCGGCGATCGAGGTGTCGGGCGTGGCTAGCTTCTCGCTGTAGCGCTCGTCCGGCGCGATCCAGCGCACGTTAACCCGGTCGCCCTGAGCAGCGACGCGGTCCCGGCAGGCGCGACAGATCGGCGCGTAGGGATTGTCGTTGATCTCGCAGCCCTCGATCACGGGGATGTGTTCGTCCAACAAGGCGATCAGGGATCGAATCAACCGGCTCTTCGCCTGGCCGCGCTCACCGAGGAAGACGATGTCCTGGCCGGACAGGATCGCGTTTTCCACCTGGGGAACGACCGATCCATCGAAGCCGATGATGCCGGGGAAGAGTTCCTCCGCCGCCTTGATCTTGCGGACCAGGTTCTTGCGCATCTCCTCCTTGACGGGGAGGACGCGGTACTCACTCTGACGGAGTTGGGCGATGGTCGTGGGATGCTCCAATGGAAACCTCTAGGAAATGGTGGTGACGCCGCCTCGATTCTACGGGGCGGCCGCGCGTTCAGACGGATTCAAATCCGCTTCGTCTCCGAGACGAGGGCGAAGACCACGAACAACAGCAGCGACAGGCCGCTCGCGAGTGCGATCACCCAACGGACGCCGATCAGCTGCGTCAGGGTTCCTCCCAGCAGCGCGCCGATCGGCACTGATCCCCAGGCAACGACCCGGACGGACGCATTGACCCGCGCCAGTAAGGGCGGTGGCACCATTGCCTGGACGTAGCTGCGGACGACGATCCGGGACAGGATGCCGCTGCCGAACGCCAGGCCGAGCGAAACCGAGGCCAGCAGCAAGGCGGGAACCGCTGGTAGCAAGGGGGCCACGTCGAGCAAGGCCAGCAGCGGACCGGTGATCAGCAGTTCCCCCAGCAGCAACTGGCCGAGGTGGAACCGCCGGCGCAGGCGCGGCGCCAGCGCGGCGAAGCCGATCGGTCCCAGTCCCGCCAGGCCCAGCACCAGGCCGGTGCGTGCGGCGTCGAGGCGCAGTTCGTGCTGGGCATAGAAGACGAAGACCGTCGTAATCGCAGTGAAGCCGATGTTCAGAACGACGGCCGAGAGCGTGTTTTCGAGAATCACGCGCTGGTGGATGACCCAGCGCAGGCCGGCGACGAGCTGGGCGCGCCAACCGACTTCCGCCATGGCCTCCGACGGCCGAGGGCCGAGGCTGAACCAGGCGGCGGCCGCGAGGAAGAAGGAGAGGGCATCCGCGAGGAGCGCGTTGGCGGCGCCAAAGACTTTGATGAGAAGACCGCCGAGCGATGGCCCGACGAGGCTGGACACGCCCTCCGTCACCTCGAGGCTACTGTTGGCCTCGACGACACGAGCCGGACTCACCAGCGCAGGAATCAGCGAGTAGTGCGCGACCTCGAACCACACCCGTGCCGTCCCCATGATGAACGCCACCAGGTAGAGCTGTACCAGCGTCAGCGCGTGGAAGAAGGCTGCAAGTGGCACGCTGGCCAGAACGAGGAAGCGGACAAGGTCGGCGACAAGCAGGATGCGCCGTCGATCCCAGCGATCCGTGTAGACGCCGACGATCAATCCGAAGAGCAAGAAGGGCACAAACTCCAGCGCACCGACGATGCCGAGTTGGAACGGCGATTGCGTCAACTGGAGAACGAGCCAGGGCAGCGCGAGGATCGTGACCTGGTTGCCCACCGTCGAAATCGATGAACCCGCCCAGAAGCGAAGGAAGAGTCCGTCCCGCGCCAGAAGCGTATTCAGAGTCGCCTGATCTCTGACAGCGTAGCCAGTCCGGCTCCAACCAGGATTAGGCCGACGGCCGAGATGGCGATCAACCAGCGCACACCGATCGTCTGCGAAAGAAGTCCTCCAAGAAACGCAGCAATCGGCATCGTCCCCCAGGCTATGAAACGAAGGGACGAGTTGACGCGCGACATCAGATGTCCAGGAATGACGGCCTGACGGTAGCTGAGCGTCGCCACGTTCCAGAGCGCGGCCATCCCGAAGCTGAGTGCCATCGAGCCGCCGGCGAGCGCGATCGCGAATGGTTTTGGCACCAGGACGGCAAGGTCGAGGACGGCCAGCAGCGGGCCGCTCACGATGGCCGCCGTCACCATGACCTGGCCCGTGCGTAGACG
>WNGO01010291.1_pt1 | contig 16147 bp, 15 predicted proteins | sample 5400511 | NCBI WGS metagenome assembly WNGO01 (sample SAMN13153380, study PRJNA577476) | soil metagenome | isolation source: 20 cm soil or saprolite under Garry oak tree replicate 2 | place: USA:California | collected 2016-06-15 | reverse complement strand
GGCCACCGGATCCGTCTTCAGCGCCTGGGCGAGCGCCTCGTAGCCGCCACGCTTCACCCAGCCCTTGTAGGTGCGTGCCTCCGCGTCGCCGAAATACTGCGACAGCACGACGGTCTCTTTGGGGTGCGGTTTGTGAGGATAGCCCATCAGGAATTTCCAATGATCAATGTCAAATGACCAATGATCGCTCGATCATTGATCATTGATAATAGCACCGGCGTCGCGAAGCCGCACGCGCCGAGACATTCCACTTCGACAATCGTCCACTTGCCGTCCGGGCTCGTCGCGCCGGCGTCGCCGGCTCCCGTGTGCTCGAGGAACGCCTTCACGACCCCCTCGGCGCCGCAGATGTTGCACGGCGACGTCGTGCAGATTTGTACGAAGTTTTTCCCGACCGGGTGCTGGTGATACATCGTGTAGAAGGTCACGACGCCCTTCACATACGCCGGCGTCAGTCCCAGGACCTCGGCGACCTCGGCCATGATGCGATCGGAAATCCAGCCGTGCTCGCGCTGCGCGATCCAGAGGGTGGGTAGGAGCGCCGCCTGCTTATTCGGATAGCGCTGCAAGACGGACTGCAGCTCTTCCATGACCGTGCCGACGAAAACCGGCTCGTAGCTCCCGGTGTGACTCGCGGTCATCGATCCACCTCGCCCATGACGATATCGACCGACGCGTTGATCGCGATGAGATCGGACAGCAGGTGGCCTTCGGCCATCCTGGGCAAGACGGACAGGTTGATGAAGGACGGCGGGCGAATGCGCCAGCGCACCGGCTTGGCGGTGCCGTCCGAGACGAGATAGTTGCCCAATTCGCCCTTGGGATTCTCGATCCCGACGTATGCCTCTCCAACGGGCGCCTTCACGCCTTCCATCACCTGCTTGAAGTGGAAGATCATCGCTTCCATGTCGCTCATCGCCCGCGTCTTCGACGGTAGAATCACGCGAGGGTCGTCGACATTGATCGGCCCATCCGGCAGCCGGTCCAGCGCCTGCTGCAGGATGCGGTTCGACTGATAGCACTCCTCCAGGCGCACCAGATACCGGTCATAGACGTCGCCGTGCTCGCCGACGACGACATCGAAGTCGTAGGTCTCGTAGCCGAGGTACGGCTTGTCCTTGCGGACGTCGTAGGGGACGCCGCTCGCCCGCAGCATGGGCCCGGAGAGCGAGTGGGTGATTGCCTCGGGGGCGCTGAGCGTCCCGACGCCCTGCGTGCGGCCCGCCCACACCGCGTTGCGCGTGAGCACCCGGTCGATCTCGTCCAGCGTCTTCGGGAAGTCACTCGTGAATTCGCGCAGCTTGTCGACGAAGCGGTCCGGAATGTCGGCCATGAGGCCGCCGACGCGGGTGAGGCTCGTCGTCAGGCGCGCGCCCGTCCACATCTCCTGCAGGTCGTAAATCCGCTCGCGCTGCTGGAATGCCCAGAGGAACGGCGTGAACGCGCCGAGATCGATCGACGTCGTGCCCAGCCACACCATGTGGGAGATGATGCGGCTCATCTCGCAGGCGATCACCCGCAGGACGGTGCACCGCGGCGTGATCGCGATGCCCATCAGCTTTTCGGCCGCCAGCGCCAGCCCGACGTTATTCGACATGGGCGACAGGTAGTCCGTGCGGTCGGTCAGCGGAATGATCTGGTTGTAGTGGCGGTACTCGCCGAGCTTCTCGAAGCCCGAGTGGAGATAGCCGACGTGCGGGATGCAGCGCACCACGGTCTCGCCATCGAGCTCCACGACCAGGCGCAACACGCCGTGCGTGGCGGGATGCTGCGGGCCGAGGTTCACCAGCAAGTGCTCGGCGCCAAGGTCGGGCTCTGCGGCCTCCTCGGGAGCGCGGGCTTTCAGCGGCATGCGCGCAGCGCGTCCCTGCGCGTCCACGCCGGGCGTCGCGAGCTCGAGCTCGACGGTACGCTTGGTCATGTTTGGGGCGGCTCGGGAACCACGCCGCGCTCGCCCCGGCGCAGCCGGTCGCGCATATCCTCGGGGAGGTCGCCGCCTGCTTCGGCGATGGACAGCTCTTCCAGCGAGTAGTGCGCTTCGGGATTGGCGTTCAACGCCTGGCGGACCTGCTCGGCGCGCGAGAAGCGCCCACGCAGCGGGAAGCTCTTACGGAGGGGATAGCCCTCCGCGTAGGTCTCCCACATCAGGATGCGCCGCAGATCGGGATGGCCGCGGAACGTGATGCCGAACATGTCGTACACCTCCCGCTCCAGCCAGTCGGCGCCGTGCCAGAGGCTCCAGACGGAGTCGACCACCAGCTCGTCCGTGGACGGCAGCTCGACCTTGATCCGGATGTCGGCGCGCCGCTCGAGCGAGCGCAGGAAGTACACGACTTCGATCGGCCGTTCGCGATCGCGGAATTCGACCGCGGTTACGTCGACGAGATAGTTGAATTCCTGGCCCGGCGTCTCCTTGAGCCACTGCATCGCTGCGAGCAGCTGGTCACGCGCGACGTACACAATCCGCTCGCCGTCGCGCGCTACTGTTTCTCGTAGGGCGCCGGGAATCACGAAGAACGGAACTGGTGGACGGAATTGCCGAACGGCTCGGAGATCTCGTCGATCGTTTCAGGCGGGAGGCGCAGGCCTTTGTCGTCGAGCGGCTGCTCTTCGCGACGCCGCACGGCGTCAAACAACGACTCGCCCTTGATCTTTTTGTGGAGCAGGAGAATCCCGTACAGCAGGCCTTCGGGCCGTGGGGGACAGCCGGGTACGTAGACATCCACCGGCACGATCGTGTCGATCCCCTGCACCATCGCGTAGTTGTCGAAGATGCCGCCGGTCGATGCGCACGCGCCCATCGAGATGACCCACTTGGGTTGCGGCATCTGGTCGTAGATGCGGCGGATCACCGGAGCGAGCTTGAAGGGCAGCCGGCCGGCGCAAATCAGGACATCGGCCTGGCGCGGAGAAAACGCCTGGCGCTCCATGCCGAAGCGCGCGAAGTCGAACCGGCTCGCGGCCGTCGCCATGAACTCGATGGCGCAGCAGGCGGTGCCGAACGGCATCGGCCAGAGCGAGTTCGCGCGCGATGAATTGACCGCCCAGTCCACCAGGTCCTGGAACTTGGCGAGCAGGTAGTTCGAGCTCTTGACCTCGCCGACGTGCTTCATGCGTTCAATCCCACTGAAAAGCCCCCCGTTTCCAGACGTAGATGTAGCCTACGAACAGGATGAGGAGAAAGACCAGCATCTCCACCAACAGGAACCCGGTGCTCACGGTGCCATTGCCCATAAAGATCACGGCCCACGGGATGAGAAACACCGTTTCGATATCGAAGAGAATGAACAGCACCGCCACCAAATAGAACTTTACCGAGAAGCGCTCGTGCGCGTCGCCCAGCGGGGGCATGCCGCTCTCGTAGGGACGCTCCTTGACCTCGGTGGGGCGCCGCGGGCCGAGGAAATGGGAAAGGACGATCATCGTGACTCCAGCGATGATCGCCAAACCGATCAGCATGAGTAGCGGGATGTAGGGCTGCATCGGCTCGTGAAAAATTTCACTAAGTCTCGGCCCTTCGTCAAGCTGGCCGTGGCCCGTTACATTGCGGGCCCATGTCCATCAAATCTGACCGCTGGATTACCAAAATGTCGAGGGAGTACGCGATGATCGAACCGTTCGCCGACCGGCAGGTCCGCGACGGTGTCATTTCGTACGGCGTGTCGTCCTACGGCTACGACATGCGCGTGGCCCCCGAGTTCAAGATCTTCACCAACGCGCTGTCGGCGGTGGTCGATCCGAAACGTTTCGATCCGAAGTCCTTCGTCGAATTCACCGGTGACGTCTGTATCGTCCCGCCCAACTCGTTCGCGCTGGCGAGCTCGGTCGAATACTTCCGGATTCCGCGCAACTGTCTGACGATTTGCGTCGGAAAGAGCACCTATGCGCGCTGCGGCATCATTGTCAACGTGACGCCGTTCGAGCCGGAGTGGGAAGGCTTCGTTACGCTGGAGATCTCCAACACGACGCCGTTGCCGGCCAAGATCTACGCGAACGAAGGCATCGCGCAGGTCCTGTTCTTCACCGCCGACGACGGGGACGAATGCGAAATCTCCTACAAGGATAAGAAGGGGAAATACCAGGCCCAGCGGGGGATCACACTGCCGAAGCTTTAGGCGATTTCGCTCGCTTGTTATAGGCGTACGCGACCGCCAGCGTGATCAACGCCAGCACGAAGAAACTCGCCACCCGATAGAGCGCCTCCAAGGCCGACAGGTCGTACAGCACGATCTTGAACGCGGCCAGCGCGGCGACGCCCAGTCCCGCCGACCGCACCACCTTCCGGTCGAGCACGAACCCGACCCTTATGAGCGCAGCCGCGTACAGGAGCCAGAATGTGCTGATCGCAAGGTCGCCCGCCAGCTCACTGGTGAACGCCCGGTGCAGCTCGAGCGAGCCGCCCAGCAGCACGCAGCCGCCCGCCATCCACCAGAGGGCGGCCTGCCCCTCCCCCATCGCGTCGGGCCGGCGATGAGCTGCCGGCCACCAGCGCGCCGCCACCACCGCGGCCGCCGCCGCGACGTACCATCCCGCCGACCAGACTCCGATGAACGCAGGATCGGCCGGATCGCGGGCTCCCCACGTCACGCTGAATAGCAGCAAGTAGGCCGCCGCCGTAAGCAACAGCGCCGATCGGAGCGCGACAATGCGGAGTGCCGGCCTCCAGAACGACGCACCGAGCACCAGCCCAGTGGCGAAGATGACCCAGTACAGCACAAGCGCCGTCGCCGCGTAGAACGTCGAGGGAAGCAGCGCTCGGTCGAGCTCGAGTGAGCCGCCGAAGAGAACCGTCGCGACGGCAATCGACCACAGCAGCACGCCCGTCTTGTCTCCCCCCCGCGTCTCCCGCTTCGCGTCGGTCTCCCACCAACGCGCGGTGGCCGCGAATGCGACCAGGCAGACATACGCTGCGAGCGCCCACTGCCCGACGAACGCGCGATCGGTGGAAGAACGGAGCACCAGCGCGACGCTGAAAAGCTGCAGGAATGCGAGCGGCGCGAGCACCGCGCTTACCTCGAGTGCGCCGGGGCACCGGCCCCAGCGACCGCTCGCGCTGGCGGCCGCGGCCAGAACCGCCCAACCGGCCGCTACCGTCGCTCCATCCCATTGGCCCGAGATCGCGAGCGCGAGCAGGACGAATCCCATCACCGCCAGGTGCACCGCCTTGAGCGGCCAACCGCTGGCCAGGTACAGCACACCCAGCGCGAGCGGCAGCAACCCACCCCACGGTGCGAGGACATCGGGCGGGGCGACCACGCCGAGCGTGACGAGCGCGAGCGGGGTGAGGTAAACAATGAACTCCGGCGAAAGCTGATTCTCCATGAACCCCGCGAGCGGGGGGGGAGTCGCGCGCAGCTGCTGCCACCAGACGATGAGGGTGATGAGGGCGCCGGCCCCGAGAGCGGTCCAGCGCAACGCATCGTTGCCGGTGGTGGCAAACAGGAGCATCCACACCATCGCCAGCGCGCCGATTCGCGCCTCCGGCCACGGGGAGCGCTTGGTCCCCGTTGCCAACAGCGCCACGACGGCGCCGAGCACGCCGTAGTTGAGTCCGACGGTCGTCGTGAGGTCCTTGGCAATCAGGGCTGCGGGTAGCAGGAAGAAGCCGAACAGCGCGGTGTTGAACGCCGCCCGCCAGCTCATCCGCTCGGACAGCACCATCAAGCTCGTGCCGACGACGGCCGTGTAGGCGAGGAACTTCGCGGGCGAGGGATCCGCGGAGGCGAGGAAGAGCGGCGCAAGATAAGCGCCGGCCAACGCCCAGATGGCCAGTGCTTCGACGCTGTGCTGGACGGCCATGGCAACGACGACGCCGCTGGTTGCCGCCAGGAGGAGCACGCCGATTTCCCTGCTCACCAGTGCATACGGTCCGGCGGCCGCCCAGATGCCGAGGTAGACGAGGCCACCGCCGCCGCCGATGATGGCGGCGCCGTAGCGCAGCATCCCGCGCCGCACCAGATGATCGCCCCAGATGGCGAGCGCGACGCCGACGGCGACGGCGCCGCTTGCTCTCACGATCGGCGCGATCCAGCCGTGCTGGACGGCGTAGTTGAGGAAGAATCCGCCGGTCGCGAGTAAGGCCAAGACACCCACCACGAGCAGACCGCGTTGGCCAATCCACTGCTCCCAGTCCACGACTCGATCGGGAGGTGGGGGAGCTGGAGTGATCTCGACTCTGGGGGTGCTGGCGGTTGGAGCGCTGGGTAGTTCGCGGGCCCGCGTTGCGCCCGCAGGCAAAATGAGGGCACTGAGCTGTCGCACAATGCCCTCCAGCTGGGCGACGCGTCGCTCGAGTTGCTCGAGACGATCGTCAGCCATACGTCATGCGCCCGCCCCCGCCCCCGCCCCCGCGCCCGCCGTGTGACGGGATCCTGCGGCCGTTATTGCGGCCGTCACGCCGACGAGGATGATCAGATCGGGAATCCAGCCGAGCTCCGTTGCCGGCACAGCCATCTGCAGGAAGTACATCACGAAATCGAATAGGCCAATCAGCAGGCCAAGGAGAGCGACGGCCCCCTGCCCCGCGGCGATTGCCAGGGCGGTGACGATGCCGCCGAACAGTGTCTCCATGAACGCGGAGCGGCCGGGGTGGTAACTGAAGAACCAGGTGTGAATCAGCGCGATGACCACGCCCGCTACGGCGGCGCAGATCGTGGCCCATACCGCGTAGAAGATGACGATGCGTGTGCGATTGTCGTCCATGGCTCTATCCTAGCGCAGGGCCGCGGCGGCTTCAACCAGGGCTGCGCGTGCCTGGTCAACCCGGGTCACGAGATCTGCGATCTCTTTGTTCGTCGTCGCCGCGTCGCCGTAGCGAATTGCTTCGTTCACAGAGGGGAACGCCATCGTGGCGTAGCCGTTGTCGAGGTCGGCCGCGAACTGCAGGCTGCGGAACCAGGGCCGGCTCGCCAGCCCCTCGGGGCGTGTGAGGCGGCGCTCGACCTGCATCACGGCCGCGTTGACACGCCGCGCGCGCGTCGAATCCACTCCGCCCGCTCGGCTCAGCGCCGAGTCCCGCGTCGTGTTGAACGCGCGCGCCACGGCAGTGAAGCGATCGAGTGCGTCCTTGAGCGACTGCGTACTCACGGTCTCCTTCCACTGCTTCTTGGCGAGCCCTGAATCGAGCTGCGAGACGAGGCTGCTCATCTCGCTGCCGAAGGCGGCATAGTCGAGCGGGACGAGATCGCTGTTTGCGAGCCGACCCATGATCACTGCCACGAGCTGCGCGCCGGCCCGGTGGGCCTTGTAGCCCGGATCGCCGAACCGCGACATCCAGTCGTACGAGTCGTACATCGAGTGATAAATGCCGTCCGGCCCGTCGAACCCGATGCCACCCGCTGGAATGCCGAGGTGATGGTAGAAGCCGGAAAAGTCGGACCCGCCGCCCAGATTACCCATCGTCAGGGCGGTGGTGTCGCCGTTCTTGGCTTTCAACCAGACCTCGTAGACCGTCCCCGGTCCGACCGGGTCCGGCACGACGTGCGCGGCCGCGCGCAGCAGCGGCTTCAGCGACGGGGAGGCGCTGCCGCCGAAATTCGGGCCGGAGAAGGTGCCATCCTCGTTGAGGTACGCCACGACGTGCGCGCGGAGCGTATCCTCCAGCTCTTCCACCCATTCCGTCGAGCCGATGAGTCCCCACTCCTCCGCATCCCACGTGGCAAAGACCACTGTGCGGGCCGGCCGCTGCCCATCGCGGGCGAGCGCGGCGAACGCGCGCGCGGTTTCCAGGACGCAGACGGTGCCGCTCACGTTATCGCGCGCACCGGGTCCCCAGGCATCGCGATGGCCACCGACGACCACCCACTCGTCCGGCCAGCGCGCGCCGCGAATCATGCCGATGGTATTCCAGATCTTGTGAAAGGCGCGCTGGCCCCGTTCGGTCTTCACGTGCAAGCGCGCGCGGGCCGGACCTGGGCCGACGTGATACCGGAACGGCAAGGCGCCCTGCCAGCTCTGCGGGACCGAGGCGCCAGTCATGGGCTCGAGGAAGCGTCGCGCGTTCCCATAGCTCATGGGGATGATTGGAATGCGCGGGATGTCGAGCGAGTCCTCAGGCAAGCGTCGCGCGCCTTCGACGGACGCCCAGGTCGGCGTCGTGGGATCGCCGTTTCCATTCATCATGCTGCCGCGCTGAATGCCGGCGACCGGCCGCATCGGGCCTTTGGGATAGATGTCGCCACGGAAGTAGCCGTCTTCCTGCGGGTCAGAGTAGACGATCACGCCCACGGCCCCGCGCTTCTGCGCCTCGCGCGCTTTGATGCCGCGGAACGAGCGCCCGTAGCGCGCGATGACGATCTTGCCGCTCACACTGATCCCCAGCGAATCGAGCGTCTTGTAGTCCTCGATCAGGCCGTAATTCACGTAGACGACGTCGGCGGTGACGTTGCCGTCGCCGGAGTAGCCGTTGAACGGCGGGATCTGCGGGCCGTTGCCGGGCTCCGCCAACGAGAGGCGCTGCGCCTTGGCGCGGGGGCCGGGGATGATCCACGCCGCGACGGTGTCGGGCTGGGGGATATAGACCGTGTATTCCTTACTCCAGGCATCGACGCCCCACGACTTGAGTCGCTCGACCACGTAGTCGCGGGTCGTGGCTTGCGCGGGGGTGCCGGCCATGTGGGGCACGGCGCTCAAGTCCTTCGACATTTGGCGCACGCTGGCGGTGTCAGGAATCGCCAGGAGGCGCTGCTCGAAACTTTGGGCGGGCAGGCGCGCGGGCGGACTGGCCGACAGCAGACCAAGACCGATCGCGAGTCCGTGCCACGCGTTGACCGCCTGCCCGCCTGTCCGCCTCATGCTTCCCTCCCCGCCAGCAAAATGGGTCTCGGCGCCCGCAATCGTCGTATCAGCGCCGTCAGGCACATGCACAGCAACGCCCCTAACGCGGCGAGACCCATGTCCTTCTGGGGATCCCACACGTCGCCCTGCGTGCCGAGCCACGCATCTCCTGTGCCCGGCGCGACCATCGTGGCCACGACCATCTCCATGATCTCGTACAGCGCACTGAAGGCGAGCGTGACGTCGAGCGGCAGATAATATGCCCAGAAGCCGCGCGCGTTGGCGACGCGCAGGAACACTTCCCGGATCGGGTACGCCAGCAACAACCCGAATGAGAGGTGAACCACGCGGTCGAACGGATTGCGCGTCAAGCCAAACGTGCGCTGCATCCAGAATCCGAATGGGACCTCCGAGTAGGTGTAGTGCGCGCCGATGGCGTGCAGGGTCAGAAACACCGTAATCAGCAGATACGACAAGTCGGACAGCGGAAATGCGCGATAGGTGCCGATCAGAATCGCCATCACGGCGAACACCAACAGATTCTCCAGGAACCAATCGTGCCGGTCGAGCGGGCGGATGGCTGTGACGATCCACACCGCGCCGTACCACGCGAGCAGCCCCAGCAGCAGGCGGTTTTTGGAGAACCCGACGGTTTTGTGCGTCGTCGAGGTCGAGATCAGCGCGGCACCCCCGGTTCGCGAGAATTCAGCACGCGATCGATGCGCAACTGCAAATCCACGAGATGCGCGCGGGTCATACGGTCGAGCGACTTGCTCAGTGCGGTACGAATGCCGGTCTGAAGGCCCTGCAGCTCGAGCCGCGCCAGGGCGCGCGCATCGGTCGGCCTGGTCGTTGCGGTAACGCCGGGGAATCCGGCGAACTGCGGTGGGGGCTGCGTCACGAGCGGCGTGTTGATCAAGCGATCCATCTGATCGACGAACGCTTGCTGCAGATTGCGCCGGTACTCGTCGATCGACGGCGTGCCGGCCGACAGCTCCGAGAACACGCCGCGGCGCACGTCCGCGAACAAATCGGCCAAGGTGTACGCCGTCCCGGCCGGCATCGTCGCGCCCTGGTCTGCCAGGCGATTCAGCCGTTGATCCTGAAACAGTGCCCCGAGAACGGCCGTCTGGCGCTGCCGAATGCGATCGACGAATCCGCTCGGCTCGATGCGCCGCAACACCGCGCTATCGAGGAAATAGGTCGGCGTCGCGAATGCGTTGTCGACGAGGAAGCGCACGGCGTCGGCCTGCCGCGCACGCGGCACCGGTGTATGGATCACGCCCGCTTGATCGGGATACTTCTCGTGCCGCCAGACGCCGCCGATGACGACCGCCACATGGTTCATCTCGAGCGCCCACTGCGCCACCAGGCGATCGTAGAGGTCGTTCAGGAGATCATAATCTTCCAGCTTCTCGGTGGTCGCCGCCGGCAGCAGCATCGGCACCAGGCGCTTGATGTTCGCGACGCCGTACCTCGTCGCCTTGACGGGATCGTCGCCGAGGGCCTCGGTCTGCGTGCGTGGATCGATCCCGTCGGGGTTCCCGAACCGCAGCCATGGACTGGCGTCCTGCAGCCGTGCCAGCGAGTCAAGCACGACGCGCTCGTCCTCCGGCCGCTTGGCGGGAATGCGGCGATAGCCCCAATCGATGGCGTAGTAGTCCCACGGCCCCAGCTTGGGCATCAGCTCCGCCGAGTCACCGGGCTGCGCCACGTAGTTGTTGCGCGCGTAATCCATGATCGAGTACGACGTCCCGTTCTTCCGCGTATAGCTGGCGCTGCGCAGCGAGTCGACCGGGTAGTAGCCCGACGACAACTGGTTGTGCGGCAGGCCGAGCGTGTGGCCGACTTCATGCGTCGCGACATAGGCGACCATCGTGCCCATCAGCGAGTCGGGGAACGGCAGGTGCTTCGCGTGCGGGTCGACCGCGCCGGACTGCACCCAGTACCATGCCTGCAACAGGCTCGTGATGTTTTGGAACCAGCCGATATCCGACTGCATGATCTCGCCGGTGCGCGGGTCATTCACGTTCGGCCCGTACGCGTTCTCGACCGTTGAGGGCAGCCAGCGGATCGCCGAGTAGCGCGCGTCGTCCAGATCGAATTCCGGATCCTCCTGCGGGGTCGGCGCGGGCTTCGCCGTGATCGCATTCGAGAATCCGGCTGTGCGGAACACCGGCTCCCACGCCTGAACCCCCTTGATGAGCCAGGGGACCCACTTGGGCGGGGTCGCCGGATCGATGTAGAAGACGATCGGCTTGACCGGGTCGCTCACCGCCGCCGTCGGATCTTTCGGCTCGAGACGCCAGCGGATGATGTAGCAGCGCGTCGGGACACGCGCGTTCTCCGAGCCGTAATCCTCGTAGCTCACCGAGAAGAATGGCGGCAGCGAATCGACCTCGAACGTCTGCAGCGCTGTGACCTCGACGTTGATCGGGAAGCTCCGGGCGCGCTCCACGAACGAGCGCGCCGGATCGAAGCGGCGCACCCGCAAGCCCAGCTGGCGCGCATTCAGCTCGGAGACGTCGGTCGTAAACAGCGACGTCACGTCGATCACCGCGTTGGAGTCTTTGGGGCTCCACGTGGCGATGTCGAAGCTCTTGAGAATGGGCGGCGTGTTCGAAAGATCGACCGCGCGCGCGACGGGAAGGGTTGAATCGGCGCGCATGGCAAAGCTGACCAGTCGCAGCAGAACATGATTGCCGAGGCGGTCCCAGCGCACCACGCGCGCCGAGATCTGCTCGCCCGCGTAGCCGAGGCCGCGGATCGTGCCGCGCCGATCGACCACGAGACGGAATTCGCGACCCAGCATGCTGCGCGGGATCTCGTAGAAGAGCTTGTCCGAAATGCGATGGATGATGAAGACGCCCGAGTCGGTGACGGCGCCCGCCGTGATGACCTGGTTGTACGGCTTCGGAGCCGGCTCCTGCGCGGGGCCGCGCCCGGAGGTGGTGTGTGACGTATCCTGGCGACCGTTCGCTGGTGGAGGCACGGGTGCGGGCTGCTGCCGGCCCCCGGCAGTTGCCTTGGAGCAGCCAAGGGCAGCGATTGTCAGAATCAAGTGAGCCGGGCGCATGCGTCACAGCCGTGGTGTGAGGAACCGACAGATTAGACCCGTCCGTGGCTTCCGTCTAGTGGCTTTACACGGGCAACCTGTTGCATTTTGATGGCGATGAAGAGTCTGCGCGTCTTGATCATCGGCGTCGTCTTTGCCGCCGTCGTCTACGGCGCGGCCGTGACGTACGCGTTCATCGGCAGCATCGGCTCGCTCACCGCGTGGCTCGTGCTCCTCGCGGGGGCGGTGCTGCTGCCGGTCGCGCTGCTCGTCGTGCGCCGCCGCGTCTGGAATCCGCTCACCGAATTGGAGCGCGGCATCCAGCGCGTCGCCCAGGGCGATCTGTCCGCGCAGATCCCCGTGGCGCGCGAGGACGAGCTGGGCCACCTGATCACGCATTTCAACGAGATGACCCGCGTGCTGCGGGATCGCGCCGAGGAACAGGGGCGCTTCGCGGCGGCCGGCGAGCTCCTCGGCGGTGTCGCTCACGAGGTCAACAATCCGCTGATGGCGATCGCCAGTCACGCCGAGCTCCGCCTGGCCGATCCCAGGCTTGCCGCCGAGCAGCGCGCCGAGATGCAGAGCATCCTGCGACAGGCGCAGCGAGCCGCCAAGCTGCTGCGAGGGCTGCTCCGGTTCGTGCGAGCCGGCGAGAAACGCGCGGCGGCGCTGAACCTCAACGATGTCGTCCGCAGCGCGATAGACCTCGTCTCGTACCGGTTCATCATCGACGAGATCTCGATCGAGGGACGTCTCGATCCGTCGCTCCCGGCGGTTGTGGGCGATGCCAACCGGTTGGAGCAGGTTGTCGTGAACCTCCTGAGCAACGGGCTGGATGCGCTGCGGCTCATCAAGCCGCCCCGCCGTCTCACGGTCGATTCATTCGTGGATCCGCGGCTGGGCCGTGTCTGCGTGACGGTGACCGACAACGGCCCCGGCGTGGCCGCCGAGATCGCGCAACGGCTGTTCCGTCCCTTCGCGAGTACGAAGGGTCGCCGCGGCACGGGTCTCGGCCTCTACATCTCCCGGCAACTGGTGCGCGAGGCCGAGGGCGAGCTCGACCTGGTCGCGCATGGAGAACGAGGCGCCCGCTTCCTTCTCTGGCTGCCCTACACCCCTGAGGCCGCTCCCGAGGCGCCCGCCGCCGTTGCCGCTGCGGCCACCAACGCGACGCTGGCGGGTATCCGAGTGCTGGTGGTGGACGATGAGGAGCTCGTTCGCCGCCCCATGCTGCGGTTTTTGACGAAGCGCGGCGCGGAAGTTCGCGAGGCGGGAGATGGAGCCATGGCCCTGGACAACATCCGGGCGGGTTTCGAGCCGGACGTAATCGTGGCCGATCTGCGGATGCCCCGCATGGACGGCGCGGAATTCTATGAGCGCCTGTTGGAAGAGTGGCCGGCGCTCGCCGAGCGCGTATTGTTTTTGTCGGGTGACATTACCCAGCTGGCCGGGCGAGGGCTGGCGGAGATCCCGCGTGAGCGCGTACTGGTGAAGCCGCTCGAGTTGGTCGAGCTGGAGCGCCGTATCGCCGATTTCATGCGGGAGCGGGCGGCCTGACATGCTGATCGTGGCCGTGCTGTTTGCCACGGTGCTGTTCCGCTTCGCCATCGTCCTCGCGGTCGTTTACCGCATTCTGCCGGCTACGCGCATCTGCCCGCACTGCGCCAACGATCTCACGTTGATCCGGCATCCCATCCTGCGGCGCCTGATTCCGCCCGTCGAGCATCGCTGGTGTATCGGCTGCGGTTGGAATGGTCTCGTGCGCCGCCCGCCACGCCCAGCCGGTGTTTCTCAGTCGCGGGTGATCACCCGCGCGGCCCGCTCGTAGAAGAAATAGTCCCACGCCCAGTTCAGCAGCACGAACAACTTGTTGCGAAATCCGATGAGCTGGATGATGTGAACGACGAGCCACATCACCCACGCCGGAAACCCGCTCAATTGCAGTCCAAAGACGTGCGCCACAGCCGCGTTGCGGCCGATCGTGGCGAGCGTGCCCTGATCGTGGTAGCGGAAGGGCTCCAGCGGCTGCCCCCGCAGCTGCCGCGCGATGTTTCGGGCGACCGACTCCCCCATCTGGATCGCGACCGGCGCGACCATCGGCAGCGGCTCACCGTCCTGCTCGCGATAGGCCGCATCGCCGATGATGAAGACTTCAGGATGCCCGGCGAGCTGGAGCGTCGGCTCGACGGGGATCCGTCCCTGCCGCGCGGGAGCCAGGCCCAGGGTGGCCGTGAGCGGCGCCGCGCGCACGCCCGCGGCCCAGATCACCGTCTGCGCGGGGATGATCTCGCCGCTCTTGAGGCGCGCCTGCCGGCCGTCGAAATCGGCCACGGTCGCGCCGAATCGCACCTCGACATACTTCCGCCACAGCGTCTTCCCCGCGGCCTCACGCAACCGCTCGGGGAGCGCCGGCAGCAGTTTATCGGTCGCCTCGAGCAGCAGGATCCGCACATCCTTGATGTTCAGCCGCGGGTAATCCTTGACGAGGACGAGCCGGATCAGCTCGGACAGTGCCCCCGCCATTTCGACGCCGGTCGGCCCGCCACCGACCACGATGAACGTGAGCAGCGCGCGCCGCTTCTCGGCGTCGGGCTCGAGCATCGCCTGCTCGAAGCAGGTGAGCACGTGATTGCGAATGGTGATTGCGTCGGGAATGTCCTTCAGGCCCAGCCCGTGACGCTGCAGCGATGCGAGCCCGAAGAAGTTCGTCTCCCCGCCCGGTGCGAGCACCAGGAAATCGTACGCGATGGGCCCGGCAGTCGTGTCGAGCCGTTTCGCGGCGAAGTCGACGCGCGTGACCTCGATCATGCGAAAATCGAAATTCTTCTGGCCGCGCAAAATCGCGCGGGCCGGCTTGGCGATCTCCTCGGGCTCGAGGCCCGCGGTCGCGACCTGGTAGAGAAGCGGTTGGAAGAGGTGGTAGTTGTTGCGATCGACGAGCACCACCTGCACGGGAGCGCGCCGCAGGGCACGGGCAACGCGCAAACCGCCGAATCCAGCTCCAACGATAACGACGGTGGGGATCATCTTGTCGGCTTTCACAAGACCTCCGCGCACGTCATTCACCTACGGAAACGATGTGTTGGGCCGGATAGATCCTGGAGCTAACCCGTGATTTTGCGCCACAGTGCCGCCAGCGGATCGTAGTTCGCGTCCACGACTCGCTCCTTCAGCGGAATGATGGCGTTGTCCGTGATCGTGATCGACTCGGGACAGACTTCGGTGCAGCACTTGGTGATGTTGCAGTAGCCGATGCCGCCCTCGTGGTGCAGATGCTCGCGCCGGTCGACGACGTCGAGCGGATGCATCTCGTACACGGCGGCGCGCACGAGCATCGCGGGGCCCATGAAGGCCTCGTGCTTCTCGTGCGTGCGCAGCACGTGGCAGACGTCCTGGCACAGGAAGCACTCGATGCATTTGCGGAATTCCTGCGGGCGCTCGATTTCGTACTGATACATGCGCCACGTGCCGTCCGGCGCATCGGGTTTGCGCGGCTGGAACGCCGGAATGCGCTTGTTGACCTCGTAATTCCACGAGACGTCGGTCACGAGATCCTTGATCACGGGGAACGCGCGCATCGGCGTCACGGTGATCGTCTCGTCCGGCGCGTAGTCCGACATGCGCGTCATGCACATCAGCCGCGGCTTCCCGTTGATCTCCGCCGAGCACGAGCCGCACTTCCCCGCCTTGCAGTTCCAGCGCACCGCGAGGTCCGGCGCCTGCTCGGCCTGAATGGCATGGACGGCGTCGAGCACCACCATCCCCTCGCCCGCCGCGACCTGATACTCCTTCAGCTCGCCGCGTTCCCGGGTGCCGCGGAACAGCCGCAGCGTGCGCTGCTCGGACACGTTATTTCCCTTCCTTAATGAGGGTCATCAGATCCGCTGGAATCGGCGGCTGGGCCTCGCGCCGGACGACCATGCGGTCCCCTTCTTTCTTAATGGCGATCTGTTCCCGAGCCTGCCTCTCGTCGGAGTCGGGGTAGTCGCTGCGTGTATGCGCACCGCGACTTTCGGTGCGCTCCAGCGCCGCCCGGGCGCTGGCCTCGGCGACCACGAGGAGCGCGCGCAAGTCGATCGCCGTGTGCCAGCCAGGATTGTACTCGCGGCTGCCCGTCACCCCAACCTTGCGGGCGCGGGCCTTGAGCTTCTCGAGCTCGGTCAGCGCGTTCTCCAGACCGCTCTTGTCTCGGATGATGCCGGCGTCTCGTTGCATGATTGTCTGTAATGCCGTCTGCACGGCAAAGGGATTCTCACCCTCACGCCCGAACGGCTCCAACGCCTCACGCATGGACTGCTCGACGTCGGCGTCCGGAAT
>WNGO01003786.1_pt1 | contig 16160 bp, 25 predicted proteins | sample 5400511 | NCBI WGS metagenome assembly WNGO01 (sample SAMN13153380, study PRJNA577476) | soil metagenome | isolation source: 20 cm soil or saprolite under Garry oak tree replicate 2 | place: USA:California | collected 2016-06-15 | reverse complement strand
CCTGGTAGCCAACGAACCCGGGGATGCAGTCACGCGCCCGGATGAAGCGGTCCGCTTCGCGGTCGAGCTCCAGCAGGGTCACGCCGGGCCGGGCCATCGGCTGCAGGTGCGCGAGGGCCTCACCGAGGATGGCCCCGGCTTCCCGCATCAGGTCGATCTCGGCCGGCGACTTGTAAATGATCATCGCGAGCCGGCCCCCTTTCGAAGCGCGCTGAGCCGCCGGGTGATGTCGGCGCGCACATCGTCGACCGACATTTGGCCATCGATGTTCTCGAGTTTGTGCTGGGCGGTGTAGTAATCGATCAGCGGCGCGGTGTGCGTGAGGAAGACGTCGATGCGATGCGCCACGATCTCTGGCCGATCATCGGGCCGCTGATAGAGCTCACCGCCGTCGGTCGTGCACCGAGGGAGATCGCGGGCCTGCTGCGGTGTAAAGGTGTAGACCGCTCCGCAGGTGCGGCAGCAGTAACGATGCGACAGCCGGTCGATCAGGACCTGGCGGCTAACCCGAAGATAGATGACCGCGTCAACGCGCCGGCCGAGCTGGTCGAGCATGGCGTCCAACGCTTCGGCTTGGGCAACGGTCCGCGGGAAGCCATCGAGGATGAAGCCGTTCCTGGCGTCGGGCTCTTGTAGCCGCGTCCGGATGATGTCGATCATCAGCGTGTCCGGCACCAGCTCGCCGCGGTCCATGTAGCCCTTGACCTGCTCGCCGAGCGCGGATCCAGCCCGCCGCTGGGCACGGAGCATATCGCCGGTCGCAATCGCCGGGATGTGATAGGTCTCGATGAGCGACCCGGTCTGCGTGCCCTTGCCCGCGCCAGGCGCGCCGAAAAGAATCAAATTCATAGGCACAGCTCGCGACCTGCGGTCGCTACTTTATGAACCCCTTGTATTGGCGCATGATCAGCTGCGTCTCGATCTGTTTCATGGTGTCGAGCGCGACGCCCACCACGATCAGGATCGCCGTGCCGCCAAGGTACATGTTCTGCGTCGGTATTCGGGTAAGTGCCGTCGCCAGTAACGGAATCAGCACCGTCACCCCACCGAGGAAGAGCGCGCCGGCAAAGGTGATGCGCGTCATGGTGCGGTCCAGGTATTGGGCTGTCGCCACGCCCGGACGGATGCCGGGGATGAAGGCAGCGTGCTTCTTCAGGTAGTCAGCGGTGTCGACCGGGTCGAAGGTGACCGCCGTATAGAAGTAGGTGAAGCCGAAGATGAGAACGAAGTAGACGAAGTTATAGAGGATGTCGGTGGGGATGTTGGGGCCGGTCGGCACCCAGTAGGTGCGCAGCACTCGCGAGATCGTCCCCCACGGGTCCGGAGCCGTCGCCAGGAAGTTTCCGATGATCACGGGAAAGAACATGATCGAGATCGCGAAGATGATCGGAATGACGCCCGCCTGGTTGACGCGCAGCGGCAAGTGCGAGCTGCGGCCCTGATAGATCTTTCGGCCCACGACGCGCTGCGCCGATTGGATGGGAATCTTCCGTTGGGCCTGCTGCACCTCGATGATGAACGCGGTGACCACGATCGCGAGCGCGGCGAAGAGCAGCATCGGCGCCAGGTTCGACTGGCCGCCGCCCGTCAACAGGTTGTAGATGGTGTTAGGGATCCGTCCCACGATCCCGGCGAAGATCACGAGCGAGATGCCGTTGCCGATCCCATATTCGGTGATGAGTTCGCCGAACCACATCAGCATCACGGTGCCGGCGGTCAGCGTGATCATGATTTCGATGATGCCCAGCCAGCTGAGGTTGGAGAGGACGCCCTGCCGGCTGAAGACCAGCGTCAGGCCCCAGGCCTGGAGCAGTCCGAGGCCGACGGTCAGCCAGCGGGTCCAGCGGGTGATCTTCCGCCGGCCGAACTCACCTTCCTTGCTGAGCTCTTTCATCCGGGTGGAGACGACCGTCATCAGCTGCATGATGATCGAGGCGTTGATGTAGGGGTTGACGCCCATGGCGATGATGGAGAAGGTCGACAGCCCGCCTCCTGAGAACAGGTCAAGCAGGCCGAGGAAGGCATTGGTGTTAAAGAGCCTGTCGAGTGCGGCCTTGTCAGCGCCGGGCACGGCGATGTGCGCCAGGATCCGGAATACCAGGAAGAGTCCCAACGTGAAGAGGATCTTGCGGCGCAGCTCGGGAATTCGGAGCGCGTTACCGATCGCTTCTAACATGGCCTAGCTCTTCTTCTTACCCTTATCGGGTTTTCCGGAATCCTCCGTACCAGACGCGGTGACCGCCTGGTCCTTGGCGCCCTTCTCGCGCTTCTCGCCCTTCTCGGCCTTCTGGCCTTTCTCGGCCTTGGCCTTCTTGGAACCCTTGGCCGGCGCGGCGTCGCCTTCCGCTGCCGATGGCTCCGTTTCGACCGTTACCGGAGCGACCGGCTTCGGCTGGTTCTTGGCGCGCTTGGTCTTGGGTCGGATTGGCGCGGGGACCTCGATCACGGCGGCCGTTCCCCCGGCGGCCTCGATCTTGCGGCGCGCTTCCGCCGAAAACTGGTGTGCGTGGATCACCAGCTTGCGCCGGAGGTCTCCCGTCCCCAAGATCTTGATGCCGGCCCCCACGTCCTTGATCAGCCCGGCCTCCAGCAGGGATTCCGGCTGGAGCTCGGCACCGTTCTCGAAGCGATTCAGACGGGTTAGGTTGAGCACGGCGAAGCGCTTCTTCCAGCGGTTGTGAAAGCCGCGCAGTTTGGGCGTCCGCATCGTCAGTCGAGTCTGGCCGCCCTCGAACGTCTTCGGCAGGTTCACCGAGGTGCGGGCGCGCTGTCCCTTCTGGCCCCGCGTCGCCGTCTTGCCGTGGCCCGATCCCGGACCGCGACCGACACGCTTGCGGGGGTGGTGGGAGCCCGGCGGCGGCTTCAACTCGTGGAGCTTCATGCCGTCTCCTCGACCTTGACCAGGTGACGGACCTTGTGCACCATGCCGCGGAGCTGCGGGCTGTCCTCGTGCTCGACCGTCTGATTCAGGCGCCGGAAGCCGAGCGCCTGCACGGTCCGCTCCTGGTCGGGCTTCTGCCCGATCACACTGCGGACGTAGGTGATCTTCAAACGCGCCATGTCAGCCGACTGGCTCCTCGACCGGGGCTTCCGCGACGGCTGGTGCGGCCACGGGCTCCGGCTTCTTGCCGCGCCGGCTGAGACGCTCCATCTCATCGGTGGGTTTGCCGCGCGCCTGGGCGATGCTATCCGCCGTTTGCAGCGCCTGCAAGGCGGCGATCGTGGCGCGGACGGTATTGACGGGATTGTTGGTGCCCAGTGATTTCGTGATCATGTCCTTGACCCCGGAGAGCTCGACGACGGCACGCATCGCGCCGCCCGAGCGGATCCCGGTGCCCGGAGCCGCCGGCTTCAGCAGCACCTTGGCGGCCCCCTTCTTCAAACGGATCTCGTGAGGGATGGTGGTGCCCACCATCGGCACGGTGATGAGATGTTTCTTCGCCGACTCCACCGCCTTGCGGATGGCCTCGGGCACCTCGCCCGCCTTGCCCAGCCCGGCCCCGACGCGGCCGTTCTGGTCGCCGACCACCACCAGGGCGCTGAAGGAGAAGCGGCGGCCACCCTTGACGACCTTCGCCACCCGATTCAAGTGGACGACTTTCTCCGTGAATTCCGACTGGCCTCTTCCGTACTGGTAACTCATGGACTCCCTCTAGAACTTCAATCCGGCGCTACGCGCGGCTTCGGCGAGCGCTTTGATCCGACCGTGATACGGGAATCCGCCGCGATCGAAAACGACGGTCTCGATGCCCGCCTGCCGGGCGCGCTCGGCGATGGACTTGCCCACGGCGGCCGCGCCTTCCGCGCCCGATGGCGACTTCAGGCTCTTGCGAAGCGCGCCGTCGGTCGTCGATGCGGCGGCCAGCGTTCGTCCGGAGACGTCATCGATCACCTGGGCATAGACGTGGTGCAAGCTGCGGAAGATGGCGAGCCGCGGGCGGTTGGGACCGCCCTCGAGGTGAGTCCGCAGCCGAACATGGCGGCGGATCCGCGTGTTGCGGCGATCGGCTTGCTTGTTCATTACTTCGCCGCTCCGGCGCCGGTCTTGCCCGTCTTGCCCGCCTTACGGCGGATCCGTTCGCCGCGGTAGAGGATGCCTTTGCCCTTGTAGGGTTCGGGGGGACGGATCTTCCGGACTTCGGCGGCCACCTGGCCGACGTCTTCCTTGCTCGCGCCCTTGATGTTGATGCGTGTCGGTTCGGGCACGTCGATCGTAATGCCCTTGGGCACCGGGTAACGAACCGGGTGCGAGTAGCCCACGTTGAGGACCAGCGCCTCGCCCTGGCGCGTGGCGCGATACCCCACGCCGACCAGCTCGAGCTGCTTCTCGTATCCCTTGCTGACGCCCTCGATCATGTTCCAGACGAGCGTCCGGGTCAGCCCATGCAGCGAGCGGTGCAGTTTCGATTCGCTCGGCCGCTCGACGACGACCGTGCCGTCCGTCACCGTCACTTTCATCTGTGGATTCAGCTCGCGGCTGAGCTCCGCCTTTCCGCTCTTGACCACCACCGTGTGATCAGTGAGCGTCACCGTCACCCCGCTGGGGATCTTGACCGGAAGCTTGCCAATCCTACTCATGGGTCACCAAACGTAGCACACGACCTCGCCGCCGAGGCCGGCCTTGGTTGCCCGCTGTCCCGACATGACGCCGTGCGAGGTCGAGAGGATGACGATGCCGAGGCCTCCGAGCACGCGCGGAATCTCGGTCTTGCGGGCGTAGACGCGCAGGCCCGGCTTACTGATCCGTCGCAGGCCGGCGAGCGACTTGCCGCGTGGGGACTTCGGCTTGAAGGTGATGTCGAGTTTCTGACCCTGTTCCGCCGCGGCGACGTCGAAGGAGGCGATGTACCCCTCTTCCTTGAGAACGCGCGCGATCTCCACGCCGACCCGCGACGCCGGCAACGCCACGCGCGAGTGCCCCGCGGTATTCGCGTTCCGGATCCGGGTCAGCATGTCGGCGATGCTATCGGTGCTCATCAGTTCTGTGCCTCCCTCCTCACCATGACGACTTCTTCACGCCCGGGACCTGTCCCTGCGACGAGAGCATGCGGAAGCAGATGCGGCAGATGCCGAACTTCCGCATGTACGAGCGCGGCCGCCCGCAGAGGTTGCAGCGGTTGTGCTGCGAGACGGCGTGCTTGTGTTTGCGGAGTCCGCGATTTACGGTCGACTTCTTAGCCACTCAGTCTCAACCTCACTTCCTGAAGGGGAACCCGAGCTCCGCCAGCAACGCGCGCGCCTCGTCGTCGGTGCGCGCGGTGGTGACGAAGGTGATCTCGAGACCCCGCAATTTATCGATCTTGTCGTACTCGATCTCCGGAAAAACCAGCTGCTCGCGTAGCCCGAGCGTGTAGTTACCGTGGCCGTCGAAGCCGGTCGGCGAGATGCCGCGGAAATCGCGAATCCGGGGCAGCCCGACCGAGAGCAGCTTGTCGACGAACTGGTACATGCGCGCGCCGCGAAGCGTCACCTTGATCCCGATCGGCAGGCCGGCGCGCAGCTTGAAATTCGCGATCGCCTTGCGCGACTTCAGCACGACCGGCTGCTGGCCGGTGATCTTCTTCAAATCCGCGGTCGCGGCGTCCAGCGCCTTGGGATTGGAGATCGACTCCCCGATCCCGATGTTGGCGACGACCTTGATCAAGCGCGGCACCTGCATCGCGTTGGTGTAGGCGAAACGCTGGATCAGCGTGGGGACGATCTTGTCCTGGTAGCGCTGCTTCAGCCGGAGCTCGGTTCCGGTCGGGCTGGCGGCGACGCTCATATCTTGTTCCTCACACGCTCGTAGATCTCACCGCAGTTCACGCAGACGATCGCCTTCTGCCCATTGGGCAGCACTGTCTTGCGGATGCGGGTGGGCTTGTCGCATTTGTTGCAGACGAGCATTACGTTGGAGTAGTCGAGCGGCGACTCGAAGTCGACGATGCCGCCCTGGCGGACCGTCGTCGAGCCCTTCTGCTGACCGGCACGCGTGTGACGCTTGAGGATGTTGACGCCCTTGACGACGATCTTGCCCTGCTGCGGCACAGTGCGGACGACCACGCCACGCTTGCCACGATCCTTTCCGGACATGACCTGCACCGTGTCGTCGCGATGAATGTCGAGATGAAGCCGGGACATTGCCTACAGGACCTCCGGAGCCAGGGAAACGATCTTCATGAAGTTCTTGTCGCGAAGTTCGCGCGCGACCGGACCGAAGATGCGGGTACCGCGCGGGTTGTTCTGCGGGCCGAGAATGACGGCCGCGTTCTCGTCGAAGCGGATGGTGGAGCCGTCCTGCCGGCGAAATTCACGCGAAGTCCGCACGACGACCGCCTTGACGACCTCGCTCTTCTTCACCTGGCCGCCGGGCGTTGCCACCGTCACGGCGGCCGTGATGACGTCGCCGATGGAGGCGTGGCCGCCCATCACCCGGATCAACAGGATCTCACGCGCACCCGTGTTGTCCGCCACCTTCAACCGCGACTCTTGCTGGACCATGGCGACGGCTATTTTGCCTTCTCCACGATGGCGACGACGCGCCAGCGCTTGTCGTGCGAGAGCGGCCGCGTCTCCATGATGCGGACCCGGTCGCCGACCTTGCACTGGTTCTGCTCGTCGTGCGCCTTGAATCGCGTGGACTGCTGGATGTGTTTCTTGTATTTCGGATGCTCCTTGAGGGTCTGCACCCGAACGATGACGGTCTTGTCCATCTTGTCGCTGATGACGGTGCCGGTGCGCGTCTTGCGCATGGCCCGTTCCGCCATCGTTTCTTGATCGCTCATGCGGTCTCCTCAGCGGTGGCCTTGCGGCGGCGCGGCTTGGGGGACGCGGGTTCCGGCGTGGCCGCGGGGGCGCCGGTGCGTTCCTTCAGGAAAATCTCGGTGAGGATTTGTGCCAGGTCGTGGCGCACGTGCCGGATCTGGCGGTGGTTCTGCAGCTGGCCGGTCGCCATCTGAAAGCGCAGGTTGAAGAGCTCCTGGCGGGAGTCCTTCAACTTCTTCTGTAGATCAGGCATGGAGAGGGCCTGCAGATCCTTCATCTTCATTTCTTCCCACCACCCTTGGCGGGCTTCGCCGGGGCCGCGGCCGTCGCTTTGGGAGAAGCGCCCGGCGCGGCTTTTGGTGCCGCACCCGGGGCGGGTTTTGCCGACGGCGCGGCACCGGGAGCGGCCTTGGGACCCCGTGCCGGAGCCGCCGCGCCGACCGCGGCCGGAGCAGCTAGCCCACCCGCGATGCCCTCGGCCTCCTCACCCGGCTTCACTTCAGCCGGTCCCTTGATCTTCACATCGGCGGCGGCCTTGACGCCCGACTTGATGCCCAACGTACGCGTCTTCATCGGCAGCTTGTAGGCGGCCAGCTGGAAGGCCCGCTTCGCCATTTCCGGCGTCACACCGCCCATCTCGAAGAGGACGCGTCCCGGCTTGATGACGGCCACCCAACCCTCGGGCGCACCCTTGCCGCTTCCCATGCGGGTCTCGGCCGGCTTTTTCGTCACCGACTTGTCGGGGAAGACCCGGATGAAGACCTGGCCGCCGCGGCGCACGAAGCGCGTCATCACGCGGCGGGCCGCCTCGATCTGGCGGTTCGTCATCCAGGCCGCCTCGGAGGCCTGCAAGCCGAACTCACCGAACGCCAGGTCGGCACCCTGGGTGGCCACGCCGGTGCGGCGACCCCGATGGAGCTTGCGATGCTTGACGCGGGCAGGCAGCAACATCTCTTATTCCTTCTTCTTCGTCGCGCGGGCGCGCGGCGCCTTGGGTGCGTCCGATTTCTCGGTCGTGGTGGCGCGGGCCCGGGTGGCTCGTTTCGGGGCGGGCTTCTCGCCGGTGTCGGCCGCCTTGGTCACGCGGGTGGCGCGCTTCGGCTTGGCGGCGGGCGCCTCGGCTGTCACCGGAGCGGGGACCGCGGCGGGCGCCGCTTCGGGCGCGGGTGCCGGCACGGCGGCCTGTACCAGCTCGGCCAGGGGGCTGGGCGCCTCGCCGATGGCGACAGCCACCGGGACGCCGGCGTCGGCAGGCTCTTCCACCGCGGCCGCCGGCTTGGGCGGCGCCTCGGTCGGGAAGTTGCCGGTATAGACCCACGCCGACACGCCGATGCGGCCGAATGTGGTCTTCGCTTCGGTCTGGCCGAAGTCGATGTCCGCCTTGAGCGTGTGCAACGGCACTCGGCCCTCGCGATTCCACTCGACGCGCGCCATCTCCGAGCCGCCCAGGCGACCCTTGACGCGGATCTTCACGCCCTGGGCTCCAGCCCGCATCGTCTTCATGAGTGACTGCTTGATGGCCCGCCGAAAGGCGATCCGCTTCTCGAGCTGGGCGGCGACGTTCTCCGCCACCAGCTGGGCGGCGAGCTCCGGCTTCTTGATCTCCTGGATCGTGACCCGCACCCGCTTGCCAGTGATCTTCTCCAGCTCATCGCGCAGCTGATCCACGCTCGTCCCGCCCTTGCCGATGACGATGCCCGGCTTGGCGGTGTGCAGCGTGATGGTCAGCGCGGACGAGGAGCGCTCCGTTTCGATCCGGGCCAGGCCGGCGTTCTTCAAGCGGATCATCAGCATCCGCCGCAAGCGGACGTCCTCGAGTAGAAGCGGCTTGTACTCCTTGTCCGGAGCGAACCACTTCGCCTCCCAGTTTCGGTAGACGCCCAAACGGAACCCATTCGGGTGAACCTTATGCCCCATCTACTTGCTCTTTTTCTCCTTGGTGTCTTTCTTGCCGTCGTCTTTCTTCTTGGCTTGCGTCTTTTTGGCCTCAGTCTTCTTACCCTCGTCCGGCGTCTTTGACGCAGAGGGCGCCGGCTGCGCCTTCGGCTTCTTCGGCCGGGCCGGAGCGACCGGCTCGTCCGACTCGGTCGTAGCCGGCTCGAGGGCAGCGGCCGCGCGGGCGGCGGCAGCGGCGGCCGGGGTCGGCCGGCTGGCGGCCGGTTGCGGCGCTCGCGGCAGGGCCGCGCTACGACGCTTCACGACACCCGGGCGGTCTTCGACGATGGCGGTGATATGGCTGGTGCGCTTGAAGATGCTGAAGAGCCGGCCCATGGCGCGGGGCTGGCCTCGCTTCAACATCGGGCCCGGTTCAACCCGGATGTCCTTGATCACCAGGTCGTCCTTGACCAGGTTGAAGTTGTTCTCGGCATTCGCCTGAGCGGAGCGGATCACCTTGGCCACGTCCCGTGCGGCGGCCTTGGGCATGAAGGAGCAGGCGACCAGCGCCTCACTCACCGGCAGGTTGCGGAGGGTCCGTGCGACGAGTCGCACTTTCCGCGGCGAGGTCCTGACCCACTTGGCCTTTGCTTGTACTTCCATCGTTACTTGACCGCCGTCGACTTCTCCGTGTGATGCCCGTGGGCGCGGAAGCGCCGAGTCGGCGCGAACTCGCCCAGCAGGTGGCCGACCATGTTCTCGGTGATGAAGATCGGCACGTGCTTCTTCCCGTCGTGAATCGCGAGCGTATGCCCGACCATCTCGGGGAAGACGCTCGAGTCTCGCGACCAGGTCTTGATCACCTTCTTCTCCTTCTGTTGATTCATCGCCGTCACCTTTTTCATCAGCGACGGATGTACGAACGGTCCCTTCTTGGTTGAACGTGACATGTCTTAGCCCTTACTCTTCCGCTTTGGTGGTCTGCGTCGAACGAGCATGTTCTTCGTCTTCTTGTTGCGACGGGTCCGGAATCCCAGCGCGGGTTTGCCCCAGGGGGTCTTCGGGTTGCCGCCCGGGCCGGAACGCCCCTCTCCACCGCCGTGCGGATGGTCGAAGGGATTCATGGTGACGCCGCGGACGGCAGGGCGCTTGCCACGCCAGCGGCTCTTGCCGGCCTTTCCGACGTTCTCGTTCTCGTGCTCGACATTGCCGATCTGGCCGATCGTCGCGTAGCAGATGATGGCGACCCGCCGCACCTCGCCGGATGGCATGCGAATCTGTGCGTAGTCCCCCTCGCGGGCGAGCAGCTGTGCCGACATGCCGGCCGAGCGGACCACCTGGCCGCCCTTGCCGCGGCTCAACTCGATGTTGTGCACCGTGCTGCCCAGGGGGATGTTCAGGAGCGGCAGTGCATTCCCCGGCTTGATGTCGGCCTCGGGGCCACTGATCACTTTGTCACCGACGGTCAGGCCGACGGGTGCCAGGATGTAGCGCTTCTCGCCGTCGGCGTAGGTCAGCAGCGCGATTCGGGCACTGCGATTCGGGTCGTATTCGACGGCGCTCACGGTGGCCGAGATGTTGAGCTTGTCGCGCTTGAAGTCGATGATCCGGTAGAGCTTTCGGTGGCCACCGCCCTGGTGGCGAACGGTGATCTTTCCCTGGGCGTTGCGGCCGGCATCGGTCTTGAGAGACACCAGCAGGCGCTTTTCCGGCTTCTTGGTCGTCGTCACCTCATCGAAGGCGCTCACTGACATGAAACGGCGGCCCGGTGAGGTAGGGCGGTACTTCTTTATTGGCATGGATCAGACACCCTGGAACATGCTTTCGATCTTCTGCCCTTCTGCCAGCGTGACAACCGCCTTTTTCCAGTTCGACTGGAAGCCGTGGGTCTTGCCTCGGCGGCGTTCCTTGCCGCGGACGTGCATGGTGTTGACGCTGACGACCTCGACCTTGAAGGCCTCCGCGATCGCCAGCGCGATCTCGGTTTTGGTCGCCCTGGGGTGAACCCGGAACAGGTATTTGCCGGTCGCCATCGCGGCGTAGCTCTTCTCACTGATGAGCGGACGCTGGATCACCTCGACTGCCGCTCTCATGACAGCCACTCCTCGACCTGGGTCAACGCCGACCGGGTGAAGATGATGGTGTCGGCGGTCAGCACGTCGGTGGGATTGAGGTTTTGCGCCAGGATGGTCTTGACGCCGGCCAGGTTGCGCGTCGACTTCTCCAGCATGAGGTCGTGCTCCGGAATGACGAACAGGGTCCGCGCGCCAGCCCCGAGCTGGTCGAAGAGATCCGCGAGGACGCGCGTTTTGGGCGCCTCCAGTGCGATCTCCTCGACGACGCGCACCGCGTCGTCCTGCGACTTCACCGATAGAGCCGAGCGGAGCGCCAGGCGGCGCTGCTTGCGCGGCATCTTCTGCTCGTAGGTGTGCGGGTGCGGACCGAAAACGGTGCCACCGTGGCGCCATTGTGGCGCTCGAGTGCTGCCCTGGCGGGCGTGGCCGGTGCCTTTCTGCTTCCAGGGCTTCTTGCCGCCGCCGGACACCTCGCCGCGGGTCTTGGTGTCATGGGTACCCTGGCGATCGTTCGCAAGCTGTCGGCGCACCGCCTGGTGGAGCACCGCTGCGTTCACCGGGACACTGAAGACGGCCTCCGGCAAGTCGACCTGGCCGCTCTCCTTGCCGTCGCGGTCGTAGACCCTGGCGGTGGCTTTCTTCGTATCGGCCATTACTTCTTCCCCTTGGGCTGCCGCGTCGAGTCCCGGACCACGACGACGCTGTTCTTGTGGCCGGGGACGTCGCCGTTGACCAGGATCAGGTTGCGATCGAGGTCCACCCGCACCACCTTCAGGTGCGTCGTGGTCCGTTGCGCATTGCCCAGCTGACCCGCCATCCGCATTCCCTTGTAGACGCGCGAGGGGGTCGAGGAGGAGCCGATCGAACCCGGCTGCTTGATGTTGTGCGAGCCGTGGGTCACGGGGCCGCGGCCGAAGTGATGGCGCTTGTGCTGGCCGGAAAACCCCTTGCCTTTCGAGGTACCGGTGACGTCGACCCATTCGCCGGCCGAGAAGAGATCGACCTTGAGCGCTTGGCCCACCTCGTAGGTGGGGGCGTCGGCCTTGAGCCGGACCTCGCGCACGTGACGATGGGCGGCGACCCCGGCCTTTTTGAAGTGCCCGGCGGCGGGCTTGGTTACCTTCTTCTCCTTGACCCCTCCAAAACCGAGCTGCACAGCGCCATAGCCGTCCTTTTGCACCGCCCGCAGCGCGATCACGACGCAGGGCCCGGCCTCGAGCACGGTGACCGGCAGGAGCTCACCCTTGTCGGTGAAGACCTGGGTCATCCCGACCTTCTTCGCCAGCAGCCCTTTCGTCGCCATCGCTAGAGCTTGATCTCGATGTTGACGCCCGACGGCAGGTTGAGCCGCATCAGGGCGTCCACGACTTTCGGGTTCGGGTCGAGGATGTCGATGATCCGCTTGTGGGTGCGCATCTCGAACTGCTCGCGCGAGTCCTTGTCGATGAACGGCGACCGGATCACCGTCCACTTGTTGACCTCGGTGGGCAGCGGAATGGGTCCGGCCGTGGACGCGTTGGTTCGCCGCGCGGTGTCCACGATCTTGTCCGCGGCCTGGTCGAGGACGCGGTGATCGTAGGCCTTCAGCCGGATGCGGATCTTCTGGGCCACGACCTTACTTGATCACCTTGATGGCCACGCCGGCTCCGACCGTGCGGCCACCTTCACGGATGGCGAAGCGCATCCCCTCCTCGACCGCGATCGGGGTGATGAGCTTGATCTTCATGTCGATGTTGTCGCCCGGCATCACCATCTCGGTGCCCTCGGGCAACTCGACCTCGCCGGTCACGTCGGTGGTGCGCACGTAGAACTGCGGGCGGTATCCCTTGAAGAACGGCGTGTGACGGCCACCCTCCTCCTTGGTGAGGACGTAGACGCGCGAGTCGAATTCGGTGTGCGGCTTGATCGAGCCGGGCTTGGCCAACACCTGGCCGCGCTCGACCTCCTCGCGCTTGATGCCGCGCAGCAGGCAGCCGACGTTGTCGCCAGCCTGGCCGGAATCCAGCAGCTTGTGGAACATCTCGACGCCGGTCACCACGGTCTTGCGGGTGTCGTTGATGCCGACCATCTCGACCTCTTCGTTGACCTTGACCTGGCCGCGCTCGATCCGGCCGGTGACGACCGTGCCACGACCTTCGATCGAGAAGACGTCCTCGATCGGCATCATGAACGGCTTGTCCAGGGCGCGCTCCGGGACCGGGATGTAGCTGTCGACCGCATCCATCAGCTTCATGATCGAGTCTTCCCACTGGGCATCGCCTTCGAGCGCCTTGAGCGCCGAGACCTTGACGACCGGGATGTCGTCGCCGGGGAACTCGTACTTGGAGAGCAGCTCACGGACCTCGAGCTCGACCAGCTCCAGGATCTCGGGGTCATCGACCGCATCGACCTTGTTGAGGGCGACGACGATCCGCGGCACACCGACCTGGCGCGCCAGCAGGATGTGCTCCCGGGTCTGAGGCATGGGGCCGTCGGTGGCCGCCACGACCAGGATCGCGCCGTCCATCTGGGCGGCGCCGGTGATCATGTTCTTGATGTAGTCCGCGTGCCCCGGGCAGTCGACGTGCGCGTAGTGCCGCTTCTCGGTTTCGTACTCGACATGGGCGGTCGCGATCGTGATGCCGCGAGCCTTCTCCTCGGGCGCATTGTCGATCGAATCGAAGGAGCGGAATTCAGCGAATCCCTTCTTTGACAGAACCTTCGTAATGGCCGCGGTCAGCGTAGTCTTGCCATGGTCGATGTGACCGATGGTCCCCACGTTCACGTGCGGCTTGGTGCGCTCGTACTTCTTCTTCGCCATTGTTACTCCTTGTTCGAATCCTCCTTAGGCTCTCGACTTCGCAACGATCTCTTCCGCGATCGACTTCGGGACTTCCTGATAGTGATGAAATTCCATGCTGTACACGGCGCGACCCTGGGTCTTGGACCGCAGGTCGGTGGCGTAACCGAACATGTTGCCCAGCGGCACGTAGGCGCGCACCACCTGCATCGTGGCCCGGCCTTCCATGCCGAGGATCTGGCCGCGCCGCGATGAGAGGTCGCCGAGGATCTCGCCCATGAATTCCTCGGGCATCACGACCTCGACCTTCATGATCGGCTCGAGCAGCGCCGGCTGACCCTTCTGCATGCCGTCCTTGGCCGCCATCGACCCGGCGATGGTGAAGGCCATCTCATTGGAGTCGACCTCGTGGTAGGAGCCGTCGACCAGCGTCGCCTTGACGTCGACCACCGGGAAACCCGCCAGCACGCCGCTGTTGAGCGCTTCGATGATGCCCTTCTCCACCGCGGAGTGGTACTCCTTGGGGATCGAGCCTCCGACGATCTTGTTGACGAACTCGAAGCCCTTGCCCGCCTCATTGGGCTCGATGTTGATCTCGGCGTGGCCGTACTGGCCGCGACCGCCGGACTGGCGGATGAAGCGGCCGACCCCATGCGCCTTGCGCTTGATCGTCTCCCGGTAGGCGACCTGCGGCTTACCGACGTTGGCATCGACCGCAAACTCGCGCAGCATCCGGTCGACGATGATTTCGAGATGGAGCTCGCCCATCCCGGAGATGATGGTCTGGGCAGTCTCTTCGTCGGTGCGGACCTTGAAGGTCGGGTCCTCCTCGGCGAGCTTGGCGAGCGCCTGACCCATCTTCTCCTGGTCCACCTTGGTACGCGGCTCGATCGCCACGCTGATGACCGGGTCGGGGAAGACGATGGACTCGAGCAGGATCGGGTTGTTCTCGTCGGCGAGGGTGTCCCCCGTGGTGGTCTGCTTCAGGCCGATCGCCGCGGCGATATCGCCGGCATAGACTTCCGGGATCTCCTCGCGGTGGTTGGCGTGCATCTGAAGGATGCGACCGACCCGCTCCTTGGTGCCGCGGGTGGCATTCCAGACATAGGAGCCGGACTTGAGCGTGCCCGCGTACACCCGGAAGAACGTCAGCTTGCCGACGTAGGGATCGGTGGCGATCTTGAAGGCGAGGCCGGCGAACGGCTGGTTGTCGGCCGGCTTGCGCATCTCGGTCGCATTGCTCTTGGGGTTGACCCCCTCAACGCCCAACTTGTCCAGCGGGGAGGGGAGGAAGTCCACGATGGCGTCGAGCATCGGCTGCACCCCACGGTTTCGGAGCGCCGCACCGGCGAGCACCGGCACCAGCCGGTTCGAGATGGTGCCCTTGCGGAGGGCGGCCACGATCTCCGGGCCGCTGATCGGCTTGTCGTCGAGATACTTCTGCAGCAGGGCGTCGTCGAACTCGGCGACCGCCTCCACCAGCTGCTTGTGATAGAGCTCGACCTGCTCGCTCATCTCGGCCGGGACCTCTTCGGTCTCGATGGTGGTGCCCAGGTCGTCGGTATAGGTGATCGCGACCTTATTAATAAGGTCGACGACGCCCTCGAACTTCTCCTCGCTGCCGATCGGCAGCTGGATCGGGACGGCGTTCGCCCCCAACCGCTCGCGGATCGACTTCCAGGCCGCGAAGAAGTCCGCGCCCATGCGGTCCATCTTGTTGATGAAGGCGATCCGGGGTACTTCGTAGCGATCGGCCTGCCGCCACACGGTTTCGGACTGCGGCTCCACCCCGGCGACGGCGTCGAAGACGGCCACCGCGCCGTCCAGGACGCGCAGGCTCCGCTCGACCTCGACGGTAAAGTCTACGTGCCCGGGTGTGTCGATGATGTTGATCCGGTGGCCACGCCAGTTCGCGACCGTGGCCGCCGAGGTGATCGTGATGCCACGCTCCTGCTCCTGCACCATCCAGTCCATGGTGGCGGCGCCGTCGTGGACCTCACCCATCTTGTGGATGCGGCCGGCATAGAAGAGGATGCGTTCGGTCGTGGTCGTCTTCCCGGCATCGATGTGGGCCATGATGCCGATGTTCCGAACTTTGTCCAGCGGGTAAGTGCGAGCCATTTTCGTTTCTGCCAATTTCCTAGTACCTGAAGTGACTGAAGGCCTTGTTGCTCTCGGCCATCTTGTGCGTCTCTTCGCGGCGCTTGATGGTGGCGCCCACGCCGTTGGCGGCGTCCATCAGCTCTCCAGCCAGTTTCTCCTGCATTGATTTCCCCGAACGGGCCCGCGCGTAACGCACGATCCAGCGCCGGGCCAGCGCCGAGCGGCGGTCGGGCCGGATCTCGACCGGCACCTGGTAGGTGGCGCCGCCGATCCGGCGGGGCTTGACCTCGAGCACCGGTGTTGCATTCTTCAGGGCTGCGTCGAAGACCTCGATGGGGTCCTTCTTGGCGACCTTCTTGATGCGGTCCAGGGAGCCGTAGACCACCCGCTCGGCCGTGCTCCGCTTGCCCCGCTGCATCACAACGTTGACGAACTTAGCTACGCCCTCGTGTGTGTACACTGGGTCAGGCAGGATGACACGCTTGTGAATCCGGGGACGCCGCGGCATTAGGCCTTCTTCGCCTTCTCGCGCTTGGCGCCGTACTTCGAGCGGCCCTGCTTGCGCCCCTTGGCGCCGGCCGTGT
>WNGO01002754.1_pt1 | contig 16177 bp, 11 predicted proteins | sample 5400511 | NCBI WGS metagenome assembly WNGO01 (sample SAMN13153380, study PRJNA577476) | soil metagenome | isolation source: 20 cm soil or saprolite under Garry oak tree replicate 2 | place: USA:California | collected 2016-06-15 | reverse complement strand
CGCGCAAATCAGGTGAAACCCCCGATAGCCAACCAAGAGTCTCCATATCCCGACACGCCCGTTTGGCCCATGGGACAAAAGCCGCCCAGAATTTCCCGTTCCTGGCTGAGCGTTGGATCCTGCCACGGCTGCGTCACCAACACTGCTTCAGTCTCGTGGAGTTGAGTGCCGCGATCCGGCCGTTCGCTATCGGGGCGCTGTAGTACTCGAACGCGGCCGCCTGCATCTGCGTCGGCTCGGACCGCCTCGAAGGCCGAATCCACGTAAGTGAAGCGGTCATCGGGCGGATACAGCCGTTCGAGCTTCCGGGCGTGGCAGGGTTGTAGACGCGCAGGATGGCCCCGCGCCGGGCAATCGGGCGACGACCCCGAGGCTGCGCGCCCGGGTCACCTTATATCCGGCGCGCTCCAAGCTTGCGGCAATCAGCCGCTGCGTGACCAGTTCGTCTTCAACGACGAGGATCGAACCTCCCATGAGCGATAATCATATTGTGCCGTCGATCGACCCCCTATCGGTGAAATTGAGTATGCGGGTAGCTGGCTTCCGCGCATGCGTGTAGGGCTGGGCTTACACGCGCATACTGCGACTGCGGGTAAATTCGCGATCGGAGAGGAGGTTGTGCGGCGGCTTCTCTCCGCCCTCGGCGAAATCGGTAGCAAGCTTTTGCGCAAAGGCCGCGCTTACGTACTTACCCCCACCGACGACCTTGCGGATGGCTCCGGTCAGGTCTTCGTTGGCACATACCGTTGCTACTGCGTTTGGCGCTACGAGCACTCACCCGAGCGGGGCGATACGCGGGCCTCATCGAGTATTCCGTTGCGGTCCAGGGTGAGTCTCTGACGCTGTGCGCGTTGACGAGGACTTCTTTAACGAGGACTGACGCTCTAACTTCTATTCGCTTAGTCCCGCCTCCTTACTATGGGGCCATGGCCGTGGTGCCGCTGAATATATCGACCCAACCGAGCCTTTGACGGCGGCGCGCCATAGCAGTAATTAGCAATAACAAAAGACCTCCGACGTCGACGCCTGAAAAGCCGCCGCCTCCCCCCGAAGTGGTCATCGACTTGGTCGGCGCCGTCACGGTGAGCTGCACCGTGGTCGTGTGGGTCACTGACCCCTCGGTACCCGTTACAGTCAGCGTGTAAGTGCCAACCGCTGCGCTGCCGGCGTTCACGTTCAGCGTCGCGCTGCCGCCCGCACTGATGGACGTCGGAGCGACGGAGGTGCTTGCCCCGCTCGGAGTACCGGACACGGCCAGGCTGATCGTCCCGCCACTTCCGACCACCGTCGTCGAAATGGTGCTCGAGCCACTCGCGCCCTGCAGGAGACTCAGACTGCTCGGGCTCGCCGAGATCGTGAAGTTCGGGCTCGGCGCCGTCACGGTGAGCTGCACCGTGGTCGCGTGGGTCACTGACCCCTCGGTACCCGTTACAGTCAGCGTGTAAGTGCCAGCCGCTGCGCTGCCGGCGTTCACGTTCAGCGTCGCGCTGTTGCCGGCGGTGACAGACCCCGGATTGAGTGAAGCGCTTGCGCCACTCGGTACACCTGAGACAGCAAGGCTGACCGTCCCCGCGGTTCCGCTCGTTAACGCCGTCGAGATGCTGATCGAGCCGCTTGCGCCCTGTACCAGACTCAAATTGGTTGGGCTGGCGGAGATCGAAAAGTCGTTGCCGGCGGACGCAGGGCAGCCTGGAAGCTTGAACGAGGCGATACGAGTCTGCCAGTTGAATGCGCCATTACTGGGAATGTATTCGTTCGTGTACCAGAACGTGCAATCGTCGCTTGGGTCGATGGCCATCGCACTGTAATCGCCCCAGCGTGACTGATTGCGGCCGGTCTGCGATCCCGTTCCGTCGATAATCGTCCCCTCTCCCTGGGTCATCTGCCCCAGTGTGTCGCCCGCAAGCCGTCCCGTGAAGTGAATCTCCGGATTGATAGCGGTGCCGGACCGACTGAAGCCGAGCGCCATGTTGCCGGCCTGGTCCATCGCGATGCTGCCCATCCAACGGTAGTCGGAATCGGGCGCATAGGTTCCCTGCTGGAAAATGGTGAGATTGTGTGATGCATCTGGTCGGAGTTCATACCACCGCACCCCCACACTGGACCCGGCTGTAATGCTGTGGTTGACGACCAGAGCTTCGTGATCGCTGAAGTTGCGGTACGCCAGGCGGTACATGAGGCGGTCACCGAGCGTATCCAGTTGCTGCGTGGTCCCACTCTGAGCGACACACGTGCCGCCCGTATCGTTGCAAGGCAGAGTGAACGCGGCGGTCGTGAGCGTGGTCGGACCGGTCAAGGTCGTGTTCGGTGGGGTGGTCCAGTCGACATGGAACTGCCAGAAAGCGAGCTGCCCGTCGACCGCGCCGAGAGAAACCACGTAGTTCGGCGATCCGGGCGGTGGCTGTCTCCCGCCGTCGAGGTCGGCGGGAAGCAGACCGCCGAAGCTCGTGCCCACATTGAAGCACTGTTGCGTGGCCGCTTGCCCTAGCAACATGCTCGCTCGGTCGTAAGCACAGACCTCGCCGCCGGAAAAAGTGCCACTCGCGGAGGTGAAGAAGTTGAACGTAGCGTAATAGGCGTCCGGCCACACACCTATTTTGGGGTAATCAGGAAAGTCTGTGTTTCCGAACGAGTAGCGATTGTAGGAACCGGTTGGATCGCCCGACGTCGACACAGCCACGCACTCGAGATACGGGAGCGTCGAGAAGGACGGCTGCGCGATCACCCAGCGGTCAGCGATGTTGTCGTATTCCACGACCGGGTCACCGTCGTTATTCGTCTCGCAACCACCGCCGAAGCCGGTCCACAACGTATTAATGGGGACGGGACCAAAAAGGGCCGCGCCACTCTTGTCGAACACCGCGAAGTCGGTGTTGACGATCTGGACGTAGTGGTTCGGCCCGACGCTGCCATTGGTGTCGGGGGGCGTTGCTGCTACCGTGAAGGTACCCGCAGGACCCGAAAAACCATTGCCGACGCCATCAAAATTCAATGTGAGTGCGGGCGCCAGCGGCTGGGCTACCAACGACTGCAAGACTGGATCGGCCGCTGTGACGCCTCCGCCTCCATGCCGCGGCAACGGAAGCACGGGGTGCACTCTCTGCCCCTGAGCGCGGAGTGCAGGCGGCATCTGCCGTAGTGGAATCGACGTATCGTGCTGAACCTCCACTTCCACTCGCACGCTGCGCTGAACCAGGGGAGCGTTTTCTGCGGACTGTGCGGCTGTGCACAGGACGAGCGTGCCCGCGGCCATCCATCCCATGTAGGCGCGTGGTCGAATCATGCGGTTTCTCCTGCGGAGCCGTCGGCTCCAGCGCCAGCGACGGGCGGCGTGAGAAATGCGACGAGAAACAGGGGACCTGCAGTGAGACCAACGAAATGGCGGCGCACCATACAACCCCTAAGTCGGGTATCGTTAGTTCTCAGGTATGACCGCGAAGCCGGCGACAGTCACGCGGCATACCTTCGGGGAGCATGCTACGCGCTGGAACATCCCGTGTCATTGGCGCAACCCGTCATCAAGTTGCGACAGCAAGCTACGACAGATACCGATCTCGCGGACCTGTCGCGCAATGGGCAGCGCCGAGGGATATCATCCTTTCGGTGCGGCGAAAGCGATAACGGAACCGCCACCATTTCGAACCCCGTGGCATCACATGAAGACTCATGCCGTATACGTCCGCGAGAACGTAACGGCGCTCGCGAGGTCTTGCGGCACGCACGATCCGAGAGGTGAGTAACATGGCGCCACCTGCGCAACGTCGGGAGGGGAGCAGTCCGGTAGCCACGGCGTTTCCAATGGGTTCGAACACCACAGGTTCAAGCCAGGGGCACGCATCCGTTGTTTTCTACCATGCATCGGGTGTCCCTGGCGCCTGATTAGCGGCCCCAAGATCAGGCGCGGAACGTGGTAGCGGGGGCGTGATTTCTCTGTAGCGCGATACGCCTGTTGCTGGCATCGTAAGAACTCAGTGAGTTACATTCGCGCCCGGCGCGTACTGAACGAGTGGCTCTGCAATGCGAAAAGTCGGACAAGAGCTTCAGCCCTTGGAATCCTTAACATCTGTTGCTAGGGGATCCAGTTCGCGTCAGGCAGGGCAAAGGGTCTTATTTCGCGATGGGGCACTCGGAGAAAGGGATAACCCTATGAGCGAGGATCATGTCAAGTACGATTCGCAACTGATCCAGAAGTTCGCCGACCGGCTCTATGTCGAGGCCGATAGAGTGGTGATGCAGTCCACCGTCGTGGCGACGTTGGTAGGCGCTATTGCTGGCTACGTGATTGCTGCCGTCACACGTGTCCCGACCGTGGGGTTCGTCCTGGTGTGTGCGACAGTAGCGGGGGCCATGGGCTTCGTGCGCGGCTGGGAAAAGGCGTTCACTCTCAAGTGGCAAGCGCAGCAAGCGCTTTGCCTAATGCACACCGAGCGAAATACCCGCTTTGTCGCCGTGTCGGTTTCTCGGCGCTCTGCCGAGGCAGTGCTGCAGAGCGATCGTCCAGCCGAGCAGGGGGCAGCTTCCTAACCAGGGCACCGCTCCTTGAAAGGCTACATTGTCGCGGGTCTCGCGTGCTGGGTGTGCTGGACGGTTTCGACTCGACAAGCGAACCGGCTCGATGCCAGCGGGGTTGTGTGGATTGATGTCTGATGAAATTCTCGAGTGCGCACACACTCCGCACTTCAAATGCGCGCGAAGGAGAAGCGTCGAACGAGCGGCAACAGCCAGTCGCTAGCGTCGGGTTTCGGGCAAGTCAACAACGGTCTGGCGTCCTGGCCGGGCACTCCCCATCCGGCAGGTGGTCAAAAGGACACGAGTATCCTCGCCGATTCGAGCTCGCCACGAGGATCGAGAACTGCCGGCTAACGGCATTGCCGTCTGCGCGATTCTCAACAGGGGTTCACAGCAGTAGCGCAAGCAGGACGCCGACCGATTCGTCCCGGCGCGGAAAGCCGCCGTGCGATGAGGCTGATAGCCACCATTCGCAGAAGTGCTCACAGTTGTTCGTCAACAGCCGGTATCCGTCCTCGCCCACCCGGGAGCGCGCCCGATGGATCACTTCTCGACTAGAGAAAGTAGGTGGCGCATCGGATCTGACCCAGACAGGGCGACCGCGGGCGAAACGATCGAGAGTTGTTTCTTCCACCGGGCTTCTGCGCAGGCCGTGTGCGAGTCCCGCGTAGTGCACGATCCTGCCGCCGCCAACGTAGATTCCGTGATGCAGATATCCGCGACGCGGTGTGACAATGTGTGAGGCCAACAGAGGTTGCTGCTCGGCGACCAAAAGCCAATTGGCGCTGTTTAAATCGATGTCGCTCATGACTGCCTGCTTGCAAGTCACGTGCCATAGTCAATTTCGCAAAGAAAGGCTGATTGCGGGGACTTCTGCGCATCGTGCCGCAGCGGGTGGTCCCTGGACTGCACGATGCTGCGGCCCACAATCTATTGCGACTACCTAGGGGTGATACACGAGGAGGTGGCTTTAGCCTCCAAGATCTCAGAAATGACTCGGAGGTCACGGTGAGCAGCAAGCTAGCGCGGCGGCTGCACCTACTCACCGATGGCCGCAGCGTGCAATGGCCGTCGCGGCGGCGTAACGGCTCGGCAGCCTAATGTGCTGCATTCACTCGAAATAGCCGGCCGCCGCTTTCACGACGCGCCGCCGCTATCGATGCACAGCCAAGTGCTTCGGACTTAAATCGGAGTCTCGCTCCCGCGCCACCTTTTGATTACCCGCGATTTCTCCCAGCACGCTGTGTGGCTGCGACCGCGGCCTTAGTGAGTCTTGACAATGAAATCTGCGATGCCGAGCTCCTGCTTCTTACTCTTGTCCATCATGTCGAAGACCTTGGCTTGGTAGCTGATAAATTCGTCGCGCGAGACCTTGCCATCATGGTTGGCGTCAATCTTGCCAAACATTTCCTTGGTTCGCAGTCCACGCGAATACGCTGCGGTGGCAAATGCGATGGCGTCCGTCGGTGTGGCGTAGACCTCACCGACCTCCAAAAAACCCGATTTGTCCTTATCGAGAGCCGTGAACACGCGGTCCTGGAAGGCGATCCACTCGTCCTTGGAAATCTTCCCATCCTTGTCCGTGTCAATTAAGTGCATCATTTCCATCGTCCGCAATCCGGCGGCATAACCACCAGTTGCAAACGAGACCATGTCGTCCGCGTACACGGCAGTGTACGCAAGGCCGCCCGTTGCCAATAAGGCCACTGCTAAAAGCGATCGTATAGATACGTCCATTTTGGTGCTCCGGAATTGTTGAACCATTCGAACTTGACGCGTGCGAGTGTTGCAGCGCACGCATCGCAGACAACCCGCCTCAAATCAAAGTGCTGTCCCGTCGAAGTTCTCACGATCTGGCGCCCTGTCCAGCCGGAGCACGCGTACCTGGTACGGTTTGCGATAGCGTGCTGCGGCGCTGAGTGCGGCGGTAACCCAGGTGTGAGATGTCCGGCGGAAAGAACATCGCCCAGTTCCACTCGAGGAACAGTCTCGTTTTGCGCGCGAAGGTCGGTATTCTCAAGAGGTAGAGCCCGCGCCACATCAGCCAGGCGATAAAGCCCGAAACCTTGAAACCCAAGACCTCGGCCACAGCCTTGTTGTGTCCGACCGAAGAAAGCTGCCCCTTTGGTCGGAACTGGAAGGGGCGTGTAGGGCGGCTGGCCAGGTGCGAGATAATGTTGGCAGCCAGTTGCCGCGCCTGCGCCTCCGCAAATTGGGCTGTCGGCGGGCACACTTTACGATCCGCTTCGTTAATGACCGCCGCGCAGTCGCCGACAGCCCATACGCCTTCAACACCGGGAACTGACATGTCGGGATTGACCACGAGACGGCCCCGGCTCTTCATCGCGGGGATCGAGTCCAAAAGCGCGTTGGGTTGCGTACCTATTGTGCAGACCACGGTGCCGCCCAAGATGAGTTCGCCGCTCTCCAAGTGTACGTCACGATCCGTTACGCGCACAGCGCGGGCATTCAGGCGAACGTCAACCCCGCGGTCCATCATCTTGCGTAGGGTGAACTTTCCCAGGCTCGGTGAGAGCTCCTGCAGCAGGCGATCGCCGCTGTGCAGCAAGGTAATGCGCAGGTCCTCGCGCCTGATCCGTTTGTAATACTTCAAACTCGCGTACAGAAAGTCGACCAGTTCCCCGGCGGTCTCCACACCGCTGAATCCGCCGCCAACGATGATGAAGCTCATCAGCCAGCGCCGATGCTCCGGGTCCGGTTGTAACTCTGCCTGCTCCAGGCGCGCAATGATCCGGTTGCGCAGAAAGAGAGCGTCGCCAAGCGTCTTGAGGGGCAGGGCAACCTGTGCCATTCCCTTGACGACGTCGAGGTTTGCGTTTGTACCACACGCGAGAACGAGCTGGTCGTACCGCCAGGTGCCCGGACCTTCTCCGAGGTAGTGCACGACGCGTTCGGCCGTATCGATCTCGCTGACCTGCGCCATGCATACCTGGCTGCAATGCAGCATCTGGCGGTGAGGCGCGATCACGTGACTTGGCATGATCGACGCCCCCACGACCTCCGGCAGGAGCGGATTGAAGGTGATGAAGTTCTCCTGACTGATCAGCATCAGGGTCCAGTCTGGGGGCAACGTGTGCTCCAGGAGCTGGGCGGTCTTGGTTCCCGCGAACCCCCCGCCGACAATGATTAGATTCTTGTACATGCCGATCCCGCCCCAATCAGGCTTGCATGCCCGTCCGGATCGCGTGTGATGAGGCCGCTGTGCCAGCCGAGTTCGGCTTGCGGTAGCTCCGTAGCGCCCGAAATCAGTTGCCAGTGAGCTTCTCTGAGGGAGAACTCGAAGGCGGCGGGCTGACTCGCGCACAGATTGATCTGCCAGTACCAAACATCAGAAGCCTGTGTGTCGAACGGAAGAGGACGGCCTCCGGCGGGAGTCACGTATTCCAGGAACTCGATGCCCGGCCCATGCTGGGCGCGCAACGCGGTGATACGCAGATGGGCGCCAAAGACGTTATTCAGATGCTCCTGTTCGGTACCGTAGTTCTCGCTCGAACCGGCCACGCGCATTCCCAGGGTGTCCCGGTAGAAATGCAGACTTCGCTCGGTATCACTCACCACGATGGCGGTGTGATCGATACCCAGGAATAGTCGTCCGCCGGGGTTGTGCCACTTCGCCAGGCCCTTGCCCGCGGGAAAGGCGAGCACCTCGAGATTGTGGCCGTCCGGGTCACGGAAATAAAATGCCTCGATTCCTCCCGCGTTCGGGTTCCAGTCGGGCAAACGCTGCGGACCAGCTGAGGCATACCTAACGTTGAAGCTCCGCAGCCGAGCGTACGCCGCAGCCATGTCGCTCACGATGATGGCTACGTGCTGGAACCATTGATCATTGCTGCGCGAATCGACCGGAATCGGGCGGCCCCCGGGGGCCAGAAACTGCAGCAGTTCAATCTGCTCCTCGCCCAGGCGCAGCCGCACGGCGCGCACCCGCAACCCGAAAACGCCCCAGAGATGCTCGTAGCTCTCACCGGATACTTCGCGGTCCGTGACCTTCTCGAACGTGAGCACGCGCGTATAGAAATCCACAGCCCCATCCATGTCGCTGACAGTCATGGCGATGGATTCGACCTGGGTAACCGCTGGCGGGGCGCCGGCGGCTAACACGGGAACCGCGCAGCTCAGGAGCCATGCGGCAAGCGCTTGGGCAGCCGGACGTAGTGCCGAGGCGAGGCGCTCACGCGACATAGGCGGCCTCAGTTCCGGCCTGTGAGAGAGCCGGACGTTCGAGCTGGAACCTGCGAACGAGCGCGTCTGCGACCTTCAGTCCCCAGGCGTAGATTGTCAGTGACGGATTTACGCGGCTGGAGCGTGGCAGCACGCTGCCGTCGACGACATAGAGCCCAGTCATGCCGTGGACCTCGCCGCTCGCGTCGACCACGGAGTCCGCCGGGCTGCGGCCGCAGACCAGGGATCCGCAGACGTGCGCCGTCCCGTTAAGGCCAATGCGCTTCGTGAAGCTGACGAGTCCTGCCTTGAGCAGCGCAGTTTGAAACGCGCGTGTGAAGCGCCGGTGCTCCAGGGTGGCGCCAGGCAAGCGAGCTTCGTCGTAGTCCAGCACCGGAGGCGTTCCCGGCTGCACACGGTTGCCGACGTCGGAGCCGTCCTCAGTCTGCAGAAAGAACCCATAAGCGCGCTTTGCCACCGCCCGGCGGAGCGCACCGGGCAGAAAGCGGGGCATGAGCGTTTCAATCAGCGCGCCGTCGAAGCCCAGAGGCTGAATGCTCGAATGCGGAAACCGTTCATTGATCACGACCGTCGTCTTTCGGATCAGGTCCGCCTTGATCCCGAGGGACACCGACACCATGGCCGTCAAGAGATGCAACTTGACGTAACGACCCACGAGCGCGGCCGCCGGCAGGACTGAATCCAGCCCGGTCTCTGAGAGGTAGCGGGACAACAGGCGGGGCGAATGCAAAGCGCCTGCCGCAAGCAGGATCCGCGGCGCGTAGAAAATGCGTCCGTCGCGAAGGCGCACGCCACTCACCGTCGCGGGAGAGCCAGGATGGCCGAGGAGCGCGTCGACTTCCGCATCGGGCAGCAGAGTGAAGTTGGTACGTGCCTGAAGTTGCGAAAGGAGCGAGGTTTCAGCTTCGCCTTTCAGACTCTTGACTGACGCAAATCCGTCAAAGTGAGCGGCCTCGTTGGGATGGTTCACGATGTCGGCAGAGAGACCCAGGGGCATCGCCGAGCTCTGCCAGGCGGAGCCGGCTGCCTGCAGGCGGTCTAGAATTGCCGCCAGGTCGGGTTCACAGTCGAAAGGACGCACGCCGAGCAATCGCTCCGCCTGTTCGTAGTACGGCGTCAGATCGTTCAGGGAAATCGGCCATCCCAGACATGCGTACGCCGCCTCGGGAAGAAACTCGCGCGTGCTGAACCGAAGGAGGGCGGCGCCGTACCATTTGGTCTTGCCGCCCACATTGAAGTGCTCTTCCGGGGTGATCGAATTGCCATGGCCGTCGAGCCAGGGTTCGCGGCTCAAGTATTGACCGTCGTGAACGACGCGCCGCACGTCGAGCGTGCTGCCGTCGTTGGGCAGGTGATGTCCCTTCTCAAGTAGAAGCACGCGCATCCCGCCTGAAGCGAGGCGGTAGGCCGCGGCGGCTCCGCCGGCACCCGAACCAATGACGATCGCGTCATATTGCGGCACGTTCATGGTTTGGCGCTCCAGGAACCCAAGGGGGAAGGCGTCGGGGCCGCGGCTGCGACAGGCGGCTCGTACCCGCAGTGGATGCACCGCACATCCAGGGGATGTAACAACTTCGCGCAGAGCGCGCGGCGCGCGCCAGTTAGCACGAGGAAGATCTGCGCGCCTATGAGCATGCCGAGCACTGGGGCGGTGACGTAGATCCAAAAGTACTGCCATTGCATGCCCGGAGCCGCCGACGCAAAGCTGCGTGCCGGATTCATGCTCATGCCCGAGAGCGGTGACTCGAAGGTGATATAGGTGGCCACAAGGCAACCGGCGGCAAATCCCGTAAAGCGGGCGAATCGTGCGGAGGAGGACAAGGACAGCAGGATGAGTATCAGGAATGCGGAAATAACCACCTCGGCGGAAAACGCCACGCCGGGTCCCTGCGGTCCCGGTAGCGTGGCTGCGTAGCTGACGGGCGGATCGGTAAACGCGTGGCCGAACAGTGCGGCCACGAGCAGGACCCCCGCAGTGCCGCCGAGGATCTGAGCGAACACGAAGAACAACGCGTCCCACGGACGGATCTTTCCCAGTCGCAGGAACGTGAGCGTCACCGCGGGGTTCATGTGGGCGCCGGATCGCTTGCCCCATCCCGAATGGATCAACGCAATCGCCGTGAGTCCCATAGCAACCCCGCCGGCGACGTTGCGCCACATGGCGCCGCCAATCGCCCGATGAACGGGCGAATCCGGAGCTCCGAGCAGTGTGGCGACCACTCCTGCAGAAACCATGAACGATCCCAGGGCCCAAGCCTCGATCAGGTACTCGGGCCAGTGCTCCCGCAGCGCGGTTCTGAGAGTGGGCATTAACTCACCGCGGCTCAACCGCCGGTCTCGAAGCCGGGGTACAGCGTCATTCCGCCGTCGACGAACAGGCTGATGCCATGCACGTAATCCGCGTAGTCCGAGGCCAGCCATACCGCGGCACGGCCAATTTCTTCGGGCTCGCCGATCCTCTTATACGGGATGAGCTTCATGAGCTCGCTGTAGGCGGCCGGTGTGTCCCAGGCCTCCATGTTGATCGGCGTGCGAATTGCGCCCGGACAGATCGAATTGACTCGGATCCGGTATGGAGCGACCTCCTGTGCCAGGCTCTTCATCATCAGCATGACGCCGCCCTTGGAGGCCGCATAGTTCACGTGGCCCGCCCAGGGAATCACTTCATGTACTGAGCTGACGCACAGGATCTTGCCGGCAGAGCAGGACACCTCGGGGCGTACACCGCGGCGCATGAATTCGCGCACCGCCTCGCGGGCACACAGGAACTGACCGGTGAGATTCACGGCCAGTACCTTGTTCCACTGCGCCAGGGTCAGCTCGTGAAAAGGCGCGTCCTGCTGAAGGCCGGCATTGTTGACGAGGATGTCGATCGTGCCGAGCTCCTTGAGCATTGAGCCAAACATGGCGCGGACCTGAGACTCATCCGAGACATCTGCGCGCAGCGCCAGGGCTCGCGATCCCTTCCCACGGATCTCTTCCGCCAGGGCTTCGGCCTTGTCCTCGCCGCTGACGTAGTTGATGGCCACATCGGCCCCGGCGTCGCCGAGGGAGAGGGCGATGGCGCGCCCGATGCCGGTGCTCGCGCCCGTGACGAGCGCCTTCTGCCCCAGCAGGAGCTTTTGGGGCGGGACCCGCGGCATGACGGGCTGGGGCAGGTGGGCATAGCAAACTGGGGCATCCATGGGAGGACCTCGTTAGATGTCAGGGGGCGGGGCGGACGTCCCGTGGACGCCGGGACTTGGAGGTTGCCGCAGCCTTCAAGCGTTCAGGAGCATTCTCAGCTGCCTGTTCGGCCTTACACGGGCGAACCTCTGCGGCGTAGCGCGGCATGAGAAGCTTCGCCACCAGCCCGGTCCAGCCGGTCTGGTGCGCGGCACCGACGCCACGACCGGTGTCGCCGTGGAAGTACTCATAGAAGAGGACGTAGTCCCGGAAGTTCGGGTCGGCGTGTGTGCGCTCATTGAGGCCGTGGACCGGCCGGCGTCCATCCCCGTTTGCAAGGAACAGCCGAGTCAAACGGCTGGCGATCTCGTTGGCAACCTCGTTGAGGGTTGCGAGGTTCCCTGAGCCCGTCGGGCATTCGATCCGGAAGTCGTCACCGTAGTAGTGATGGAACTTCTGCAGGGACTCAATGATGAGGAAATTGACCGGAAACCAGATCGGCCCGCGCCAGTTCGAGTTGCCCCCGAACAACCCGCTGTCGGATTCGGCCGGCTGGTAGCGGACGGAAAGATCCATGCCGTCGTGCCGGTACACGTAGGGCGCGTGCTCGTGGGCCCGGGAGAGTGCACGCACTCCGTAAGGGGAGAGGAACTCGGTCTCGTCCAGCATTCGCGTCAAGAGACGCTTCATGCGGTGCCCGCGCAGCAAGGACAGCAGACGCCGGTGACCACGGCCTTCCTGGTTCCAGTGCGAGACCAGCGCGGCCAGTTTGGGGCGATTGGCGAGGAACCATTCAAGGCGGCGTTTGAAGTCCGGGAGCTTTTCCAGGAGTTCCGGTTCGAGTGTCTCGATGGCGAAGAGCGGGATGAGTCCGACCATCGAGCGCACTTTCAAGGGTCGCGTGCTGCCATCGGGTAAGTGAAGGACGTCATAGAAGAATTTATCCTGGTCGTCCCACAGCCCGATGCCCCCGTCCTCCCCACCGACGTGGCTCATGGCTTCGGCGATGTGCAGGAAATGCTCGAAGAACTTGGTGGCGATATCCTCGTACACCCGGTTGTGCTGCGCCAGCTCCAGCGCGATGCGCATGAGATTCAAGGCATACATCGCCATCCAGCTGGTGCCATCCGACTGATCGATATGACCGCCGGTCGGCAATTGGCTGCTGCGGTCGAAGACCCCGATGTTGTCGAGCCCGAGGAAGCCACCCTGGAACACGTTGCGGCCCTCCGCATCCTTGCGGTTGACCCACCAGGTGAAGTTCAGCATCAGCTTGTGGAACACGCGCTCCAGGAATGCCAGGTCGCCCTGGCCCCCGCGTTGCTTGCGGTCAATCTGGAACACGCGCCACGTGGCCCAGGCATGCACCGGTGGATTGACGTCCCCGAAGGCCCACTCGTAGGCGGGTATCTGCCCGTTCGGGTGCATGTACCACTCGCGCGTCAGGAGCACGAGCTGCTCCTTGGCAAATTCTGCGTCAAGATCCGCGAGCGGAATGCAGTGGAAGGCGAGGTCCCAGGCTGCGTACCAGGGGTATTCCCATTTGTCCGGCATCGAGATGATGTCGGCATTGTTCAAATGCTCCCACTCGCGATTGCGACCGTGGCGTCGATTGGCCGGAGGTGGAGGCTGTGAGGGGTCCCCTTTAATCCACTCGGCGACGTCGAAGTAGAAGTACTGCTTGCTCCAGATCATCCCGGCGAAGGCCTGGCGCTGAACGAGGCGCGCATCGGGGTTAGGAATCCCCCCCTGCAAATGCGCGTAGAACTCGTCGGCTTCCTGCAGTCGTCGTGCGAAAATCCGGTCGAAGTCCTGGAAGGCCGCGCTGCGGAGCTCGCGACACAGACGCAGTCGGATCTGGATACGTCCGGCGGCGGGCACCTCCCGGGTGTACCAAGGTGCGGCCTTGGTGCCGCATTGCGCAGGATTCACAACCGTCGTGTCCCCATGAACGACACGATCGTTAAAGCCGTCCTTAAAGAAGCCGGCAGTATGGGGCTGATTCCAGAGTCGGTGATTGTTCGACTCGTTGTCGCAGAACAGCAGTTCCGTGGGGTGGCCGTCGGCGTGCAGATGGTAGACGCCGAGCTCGGGATGTTCTGCCCTGATGACACCCGCAGCCGACTGCGTAAGGACGGGACGAGCCGTGTCGGCCTTCCAGCTCCAGGTGTTGCGGAACCATAGCTGCGGAAGGAGGTGAATCGATGCAGCCTCGGGTCCGCGGTTTTCGACCGTAATCTGGATCAGAACATCGCCCGGTTCCGCCTGCGCATACTCGACGAAGACGTCGAAGTAGCGGTTGGCTTCAAAGAGACCACTGTCAACGAGTTCGAACTCCGGCTGTCCGATGCCCCGTCGACGGTTCTCCTCCACCAGGCGACCGTACGGGTACTCGGCCTGCGGATACTTATAGAGCATCTTCAGGTAGGAGTGCGTCGGCGTGGCGTCGAGGTAGTAGTAGAGCTCTTTGACATCTTCACCATGATTCCCTTCTCCGTTGGTCAGCCCGAACAGCCGCTCCTTAAGGATCGGGTCTCGCCCGTTCCACAGTGCGAGTGCAAAGCACAGCCGCTGCTCGCGATCCGAAAAGCCTGCGATGCCGTCTTCCCCCCAGCGATACGCGCGACTGCGCGCGTGATCGTGCGGGAAGTAGTCCCACGCATTGCCGTGCGGACTGTAGTCCTCGCGGACCGTGCCCCACTGCCGCTCCGACAGGTAAGGGCCCCAGCCCTTCCAGCGCTCACCGTCGCTTGAGAGCCGGGCCTGTTCGACGCTTGCGGGGATCGTCATATCAACCTCCGACGGCGCGGGTGGTGGTGCTGCGGGCACGCTCATGGGTCAGGCTATGAAAGGCGCGCAACGTCTCGGAGACGCCCCAGGCCTGCGCGAAACAGCCGCGCGGCGCGTGGGGCGCATCGCCGTCCATGATCTCACTGACGCTCCCTATGCAGCCCTCATCCAAATGGTTGGCGAGCCCTTCGAGAAGGGCCAGGGCTTGTTGGGGATCGCGGTATATCGAGTGGTGCGCGAGGGCAAAGGGACCTAGGAGCCAGCTCCAGACGGTTCCCTGGTGGTAGGTTCCATCGCGTTGACGCGAGTCTCCCGTGTAGTGGCCTGCATAGTGTGGGTCGCTGGGTGCAAGGCTGCGCAAGCCGACGGGGGTCAGCAACTCTGCGGCACACACGTCTACGACCGCACGCGCGCGCACGGGATCCAGAAGGTTGGTACCGAGAGAGACGGCAAAAATCTGATTGGGCCGCAGGCTCGTATCTACACGGTGCCCTTCAAGGTTCACGGCGCCGTCGGGTCCGTCGATCACGTCATAGAGATACCCGCCTTGCGGGTACCAGAATCGTTCCGCGAAGCTAGTGGCGACTCGGGCTGCCGCGGTCTCGTAGTCCGCGGCGGCATGCCGGTCTTTGAGGATTTGGGCCCAAGCTGCCATTTGGGTCAGGGCGTAGTGCCACAGTGCATTGATTTCGACGGGTTTGCCAATCCGGGGGGTGACCACCCAGTCCCCCACCTTGGCGTCCATCCACGTGAGCTGCACTCCCGGCACTCCGGCGAACAGCAGGCCGTCGGCGGGATCGGCATGAATGCCGTACCGGGTTCCGCGGCGGTGCCAGTCGATGATGTCGCGGAGCACGGGATACAGATCGCGCAGGAGCGCCTTATCGTCCGTGGCGGCGAGGTAGGCCGCCACCGCATGGAAATACCACAATGTCGCGTCGACCGTGTTGTACTCGGGTTCCTCGCCGCCATCCGGAAAGCGGTTGGGCAACATTCCCTCGCTCACGTGGGCGGCAAAGGTGCGCAGGATGGCGGCCGCGTCCTGGGTCCGCCCGGTGGCGAGCGCCAGACCCGGCAGCGCGATCATGGTATCGCGCCCCCAGTCGCTGAACCACGGATAGCCTGCGATGACGGTCGTACCGCGTAACTCGCCGCCCGGCGCCGAGCGGCGCACGATGAACTGATCGGCCGCGAGCGTCAGCCGCTTGATCCAATCGGGCGCCCCCGAGGGTGTTGCGCGCAACAGTGAGCGCCGACGCTTGTGTTCCCGATCGAATGCCGTCGCCGGAGGATCGAATTCGGACTCGGCCGTGGCGATTAGTGTCACCAGGTCGCCAGGCTCCAGGCGCACCCGGAACGTACCGGGCCGGAACAGGTCCTCGGTGGTGTCGAGACCCCGTTCGGCTTCGGCACGATGATAGAAATTCCAGTACCAGTCCGGCTGCCGTTGGAAATCTCCGCGATCGATCAGAACGCGGTACGGGCGCGCCGCCGAAAAGGCCGTCACGCG
>WNGO01003122.1_pt1 | contig 16182 bp, 15 predicted proteins | sample 5400511 | NCBI WGS metagenome assembly WNGO01 (sample SAMN13153380, study PRJNA577476) | soil metagenome | isolation source: 20 cm soil or saprolite under Garry oak tree replicate 2 | place: USA:California | collected 2016-06-15 | reverse complement strand
GATCCCGACGCCGTCTCGGTCGGCGACTTCCACCTGCCGAACATCATCGCCTGGGCGCTCGCCGGGGAAGCCCGCGGCGATGACGAGCGGATGCTGGAGCTGCTCGAGCCGTACCTCGGGCAACGCGGCCGGGTTCAGGTCCTGCTGGAGGCGAGCGGGATCGCCGCTCCCGCGTTCGGCCCGAAGCTGGAACGGCGCACCTTCGTCTGAACGAACGACCTATCATCCCGGCGTGTCCGACCGGTACCGCACGATCATCGAGCCGTTCCGGATCCACTCCGTCGAGCCGCTCCGGTTCCTCACCGACGACGAGCGGCGGACGAAGATCCGTGATGCCGGCTACAACCTGTTCAACCTCCACGCCGACGACGTCCTGATCGACCTGCTGACCGACTCCGGCACGGGCGCGATGAGCCGCGATCAGTGGGCGGCGATCCAGCGCGGCGATGAGAGCTACGCGGGGTCGCCCTCGTGGTTCGTGTTCCTCGAAGCCGTGCAGGAGCTGTTCCCGTTCCCACACGTGATCCCGACGCATCAGGGGCGTGCCGCCGAGAAGATCCTGTTCTCCGCGATCGCGGGGGCGGGCAAGGTCGTTCCGAACAACACGCATTTCGACACGACGCGCGCGAACGTCGAGTTCACGGGTGCCGAGGCCGTCGACCTCGTGATCGCCGAGGGTCGCGACCCCGCGGCGCTGCATCCGTTCAAAGGGAACATGGACCTCGAAGGGCTCGAGAAGCTCCTCGTCGAGCGGGCGGAGGACGTGCCGGTCGTGTTCGTCACGGTGACGAACAACTCGGGCGGGGGGCAGCCGGTCTCGCTTGAGAACCTGCGCGTCGTCCGCTCGCTCTGCGATCGGTTCGGAGTGCCGCTGTTCCTCGACGCGTGCCGCTTCGCCGAGAACGCGTGGTTCATCAAGACACGCGAGCCGGGACAGGATGGACGGACCGTGCCGGACATCGCTCGGGAGATGGCGTCGCTCGCGGACGGCATGACGATGTCGGCGAAGAAGGACCCGATGGCGAACATCGGCGGCTGGCTCGCGCTGCGCGACGACGCGTGGGCCGAACAGTGCCGCAACCTGTTGATCCTGACCGAGGGGTTCCCGACGTACGGCGGGCTCGCCGGCCGCGATCTGGAGGCGATCGCGCAAGGACTGCGCGAGTGCGTCGACGAGCACTACCTCCGGTACCGGACCCGGTCCATCGAATACCTGGCCGACGCGTTGATGGCCGCCGGCGTCCCGATCGTCCGGCCCGCCGGCGGCCACGCGGTCTACCTCGACGCTCGCGCGCTACTCCAGCACGTGCCCCCGCTGCAGTACCCGGGGCAATCACTCGCGGTGGCGTTGTACGAGGCCGGAGGGATCCGGGGGTGCGAGATCGGGACGGTGATGTTCGGGATGAAGCCCGACGGCACGGAGGAGCCGGCCGCGACGGACCTGGTCCGGCTCGCGATCCCGCGACGCACCTACACGCAGAGCCACGTCGACTACGTGATCGAGGTCGTGACGGACGTCGCCGCGCGCGCCGAGGATCTGCCCGGGTACCGGATCGTCGAGCAGGCGCCCCAGCTCCGGCATTTCACGGCGCGGTTCGAGCCGCTCACCACGGCGAGGTAGCCGGGTCGACGGCCACGGTACCCTGAAGGTCATGCGCATCGCGTTCGTCTCCACCTATCCACCCCGCCGCTGCGGGATCGCGACCTTCACCTCGGATCTGATCCAGGCGATCCGCCAGGCGGACCCTTCGACGCGCGCCCGGATCGCGGCGATCGACGAGCGCAACTCCGTGCGGGCCTACGGGTCCGAGGTCCGCTGGCGGATCCGGCAAGGAAGCCCCATGCCCTACCGGGCGGCCGCGCGGGCGATCAACCGCTCGAACGCCGACGTCGTGTGCATCCAGCACGAGTTCGGGCTCTACGGCCTGTGGAAGGGCGGCGGCTGGGTCGGCGACCACTGGATCGAGGGCACCTACGAGGACCACCTGACGCCGTTCCTCGACGAGCTCGAGAAGCCGGCGCTGGTGACCCTGCACACGGTCCTGCCGGAACCGTCCCCGGCGGTCCGAGAGGCGGTCCGGTCTATCGCCGAGGCCGCGCACGGCTTGACCGTGATGGCCGAGACCGCGGTCGACATCCTCCGGGACGTGTACGGCATCGCGCAGCGCCCGATCGTGATCCCGCACGGGATGCCCCACATCGAGCCGATCGGACGGCGCCGTCTCAAGGCGAAGCTCGGCCTCGATCACCGCCAGATCGTCTCGACCTTCGGCCTCGTGGGGCCCGGCAAGGGCCTCGAGTACGTGATCGAAGCCATGCCGGCGGTCGTCGCCCGGCATCCGGAGGCGCTCTACCTGATCGCCGGGCAGACGCACCCCGAGCTGCTCAAGCAACGGGGAGAGGAGTACCGGAACCGTCTGACCGCCCTCGTCGAGGAGCTGGGTCTGACCGACAACGTCGTCTTCGTCAACCAGTACCTCGAGCAGAAGGACATCATCGATTACCTCCTCGCCACCGATGTGTACGTGACGCCGTACCTCGATCCGAACCAGATCACGAGCGGAACCCTCTCGTACGCGCTCGGTGCGGGCAAGGCCGTCGTCTCCACGCCGTACCTGCATGCGAAGGAGGCCCTCGCGGACGATCGAGGGATCCTCGTCGATTTCCACGCGGCCGATCAGATCGCCGAGGCGGTCAACACGATCCTGGACGATCCGAAGCTCAAGGCCCGATTGGAGAAGAACGCCTACCGCTACGCGAACGAAGCCACGTGGCCGAAGACGGGTGCCCGGTTCCTCGATGTGATGCGTGAGCTCGTCGCGGAGCATCCGCCGGTCCAGAAGGAACGGCGACGGGAGAAGCCGCTCACGGTTGCCCACCGACTGCGCGGCAACCCGTTGATCAAACCCGGTGACGTCGAGCCGCAACCGGGGTTCGAGGTCATCTCCACGATCAACCCCGGTGTCGCGACCGTCGGAGACGAGACCGTCCTGCTCGTGCGGGTGACCGAGCGGCCGCGCCCCGAGCCCGGCCCGGATGCGCGGATGGTCGACCTCTCGGGTCCCGAGCCTCGGCTGGTGCCCCTGCCCAGCGGGCTCCGCCCCGAGCAGCTCATCGGGATGGCGTTCTTCGATCACCAGCAAGAACCGCCGCAGATCGTGATCGGCTACGTCCCGAGGGATCTGCCGGGCCTCGATCTGTCCGATCCGCGGACCATCCGGTACCGGAACACGGCCGGCGGCTTCACGCAGGGACAGTCGGAGTTCACGGATTACCTGTCGCACATCTCGCACCTGCGCGTCGCGCGCAGCTCCGACGGGATCCACTTCGCGATCGATCCGCAACCGACGATCGTGTCGGCGACGCCGCTCGAGGAGTACGGCGTCGAGGACCCGCGGATCACGCGGCTGGGCGACGCGTTCAACATCACCTACGTCGCGGTGAGCCGGTTGGGGATCACGACCGCCCGATTGATGACCACCGACTTCCGCTCGTTCGAGCGCTGCGGCACGATGCTGCAGCCCGACCAGAAGGACGTCGTGCTGTTCCCCGAGCAGGTCGGCGGCAGCTACCTCGCGTTGACGCGCCCGATGCCCGGATCTTTCGGGCGCGTGCTGGGTCTGTGGCTGTTGGAGAGCGACGATCTCGTGCGCTGGGGGAACCCACGGCCGATCGCGCAACCGAGGATCGGCACCTGGGACGAGATGAGGATCGGCGCGTCCTTGGTGCCGATCCGCGTCGACGGGGGCTGGCTCGAGATCTATCACGGAGCCGACCGCGACAATCGGTACGGGGTGGGCGCGCTGTTGCTGGATGCCGGCGACCCGACGAAGGTGCTCGCCCGCACCGACCGGCCCCTGTTGGCGCCCGAGACGGAGTACGAGCTCGACGGGTTCCTGCATGACGTCGTGTTCCCCAGCGGGCACGTCGACCTCGGGGACGGCGACATCCGGGTCTACTACGGGGCAGCCGACTCGACCGTCTGCGCCGCCGACATGGCGATCGACGATGTCCTGTCGGCGTTGGACCCGATGTAGGCGAACCCTGGTCTTCCTCCGTCCGCCCTGGGAGACTCCGCTGCCATGCTCCGACAGCTCGCTCGTCTGACCCGTGCGGTCCCTGCCGCCGGCGACTCCCTGGCCGTCGCCGTCTATGGGGGCGGGGATGGGGCGACCGTCGTCGCGAGGGAGTCCGGCTTCGAAGGCGTCGCGTGCGTCGACGACGCCGCCCGGCTCCTCGACGTCTTGTGCGACGTGTGGGCTCGGACGAAACAGCCCTGGGCCGAGCGATGGGCCCGCGGCGTGCTCGAGTTCGTGTTGTGGATGCAGGAGCCCGACGGGCGATGGATCAACTTCATCTACGACTGGGACGGCGCGCGCAACGAGCATGGCATCACGTCGGCGATCGGCGAGAGCTTCTGGCATGCGCGCGCGCTCGTCGGCGTGAGCCACGCGTGGCTCACGTTCGCCGACGAGCGCGCGCGTGACGCCGTGCTCTCCGGGTTGGACCACGCGATCGCGAAGCCCGCACCGGCCGACGTTCGGGCGCTCCACATCCTGACGGCGCGCAGGTTGATCGCCGACGCGGGCGTCACGTCGCTGCGGCCGGCGATGCACGCCTGGGTGCGGGAGCTCGCGTCTTGCCGGGACGGCGACGTGCTCAAGAACAACGACGAGGAGGTCGGGCCGCCCCACCTATGGGCGCACATCCAGGAGGGCGTGCTCGCCTGGTCCGCGTCCGTGCTCGAGGAGCCCGATCTCCTGGACGTCGCCACCCGCAGCGTCGAGGCCCTCGTCGTTCCCGCGGTGGATACGGAGTTCGCGGCGCCGAGCACGTCGCCGTACGACGTGGCGTCGTGCGTCTATTCGCTGGATCGGCTGCACGAGGCGACGGGCGAGCAGCGGTGGGCGGCCCTGGCGGCGGACGCTCGAGCCTGGTTCGACGGGCGGAACGCGGCCGGGTCGCCGGTCTACGACCGGCGTCGCGGCCGCGTCGCGGACGGGATCGATCAGGGACGGATCTCGAAGAACTCCGGGGCGGAGTCGAACATCGTGGCTGCGGAGGCACTGCTCGATGATGCCCTCGCGGTCGCGCGATCCCTCGACGATCCGTTCGCCGATCCTCCCCTGGACGTGCCCCGGCGGGGCCGGGGCTGATGACCCTGCTCGTCGTGATCGCCGCCACGGTGGCCTTCGCGGCGGCGATCCAGGCGACGATGGGTTTCGGGTTCGCGCTGGTCGCGGTCCCGATCATCGCGGTCGCGGAGGATCCGAAGGTCGCCGTGGTGGCGGTGACGGCGATCGGCGTCCCGATGACCTTGTGGAACACGATCCGGTGGCGCGCGGATCTCCAGGCTCGACCGATGCTGACGGTCGTCGGCGCCTCATCGGTCGGTATGCCGGTGGGCGCGCTGATCCTCGCCCGCGCGCCCGACCGCGCCCTCACCTTCGCGATCGGGATCGTGGTCCTCGTCCTCACGGCGTGGCTGTGGCGGGGGCTTCGGCTCCCGCCGGGACCGCGCACCGAGATCTCGGCCGGGATCGCATCGGGCAGGGAGTGGTCGCGCTCGCCTTGTTCTGGGCCGGCGGACTTATCACGAAGGACGTCGGAGTCGCGTTCCTGGTGGGCGTGCCCGCGATCGTCGCGGGCACGCTGCTCGGTGAGCGGCTCTCGATCCGGGTGCACGGCCACGCGTTCCGCGTGGCCGTGCTCGCCCTGCTCGGGCTCTCCGGAGCGTTGGCGATCGTCGGCGCCCTCACGCCGTAGGCGCGAAAGAACGGCTCGGAGAGGAACTACGAGCCGAGCTTCGGGATCACGTACCAGGCGAGGAACGCCAGGATCGCCAGCACGATGATCACGATCGCCGAGTACTTGATCGCCGCATACCCGGTGAGGCTGCCTCGATCAGGCTCGACCGGGACCGGCTCGACCGGCATGTGCTCGTGCGTCTGCGGATAGCGGTCGCTCATCTCGTTCGACCTCCTCCCGTGGCGCCGCTGCGGCGCCGCCGGAGCCCCTCTGATACCCCCGGCTCTCCCGCGCGAAACCCGCCTCGCCGTCCGGGGCAACCGATAGCGTCAGCCCGCGACGCGCTCGGCGAGATCGATCAGACCGGTCCGGGTCGTGACGCCGTACGCCGGCGTCCACGCGACCGGCCAGGTGGAGACCTTGGCGACGACCACGTCGGCCGGACCATGGACCAGCACGGTCTGACCGTTGATGCCGGATGCCATGACGATCGGTCCACGTGGATCGATCACCCAGAACTGGTTGCGGTAGTACGCGTCGATCGGGAACTCGGCGGCGTCGGGAGCAGCCGCGAAGGCGGTCAGGACGTCACGATCGGCGGTCAGCGTGTCCCGTATCCACGCGCGAGGGATCACCTGCTCGCTCCCCCGCCGACCGCCTCGCAGGAAGAGGAGCCCGAACCTGGCGAGATCTCGGAGCGTGCAGGAGATGCCGCCGTCCGCCATCGCGTTGCCGTGCCCGTCGACCGTCACCTCGGCGTCGTCTTCCGCACCCATCGGCCCCCAGAGCTCGCTCGCGACCAGGTCGGCGAACCGAGCGCCGGCGGCGCGCTCCATCACCCACGCGAGCACGTCCGTGAGGATCGATCGGTAGTCGAAGCGGCCTCCGTGCGGACGCTCGTTCGCGAGCGTGGCGTAGTAGGTGGTGATGTCCGTCGGAAGGTCGAGGCTCGTCCGCGGCCGCCACAGGTAGATCTGCTCGTACACGCGAACGTCGGCGTCGAGGTTCGTGTAGTCCTCGTTGAACCGCGTCCCGGCTCGCATGTCCAGGAGGTGTCGAACCGTGCACCCGTCCCACGACGTGCCGGCGAGCCCGGGCAGATAGACCGTCACCGGCTCGTCGGGACTGAGCAGCCCCCGACCGACGAGCCGGCCGCACACGGCCGACGTGACCGACTTCGAGACCGACATCAAGAGATGGCGCGAGCGCTTCTCCATACCGTTGAAGTACGACTCCATCACGACGCGCCCGCCGTGCAGCACGATGATCCCGTCCGTGTAGGTCCGTTCGAGGAAGCTCCGGAGTGGCACGGGCCGGCCGTCGGCGTGGATCAGGGTCCCCGAGAGATCCCCAGGCTCCTCCGGCAGCCGCCACACCGGACCACCCCGCACGATCCGGGCCGTGGGGATCAGCTCAGCGATGTGCTGGAACCCCCAACGGTTGAACGGCGGCTCCTGCCAGTTCGCGAGGGTCACTAGACGCTCGGTCGGGAACGGTGGCGGCCCCGTCATCAACCCGAGCTCCGCCGCCGTCGGTATCTCGTCCCGCGTCACGTCCCGCCGGCCTCGTCCATGTCCGCAGGATATCGGCCGCCCGCGCCCACGGGTCTGTAGCCTCCGCAGCATGGACGCGAACCGAAGGTTGAGCCTCACGGCGAACGAGGACGGAACCGTCGTGGTCACGAACCGCCACGGCACGCAGATCACGGTCGACCTGCACGGCAAGCGCGGCCTGACGCCGCTGGAGATGCTGCTCGCCGCGCTCGGGAGCTGCAGCGCCGTCGACATCGTCGAGCTGATGCGGAAGCAACGTGACCCGGTGACGCCGCTCGCCGTCGACGTCGAGGGGCTCAAGGACGACCAACGGATGCAGTGGTTGCGGGCGACGTATCACGTTGGAGCCGAGGTCGACGAGCGCAAGTTCGAGCGAGCCCGGTCGAAGACCGCCGACGATCTCTGCACGGTGTCTCGGACCCTCACGCACGGCTGTCCCGTCGAGCACGTCGTCGGATGACGCACCGTTTGCTCCTCGACGTCTCGAGCATGATGTACCGCGCCTTCTTCGCGCTCCGCGATCCCGGTGTCTTCACGCCCGACGGCCGCCCGATCGCCGCCGTCCACGGCTACCTCGACATGGTCACGAAGCTGATGGTCGACCGGAAACCGGATGAGATCGTCCACGTCTACGACCATGACTGGCGCCCGGTGGCGCGCACGGACATCTATCCGGCGTACAAGGGCAACCGGCTGCCCGATCCCGAGGGTCTCCCGGAACAGTTCGTTCTCCTCCGCCAGGTGCTCGACGCCACCGGGATGCTCCAGGCGCAGACCGAGGGGTGGGAAGCGGAAGACGCGATCGGCGCGTTCTGCGTCGATGCTCGCGAAGACGACCGGATCGAGATCGTCTCCGGCGATCGCGACCTGATCCAGCTCGTTCGCGATCCGGTCGTGAGGCTCCTCTTCACCGTGCGCGGGGTCTCGGACCTCTTGGAGCTGGACGAAGCGGGGGTCCTGGCGAAGTACGAGGTTCCGGCGAGCCGCTACGGGGAGTTCGCGATCCTCCGCGGGGACCCCTCGGACGCCCTGCCGGGCGTCCGAGGGGTCGGGGCCAAGACGGCACGGGACCTCGTGCTCGGCTTCGCGTCGATCGACGCGCTCCTCGGGGCCGCGGCGTCCGGGGATCTCCGGATCAAGCCCGGGGTCCGGTCGCGCCTCCTGGAGGCGCGACCGTACCTCGACGCGATGCGCCGCCTCGTCCCGGTCAACGCCGACGCGCCCCTGTCGCTCTGGGCGGGCGACCGGGACGAGGCGGTGTTGAAGGAGGTCGCGACCGAGCTCGGCCTCAAAGGCCCCGTCCAGCGGCTCCTTGCGGCCCAGGCCACCACGGGCACCGGCTGAACGACCCAGGGCCGAACGTCCCCGACCGAAGGCCCGATAGCATCACCCCGGTCGGCCTTGTACCCTGGGCCGATACCGGAGCGGACCCCCGGCCGTTCCGATCGGAGGGATCGAAGGTGGCTACCACGAGCGACGATGTCCGCGAGTCGAGCGTGTCCACGATCGACAGCGCGTTCGTGGAACTCGTCAGACGCTTCCATGCGAACTACCCCACGTTCCGGATCGGCGACGGCCTGATCCGCCGCTACCACCTGGCCTCGTCCACCCGCGGGTTCGTGATCCTCTGCGGGCCGAGCGGAACCGGCAAGACGTGGCTGGCACAGGCCTACGCCGAGATCGTCGGCGCGAGGATCAAGCTGGTCGCCGTCGATCCGAGCTGGTCCTCGAACGAGGACCTCCTGGGCTACCTCTCGCCGCTCGACGGCTTCTACCACCACACCCCGTTCAGCGAGTTCGTGGCGGACGCAGCGCGGGAATGGAACTCCGCGAACGGCGCGGGAAGAACAGCGCGCGAGTTCCACGTGATCTTGGACGAGATGAACCTCGCACGCGTCGAGCACTACTTCAGCCGCTTCCTGTCGGCCATGGAGATCCGCACGCGCGAGGGCGTCGCGCGGCTCGACCTGGCGCCCGGGCACACGGTCGAGCTCACGCCCAACCTCAAGTTCTCCGGCACGGTCAACGTCGACGAGACGACGCACGGGTTCGCGGACAAGGTCTACGACCGCGCGCAGGTGATCGAGCTCCCGCTCGCCCGCGACCACGTCATCGACCACATGCGTGGCCGGCCGTACGCGGACGTCGTCCTGCGGGTGTGGGACATCTTCCACGACGTCTCGCCGTTCGGGTTCCGCGTCCTGGACGAGATCGACGCGTACGTCACGGCTGCGGAAGAGGTCGGCACCGATTGGCACACCGCCGTGGACGAGCAGCTGATGCAGAAGGTCCTGCCGCGTGTGCGGGGCGACGCATCGGCCGGCGAGGCGATCGACGCCTTCCTCGAGCTCGTTTCGGAGGACTACCCGTTGTCGGCAGCCAAGACGCGCGCGATGCGCCGGGACCTCGACGAGCATGGCTTCGTCGCCTACTTCTGAGGCTCCGTCACCGGACGTACTCGCCCCCCTTCGCGCGGCGGTCCGTGGCGACGGCGAGAAACCTGGACTCGCCGCGATCCTGCCGAAGCTCCAGCAGGGACACCGTCGCGAGCTCCGCAGGGAGCCGCACTGGTCCAAGGAGGAGCTCGTCCGGCACCCCGAACCACGCGAGTTGATCCGGTCGATGCGCAAGCCGGGCAACCTCGACACCGAGGGTCGCCCGGTCTACACGTTGGACGAACGCCGGTTGCTCACGGCCGACATCTACGAGAACCGGATGGTGCGCGCCGTGGTCGAAGACGTTCGGACCCGGCTGCGCTCGGCGTCGCGACACGACCCGGAGGCGAAGGAGCTGCTGCACGAGCTGGACGCGGCCGTCGCGCTGACGCCGTTCCTCGACGAGGTGAGCGTCCCGGCCAACCCGCGGTACCAGCCGACCGCGACCCTCACCAAGGATCCCCTGTACCGGTCGGTCCTCGCGCTGCGGCGCTGAGCCGGCCGGTCAGTCCGTGCGGCGCCGACGCCGGAGCGGGCGACGGAGGTGACCCACGAGCCGGGCATGCTCGGCGGCACGCCGTAGATCGTGCTCCTTCGAGCTCCGCTCTTGCCGCAGATCGCTCACCATCAAGGGGTTGAGATTCACCCTTGGTCACCTCCCTTTCGATGTCGTATCCTTCGACGTGAAGATACTTCACCTAGAACTTTGATGTCAAGGATTTCTATGTCGAAAGGAACCGTGCGATGGGCAGCGAGCGGCAGGACGGGATCGACCGGTTCGTCGCGGGCGTCGTAGAGATCTTCCCGTCCCTCGACCCAGAGGTCGAGGCGGCCGTGGATCGGATGAGCAAGATCATGAAGTACCTCGACCGGGCCACGGAGGGGAACGTGAAGGTCTTCGGGCTGAACGTGGGAGAGTTCAAGGTCCTCCTGAGGCTGCGGGAGGCGAAAGACGAGACGCTGACCGCCGGCGCGCTCGCCGACATGCTCGACCTCTCCCCCAGCGCGATGACCAACCGGCTCGACCGTCTGGAGGAAGACGGTCTGGTGAGCCGCGCGCGGGACACCGAGGACCGGCGCAGCGTCCTCGTGTCCATCACGCCGCGCGGCGAAGACGTCGTCGGTCAGGCCGTCGAGCGCCAGGCGAAAGAGGAGTCATCGCTGCTGGCGGTCCTGAGCGCGACCGACCAGCGTCGATTGAACGGCCTGCTGCGCGCCCTCAGCCTCGAGATCGAAGATCGTGGTTTCGTCCCGCCGGGCCACCACCCGTCGGCTCACAGCGAGGCATAGGTCTCGAAGTCGGCTTCGACCTTCGGCACGACCCCCACGACGTAGTTCCCGTCCAGGCACCCAGGGCACCAGCTGGATGCCGCGATCCTCGACGCGGTGGTCAACGCCTCGCCGCATCCACGGAGCGACCCGACGATCGCGCCGTACCCGTAGATGTCCCACCCGTTCTGGATCGTCTCCTTGGTGGCCTCGAGGCCCTGTTCCAGGGAGACGAAGTTCTGCACCCCGACCCCGTTGAAGTCCGTCGAGCCCGGCATCCCGTGCGTCGTCGCGAGCGGGTTCCAGGCGGCTTGCGTGAACTCCTGGACCTGCCACGCGACCACGACGACACGATTCTCACGACACGTCGGCGCGTCGAAGATGTGCAACAGCATGTCGGCCCACTGCCCGTAGGAGACATGGTCGGCCCCCTGGAAGGCGCGGGCGACGGCGGCCACGTCTCCCGCGTGCAGACGCTGCTTGAGCCGGGCGATCAACGACACGATGCGATCGCGCGTCTCAGTCAACTGTCCCATCGCCGCCTGCTCGCTCGCCAGCGCGTTCGCCTGCTCCACCCGGGCGGAGCGGAGCTCCGCGACGGTCGCTTGCTGCGCGGCGAGCGCGCCGTCGAGCTCCCTCGCGCGCGCGTCGAGCGCGGCGTTCGCGGTGGCGAGTCCCGAAACGGCTCGCTCGCGCTCGGCGACGATCGCGTCGCCGAGCGCGAGCCGGTCCTGGAGGTCCCCCATCGAGCTGGCCTGGAGGAAGGAGCCGAGCACGTCGGCCCCGGCCAGTCCGCCCGGCGAGTTCATGAAGGCGTCCACGACGGTGTCGTGCAACCGCGATTCGGCATCGGCGTAGGCGGTCTGTGCCGCCTCGAGCCCGTCGCGGACCGCTATCCGCGAGGCGAGGACGAGACCCAAGGCGCGCTCCGCGACGTCGATCCGGTGATCCGCGGCCGCGACGCGGCCGCGGAGGTCGTCGATGGCCGCCGCCTGCTCGGCGATCTGGGACACCAGATCGCCGAGCTCCCCCTGAGCGCGATGCAGCTTGGCGTCGGTGGAGGCGCCGCTCGCCGGCACCACGCCGACGAGCAGGGCCATCACCACGAGCAGCGCGAACGCGCGAACGCGCGACCCATCCCCGGTCATGCACGTGCTATCGACGCCCACCGTGAGGTGGTTGAACGAGCGACCGGCGCCGGGTCCTAGACTGCGGCGGTGCCACCGCGACCTCGACTCGGCGTGCAGCTCCCCGAGGTCGAACGCGAGGTCCGCTGGCCGGAGTACGCGGCCATGGCGCTCGCCGCCGAGGAGGCGGGGTTCGACTCGATCTGGGTCGGCGATCACTACCTCTACCGAGGCGACGGCCGTCCGGAGCGGGGGCCGTGGGAAGCGTGGACGATGCTCGCGGCGCTCGCCACCGTTACTCAACGCGTGCGGTTGGGCCCCCTCGTCGCCTGTCTCAACTTCCATCCCCCCGCGGTGTTGGCAAAGATCGCGGCGACGGTCGACGAGGTGAGCGGCGGCCGGCTCATCCTGGGGATGGGGGCGGGATGGAACCGAACCGAGTTCGATGCCTTCGGCATCCCGTACGACCATCGAGCGTCGCGGTTCGAGGAGTCCTTCGAGATCATCCGACGGCTGCTGGACGGCGAACGCGTCACGTTCGCGGGTCGGTGGCATTCGACGAGCGACGCGATCCTGCTACCGAAGCCCGTCGGGCGACCGACGCTGATGGTGGGCTCCACGGGTCCGCGCGTGCTCGCCGCGACGCTCCCCCACGTCGACGTGTGGAACACGTGGTACGACCTGTTCGCGAACACGCCGGAGGGGTTCGCGCGGGAGCGCCGAACGATCGACGACGCCTGCGAGCGCGCGGGGCGGGACCCGGCGACCCTCGAGCGGAGCGCGTGCGTGCTCGTTCGGTTCGCCGGCGGTGCGGGCGAACGGCCCGACGAACCGGGCGTCGAGCCTGTCGATCCATCGGACCTTCGAAGCGCGCTCGACGCGTTCGCCGAAGCCGGGGCGGACGAGCTGATCTTCGTGTGCGATCCGATCACCGAGGGCTCGATCCGCGCGCTCGGCGCCGCCGTGGCCCACTGAGGTCGTCCGCGTCAGTCGGATAGGAACCGGCGCGCGACGGCCGAAACCATCATGCCGAGGCCGGCGCCACCGACCAGATCCAGCGGGAGGTGAGCGCCCACGAACATCCGCCCGAACGCGGTGGTCAACGTCCCGGCCGCGAGGAACGGACGCGACCATCGCGGAGTGGCGATCCACGCCGTGGCCGCGATCGACGTCGCGACCGCTGCGTGACCCGATACCCAGCCGAGGTCGCCGTCGATCTTCTCGCGGGTGCGGACGTCCGTGAGGACGCCCTCGGGCCGGGGACGAGCCCCCAGCGGCTTCGCCAATTTCGCGAGCACCCACGCCGCGGTGCCGCCGACCCCGAGCGCCGCGGCGAGGCGCGGCTTTCGACCGAGGAAGGCGACGGCCGAGACGACCGGGACCGTCCCGAACGTTCCCATCTGCATCACCGAGCGCACGGGGACCGTGAGCGCGTCGGGCGCGTCGTTGGCGGCTCGGAAGATGTCCTCCTCGACGGGGTCGATGCCCGGACGCCGCGCGAGCACCAGGCTCGCTACGAAGAGCGCCGCGCCGGCGACGAACGAGCCAACGTCCCGGCCGCGCGGCCGGCTCACCCCACCACGACCTCACCGGCGCGGATCACGGTGCTGACCAGCGGGACGCCCGGCCGGTACGCCAGGTGGACGCACGACGGACCGTCGATCGCGACCAGGTCGGCCCGCGCTCCGATGCCGAGGTTCCCCACGTCCGTGCGACGGAGGGCCGCCGCACCGCCGGCGGTCGCCGACCACACGGCCTCGTGCGGCGTCATCCTCATCGCCGTGACGGCGAGCGCCACGACGATGGGCATGCTCGTCGTGAACGACGTCCCGGGGTTGCAGTCGGTCGCGAGCGCCACGGTCACGCTCGCGTCGAGCAGCGCGCGCGCATCCGGCCACGGCGAGCGGGTCGAGAGATCGGCCACCGGGAGCAGGGTCGCGACGACGTCCGCCGTGGCGAGCGCCTCCCGGTCCTCGGATCGGAGGTGGTTGAGATGGTCGGCGCTCGCCGCCCCGAGCTCGGCCGCGAGCTGTGCGCCGGGGCCGTGCTCCAGCTGGTTCGCATGGACACGGAGCCCCATCCCCCGGTCGCGTCCGGCCTGCAGCACGCGGCGGGCTTGCGAGCCGTCGAACGCACCGCGATCGCAGAAGACGTCGCACCATCCCGCGAGCGGCGCGCACGCATCCAGCATCGCGCCGCACACGAGGTCGACGTACCCGTCGGGGTCGTCGGCGCACTCGGGCGGGACGACGTGGGCGCCGAGGAACGTCACCTCCTCGCCCACCGCCCCGGCGATCGTGAGCAGCCGGGCCTCGTCCTCGACGGTGAGGCCGTACCCCGATTTCACCTCGAGCGTCGTGGTTCCCGACCGGAGCGCCTCGTCGGCGAGCCGGCGCGCCCCGGCCGTCAAGGCTCCATCGGTGGCGGCCCGGGTCGCCTGGACGGTCGAACGGATCCCACCGGCCTCGTACGGCCGGCCGCGCATCCGGGCATCGAACTCCTCGGTTCGATCGCCCGCGAAGACCAGATGCGTATGGGCATCGACGAAGCCGGGCATCGCCGCTCGTCCGCCGAGGTCGAGCGACGGACCCGGGATGCCTTCGGGCGCCGCGGCTCGCGGTCCGGTCCAGACGACCCGGTCGCCGTCGATCGCGACCGCCGCATCGTGGACGATCCCGAGGGCCGGACCGTGGGACGGGTCGTTCGTGACGAGCTCGCCGACCCCCTCGACGAGCACGGGTCACGCCTCGGTCATCGGGATCCGGACGTCGCGCTCGGCCGCGACCTGCTCGGCCGCCTCGTAGCCCGCATCGACGTGACGGAAGATGCCCATCACGGGATCGTTCGTGAGCACGCGCTCGGCCTTCCGCCCCGCGAGCTCGGTCCCGTCGACCACGACGACCTGGCCGGCGTGGATGGAGCGTCCGATCCCGACGCCCCCACCGTGATGGATGCTGACCCACGAGGCGCCGCTCGCGGTGTTGACGAGCGCGTTCAGCAGCGGCCAATCGGCGATCGCGTCCGAACCGTCGAGCATCGCCTCGGTCTCGCGGTACGGCGACGCTACGGATCCGCAGTCGAGATGATCGCGTCCGATCACGATGGGCGCGGACAGCTCGCCGCGAGCGACCATGTCGTTGAACCGGAGCCCGAGGCGGTGGCGCTCACCGTACCCGAGCCAGCAGATGCGCGCGGGAAGCCCTTGATACGCGACGCGCTCCCCCGCCATCCGGATCCAGCGCGCGAGCGGCTCGTTCCCGGCGAACTCTTCCAACACGGCTCGGTCGGTCGCGGCGATGTCGGCGGGGTCGCCGGACAACGCCGCCCAGCGGAACGGACCCTTCCCCTCGCAGAACAGCGGCCTGATGTAAGCAGGGATGAACCCCGGATAGTCGAACGCGCGCTCGGTTCCGCCGAGCTTGGCCTCGGCCCGGAGGTTGTTGCCGTAATCGAAGACCTCCGCCCCGCCGTCGAGGAACGCGATCATCCCGGCCACGTGGGCGGCCATCGATGCGCGCGCTCGACGCGTGTATCCCTCGGGATCGCGCTCGCGCAGGGAAGCGGCATCGGCCAGCGAGAGCTCCTGTGGGACGTACGCGAGGGGGTCGTGGGCGCTCGTCTGGTCGGTCACGATGTCGATGGGCGCGTCCATCGCGGCGAGCGCGGGTACGACGTCGGCCGCGTTGCCGAGGAGGCCGATCGACAGCGCCTCCCGGCGATCGCGCGCATCGCTGGCGAGGCGTAGGGCCTCCTCGACGTCGTCGACCATGACGTCGAGGTACCGGGTCTTGATCCGCCGCTCGATCCGGGCGGGGTCGATCTCGATGCACACCGCGACGCCGTCGTTCATCGTCACCGCGAGGGGCTGCGCACCGCCCATGCCTCCCAGCCCGGCCGTCAGCGTGATCGTCCCGGCGAGCGACCCGCCGAACCGCTTCTTGGCGATCGCCGCGAACGTCTCGAACGTGCCCTGGAGGATCCCCTGCGTCCCGATGTAGATCCACGAGCCCGCCGTCATCTGGCCGTACATCGTGAGTCCCAGCGCCTGCA
>WNGO01003197.1_pt1 | contig 16186 bp, 16 predicted proteins | sample 5400511 | NCBI WGS metagenome assembly WNGO01 (sample SAMN13153380, study PRJNA577476) | soil metagenome | isolation source: 20 cm soil or saprolite under Garry oak tree replicate 2 | place: USA:California | collected 2016-06-15 | reverse complement strand
CCTGGGCGGCAGCGCGGTCGGCGGGGTGAATCAGCTCGAGCCAGCCGTTCAGTGTCGGACGAAACGTCCGCGACGACTGTCCGTACAGCTCGTTCATGGTGTCGCTCCACCACACGGTGCGACCGCTCTCGTCCACCTCGTACACGCCGGCGCCGGCCGCGCGCGTCGCCATGCCGAAGCGGATCGAGATGGTTTCGAGCTCCGCCCGCCGCCGCCGCTCGATCGCGGCGTCGGCGTCGAGCTGTCGTTTCAGGCGTCGCCGCGTAGCCAGAACGAATATGACCGTCAGGATCGCGCTGATGAACAGCGCCCCGCTCACCTGCTGCTTCTCGCGTCGCGCCGACTCGACGGCATCGCGGATCACCGCCGCGTCGCGCAGCTCGAAGTTCTCATCGATCGCGCGGGTGTCGCGGTCCGCCAGCGCGATCTGTCCGCGCAGCGCCATAAGCTTCTCCAGTGTCGCGCCGCTACGCACCTGCGCCGCCAGGTCCGCCACCAGTTTGGGCGTACTACCCAGTGCCGCCGCCTCGCCGCCGGCGGCCAGCTGGCCCAGCAACGCGGCGGTGGTATTCAGGGCTTCGGCGGACTGCCGGCCGAGGGCACCGGTGTCCACCGCGTCCGCAGCCCCGTTGGTGAAAGTGCGATAACTGGCGCGCGCCTCGTTGGCGAGGTTGCGCAGCGGGCGCGAGTGTTCCAGAGCGGCGGCGCGGCGCGCGTCCGCTGCCATCTGCGCCAGCAACACAAATGCAATGGGTACGGCAACGGCCAGGAACTGCAGTGCAATCAGACGATCCGTCGATCGCCTCATCGCGCGCCCCCGCGCACGCGCCGCGGGCGCGCCGCCGAGCGCGTGCCCGACTGGCGCGAATTACCGACAAAAAGCATAGCAATCCCGATGTGCGCCACGTCACGCCTCGCACCGCGTAAGGACGGCAAGATCGCCTGTGATTACACGTGGTTAAGGGATAACATGTTCATTGGGTGGGGTGCGAGATGCGGGTCACGCTTTGCCAAGCAGCAGACCCTGACATCCGTGCAGCGTGATCTTCTGAACACAATCCCTGAGGCCGGCCAAGTCATGCGCCGATGCGCGCCAGCCGTTGCCGCTGTGCGGCGCACCCTCTGCCTGCTGCTCGGACTCCTCGGTGCCGCTGCGCCCGGGCAGGCCGCAGGCTTCAACTTCGCGTCGCTGCAGTCGCTGCTGTCACGTCAGGATATCGAGAGCGTCGAGGAGCTGATCGCGGCGCTGCCGGCAGCGCAGCGCAGCCGCTACGCCCTGGTATTCGAGAGCCGCAGCCTGCAGGGTGCCAGCCTGGAGAACCCGCGGGTGATCCTCTACGGAGCGGACGCGCGCTTCATCGTGACCTTCAACGGCAGTCCGGCGCAGCGGGGATTCCGGGTCGTGGAGACGATGGAGTTCGACGATGACAGCAAGGAATTCCGGCTGCGCGAGTTCGCAACACTGCGCCCGCTGTCACGGAGCGCCGGCGCGCCCCGTGTGGGACACATTTCCACTGTGGCCGGGCGCTTACGGCGAGCGCTACCGTGCCAGGCTGTCGGCTCGCGAGCGCACCGGCCTGGCGGCGTTCCTCGCGCTGCAGCCGACACACCCCCGCTATGGTCAGCTGCTCGGCGCGAAGCGCTTCGCCGACCCGCAGACCTTTCGCTCGAGCGCGCTCACTCAGTACGCCGGCATACCCGAGGAGCCACCGAACGCCGAGCTCGCTATCGACCTCGGCAGGTTGCAGGCGCAGTCGATCGCGCGGCAACTGGTACGCCAGCCGGCTTTCGACCTCTATCGATACGCCCTGCTCGGTCTCGCAGACAACGCCTGCGGACGGCTCGCCGATTTCTATCCCGAGGCGCTGTGGCGCACCCAGCGGCACGGCCTCGAGCGCTTCGCCCGGGACACTGCTGCGACGAACGCCCGACAAGCGCAACTCAAGGCGGCGCGCGCCGCTTCCAGCGGCGGCGCTGCCGTCGCCGCAGACGGCGGCACGAGCGGCAACGCCCTGGTGCAGTTGCGCTTCGTGGCCGAGTCAGCTCTGGGCATTTCCACGCAAAACTGGACGCTGGCGCTTGAGAAAGGGACATACGATTTCACGATGCCGCCCTTGCCTGCGCAGCCCCTGCGCGAGACTCTGTTGGCGGAGGTTGCCGCGCGCGACGCCGCCGTGCGGGATCTGAGCCTGTACCGGACCTCTTCCGATGGCGATCGCTATTGCAGTTACCTGAAGCGACGTAGCCGCGCCGCGCTCGCCCCGGCAGAGGACGGCGCGCAGGGTGTGATCGCGCCGGATCCAGCATCGCCGCTCGGGCGCGCCGGCGGCGCCGCGACGACGGGTGCGCTCGCCAACGCGCCGGCCGCCGCGAGCATTACGCGTCCGGCGGCCCTGCAGCTGTGTGTCAGCTGTCACGAGACCGGAGTTGCTCCGCAGCTGCCGTTCTCCGACCCGACGCAGCTCACGCGGCAGCTGCGCGTGCGACCGTCGGCGCACGGGACGCTGATCGAGGAGATCCGCTTTCGTCTGTCGGCCGCGGCCGGCGCACAGCACATGCCGCTGGGATTGAATCTTTCGGATGCCGACCGTGAGAGCCTCGAGGCCTACTTCGCGGCGCTGGCCGCTTCCTCGAATTGAGATCTGCCTTCCCCCGCCGCCGGGCTCGGTGTGACGTACGTAACGTTTGACATAGCTCGTTTCGGCCGATACTTTGGCCGCCGGACCGCAAGCCGGCGTATTCGAATGCACACCAGCCACAGCGAGTCCGCTCACACACATCGCCCGCCGCCGCGGCGGCCGCGGAAACTGCGGCGCTCAGGCGCCGCGCTGCTGATCGCCCTGCAACTTGTGCTGGCTGTGCCGGGTGTGTGGCCAACACGCGCCTGCGCGTCGGCAACTCAATTGGCCCAGCTGCCCGCCGGCTGGCGCGACGATCGGGGTCAACCGTTCGATTTGCGGACTCTGCAGGGGCACGCCGTCGTGCTGACCATGGCTTACGCCACCTGTCACCGGGTCTGCCCGATGACCATGCGCCGGCTGCAGCAGATGCAACGCGATTTCGACCGTCGCGGCGCCAGCGCGCAGTTCCTGGTGATCGGCTACGACCCCGACCGTGACGATGCGCCAGCCTGGCACCAGTATCGCGAGACCCGGCATCTGACGCGCAGCAACTGGCATTTCCTCACAGGTACCCGCACCGCCGTCGAGCAGACGGCACGGCAGCTGGGGTTCGAGTTCTGGAAATATGACGAGCACGTCATGCACGACACACGGGTCCTGTATTTCGACGAGCGCGGCACGCTCATCGAAACCCGCGAGGCGGCAGGGTATGAGACCACACTGAGGTAGCAGGTCCATGGGCACCACAAGACACTCGCGCGTCAATCGAAGCCGCTCATGGGTCGGCGCATTGCTCGTGGCGGGTCTCGGTCATTCGCTGGTCACGCACGCCGCCGCCGATGACAGTGATCGCATCGCAGCACTCGAACAGAAGCTCGATCAGAGTCTGCAGCTGATCCAGCAACTGTCGGCGAGGGTTCACGATCTGGAAGCACGGGCGGCGCAGGGCACCCCGCTGGCGGCCGGCAAGCGCTCCGCAACGGCGGCCGCGGCAGCGGCCCCGGTCACGGCCGCAGCAACCCAGCCCGGCACGCCCGCCGCAACACAGCCGGCCACGGCCGCGGCAACAGCGCCCGACACGGCGCAACGCCTGGCGAAAGTCGAGCAGACGGTGGCTGACATGGCGGCCAGTGCCGGACAGCGCGCGGAGGAAGGGATGGCGACCCACGGCTTTGCGGACGTCGGCGTCGGAAACCACAACGCCACGTTTTCCAAGTACCAGGGCGCCGATGTGGGAGAGCTGGATTTCTTCCTGACGCCACGGCTTGGCAGCCGCACTCGCGCCCTCTTCGAGCTGAACTTCGAAGTGGGCTCAGACGGCAGCGTCGGCGTCGATCTGGAGCGCGCGCAGCTCGGCTACCAGTTCGCGGATTCCGCGACCGTGTGGCTCGGCCGGTTTCACACGCCCTATGGGTACTACAACACCGCCTTTCATCATGGTCAGCAGATTGCGACCTCCCTCAGGCGCCCGCGCTTCATTGATTTCGAGGACCATGGCGGCATCATGCCCGCGCACACGGTCGGGGCCTGGCTCACCGGCTCGGAGCGTGTGGGGGACGAGAAAGTCACCTATGACGTTTTCATCGGTAACAGCCAGCGCATCCAGAGCGGCATTCTCGACATGAACAACGCCGGCAACACGCACGGCAGCACCATCGTGGGTGGAAACCTCGGTCTGCTCCTGAGCGGAGCTCTCGACGGCCTCAAGGTCGGTGTGGACGTTTTTCAGACCCGTATCGAGGACGAGGATCGGTTGCCCGCATACGTCGTCACCCGGCTGCGCAGTTACGGTGCCTACGCCGCCTACGACACCGACAGCTGGGAAGACATTGCAGAATTTCATGTCTTCAGCAACCAGGACCTCACCGGTCATACGGGGACGCATCACAGTGATGCCGGGTTCGTGCAGATGGGCTACCGTGCCGGCCGCTACACTCCGTACGCGCGTTACGAGCGCGGCGCATTCCAGCAGTCTGACGACTTCTTCGCCGCGCAGGCCAGTGGGAGCTCCTACTACCGCACGGCCTTGGGTCTGCGTTTCGACGTAGATCTGGTGTCTTCCCTCAAGTTGGAGCTCGCCGAGACCCATCTCACGGATCGGTTCATCGAGAGCTACGACGAAGCGCTCCTGCAGTACGCGATCCGGTTCTGATCGCCCGTTACCGGACCCGCGAGATGTTCACGAGCTCAGCGAAACTCCTCCTCACCGCCCTGCTGTGCGCAGGATGCGCCGTGGCGCACGCCGCTGATCTGTACGTGATCTGCAACGCGCGGGTACCGCTCACCGCGGGCGACGTCCGTGACCTGTTCCTCGGTGAAAAGCAGTTCGCCGGCGCGGCCAAGCTCGTGCCCGTCGACAACAGCGCGGCGCAGAGCATATTCCTGGAAAAAGTTCTGAAAATGAACGCCGCCAAATACTCGACGACCTGGACCAAGAAGTCGTTCCGCGACGGCATAAATCCGCCCCTGGTCACGGGTAGCGACGCCGAGGCGCTCGCGTACGTCAGGCACACCCCCGGCGCCTGCAGCTACGTCACCACGCCGACCTCGGCGGACGTGGTGGTGGTCGCCAGGCTCTAGGGTGCCAGGCTGCAGCGCTGCGAGCGCTCCGCGGCGTTGCTGCATTCATCGGCCCCGCATGTCGAGATTCTCGGCCAGGAACGCGTAGATGTCCGCGCTCTGCGCGATCGCCTGCGTGACGGTCTCGCCCCCGCTGTGACCCGACGACGGCTCCACTGCCAGCAACACCGGTGCCGGCCCGGCCTGGGCACTCTGCAGCGCGGCGGCGAATTTGAACGAGTGCATCGGCATGACCCGGGTGTCGTGATCACCGGTGATCACCAGGGTCGCCGGATAGTGCGTCCCGGGATGCACGTGGTGCACCGGCGAGTAGGCGTACAGCGCCTTGAACTCCTGTGGATCCGCGGGCGAGCCGTAATCCCCCTCCCAGCCCGCGCCCTGTCCAAAACGATTGAAACGCAGCATGTCGAGCACCCCCACCTGCGCGATGGCCGCCCCGAACAGGTCCGGCCGTTGCGTCAGACACGCGCCGATCAGGAGCCCGCCGTTGGAGCGGCCGTGAATCGCCAGCCGCTGCACCGAGGTGTAGTGCTGCGCAATGAGCCACTCGGCGGCGGCAATGAAGTCGTCGAACACGGTCTGCTTGTGCGTGCGAATGCCCTGACGATGCCAGACTTCCCCATACTCCCCGCCACCGCGGATATTGGCGATCGCAAACACGCCACCCATTTCCATCCAGGCGATGCGCGAGGCGTTGAAGAGCGGCACGCTCGACAGCCCGAAGCCCCCATAGCCATAGAGCAGCAGTGGGTTGTCGCCGTGTAACTTGAGCCCCTTGCGGTAGGCCAGCAACATCGGGATGTGCGTGCCGTCCTTGCCAGGGTAGAACACCTGCCGCTGCTCGACCGAGGCGGGATCGAACGCCACGCGCGGCGCATGCACGAGGGTGCTGGCCCCGGACTCCAGGTCATAGCGGTAGATGGTCGGCGGGGTGATGAGATCGGTGAACGAGTAGAAGGTCTCGCGATCCTCGGGATGGCCGTCGAAGCCGGCGGCGGTGCCGGGACCGGGAAGGCTGATCTCGCGACGCGGCGTGCCATCCAGGCCGTAGGTCATGACGCGACTATGCGTGTCGTGCAGTGTCCTGACGATCAACTGGTGATCGACCAGGGTGACGCTCTTGGCTCCGAGATCGATCGCGTCACGCCCCTGCGGGATCACGCTCCTCCAGTTTGCCCGCGCCGGGTTGCTGGTGTCGATCGCCAGCACCCGTCCATTCGGAGCGTTCAGTGAGGTGAGGAAATAGAGCCAGCCGGCGTCGGCGCCGACATAGATGTAGGCAGCCTCGAAGCCTTGCGCCACCGGGATCGCGGTCGGCGCGCTCGCCCTGAGATCGGTCAGATACAGGTTCTCGCGTCCCTTGTCCCCGACCTCCCCTTCACCGGCGCGCACGATGAGCCAGCGGCCGTCGCCGGACAAATGCGGCTCGAACTGCCAGTCCGGATGTGCGCTGACCTCCAGCACGCGTCGATCGGCCGCCGCCGCCGTGCCCAGCGCGTGATAGTACAGAGCGTTGCCCAGATCCCGAGTGCCGAGCTCCGCGCCCGGCTGCGGCGCCGGAAAGGCGCTGTAGTACAGGCCCTGGCCGTCGGGGGTGAACGCCGGCTCGTAGTATTTGGTGAAACGCATGACGTCGGGCAGGTCCTGGCCCGTGGCCAGATCGCGGACCCGCCACTCGGTCCAGTCCGAGCCCGACAACGCAACGGCGTAGGCCAGCAGGGTGCCGGCGCGATTGGGCACATAACCGGTCACCACCGGGTTGCCCGCCGCCGGCAGCGTGTTCGGATCGACGGCGACCGTAGACACGTCGCTGAGCCGGGTCGCCGTCAGCAGCACGCTCTGATCCTGGTGGCCACTGTTGTCGGTATAGAAGTAGCGGCCAGCTTCCCGGAACGGTATGCCGCGCTTCTCGAAATCATAGAGCTCGGCGATGCGCGCGCGGATGCGCGCGCGCTGCGGCAGTGTCTCGAGATACCTATGCGTCAGGGTCGCTTCTGCACTCACCCAGGCACGGGTCGCGGGGGCATCGAGGTCCTCGAGCCAGCGATACGGATCCGCGACCGCCGTGCCGTGGTACCGCTCCACCACCGAGCCGCGGGCGGCGGTCGGATAGCTGAGCCTGGCGTGAGGTTGCCGCACGGGAGTCGCGGCACACAGCGCCGCCAGGGATCCTGCTGTCCAGACGCCCAGTGTGAGCCCGCCGCGTTTTCCTGACATGAGGTCTTCCTCGAGGTGAATCGCGATTATGCCCAAGCGCCGTCCGCACGCTGCTGCGGTTCGCTCCGGCCGCGCAACCCGCGCAATGCAGTAGAATTACCGCATGCCGCGCCACATCGGAATCGTCGCCTGCTCCGCAGAGGGCGCGGCGCTTTGCTACCGGACTGTGTGTCTCGAGGGAGCGCAGTTGCTGGGAGCGTTCGATCATCCCGAAGTCTCGATGCATACCCACTCGCTCGCCAGGTACATGAAGTGCATCGACCGGAGCGACTGGCCGGGGGTCGGGGAACTGATGCTGTCCTCCGCCCACAAGCTCGCCAGAGCGGGCGCTGATTTCCTCATCTGTGCGGACAATACGATCCACCAGGGGCTGCCGTGGGTGATCAGACGCTCGCCCCTGCCATGGCTGCATATCGCGGAGGTGGTCGCGGCGCAGGCCGCCGAGCGCGGGTTCCGCAGGCTCGGCATCCTCGGGACGCGCTATCTCGTCGACGGCGAGGTCTATCCTGAAAAGCTGACCGCACGCGGCCTCGGCTACCTGCGGCCGAACACCGCGGAACGCGCCGAAATCAATCGCATCATCTTCGAGGAACTGGTTGCCGCCGTTTTCAGACCCGAAGCAGTCGCCTACTTCCAGCGGGTCATGGGCCGCATGAAAGACGAAGGCGCCGACGCCGTGGTGCTGGGCTGCACGGAGATCCCGCTGATCATGAACGACGCGAACTCGCCGCTGCCAACTCTCGACTCCACGCGCCTGCTGGCGCGCGCGGCGCTGCAGCGCGCCGCACACGCCGCAACCGAACGCTAAGGGGTCGAGTCCCGCGCGCGAGGATCGCGACGCTATTTCTAGCCTTCAAACTTGAAGGAAACCTTCACCTTGGCGCGGTAACTCTTCACCTTGCCGTTCTGCACCTGCATGTCCAGCTGCACGACCTCGACGATGCGCAGATCCCGCAAGGTCTTGGCGGCCTGCGTGACCGCCGCGCCCGCGGCCTTCTCCCAGGACTCGGAGCTGGTCCCGACCAGTTCGATGATCTTGTAGACGCTGTCGGCCATGGATTTCTCACCTTCCAGCCCCGCTGGCGGGGACCGTCTGTTTGTTGTTCGCGGGCACGCATGATGCTGCCGACCCTGAGTAATTGCAATGCGCCGCGCGCGCGCACGCCGCCGCCCGGGCAGTACCGGCACAGCGCGTTTGACTGATCAACTGATCGGAGGCGTAGCCCCGCGCCTGCGTGCGGGCGCGGGGGTGCGGACTGGCGCGGGCCGGCGCCATACGGGACGGCGCACGAGGGTGCTCTTGCCGAACAGCGATTCGATCAGATCGACGGCGAGCACGGCGGTCTTGTTGTGCACATCGAACGCCGGGTTGAGTTCGACCACGTCCAGCGAAGCCAGGCGGCGCGTGTCGGCGATCATCTCCATGCACAGCTGCGCCTCGCGGTAGGTCGGGCCACCGGGCACCTGTGTGCCCACGCCGGGCGCGATATCGGGATCGAGGAAGTCGACGTCGAAACTGACGTGCAGGTGGGTGTCGTTGTCGAGTCCCGCGAGCGCCTGTTCCATGGTCTGACGCATGCCCATCTCATCGACGTAGCGCATGTCGAACACGTCGAGGCCCTGCTCGTGGACGAAGCGCTTCTCACCGGCATCGACACTGCGGACGCCGACCTGACGCACCCACGAGGGGTGAACGGCGGGCGACACTCCGCCGAGCCCGGTCAGCTCACGCGGTCCGAACCCGCACAGGCAGGCGAGCGGCATGCCGTGGACATTGCCGCTCGGGGACAGCTCGCTGGTGTTGAAATCGGCGTGCGCATCGAGCCACAGCACCCGCAGCTTGCGGCGCTGCTCGCGGCAGTGGCGCGCCACCGCGCTGATCGAACCTACGCCCAAGCAATGATCGCCGCCCAGCAGGAGCGGCAGCCGCTCCTGCTGCAGCTGCGCGTACACCGCCTCGTGCACCAGCTGGTTCCAGCGCACCACCTGCGGCAGATGCCGGTAGCCGTCCTGCGGCGGCTGCCACGGATTCCCCGGTCCGTTCAGGTTGCCGAGATCCAGCACCTCCAGCTCGCGCGCGCGCAGCGCGGCGGTGAGTCCCGCTACGCGCAGCGCTTCCGGTCCCATGGACGCGCCCCGATCCGCCGCGCCGACGTCCGTGGGCGCGCCGATGAGGGTCGCCTTGCGTGGGGTGCTCACGCCGCCACTCCGGGGCGAGCCGTGAGCCTGCGCGGCTCGGGCAGCAGCAGCGCGAACAGGTCCTTCGGATCCTCCAGATCCGGCAGCAGATCGATCTGCTGCCGCGTACCGCGCTCCTCGTGATGAACGCGCAGCAGGTAGCGCAGGGAAGAGAAATCCTCCAACGCAAATCCGACCGAGTCGAAAATCGTGACGTCGCGATCGCTCACGCGCCCGGACACCTGCCCGGAGAGTACCCGGGCGAGCTCGGTGACCGGGAAGCCCGCACTCATCTGCTGGATCTCGCCCTCGATGCGCGACTGCGGCTCGTACTCCACCACGACCCGCGCATCCGCGCGCGCCAGAATGTCCGGATGCAGTTCGGTCTTGCCCGGACAATCGCCGCCCACCGCGTTCAGGTGTACGCCCGCAGTGATCATCTGCGGCGTCAGAATCGTGGCGTTGCGCTTGTCGGCCGTGACGGTCGTGACGATGTCGGCGCCCTGCACCGCCGCCGCGGTCGACCCGCAGCGCACCACCTGCAGGTCCGGCAGCTGCAACCGCGCGAGATTGTGCTCGAGCTTGGCGGTCGCACCGGCATCGGTGTCGTACAGCCGCACTTCGCGGATGCCGAGCATGTGATGGAAGGCGATGGTCTGGAATTCGCTCTGCGCGCCGTTGCCGATCAGGGCCATCACCCGGCTGTCCGGGCGTGCCATGCGGCGGGCCGCGAGCGCCGACGTTGCGGCGGTACGCAGCGCCGTGGTGAGCGTCAGCTCCGCGAGCAGCAGCGGGTAGCCGGTCTGCACATCCGCCAGCACTCCGAACGCCGTCACGGTGAGCAGCCCCACCGCGGTGTTCTTCGGGTGTCCGTTCACGTACTTGAAGGCATACAGCCGCCCGTCCGAAGCCGGCATGAGCTCGATCACGCCGAGCGGTGAATGTGTCGCGTGGCGCGGGGATTTGTCGAACGCGCTCCAGCGCAGGAAATCCGCCTCGATCTCAGCCGCGAGCTCCTCAACGAAGCGCGCCGCCCCGCGCCGGCCGACGAGTTCCTGGATACGTCCGATACCAATGAAATCGACCATGACTGACTCCGCCGGCGGCCGTGAGGGCTCTTAGGGTGGCCGTGTCCCATCGTCGGGCGGCTCACAACCAAAAGAAAGCCAGAAACCTGCTCACAACTGATACCACTTTGATCACAATGCCAGGCGTGACTGACGTTTATGCTATATTGACCCCGGAGGCACATTGGATGACACCGACCGCCAGCTGATCGGGCTGCTGCGCAGCGACGCCCGTGCTACGGTCGCTTCGCTCGCCAAGGCGCTGGGCGTTGCTCGCGGGACGGTGCAGAACCGCATGGCGCGGCTCGCCTCGAGCGGCACCATCGTTGGTTACACGGTGCGTCTGAAGCCCGACGTCGACGAGCAGCGGATGCGCGCCTTCATGACCGTTGCGGTCGAGGGCAACCAGGTCGATGCGGTGATCAAGGCGCTGCGCGGCGACCCGGCCGTGGCGGCCCTGCACAGTACCAACGGGCGCTGGGACATCGTTGCGGAGCTGCGCGCCGATAGTCTGGAGGGTTTCGATCGCGTGCTGGCACGCATCCGGCTGATCGAGGGAATCTCACAGACCGAGACCAGCCTGCTGCTGTCCACGTTCAAGTTCTGACCCGGGAGGGTAGATGGCGCCGTTACGCGAACTACTGGGCCGGCTGCGGCAATTCCCGCGCAATCTCGGCGTGTCCGTGGCGCATGCCGAACGACGCTACGCCAGGCAGGCGAGCAGGGAACTGCTGGAACTGTACCGGCTCGAGCACCGCGAGCACCCGCAGCTCACCGGTCGGTCGCTGTACGAGGCCGTGGTCGCGCGGCGTCTCGGGCCTAACGCCGGCAACGCAGCGGATATCGTCAGGCGTGCCGAGGAGAGCTTCACCGACTGGCCGGTGGAGCGGGAGTTGAGATTTCGTCACGTGGTGCACTACCAGATCTTCGACGAATACCGGCTCCAGGCTCCGGCCCGCCAGGGCACCAGAACCAACATTGGCGACGTGGTGGCGCGCATCATCCCGGAGGAGATCTGAAGCTGCCGCTGCGGCGCACGGGGGTGATCTTTGCCGCGCGGTGGTCGTGCTTGAGGGTCTTCAACGCAATCGAGGTCTCGACGTGGTGTACGCCCGGCAGGGCGAGCATACGGTTGTTGACGGTCTCCACGATATCCTCGAGCGCCGCGAACAGCCCGATCGCCAGAATGTCGAATCGCCCGAGCATCAGGATGACGCACCCGATCTCGGGCATGGCGGCAATCTTCTGACCCAGCGCCCTGAGCTCCCCGTGGTGTCCTCCAGACGGTTGATGCGGCCGCGGATCGTGCCTTCGGTCACGCCGAGCTGCGCGGCGATCCGGCGGTTGCTCACCCGCGCATCCACCGTCAGAACCTCGACAATCCGCCGATCGAGCTCGTCAAGGCGGGGCGGTGCAGTCTTCATGAGACCTGTGCCCGGTCGAAGTCGTACTTGATCACCTCCGCCGCAATCCCTGCCGCGAGCCTGCGAATGCCGCGGATCTTCGCCAGGTCGCGCAGCAGGAATGCCTCCAGTTCGTCCAGCTCGTGCAGCGCCACCAGGATCTCGACGGCGTGCGCACCGGTGACCAGGTGCACGGCGAATACCTGCGGCAGCGCTGCAGCCTCCTGCGCCACCTCCTGCGCGGGCCGGCCCTGCACCTCGATACCGACGGCCAGCAGCACTTTGCAGCCGAGGGCCGCAAAGTCGGTCACCGCCACGACACGCATGGCGTTCATGCTCTCCAGGCGGCGGATGCGCGCGCCCACGGTGGCTGGCGAGATTCGCAGGTTGCGCGCGATGCGCTGATGGGTGGCGCGCCCGTCGCTCTTGAGCACCGCGATAATGCGGCGGTCGAGGTCGTCGAGTTCGTATTGCTGCGCTGCCTCGCTCACTCGATGCACCTGGCAGCGTCCGGCGGGACACTCACGGCTTCACGCACGGCTCCCTCCTGGCACGCCCTGTCAGAGCCTCTCGATGATGGTCACGTTCGCCTGGCCGCCGCCCTCGCACATGGTCTGCAGGCCATAACGCGCGCCGCGCCGTTCCAGCTCGTGAAGGAGCGAGGTCATGAGCCTGGCGCCCGTCGCCCCGAGCGGGTGTCCGAGGGCAATCGCGCCACCGTTGACGTTGACGCGCGCAGGATCCGCGTCCAGGTCCCGTTGCCAGGCGAGCACCACCGAGGCGAAGGCTTCGTTGATCTCGACCAGATCGATATCGGCGAGCTTCAGGCCGCTCCTGGACAGCGCGTACTGCGTGGCGGGAATGGGCGCAGTCAACATCCAGATGGGATCCGCGCCCCGAACCGAGAGGTGGTGAATGCGCGCGCGGGGCCTGAGCTTGTGGCGCCTCACCGCGCCCTCCGAGGCGATCAGCAGCGCCGCGGCGGCATCGGCGATCTGGCTGGACACGGCCGCAGTGATGCGGCCGCCGGGCGAGAGCGGCTCGAGCGTCGCCATCTTCTCGAGCGTGGTGCCCACGCGCGGGGTCTCGTCCTGCTGCAGGCCGTTGATGGGGGCTATTTCGCGCGTGAAGTAACCGCCCTTGATGGCCTCGAGCGCGCGGCGGTTGCTCTCGAGCGCGAATTCCTCCATCTGCCGGCGGGTGATATTCCACTTCGCGGCGATCATTTCGGCTGCGCGGAACTGCGATACCTCCTCGCCACCATAGCGCTCGCGCCAACCGCGCGAATTACTGAAGGGGTCGGCGTGACCGAACGCCCGCCCCGCAACCATCGCCGCCCCGAGCGGAACCTGGTTCATGGTCTGCACGCCGCCGGCGACGACCAGGTCCTGCGTTCCACTCATGACGCCCTGCGCCGCAAAATGCACGGCCTGCTGCGATGAGCCGCATTGGCGGTCTACGGTGGTACCCGGAACGTGCTCGGGCAGGCCCGCGGCGAGCCAACAGGTGCGCGCAATGTCGCCGGCCAGCGGTCCCACCTGATCGACGCAGCCCAGGATGACGTCATCGACCTGTGCCGGATCCACTCCGGTGCGTTCGATGAGCGACTTGATCGCGTGCGCGCCGAGATCCGCACCATGCACCGCCGCCAGGCTGCCCTTTTTCCTGCCGGTCGGCGTGCGCACCGCGCCGATGATGTAGGCTTCGTTGCTCATCGCTTATGTCCCCAGCAGCGCGAGCCAGTCGCGATCCCTCGGCCCGTAGGCTACGAAGAAAGGGTTCAGCAGCTCTTCGCGGGTGTTGTACCGCAGCGGCTCGCCGTCCAGGCGGCTCACGATACCGCCCGCCCCGGTCAGGACCGCGTGCGCAGCCGCCGTGTCCCACTCGCTGGTGGGCCCCAGCCGCGGGTACACGTCCGCCGCGCCCTCGGCAACCATGCAGAATTTCAGCGAGCTGCCGACGGCTATCAGCTGGTGCGGTCCGAGGCGCGCGAGAAACGCCTCGAGTGAGTCGCCGCGGTGCGAGCGGCTGCCGACGACTCGTACCGGCGCGCCGGCTCGTGCCGGTACGTGAATCGCCTCGGCGGCAGCCCCGGATCGCTCACGCCACGCGCCCACCCCCGGCAAGCCCCGGTAGCTCATGTCGGTCACCGGAACATGCACCACGCCCAGTGCCGGCGCATGCCCCTGGATGAGCGCGATGTTCACGGTGAACTCACCGTTGCGCGACAGAAATTCCCGGGTGCCGTCGAGCGGATCCACGAGCCAGTATCGCCGCCACTGCGAGCGCTGCGCGAAGCTCGTGGGCAGCGCCTCCTCGGACAGCACCGGCACGTCGGGCGTGAGCTCGCGCAGCGACTCCAGAATGAGCCGATGCGCGCGCAGGTCGGCAGCCGTAAGCGGGGATGCATCGGCCTTGAGTCCCGCGGCGAGCTCGCCGCTCGCGTAGAGCTCGAGAATCTCGCGCCCCGCCCGCCGGGCGATCGCGGCCACGCGGGCCAGCAGCTGCTGCGACGCGCCGCTCATGCGCCGCCGCTCACCTCGAGGGCTTCCAGGTGCGCGACGATCCGCTCGGCCGCCTGCTCGGGCGTGAGCGTGGTGGTGTCGATGCGTATCTCCGGGTTCTCGGGCGCCTCGTAGGGTGAATCGATGCCGGTGAAGTTCTTCAGCTCGCCGCGGCGCGCCTTGCGGTACAGCCCTTTCACGTCGCGCCGCTCGGCCTCCGCCAGGGGCGTGTCCACGAACACCTCGAAGAACTCCCCGGGCGCAAACAGCTCGCGCGCCATGCGCCGCTCGGAGCGGAACGGTGAAATGAAGGACACGAGCACGATGAGGCCCGCGTCGACCATGAGCCTGGACACCTCGGCGACACGGCGGATGTTCTCCACGCGATCCTGGGCCGTGAACCCTAAGTCCTTGTTGAGCCCGTGCCGGACATTGTCGCCGTCGAGCAGATAGGTGTGTCTTCCGGCGGCGGCGAGCTTTTTCTCGATGCGGTTGGCGATGGTGGATTTGCCCGCGCCCGAGAGACCCGTGAGCCACAGCACGCACGCCCTCTGCCCCTTCAGCCGCGAGCGCGCCTGCTTGTCGACGTCAAGCGCCTGCCAGTGCACGTTCTGCGAGCGGCGCAGGGCGAAGTTGATGAGGCCGGCGCCCACGGTGCTGTTGGTGAGGCGGTCGATGAGGATGAAACCGCCGAGTGCGCGATTCTCGCAGTACGGCTCGAACGGGATCGTGCGGTCGAGCTCCAGCTCGCACACGCCGATGTCATTGAGCTCGAGCCGCTCGGCGGCCGTGTGCTCGAGCGTGTTGACGTTGATCTTGTGCTTGAGCGGGCTGATGGTCGCCGACACGGTGCGCGTGCCCGATTTCATCAGGTAGGCACGCCCCTGCAGCATGGGCGCATCGTGCAGCCACACGATGGTCGCCTCGAACTGGTCGGCCACCTGCGGCGGTGAGTCGCCCGCGGCGATGACATCGCCGCGGCTCACGTCGATCTCGGAATCGAGCGTGAGGGTGACGGACTGTCCGGCGACCGCGGCCTGCAGATCCCCGCCCGCGGTCACGATGCGCGCGACGTGGCCCTCGCGCCCGGAGGGTAGCACGCGGATGCGATCGCCCTTCTTCACGCTGCCGCTCACGATCTGTCCGGCAAAGCCACGGAAGTCCGCGTTCGGCCGGTTGACCCACTGCACCGGCAGGCGAAAGGCCGCGCCGGCGCTGTCGGCATCGACCGCGACGCTCTCCAGGTGCTGCATGAGCGTCGGTCCCGCGTACCAGGGCATGTTGGGGCCGTGCGCGATGATGTTGTCGCCGTGCACCGCGCACAGCGGGATGGGTGTGATGTCGGTAAGTCCGATGCGCGCGGCGAAAGCCCGATAGTCGGCGAGGATCGCCTCGAAGGTGGCGCGCGAGTATCCCACCAGATCCATCTTGTTGATCGCCAGCACCGCGCGCGAGATGCCCAGAAGCCGCACCAGGAAGCTGTGGCGGCGCGTCTGGGTGAGCACGCCCTTGCGGGCGTCGACGAGGATCACGGCCAGGTCGGCCGTCGACGCCCCCGTGACCATGTTGCGGGTGTACTGCTCGTGGCCCGGCGTGTCGGCGACGATGAACTTGCG
>WNGO01001260.1_pt1 | contig 16194 bp, 15 predicted proteins | sample 5400511 | NCBI WGS metagenome assembly WNGO01 (sample SAMN13153380, study PRJNA577476) | soil metagenome | isolation source: 20 cm soil or saprolite under Garry oak tree replicate 2 | place: USA:California | collected 2016-06-15 | reverse complement strand
CGTTGTAAACGTGAGGCCGCCCAGCACCGCTCGCGGCGTGTTCGCCGACCTGGCTCCAGTTCCGCCGCCGCGGCCGTCTCCTCGCTGCCCGTCGATCCCCATGCCCCAACAGTACGCGGCGCCGTTTGTCGTCACGCCGCACACTGCCGAACCACGCCCCGCACTGGTGCCCGTGAACGCCAGTCCACGCCACACCGGCAGCGGGCTCGGCCAGGATATGGGCGCTGTGGGAATCGCATCCACCCCTCCCTTTCCGCTCCCCAGCGAACCCCAAAGGTTGTCGCCCCAGCAGTACCCCCCGCCGTGCGTGGTCACACCGCAACTCACGCGGGTCCCGGCATCGACGAAGGCGAACGTCGCATGCACGGCAAACGGGCTGCTTGTCGCCCCGGCGCGCCCGGGGGACGCGACCTCGAACCGATAACCGCTTCCGAGCTGGTCTACGTGCACGTCGGAGAACGTCGCGATTCCGTCCACCGTCTCGACGGTGATCGTCGGCATGGTCACCCCGGTCGGATGCGGAGCCAGTGCGAGCGTCACGGGTGCGCTCGCACGGGTGAGCGTGTTGCCGAGCGTGTCTTGAATCGCGACGCGCACGGTGATCGCGGCCCCGCCGTCGACGGTCGCTGGCGGCTGGGTCGCAAAGGCGAGGTGCGTCGCCGGCTCCACGATGGTGAACGGCGTACTGGTCCCGGACACGTGGCGGGCCGTCTCGGCGAGCAGGGTGTAGCCTCGTCCCAGCTGGTCGATGCGCACGTCGCTGAACGTCGCAACGCCGTGGACGATCAAAGCGGTCGTGGTTCCGGAGAGGGTCGCGCCCGGTGCCGGACTCGTGCCGAGCGCGAGCCGCACGCTGCCTCCTGGGACGAGGTCGCCCGACTCGTCTACCACGGTGACCTGGAGGGCGGGCGAGATTGCCACGTTCGCCCAGGCCCCTGCCGGTGGCTGGGTCGTGAAAGCAAGGCGCGCCGGACTGCGGCTGGGAATCTTGGGCGACCACGCGGGCCCCTCGTCGGTGGCCGGATTGTTGGTCAGCCGCGTCTGCGCCGATCCGTCGGCGTTCATGACATAGATCTCGTGGTTTCCATCTCGAAAACTCATGAACGCGATCTGCTGGCCGTCTGGAGACCAACTTGGCTCGAGTTCAATTGACGAACCGTTCGTCAGCCGCGTCAGTGCCGATCCGTCGAGGTTCATGGCATAGATGTCAAAATTGAAGCCCGGGTTGCTTGCGAACGCGATTCGATGGCCGTCGGGCGACCACGTCGGCGAACGGTCAGTGGTCGGATTGTTGGTCAGCCGCGTTTGAGCCGATCCGTCGGCGTTCATGACGTAGATCTCTTCGTTCCCGTCCCGGTTACTGGTGAACGCGATCTGCCGCCCATCGGGGGACCAAACCGGCTCTTGGTCAGCAGCCGGGTTGTTCGTCAGCCGGGTCCCGGCTGATCCGTCCACGTTCATCACGTAGATCTCCGCGTTGCCGTCGCGCGCGCTCGTGAACGCGATCTGCCGCCCGTCGGGAGACCAGCTCGGCTCAACTTCATGAGCCGAGCTGTTCGTCAGCCGACTCCGGGCCGATCCATCCGCGTTCATCACGAAGATCTGCAGCCGGCCGTCCACGAAGTCCGTGAACGCGATCTGCGACCCGTCGGGCGACCAGCTGGGCTCAGACCCGTTCGTGACTCGTGTCTCACCGGATCCGTCCGGGTTGATCATGTAGATCGCCGAGCCGTCGCGGGTGAACGCGATACTGGCCTTGAAGACCCCTGCGAGTGCCGCCCTCGGCGCGACCACCTGTGGCGCCGTCGCCGCGTCGCGTTGACAGGCCTGTGGGATGGTAACGGATAGAAGGAGGAGAGCAACCGACAGCGCGGGACGCATGGGACGGGCCTCGACGTGCGGGTCGACCGTGGCGCCGCCGCAAAACCGATGCCCTCTGAAACGCGCTGCGACCGAGCGGCGTGGCGGTATCGCGCCCGGTATTTTGCGTGGCGACGCCGCCCGCGATGTGGCGCGAGTGCCGCTGTCGGCGTGCAGCGCTTTACGGCGCGGTCAGCCCCACCAACCGTGCCCGGGGCGGAATCCCCGCCTCGAGCTCCATGATCCCCACCGATGGCTTGAGATTGAACCGCGCCTGCCCCGCCCCGCCCGGGTTCATCACCGTCACCGTGCGGTCCACCAGCTCGAGCAGCGGCTTGTGCGTGTGCCCGTATACGATGATCTCGGCACGCGGAAAGGCGTCATGCAGTTTGGCGGGAGTTGGATGTCCGAACTGGTCGCCGTGCGTCACCACGATCGCGAACCCGTCGAGCTCGATTTCGGCTACCTGTGGCAGGTGCGAGCGGATTTCTGGCGGATCGACGTTACCGTAGACAGCTGTGATCGGCGCGATCGCCGCGAGCTCCATCAGGATCTGACCATCGCCAACGTCGCCGGCATGCAGGATGTGATTTACTTCCTTGAAGACCTCGAACACCTCCGGCCGGAGCAGCCCGTGCGTGTCGGAGATGACACCGACCCTCACCGCGCACCCTCATAACGTGGCGTCGCGGCGTCGTGCAACGGTGTCAGCCTTCCCAGCGCTTGACCAGGCTCACCTCGACGCCCAGGTGATCGAGCACCCGCTGTACGACGAAGTCCACCAGGTCACGCACCTGCTGCGGCTTGTGATAGAAGCCCGGTGCCGCGGGCAGCACGATCGCGCCCGCTTCCCTCACCAGCGTGAGATTCCGCAGATGGATCAGTGACAGTGGCGTCTCGCGCGGAACCAGCACGAGCGTGCGTAGCTCCTTCAGTACCACGTCGGCCGCGCGCTCGATCAGGCTGCGGCTGGTCCCGTGCGCGATCGCGGCCACCGTCCCCATCGAGCAGGGGCAGATCACCATCCCCGCGGTCCTGGCCGACCCCGACGCGGGCTCGCCGCCGCGGTCCGCGTCGTCGAACACCCGGACGCGCGCCCAGTCGCCGCCCGTCGCCTTCTTGAGCTCGCGGTCGTCCTTGATCCCGCACTCCTCGGCAAGCAGCCGCCACCCATGCGCCGACACCAGGAGCCAAGTGGGCACGTGGTGCATCGCGAGGATCTCGAGCAGTCGCACGCCGTACGGGGCACCGGAGGCGCCGGTGATGGCGAGGATGACCGGCAGCCGGTTCAGCGACCCCTCCGGTTCGGGGTCGGTGAGCGACGGGGATGAGCAGGGGGACGAGGCGGAGGTGGTTCGTGGTGCGTGGTACGTGGTTGCCTCCGCGGCACGGGGGGCTTACGGCGCGCCGGAGCAACCACGCACCACACACCACGCACGAAGTTCATAGCACCCGATCCACCAGCGCGCCAAGGAACACCACGATGCTCACAATGCCATTGGCGGTAAAAAAAGCCGCATTGAGTCGCGACAGGTCTCCCGGTTTCACCAGCTGATGCTCCCACGCGATGAGCGCGGCGCCGATCGCTACGCCGGCGTAATACGCCACGCCAAGCCCGGCGCCGAGCCCGAAGGCCACGAGCGCGACGAGCGCCAGCCCGTGCAGCGCCTTCGCCAGCAAGATCGCCCGCGCCTGCCCGAGCCGCACCACCAGCGACGCGAGCCGCTCGGCGCGATCGAACGCCTCGTCCGGGAGCGCGTAGAACACGTCGAATCCACCGACCCAGAACGTCACCGCCAGGGCGCCGGCTGGAAGGACCCACCAGGGGTCGCTCCACCGCCCGGTCACCGCCAGATACCCCGCCGGCGTCGCGATGCCGTCGGCCAGCCCCAGCCACAGGTGCGACCAGTGGGTGAACCGCTTGGAGTAGCTGTACGCGGAGATGAACACGAGGGCGATCGGCGCGAGCGCCAAGCACAGCGGGTTCAGCGCCCAAGCCGTGACAAGAAACAGCAGCGCGGCCAGCGCGACCGCCACCCAGGCTTGAGAAAGCGAGAGGCGTCCGCTGGGGAGCTCGCGCCCCTGCGTGCGCGGATTCCGCGCGTCGATCTCGCGGTCGGCGATCCGATTGAACCCCAGCGCCACGAACCGGGCGCAGGTGAATGCCAGCACCACCAGCCCGAGCGTCCGCCAGGTTACCGGTGCCTCCCGCGATGCCACCACCAGGCCGAGGAGCGCGAATGGAAGGGCAAAAATCGTATGAGGCAGCTTGACGAAGTTGGCGTACCGCACGAGCAACGACTCGCCCGCAAACGTCTGGCCCTCTCGGTGCGTGGTGCGTGGTGCGTGGTTGGTCGCGCTCACAACTCGATTCCCAAGTCCTTCCACATCTCGTCCACCCGCCGCTTCGTCGCCGCATCCATCACGATCCGGTTCGGCCATTCCCGCGTGAACCCTTCTTCTTTCCACTTGCGGGTCGCGTCGATCCCCATCTTCGAGCCGAACGTGAATCCACGACTCGAGTGATCGAGGACATCGATCGGTCCCATGCTGAACCGCACGTCGCGCTCCGGATCGATGTGGTTCAAGGCCACCCACCAGGCCTCCTGCGGGTCCTGGACGTTCACGTCCCTGTCGAACACGACGATCACTTTGGCGAGCGACATCAACCCCTGGCCCCACAGCCCGTTCATCACCTTGTACGCCTGGCCGGGATACTGCTTGTCGATGCTCACGAACACGAGGTTGTGAAAGATCCCCGCCGCGGGCATATGGATGTCCACGACTTCGGGGATCGTCAGCTTGAGGAGCGGCAGGAAGATCCGCTCGGTCGCGTGTCCCAGCCAGTAGTCTTCCATCGGCGGACGCCCCACGATCGTATGGGGCCACACCGGCTCACCTCGCATCGTCACGGCCGTGACGTGGACCTTCGGGTAGTAGTCGGCAAGCGAGTAAAACCCAGTGTGGTCGCCGAACGGGCCTTCGAGCACCAGCTCCTCTCGCGGATCGATGTGGCCCTCGAGCACCAGCTCGGCTTCGGCGGGCACTTCGAGGTCGGACGTCACGGCCTTGGCGAGCCGCACCGGCTCCTTCCTCAGGAATCCGGCGAAGAGGTACTCGTCGATGGTGGGGGGGAGCGGCGCGGACGCGGCGTAGATCGACGCGGGGTCGCCGCCCAGCGCGATCGCGACGGGCATGGTGTCGCCGCGCTGCGCCATCTCGCGCCAGTGCGCCGCCCCGACCTTGTGGCGCTGCCAGTGCATCGCCAGCTCGCGCCGGCCGATCACCTGGACGCGATACATGCCGACGTTGCGCACACCCGTCCGGGGATCCCGCGTGATCACACCGGCGAGCGTGATGTACGGCCCGCCGTCCTCCGGCCAGCACACCGGAACCGGGAACTGCGACAGGTCCACGTCGTCAGCCCGGAGCACGACCTCCTGGCAGGGCGGCTTTCCACCCATCGTCTTGGGCGGGAACTTGGCCACCTCGGCGAGCTGCGGCAGCATCGCCAGTTTGCCGAGCAGGCTGTCGGGGACCTTCAGATTGAGGAGCGTCGCGATGCGCTCGCCGATGTCATCGAGGCAGTCGACCCCCAGCGCGAGCGCCATGCGGGCGCTTGAGCCGAACAGATTCACCGCGACGGGCTGGCGGGCAGCGGCACCGGATAAGAGCGTCGGGCGCGTGAACAGCAGGGCCGGACCTCCGCCGCGTGACTTCATGCAGCGGTCCGCGATCTCCGTGATCTCCTTGTCCACCGCGACGGGGCGCTCGACGCGCACCAGCTCGCCCCGGGCATCGAGCGCGCCGAGGAAGTCGCGCAGGTTATCGAGTGCCATGATGGACGGCGCAGATCCCGCCGCTCAAGAGCTCGTAGCCCACGCCCGAGAAGCCGGCGCGCTCCAGCCGCCGGGCGAGCGCGTCGGGGTCTGGGAAATCGAGCACCGACTCTGGCAGGTACGTATAGGCGTCCCTATGTTTCGACACCGCGCGCCCGATCGCCGGAAGCACGCGCCGGAAGTAGAACAAGTAGAGGGCGCGCAACGGAGCCAAGCGGGGCGTGGTGAACTCGAGGACCACGAAGCGGGCGCCGGGCCGGAGCACGCGGTGCGCTTCCCTGAGGCCGGCGTCCAGATCCGCCAGGTTCCGCACCCCGAAGGCCACCATGGCACCGTCGAACCGGGCGTCGGCAAACGGAAGCGTAAGCGCGTCGGCGCCGACGGGTCGGGCGCGCAGCGCCTTGCCCTTCCCCCGCGCCAGCATCGGGATCACGAAGTCGGCACCGAGCACGGTCCCGCGAAAACCGCGCGCGCCCGCCAGTGCGGCCGCGAGCTCGAGTGTGCCGCTACACAGGTCCAGGTAGGTGCCGTCCGGCCGGCGCTCCCAGGCGAGGCGCCGCACCGCGCGGCGCCGCCAGGAGCGGTCCACGTTGAGGCTGAGGAGATGGTTCAAGAAGTCGTAACGCGGCGCGATTGCCGCGAACATGCCCCGCACGTACGACCGCTTCGCTTCGCCGCCCGCGTGCGCGGCCACCTCGAACGCAGGAGACGGATGCGCGGGGGGGGGGGACGTCATAGGCGCAAAAGATAGGCCGGGCAACCTGACCGGCGCCAGCGATCCCGACGTCGTGGCGTGGGCCAAGCAGGGCCACGAAGCGGCGTTTCGCGAGCTCGTGCGCCGCTACGAGCGCCCCATCTTTTCGCTGTTGTATCGCATGGTGCGCGACCGCGCCCTCGCCGAGGACCTGGCCCAGGAAACGTTCATCAAGGTCCTGAACGCGATCGGGGCGTACAACCCACAATTCAAGTTCTCGTCCTGGATTTTCAAGATCGCCAACAACGCCGCGATCGATCACCTGCGGAGGCGGGAGCTCGACACCCTGTCGCTCGACGGCTCGCCGCACGCCACCACGCCCGACGAGATGAGCGCCACCGCTCCCCAGCTCGGCGACAAGGGAGAGACCCCGCTGCAAGAGCTCGAGGCCCGCGAGCTCGGCGGCGCCATCGAGCACGCCATCGCCCGGCTCCGGCCCGAGTACCGTGCCTGCATCCTGTTGCGGCACGTGGAAGGGCATAGCTACGAGGAGATCGCCCGCATCCTGGCCTTGCCCCTGGGTACCGTAAAAACGTATATCCACCGGGCACGCAACGAATTACGTGGGTATCTCGAGGACCGGAAGGAGTGAAACTCGAGCCGATGGCCTCCCGTAGGGCTCCGCCAAGATGACCTCCGCACCTGACACCCGACACCTCATTCCTGATGAGGTCGAGCTGTGGGCCCAGGGTCTGCTTTCGGCGACCCGGGATGTCCATCTCGCGCTCTGCGCCGAGTGCCGCACCATCGCGGAGCGCGAGCGCCGGCTGCTGCGGGAGCTGGCCCAGCTCACACGGTTTGCACCCGAATTCGGCTTCGTCGAGCGCGTCATGGCCAAGGTGAGAATTCCGACGCCTTCAGGCCCGCACTTCCGCCCCCACACCGACGCCTAACAACCTCGCGGCGCTGCCATCGCGCACCGCGACTTCCACCGTTCCGTCGCTGCCCACGAGCGCCACGAGCGCCCCCCGTCCCACGGCGCCGAATGTACGGGACAGCAGCCCGATTTCCGTTCCGCCAACCTTGATCCGCACGCCAGGCTCGACCGCCTCGCCGGGGATGTTCGAGATCAGCGTGCCGAATCGATCGACGTAGATCACTTCTCCGACAATCACGCCGCCATTCGTTCGGGGAACGGGGAGCGGGGCGCGGTGCGGATCGCTGATGGCGTGACCCAGGTGCGACAGGGACGCCCCCAGGGCGAGCTGTCCCGCGGCCGGCGCGAACACGTCGCGCGCGTGGAACGTGGGAGCCGCTGCCTCGGGAATCGGCAACGCGACGAAATGGGCGTCCGGCGGGAGGAACGACAAGAGCCCGTTGTCGGGCGCGACGAAGAAATGTCCGGCCGTCGAGGCGGCGAGCGCCCGGCGGTCGGTGCCGACGCCAGGGTCGACCACCGCGAGATGGACGCTCCCTTGCGGGAACCGGTACCACACGCGCGACAGCACGTATTGGGCGGCACGCACGTCCCCCGGCGGGACCTGATGCGTGATGTCCAGGAGCGCGGCGCCATGGACCTGCGAGAGCAGGACGCCCTTCACTTCGCCGACGTAACTGTCGGCGAGGCCGAAGTCCGTCAGCAGAGTGATCAGAGTGGCCATCGTCAGGAACCTGGAACGCGGAAGGCGGAACGCGGAACAGCCGAACGGAGGTCGGCCGGTCTGCTCCGCGTTCCGCGTTCCCACTTCCGCGTTATCATACCGCCGTAGCGCGCCACGCGCCCCTCACCCAGAACAGCGTCATCGCGATGCCGCGCGCCACGGCCGTGACCGAAAGCGCGAGCCACACGCCCAGCAGGCCGACGGCGCCCGACCACCAGGCGGCGAGCGGCACCCGCAGCAGCGTCAACGTCGTGCTCGCGATTTGCGGCCACAAGGTGTACCCCGCGCCCGCGAGCGCGCCCTCCAGAATGATCTCGAACGTCTGGCCGATTTGCGCGAACGCGATCACTCGCAGGTACAGGCTCCCATCCGCAATAACCGCCGGATCGTCGGTGAACACCGAGACGATGGTCGCGGGGATCGCGAGGAACGCGAGGGCGGTCGTCGTCGTGACGGCCAGACAGTAGCCGACCGTCAGCCACGCCGCCTGACGAGCGCGCGCCTCCTGCCCCGCCCCGAGGTTCTGTCCCACGAGCGCCGAGGCCGAGAGGGCGAACCCGGAGATGGCGATGAAGCCGACGCCTTCGACCTTGTGGCCGACGCCCAGCGCGGCGAGCGCCGCGGTGCCGAAACGAGAAGTGTACCGCGTGAGCCACATGTACACGATCGACAACAGCACACCCGCCAGCGAGAGCGGCGCGCCGACGCGTAGCACCGTGGGGACCGCACGCCAGTCGGGGGTGTCGAGCCGAAGCAGCCCGCGCCGGAAAGCGATCACGATCCCGATGAGGAACCCGCCGCCCCGCACCATGACGGAGGCGAGCGCGGCCCCCTCGACGCCGAGCCTGGGGAACGGTCCGGTGCCGCTGATAAGCAGCGGGTCGAGACCGACGGAGAGCAGGACCGACGCCATGAGCAGGAGGAACGGCGTGCGCGTGTCGCCCGATGCGCGGAACGTCGCCTCGAGCGCGAAAAAGCCGAACACGAGGGGCCCGCCCAGGAGCCACGTGTCGAGGTAGGCTCTGCCGAGGCTCGCCACCTCCACCGGCACGCGCATCATGCGGAACAGCGAATCCGCGAGGGCCAGTCCGACCCCCGACACGACGATCCCTGCGACAACAGCAAAGAGGACCGCGGCGCCCGCAACGCGGGCCGCGGCGTCGGGTCGTCCCTCACCGTGGCGGCGCGACGCCACAGCGATCAATCCCACCTCCACCATCTCGCCGAGCGACAGCAGCACCCACACGTAGAAGCCCGCCGTCGAAACCGCAGCCAGGGCCGCCGGCCCGATCAGCCGACCCACCCAGACGGCGTCGATGAGGTTGAAACAGAAGTGGCACGCCATCATCGCGACCGCCGGTGACGCGAGCTTCAGGATGACGGGCCGGAGCGGCCCGACGGTGAGCGTGCCGGGCGTGCGGGCGAGGGTGGGGGGGGTCATGGCGCCGGAAGCTACCGGAGCGCCGGGCCGGGGGTCAACGCGCGGGGTGAGGGACGGCGCGGCGGCGGCGCGCCTTGCTGTCGTACAGCGAGCGGTCCGCCGCATTCAAGAGCGCTTCCAGTGTGGCCCCGTCGCGCGGGTGCACGGCGACACCGATGCTCACCGAGACCGGCGGCTGCTCGCCGTCGCCGGCCACCCGCTCGGCGACGCGCCGGGCCACGTGCCACGCCGCCGCATCCCCGGTCTCGGGCAGGACGAGCGCGAACTCGTCGCCGCCGAACCGAGCGGCGGTATCGATCGCGCGGCACGAGCCGAGGAGGTTCTCCGCCACCCGCCGCAGCGCGAGACTGCCGATCAAGTGCCCGTGCCGATCGTTGATCGTCTTGAGGTGATCCAGGTCCAGCAGCACCACCGCGAACGGTCGCTCGGTCCGGGACGATCGCCGGATCTCGGCGTCGAGCGCTTGCGCGAGCTGGCGGTAGTTGGCGAGCCCCGTGAGCGGATCGCTGACGGCGAGCCGGCGCAGCCGGTCGACGGCCTCCGTTCGCTCCCCCACTGCCGCCGCGAGCACGAGGGTCATCACGCCCGAGGCGCCGAGAAACGCCTGCAGCAGGAGCAGAGACTCGTTGAAGGACGGCCGGGCGAACGGCCCGAACCCCCGCAAGGTTCCCCAGACCGCGATGCCCGCCAGCACCACGACCGCGGTGGCCGCCCCGCGCTGCTCGAATCGGAACGCCGCCCACAGCAGAACCGGCGTGCACAGGAACTCCAGGGGATAGTGCCCCTGACGCCAGGGGACGAGGCCGTCGAAAACGGCGATGCCTACAACCACGAGACACGCGAGCAGACCCGCCCCTTCCATTACCTGGCGGCGCGACCAGCGGATGCGCGGGTGAGTGCCCCAGAGAAGGATCGCGGGTGCCACGACCAGGTCGCTCACGGCATCGCCGAGCCACCAGGTCCACCAGATGGACCCAAAGTCCACCCAGCGGGCGAACCCACCCAATGAGAGCGTGACGACACCGGCGGTGGCGCTCACCGTGGTGCTGACCAATCCGGCGAGTGCCGCGAGCTTGAACGCGTCCCGCGCGCGCTCGCACGCCCGCGCACCACGGGCGAACCGGTTCACGAGGTACGCGCCGAGCAACGCCTCGAGGGTGTTGCCGGCCGCGATCGCGGCGGAGGTTGCCACCGAGCCCGCCGTGGTGATGTTGACCAGGAAGGCGCCGGCGAGAATCGCCGGCCACACGTCGTAGCCCGCCAACAGCACGGCCGCGAGCGCGAGCCCCGAAGGCGGCCACACCGGCGTCGCGCTGGGGTGCACGTACGCCACCTCCAACCCGAGCTTGCCGGCGATGACGTAGGCGGCCGTGAGGGCGGCGAGCAACCTCAGACGTCTGAGCAATCGCGACTGGATCATCCAGTCCCCAGTGTCTCGAGACGGCGGGGCGCGCGCCTTCGACAGGCTCTACAAGGACGATGCAACTGGTGGAACGGTAATGCTCAGCCTACTCCGATGAACCACTCTTCCCACCCGACGCGGAAGACGCACTCGCACCGGGCGCAGCGCATCGTGTGCGGCGCGCCTTTCAACTCCATGCGGTTGCGGCAGCCGGGGCACACGACGTACTTGTCGCCCCATTGCACGGGCAGGCTTCTCGCATCGCGCGGGCGGGCGACGATCGTCCAGTACTGGGGCAGTGCCGAAACGATTTTCAGGGACGCGCGCGGCACAGGGATCTGCTCGCGGTTGACGTCGAGCCTCGCTTCCGCAGGCGTCAAATCCGCCACCCGATACCACGCACCTCGGCGCACTCGACAATTCATGTCGACCTGCAACCGCGCCCACTGCGGGTCGGGCAACGCCGCCCCCAAGTGTGCTACCATGCCGCAATGGTAAGAAATTCAAAAAGAAATGATAGAGTTGCGCGTCTGCAACAGGGGGCGTTGTGACCGTCGTCACCCTTATCAGGGCGAATGCGCAGGGACGTCCCGCAGGAAGCGCTGGAACACCGGATTCCCGGCATAGCGCGCCGCGAGTCGAGTCACCTCGTCGCGGGCGTCCCGCTCGAGCGCGGTGCGCCGCTCCCGATCGCGCGCGGCCTCGCGCACCAGCGCCGCGGCCAACACCCAGCCGGCTTCGACTCTGGCGAGGTCTCCCGTGGTCGCGGCGCGACGGATGTAGTCGATCCCCTGCTCCGCGTCGCCGCTCCCGAGTCCGACGATTTTCGCGACGAAGCGCGCGAGGGCGCCTGCGCGCGCCAGACCATACTGGTACACGCCGAGTCCCAGGTAACAGTCCGCACAGCTCGAATCCACGGCGAGGACGCGAGCGTACGCATCGCGCATCGCTTTGCCGTCGTGGGCCGCGCTCCAGGAGTGCCCGTGGAGGTCGCGCTGGCGCGCACGGTAGCCGAGCGCCGTCCCGAGCCAGAAGTCGCGGGCCGGTCCCGGCGCTGCGGCGCGGGCGCGTGCGATCCCGAGGTCCAGCAGGGAGTCGATGCGCGCCGTTTCGTAGGCATCGTTTTCGAGCGCGGCGGCCCACCAGATGTAGGCGCTCGCTTCGAACGTCACCGGGGCCGGGTCCAGCGAATCTCGGGCCGCGAGCTCCGCGAAGTACGCCGCGGCAGCGGGGAAACCGCCGCCGTAGAGCGTGTCGAGCCCGGCGCGCACGTCCGGGCGCTCCACGCGGGGCTGCTGCAGCAGCGAAAGCGCGGCGAGGAGCAGCCGCACGGTCAGCGCGGGAGAGCAGCGAGCGCGTCGCTTACACGACGGGCGACGGCATCGAGCGCCTGCGCGGCGGGCGAGCCCGCATCGGCCGCCACCACCGGCCGGCCCGCGTCGGCCAGATCGGGCAGGCGGGCCTGGAGCGGTACCTGGCCGAGCAGGGGGACGCCGAGCTCGTCGGCGAGCCGGGAGCCGCCTCCCGCCAGGAAGATCTCAGTGCGCTCACCGCAATGCGGGCACACGAAGTAGCTCATGTTCTCGACTACGCCCAGCACCGGCACGCCGACCCGCTCGAACATCTTGGCGCCGCGCAGCGAGTCACCCACCGCCACCTCCTGCGGAGTGGTGACGATAATCGCCGCACGGATGTGCACGGTCTGGGCGAGCGAGAGCTGTGCGTCTCCGGTGCCCGGCGGTAGATCGACCAGAAAGTAGTCGAGCTCGCCCCAGTCGACATCGCGTACGAACTGTTGGATCACCTTCATGATGATGGGCCCGCGCCAGATCGCGGGCGCGTCCCGCTCGACGATGAGGGCGAGCGAAATGAGCTTCACGCCGTGCGCTTCGAGCGGCTGAATCTTGCCCCCCCGCACTTCTGGCTTCTGGTCGACGCCCATCATCCGGGGGATGTTCGGCCCGTAGATGTCGGCGTCCATGAGGCCGACGCGGTGGCCCGCGCGTGCCAGCGCGACCGCCAGGTTCGCGGCAACCGTGGACTTCCCCACGCCGCCCTTGCCCGACGAAATCGCCAGGATGCGTCCGAGGTGCGGGAAATCGACCGGCGTCGGAGGGGGCGGGACCGAGCCCGGGCCGGGACGGGGAGCGGCTTGGCGGGAAGCGGTAGCCGCCGCTCCACCGCCGGCGTCGGTGAGGTTGACGCGGACCGCGGTGACCCCGTCGACCGCTTGGACGGCCTTCCGGACCGCGCGGGCCAGGGATCCGGGATCGTCGCTGCCGAGCAGGAACGTGAGCGTGACCGTCCCACCCGGGTCCACGGCGAGATCCTTCACCATGCCCGCCGTGACGATGTCGGTACCGCTGCGCGGGTTCGTCAGCTGCGCCAACGCGCGCTCGACGCGCGCCTGGAGAGTTTCGGAAGGGGCCACACTAGTAAGGTAACGGGCCTCGATAGTTGTGGTGCGCCTGCATAAGTTCCGGAGACTTCTGCTCCCAGGCGATCGCTCTCCGTGCCCGCACACATGGCACCCCGCCAGCTCGATCCCGTCGCGACTGTACGGTCCATCGTCGGACCGGCGCTCTGGGGCCTGCGCGCATATTGGGGAACGTGCCTCCTCCTCGCAACCGCGTCCGCGGTGGCGCTCGCCGCCCTCTTGCCGGTCACGGCGCTCGTCGCGTCTGGCGGAACCGGCTTCGCGACGCGGCTCGAGCTCCCGTCATGGCGTGGTCATGACCTCGGGATGGTGTGGAGCACGTTGGCGTGGAGCCCCACGGGCCTTCGGCACACCGCTCTCGTAACGCTCGTCGAGCTGCTGCTGGGGGTGGCGACCGGCGTGGTCGCAGTAGCCGGGCTGACGATCCTCTCGCTCTCCATCGTCCGCGCTTCGGGGCGCGCGCCGGAATTCAGCCTGCGGCGAGCCGTTGGAGGCACGGGCAGGCTGCTCCTCGCATCGACGCTGCTCGAGGGCGGAGCGATCGCGGCCGCGGCACTGCTGCTCGGTGGCGTCGCGGGGGCGATGGCGGCACGGAGCGCCTTGGCAGCCTGGCCCGGGGGCGTAGGACCAGCCAGCCGCTCCGCCGCCGTCCTCGGAGTCGGCGCGACACTGGCCGCGATCTTCGCGGGCGCCGCGTTGCCGCTGACGCGGCGCCGGCGATCTTCACCGCTGCCGCACGCGGGAGGCCACCCGCTCCCCTTGATCGTTCCGGCGCTGCAGCTCGGACTGAGTCTCACGGCCCTCACAGCGGCGGCGTTGCTGCAGCGCCAGGCGAGGCCGCTCATGGCAGGCGGCGGGGGGCAACGCCTGAACGGAACGGTTTTTGAAATCACCGCACCAGAGGCGCCACTGGAGGCTCGGGCCGAGCAGTACACGCGACTGTTGAAGTCGATCGACGGGGCGAGCCTGGCCAGTCCCGGCACCCTGGTGGGATCGGGCATGGGCGATGTCGTGATCACCGACTGCGGCAACTGCGCACAAGGCGGCCTCGCCCGGCCGCTGCACGAGGTGCCCGCGACTCACTACCTCGTGAGCTCGGACACTTTCCGCGTGCTGGGCCTCAGCGCGATGGCGGGTCGCATCATCACAACCGCCGACCGGTGGAACACAGGTCGGGTGGCGGTTGTGAATCGCGCGCTGGCGCTGCAGCACTTCGAGGAAGGACGGGCGGTCGGCCGCAAGATTCTCGTTCAGCGGGAGCGCGGCGAGTGGTACACCGTCGTCGGCGTCGTAGGAGATCGCTCTCCCGTGAGCTTCGGCAGCGGCCTCCAACCACCCTTCGCGGTCTACCTGTCGGTGCTGCAGCATCCGGCCCGCTCCGTCGACCTCTTCGTGCCGGCGCAGGGCGACGCGGGTGCGAGCGTCGTCGCCGAGGCAGCCATCCGACGCACCTTTGCAGGCACCGCCACGCGCGTCGTGCCGGCCACCGCGCGCGGTATGCTGGCGGCCGAGGTCGCGCCACTTCGCTGGTTCGAGCGGCTGTTTCGCGCGGAAGGATGGGCGATCCTGGCGGTGGCGACGCTGGGGACGTTCGTCGTCATGCGACTGTGGGTCGCGTCGTTGTGGTACGAGTTCGGACTGCGTCGCGCGGTGGGCGCGCGTCGGCGCGACATCTTCTGGTTCCTTGGGCTGCGGGCAGCCGGCGTTGCGCTGGGTGGGATAGCGATCGGTCTGTGGTGCGGGGTGATGCTGTGGGGTGGGCTCGCTGCAATCGTTCCGGGCTTGCCGGTGTGGGATGTCCAGCTCGCCTTGCGATCGGCGCCGCTCCTGCTGGCGGCCACTGGTGCCGGTGCCTTGCTTCCAGCGTGGCAGGTGGCGCGGGCCACGCCGGTTCAGCTCGTCAGCGCCCAGGGCTAGCCCGCGCGTGCCGCGCGGGCGCGACACCTTGTCACGAAACGGGCTCTCGGTGCATCATCTACAGTCACCATGCACCGATACTTGGCCGTCTTCGCCGTCCTCGCGGCGCTCGCGTGCAACTCTCCCGTCGCAGTTGGCGGCACGCTCGACGTCTCCGTGGCACCAACCGGCCTGCGAATCGTCAATAACTCCGGCGCGCCCGCGTACTTCTTTGCCGTCGAGCGCGAAACCGCCGCACGGATCAACTGGGCCCCCTGCGTAGACCCCGAGCAGTGCCGCGAAGTCGCGGTCGGAGCCGAGACCACGGTTCCGTACACGGCGGTGGCCGGGTGGGCGCCAGGCGCCCACGAGGCGATCGTATACTGGTGGCATCTCGTGCCCGAGACCGGTGACACGTTCCACGCTGACAGCATCCGGGCTTTGGTCGTGTCGCTCTCAGCCCCGTCGGACACGGTTCGGGTCACTGGCACAGTGCGCCACTACGACCTCGAGGGCGGGTTCTGGGCCGTCCGCGGCGACGACGGAACGACGTACGATCCGAAGAACGGCCTGCCTTCGGACTTCCAGACAGATGGGCAGCGGGTCTTATTGGAGGCCAGGCTCACGCACGACTACGGGATCCACCAGGTCGGCCCAATCGTGGAGATCATCAGCCTCCAACGGATCTGACGAGCCGCCGCTCGCTCAGGGTCCGCCGCCGCGCCGCTGGCGTATCGCCGCGACGTTCTTGTCGAACACGGGCTGCTGGTCGGGAGTCAGCACGGCCCGGAAATCGTCGATCTCGTGCCGGAACAAGCCACGGATGCGCTCCCGCGTCGCCGAGTCCGGTGGGCTCCCAGGCGTGAACGAGGGCATCTGCTCGCGATAGTGTTTCTGGATCGAGTCGATCTTCGCATGCTGGTCTGCCGTCAGTGTGATGCCCGCGAAGAGCGCTTCCATGCGG
>WNGO01003063.1_pt1 | contig 16196 bp, 14 predicted proteins | sample 5400511 | NCBI WGS metagenome assembly WNGO01 (sample SAMN13153380, study PRJNA577476) | soil metagenome | isolation source: 20 cm soil or saprolite under Garry oak tree replicate 2 | place: USA:California | collected 2016-06-15 | reverse complement strand
TGCGACGCGCAGCGACGCCTCGCCGACTTTGTCGTTGGGACCGACATCTCCGACGATCACAGGGTAAATCGCATCGCCGAAAACCACGAGCGCGTAATCGCCCACTTTAACCGGATCGGGGCCACGGGTAAACGTGCCCGGCACCACGATGAACGGATCGGTCGCGCCGATGAGGAAACTGAACTTTTTCAGCGTGCCGACCTCGGCGCGCAATTCCACGATTGCGTTGCGCAACTCGCGTTTGCGCGCGGGTGCAGTACCTGCCAGCGCGTACTCGTCTTCTACGCGTTTCAATCGCTGTTCAGTCCCGGCGAGATATGGGTTGGGCGCGTCGGTTTTCTTTTCCCAACGATAACTGGTGGCCGGTTTGAAATTCGCCGGCGCACCGGAACCAGCAGGCAGGCGATCGGAATCGGAGCCGTCGGCGTCCACATCCATCTCCGCCTGAAGCAGCAGCGCCTTTCGATGAGTTTCGGGATGCTGAAGCTGTAGAACCGTCTCACAATCGAAAAAGTTATGCCGCGACAAAAGTAAATCGAGACGGCCGAGGTTCTCGCGCAGCATTCTGACTTTCGTGTCGTAAAGTTGCGCGAAAAGGGGCGAAACAGGGTCGCGCGACAACATCGACGCCAAACCGGGTAAAAGCGTCGGTAATTGGGGACTGACTTTCGCCAGTTCGTCGATTGTTTTGTTCGGTGAAGGTACACGCGCCAGCAGCTTGAGATCCAGTACGTAACTCTCAGGTTGGATGCGTTCGGTTGCAGCATCGGCGCCGGGCGTCGTCTCGACGGTGGAGTGAAATGTGATGCCGTTAAACAGTTTTGCGGTGTCCAAGTTACCCGTGGTCACAGGCGGCCGGGTTGCCGTAGGTTTCGGCGTCGGCGTTTCGGATACCTCGACGGGCGCGAAGCGTTGCAATCGCTCGAGCGAGATCCAGCGATAGACAATCGCGGCGAAAACCGCAGCGAACAAAATCAGAACCAGCCGCCGCCACGTACGAAGGCGAATTTTTCCCACGCGATTACTTTCGCACCCAGGCGATGATGGCTGCAATGATCCCGATCACGCTCAACACTGACATCATGCCAGCAGGCATGATTCTGCCGGTGCGAATGAATTTGGGCACGAACTGCGCAGCGAGTAAAAGCGAGACGATCAGCGCAGTCGCTAATCCCGCAACGCGGTGTTCAGGCAGAAGAAATGCGGCGACGAGCAGCAAAACCCCTGTGATTGCCCCAGCAATAATGGACGCCACGCTGCCAGCTTTGAGATAACCTATAATTCCGCCGGCGATCGTGAGCAGGCCAAAAATAATGAAATAAATCTTCGCCGCTTCCATTTGGAACGCGGCAGCATTGGTAAGCCAACTGGACGCCGCTGTCCAGCATTGCTGTAGCCGGGAGCGGTGATCGCGCCAAATTCATTGCGACGATCGCGCCCGGATCACGGCTCGAGGCTACAGCGCGCGCACGCTCGCATCATTGTAGAATTCGATTTGTCGCCCACCGAGGCGACGGATAATGCGCCAGCCATGGCTCTTTGCAAATTCACGGATTTCATCTTCCGACATGTCCCGGAGAACCCGCAACTCTGCCGGCTGAGTGACGACATATTCGGAGCTTATTGAAAGTCTCTCCCCGATCTTAGTGGCGAGAGCTGGCAAATCGTTGTGCATCTATTCCTTGCTAACGGTTAACTGTGCGATCCGCGTCGGAGAGCTTTTTCTTCAATGGCAGCGGGGGCGGCCGCTTTGGTTTACGGTTCATTCTGGCCCCGAGTGTGTGAACAGCTTTGCGGCCAGGCGAAGGGCCACGCGAGGTTGGTTTCTCCATAGATCTGCTCGTTGTCGCGGGGTTTGTGTGAAACGCATACTTATCAAATTCAGCCCCGGGCACAAGCGCTACCACAACAGTTTCGGCTCACTGGCGCGGTGCTTTTCCTTGGCTAAACTTTGTCGATGTTTTCGGAGACGATCGAGTTACGCGGGCACATCATTGATTCGCTCATCTTGCCGAAGGTGCTGGACCAGATTCTGACGAATGGCGGGAACTTCAAAATTACTGAAGTCCAAATCGGTCGGAAGCGGGCAGATCAAAGCTTTGCTCGAATCGAAGTGTCCACCGAAACAGGCGAAGCGTTGGACGAGCTGATCCTGCGGCTTCGCCAGCAGGGCGCTGAAGTACTGGAGCGCGCAAACGCTCAAGTTGCCGCAGCTCTAGGCGACGGCGTTTTCCCGCCGGAGTTCTACGTAACCACCAACCAGCAAACATTTGTTCGCTTCGGCGGTAAGGAGATCGAGGTGACGCCGTCGATCATCAATAGCGCAATCGCGGTTGATCGAAAAAGAGGCCGCGCGCGTGCCATCAAGTTCTTCGACGTCAAAAAAGGTGACGAGATCGTTGTCGGACACCAGGGAATCCGTGTTGTGCCGGTGCAGCGAGCCACCACGCACACGGATCCGTTTCAGTTCATCAACAATATTGTTGATGCCGAGGAACCCAAGTCGGCCATCATTCGCGAAATCGCGGAGGAATTGCGCCGCGTCCACGGCGCTCGCGGCAAAATCGCAATTGTCGCCGGCCCGGCGATCGTGCGCACCGGCGGAGGCGCGCATTTGGTTCGATTGATTGAACGAGGTTGTGTCCATCGGCTCTTCGCTGGAAACGCATTTGCAGCTTATGATGTTGAGCACGCTTTGTTTGGAACCTCGTTGGGATTAGATCCCGATGTCGCAATCCCGCGCGGCGGACACGAAAATCATCTCCATGCGATAAATGCAATTCGGCAAGTCGGCGGAATTGCCGCTGCTGTCCGCGAAAAGGTTTTGACCAGCGGAATCATGCACGCGTGCGTGGAACACGACGTCGATATCGTGTTGATCGGGGCCGTAGGTGACGAGGGGCCGATCCCTGGCGTAACAACTGACGTAATCGAATGTGAGAAAATCCTGAGAACCAAGCTAAGGGATGTGACTCATGTGATGTTATTAGCGACCCTCCGTTACTCGCTTGCGTTAGGGGCCTTCCTCACGAACAACGTTAAAACCGTTTGCGTCGATATCGATCCGCCCGCAGTGGAACGAGCGGTCGAGCAGCAGCCATTGCAATCGATCGGCCTCGTCACGGATGTGGAACCATTTCTGCGGGAACTCGCCGATTGCCTGAGCCGGTCCAAGGTCAGTTGGTAGATTTTGGTGCCATGCGCGAGCTGCTTCTTTGTCCGCCGGATTACTACGGCATTGAGTACGAGATCAATCCATGGATGAGCGTCGCCCGCGGCGCCGAAACGGCGATCGTCCAGGAGCAATGGAAACAACTGCACGCGAGGCTTTCCAGATTTTGCAAGGTTCATCTGATTGCGCCGCAGCCACAACTACCAGACATGGTCTTCACCGCTAACGCCGGGCTGACGATTGGCCGCAGATTCATCCCCAGCAATTTCCGTCACAAAGAACGCGCCGGAGAACAACCGTTTTTCGCCAAATGGATGGAGCAACACGGTTACGAAGTGGATTGGCTGCCGGAGAAACTTTACTTCGAAGGCGAAGGCGACGCGCTCTTCGGCAACGACGTGCTCTTTTGCGGTTACAAATTTCGTTCCGACATTCAATCGCACCGCGCCATAGCAGAAATGCTGGGTTGCCTTGCGATCTCCGTAGAGCTGGTTGATCCGCGCTTTTACCACCTCGATACCTGTTTTTGTCCGTTGCCCGACGGCAGTGGGTTTTGGTTTCCAAATGCGTTTGATGAGTACGGGCAGCGCGCAATTCGCGAGCACATGACTGATTTGATCGATGTCGCTCCGGAAGAAGCAATGCACTTCTCGTGTAACGCCGTGGTGATCGATCGTGACATCGTTTTGCCCGAAGGCGCACCCCAGCTCGTGACCAAATTGCAAGAGCGCGGCTATCGCTGCCAGGCGTTGCCGATGACCGAATTCATTAAAGCCGGCGGCGCCTGCAAATGTCTCACCATGTTTATGCCGCAAAGAGAGAAGGCTTGAGGTAAGAACAAACCGCTGGGCGGTCCGTGAACCTTCGGCGCGCTCGGCGAGCGCGCACTACCTTGCGCATTTTGCCCGAAGCGCTTTTTCAATTTTCCCAACCGGCGAGCAATTGACCACGTCCTCTTTGGTGAGCCAGCCTTTGCGCGCGATACCGATTCCGAACCACAGATCTTGAAGACGCTCGGTGCGATGAGCATCCGGATTAATCACGCATTTGACGCCTTTTTGTTTGGCCAGCGGCCACCACCGCCAGTCGAGGTCGAGCCGCTTGGGCGCGGCGTTAAGTTCGACCCATGAGCCGGTGCGCGCTGCCGCGTCGAGCACCGCCGGAATATCGATTTGGTACGGGTCGCGTTTCAGAAGCAATCGGCCGGTCGGATGCGCCAGCATCGTGACGAACGGATTTTCCAGCGCGCGGATTACGCGCTGGGTCATCTCGGATTCGCTTAAATTGAAAACGGAATGAACTGACGCGACGACATAGTCGAGTTGCGACAAGACTTCATCCGGAAAATCGAGCGAGCCGTCGCGCAAGATGTCGCATTCTACTCCGGCAAATAAACGAAATCCGTCGAACGTTTTGTTCAGTTTCCGAATCGCTGTGACTTGCTCGAGCAACTTTTCCGCGGCAATCCCGTGGCCTTGAACGGAGCTGCGGCTATGATCGGCGATGCCGAGATACTCCAGCCCGAGTTCGCGGGCCGCTTCGGCCATTTCTTCGAGTGTGTTATGACCATCGCTCGCCACCGTATGGCAATGAAACGTGCCGCGCAGATTTTCCTTCTCGATGAGTTTTGGCAGGGAATGTTTTTCAGCCGCTTCGAATTCGCCGCAGTTTTCCCGTAGCTCCGGCGGGATGCAATCGAGATCGACGGCGCGATACAACTCGGCTTCGTCCCGCACATCCGGAATTTTGCTTGGTGATTTCTTCTTCTTCGCCTTCGGGTCAACGGGAACGACCGCGAGCCGGTATTCATTGAGCGTCCAGCCCCGCTGCAATGCGCGGCTACGCATCTCGATGTTATGTTCCTTGTTGCCGGTGAAATAAGCGAGCGCAAATGCGTATTCCGCTGTTGTGACCACTCGCAGATCGCACTGCACTCCCGAACGCAACCGCACGCTCGATTTTGTTGGGCCTTGTGCGATGACGGATTCGATGAGCGGATGGGAAATGAAAAACTTTGTAACGGCATCCGGTTCCTTTGTTGCCACCAGCAAGTCTAGATCGCGGACGATTTCTTTTCGTCGCCGATAACTCCCGGCAACCTCAACTTGCAAAGCTGCTTCGTGCGCAGCCAGATCTGAGCGCAGCGCTTCGGCCTCGGCTGCCACCTGGCCGAATTGAAAGGAACCTACGTGCGATGCGCGTCTAGCGATGGCCTCGCAGATCTTTTGCTGCGTTGTTTCACCAAACCCAGATAATTCTGCAACGCGGCCCTGTTCGCATGCCTTCTGCCTTCGTCCTGAAAATTCGAGACATTCGCGCCGAACGTTTCAATCGCGCGCGCTGCATTTGTGTAGGCCCGAGTCTTGAACGGATTTTCGCCTTTCAACTCTAGGAGCGTTGCAATCCGTTCCAGAACGCCGGCGATTTCCTCTTTGGTCATCACCAAAACGGTTACCTCGAATCCCGCCGGCGTCGATGGGACATCTTTTCGTCCGGGAGGCACCAAGACGTGTGAGCCCGGACAAATCGCGGGGGAACCTAAATCGAAACGCGCAGGCGAGTTCTTATCGCTCGACTAATTCAGATCGTACACCTCAACCAAGCCAACTCCTGCGGTGTTGCTTACCCCGCGCACGATCGCGGTGTAGTTGCCCGATGGCAGGTCTGCAATGATCGCCGATTCGCTTGCCGCAGTCGGAGCGTGGCCGCTATTCTGAATATCGCTGACCTGATTGCTGGTGATAATGCCGCCGATTATCGTCGTCTGCCAGTTATCATTGCTAGCAATCAATGCTCCGCTGCCATTGTGCAGTTCCAATGTCGGATTGGCTAAGGCATCGGGGATCCCAAACTGCGTGAGCTCAGGGCCAATGGCACGAATGATTACCCTCTTTGGGCCACTGCCTTGAACAATAAAACCACCAATCATCACATGCTCACCCGTTTGAACAAAGCTGCGGGTGCTGATGTTACTCAGATTTGTTGCCTGAGTTAGATCATAGCCGATGACATCGAGATTAATTCCTTCAGGTGATGTCGCCGAGATGTCGGAATCCTGTCCGGCACAGCCAAAAGCATTTTGCACGTATGGATGCGTCTGAGGGCAACCCCCACTAAGCCAATCACCAAAGTCGCCATGCGAGTCCTGATTGAAATTCACAATGTTCGTCACGCCACCGTTGATCGAGAAATAGCGGGTGCCGGAACGACTAATGCTTCTGTGGCCAGGCGAAGACCAACTGAACAAGTCCTGAGGCCGAACGTCGCTGCCATTTCCCCCGAGGCGCGAACCCAAACCGATCGCCTCGTCAACTTCGTGTTCCGTCGAACGCTGAGCGTCGAAGTTGCCTGCGGCGGGAGGCCGGCTGAACTGATATGGCGCTGCAGAATTGAGGGTCACGATAGCGTCATACGGCCCGCCCTGCCCAACGCTACCGTCTGCAAACATTGCTGGCCGCGTGTTCAGTCCCACTGCCCTGCCGGCGGCGCTGGCCGGCTGGACGTTAGGTGAGAGAGCGGTGCTTGGCAGACTTGCATTCGCCTGGGTGTCGTTGCTGCTCGTTGCATCCGCTCTCAGCGCACTGATGTAACTGCCCCATGGAATCTGATAAACCACGAAATCAGTTTGCGCGAGTGTCCCCATTGGTAGAGTCATCCCGTCAGGAGTAGTCGTGGAATAGCGGAAACGAATCTGAATTGTAATCGGATCTGTGAATAATGATTCGTGAAATGAAATGGCGCGGCTAATCATCGCCTGAATCGCCGCCGAATTCGGGTTGTTTGCGATCGAACTGTCAAATGTCGCATGAATCGTCAGCCCAGTGGTAGGCTCGGTGGTGGTCGCCATGGTTTCGGCATAACCCGCTACGCCCGTCACATCGTAGGCGCGAACGCGGTAATAATACGTTGTGCCCCGGTTCAGTCCGGTCACCACGCGTCCGGTCGCGTCACCAACATCTAAGTTGTGGTAACCATCGACATAACTGTCGAACGCGCTGTTGGTGGAAACATCGAGCAGGTAGCCTTTCGCGCCGCTTGCCGGTTCCCAGGTCGCCATAAAGCTGCTGCGCGTCGGCGGTGGTGGCGAAACAGGTTCAGGCTGCGGTGAGAGCTCGTTCGTGTTTGGAAGCTGAAACAAGCTTTCCGGCTGAGCGTGCGCCCGATGCACGCCTGCTCCCGCTTCGAATCGCTCTGCCTCCGGAGGAGCCGTCTGCCCTGCCAATCTAATGCCGCCTGCAACAGCGAGTCCCAGGAGAGCGCAAACAAGACCTGAAGTTCTTATGTAAAACTCGCGTCGCATATCGCCCTCAACGAAGGTCGCAAACTCTAGTTAGACATTGTTACTGCACAACTCGAAAAACGCGACGACACCGACTGCCATGATCTGATCTGCACGCTGTCTCTCCTCACATCCGCCCGCGGCGTTGATAGAATTTGTAGCGGTCGATAATCGATTCGACGTATCTACGCGTTGCGGGAAAATCGATCTTTTGAAGAAACTGACGTTCCGGTATCTCGGCAGCGTCATTTCCACCGCTCCAACGCTGGGCGCGACTGGCGCCAGCGTTGTACTCGGCCAACGCGAAAGGAATTGGATTAGACTGATGGGTCCAGTGTTCCATGGCCCGATGCAAATACCAGCTGCCCGCTTCTAGATTTGTCTTTGGTTCGAAAAGTTGATCCGGCTTGAAACCGGCGATCTTGTTTTCGCGCGCCCATTCGTTGGCCGCTCGTTCGCTCACCTGCATCAGTCCGCGCTCTCTATGGCTGCCATGTTTCTTGGAATCGAACCGGCTCTCCCGCCAGACGACGGCTTTCACCAGCATCGGGTCGAGATGATGTTCGAACGCAACGCTCCGGATGAGCCGGTCGTACCGATGAAACCGGGCCGGACTCATCCATTCGTAAAATATGTACAGCGGATCACCCGATTTAACTGCGAGATAAGCAAATGCCGCAGCGATTGCCAGCAACACGCAGAGAACCAGTTTGAACAGGAATTGTATCATTCAACTCGTGCTACAATAGCCGATTACAAAATTACGGGCACGAGCACGAGCATGAATCATGAGGATGGGACGCGCTACGTTCGCGTCATTGTTGATCGGGCAATCCATCGCGAGCTCGATTATTCGGTGCCGGAAAATTTAGCCGATCGCGTCGGAGTGGGTTCCCGCGTGCGGGTGCCGTTCCGGGATAAATCGGCGCTGGCAACCGTCGTTGCGGTCCGCGAGCAAAGCGAAGCCAAAGGCATCCGGTCAATCGAAGCCATTGTCGGGGATGCACCGATCTTGACCGAACAGTTGCTCGAACTCGCAAGGTGGATCGGCACGTATTATTGCTGTCCGATCGAAGCGGTGATGCGCAGTGTGCTTCCGCAAGTGATCCGGCGCGCGGAAGTCGGCTGGAAAAAGCAGTTGTTCGTCCAACCCGCGAGCAACGTCGACCAAGGCGATATGGAAAAACTGCGAAGACGCGCGCCAAGGCAGGCCGAGTTGTTGGAAGCGATCGCCAAGCTGGAAAAGCCGGTACGCGCGGCGGAACTGCTTCGGCAAACCTCGCTCGATAACCAGACGTTGCGCGCACTAGTAAACCGAGGTCTCGCCGAACTGCGCGAAGAAGCAGTGGTGCGCGATCCGCATGGCGACGAACAGTTCATCGCAACCTCGAACCTCGTTCTGAACGAGGAGCAAACGCACGCACTAAAGGAAATCGAGCAAGCGCTCCAAGCACCTGAAAACGCACGTCCGATTTTACTCCACGGCGTCACGGGTTCCGGCAAAACGGAAATTTATCTGCAGGCCATCTGCGCAGCGCTCGACCGTGGACGCACGGCAATTGTTCTCGTTCCCGAAATCTCGCTTACGCCGCAAACGGTGGAACGCTTCAAAGGCCGTTTCGCCGAGGCGCAGGATGCCGTCGCTGTTTTGCACAGTCATCTGTCCGAGGGCGAACGCCACGACGAATGGCACAAGATTCATTCCGGCCGCGCCCGCATCGTGATCGGCGCGCGCAGCGCAGTGTTCGCGCCGCTGAACAACCTCGGGCTCATCGTTGTCGATGAAGAACACGAAACAACTTACAAACAGGAAGAAGCGCCGCGATATCACGCGCGCGATCTCGCAGTGGTCCGCGCGAAAATCGAAAAATGCGTCGTCGTTTTAGGCAGCGCAACGCCGTCGCTGGAGAGTTATCACAATGCTACGATCGGAAAGTACCGGCTCATTACCCTTACGCGGCGTGTGGACCAAAAGCAGATGCCGCTTATGCGCGTTGTCGATCTGCGCCAGGAACGGCGAAAGGAAAAGAAAGCCACCATTATGTCAGAAAGATTGTCGCAAGCCATTGCCGAGAGATTGGAGAAACGCGAGCAAACAATTCTATTTTTGAACCGGCGCGGGTTTTCCACGTCGCTGCTGTGCAGCAATTGTGGCGAAGCGCGCAATTGTCCGAATTGCAGTGTTGCGCTCACGTTCCATCGGCATCCAGCGGTCGCCGGCCGATTGAGTTGTCATTTGTGCGGGCACAGCGCCGCTGTTCCCAAGAAATGTCCGTCCTGCGGACAAGACGCGCTGATTTATCACGGCTTCGGCACTGAGAAAGTGGAATCAACCGTTGCCCAAATTTTCCCCAAAGCGGTGGTGCGCCGCATGGACGCGGATTCGATGACGCGCAAAGAAGCGTATCGCGAAACGCTGCGAAATTTTCGCACGGGCAAGATCGACATTCTCGTCGGCACACAAATGATCGCGAAAGGCCTGCATTTTCCAAACGTAACGCTTGTCGGTATAATCAATGCCGATCTAGCCCTGCATCTTCCCGATTTCCGCGCAGGCGAACGCACGTTCCAACTTCTCACCCAGGTGGCAGGGCGTGCCGGACGCGGCGAGACATCCGGCGAAGTTTTCGTGCAAACGTACACACCGTTCAGTCCCTCGATTCAATTTGCCCGCCACCACGATTTCGCAGGGTATTTCCAGCAGGAGCTCGAGTTCCGCGAACGCTGCGATTTCCCGCCATTCAAACACGCGATCCTGATGACCGTGCGCTCTGCGCACGAAGGCCGCGCCAAACTTTCGGCCGAAACATTAAAACGTCGCTTGAGCGAAGCGCTGCCGAAAGAGTTCACATTGGGCGATGCAACTCCAGCACCGCTGGAAAAACTACAAGGCCAATTCCGTTTCCACATTTTGATCCGCGGCGAAGCCATCATGCGCCTGAGCCGTCTTGTCCGCGAAACTCTCGACAAACTGCCCTTCCCCGAAGACGTCACCGTCACCGTCGACGTCGATCCATATCAGTTGCTTTAATCCGAGGACTACACGCGCCTTGGGATCGGGAACTTTCTTATTCAATTCAGAACGTCGACACAGCGCAACAAAGGTTCACGGGGACGGAAACGCGCGCCCATAGTCCGACGTTTTGCCGCGCATTTCAAAATAGCGATACGCTTCGAGAGCAACTTCGCTGATGGCGCGCTCGGCCGCGCGCTCGTCGCGATCGTAAGCACTCATGACGCAGATCGCAAACGGCCGGTTTGCTGCAAAAACGATCCCTGAATCGGTTCGCACTGCTTCTAATTCTCCGGGCTTATTCGCTACCTGAACATTCTCCGGCAGAAGCCGTGGGATATAACTCTGCTTTAGCGTGGAGAGCTGTTTCATGAGGGCCGCGGTCCCTTCCTTGTTTAGTACCTTGTTTTTGTAAATCGCTTCTAACAGCCGGACCATTTCCTGCGGTGTCGCGACGTTTTCATCGCCGCGACGAGCTGCGGCGATGTCGACCATTTTCCGGCGCAACATTGTTTTCGAGAGCCCAAGAGCGCGAAGCGTCGCATTTACATTATCTTTGCCGACGCGGTCGATGAGAATGTTCGCAGCAGCGTTGTCGCTCACAGCAACCATAAACTGCGCCAGATCGCGATTGGTGACATGCGTGACGCCCGCAGTGAGACCGGCCATGATTCGGCTGTCCTCGACCAGGTCTTTGGGATCGAAGGTGTATGTGTCGTCTAATCTCGCTTTCCCTTTCGCGCCTGAGCGCGTCTCCTGGTCCTGACGATACAGCTCCACGAGGACCGCGATTTTGATTGAGCTCGCAGTCGAAAAAACGCGATCGGCGTTAAGCGAAAAAATCCGGCCATCGGTCTATCGAGAATGGCGACACCCATCACGCCATCAAACTTGTCGGCGATGTCGCGGATACGGGTCTCAAGCTTTGTCCGAAGCAAATCGCTGCCGGTGTCGCCAGGAGTGGACTCTGCTTTCGGCTGGCCGAAGGCATTCGTGGCAAGCACAAGGGCCATGGCCAAAGCAGGGAGTCTCATGTGTAGATTTTCGCCGCAGCGCATTGGCTGAGTCGAGCGCGATTTTGGCGTGCAGCAATGCGTTGGCTTTACGGCACGATCGCAAATACCCGTGCGGGAAAACCGGATCCGCCTTTCGGTTTGGGAAAACTGACCACGACTAGCGCTCCGGCTTCAGGAAGCTGATCAAGATTCGTGAGCAACTCGATCTGATAATGGTTCGTGCTCAGGATGTAAGTCTCCAGCGAGTAATCCTCTTTACTCGTGGCGAGGCCCGGATCGGTGTCGGTGGTTTCGTGGCCCGACGCAGTGATCTTGCGGCCTTCGTAGAGATATTTCAGCACTGGCAGGCTCCAGCCGGGATAATGCACGACACCCTTTGCATCTTTGTTTTCCATTTTCGCAGCGTCAGGCCACCGCTTCGACCAATCAGTGCGCATCGCCACAAAGGCACCGGCGGGAATTTGGCCATGATCTTTCTCCCACTTTTTCACGCGATCAAGGGAGAGCGTGTAATCAGGATTTTTCGCTGCTTCCTCATGCACATCGATAACGACCAGCGGCAGAATCATTTCTTTCGGATCGATCTGGTCAACAGTGCGCAGACCTCTGATAAAATGCGCCGGCGGATCAACGTGCGTTCCCCATTGACCGACGTGCGTGAAGAGTTCCGAGAAAAAACCGGAGCCCATCGTGTCAGGACGCTTGTCCGCGGCGGCGGATACGTCCTTTGGCGGATCGTACCAGTAAATTGTTTTACGCGTTTCATCCGGAAAACCGGGCCATCGCGGAATTCCCGGCGCAAACTCGTGCGTTAAGTCGACGTACTTCTTTGACGCGAGCGTTCGCTGGATTTGCCAAAGTTGTAGGGCGTCTGTGTCAGATGCTGGCTTGTTGGGCGGGGCGGCATCCGCAGCGACGGATGCCCCACAGAGCAAAACAAGCAAACCCGAAATCAGTACGGCGTGCAAAATTTTGCTCATTCCGACTTTGTTAAAGCATCTTCGAGCAATTCGCTAATAAGTTTGAATAACCTGTAATAAGTGGCAGTCCGTTTCGACAACGAACATTTGTCGCTCTAGCGCACAGATATTATCAACAGCTCTTTTACACCCGAATTTGCGAGGGCAGCCGCCGAGACAAATTCGGGTTATTCACTCAGCTTAGAAGAAGAAATCTTGTAAAAGGAAAATTCAAATCATCTTCTTGCGGTGTGAAAAACATTCTCGTTAGCGGATGAAATCGTTTCTTGTTCTCGATCCAAATCTTCCCAATCGCCGCGCGCGGGGTCTTTGCGCATTGGGGGTTATGACTAAAGCGCCACTAGCCGGACGAGTGAAAACACGAATGGTCCCGCCACTAACGCCGGAGGAAGCCGCGGAACTGAACAGATGTTTTCTGCGGGACACAGCAGCTGCGATTTCAAGTGCCTGTAGCCATCGCGCTGTGGGCGACGCACGGAAAACAGCGCGTGCTTCCGCAATTGCCGTTTACACACCCGTCGGCGCCGAGTTGGCCTACAAAGATATTCTTCCGGACGATTTCAGTTTGCTGCCGCAACGCGGCGACAAATTCGGTGAGCGTCTCTATTTCGCGGTCGAGGACTTGTTCAAATGCGGTTTTGATTCGGTGTGTCTGATCGATTCTGACAGCCCAACTGTGCCCGCCGAAAACTTTGCAGAAGCCGTTGAACTGCTAAGCACGAGCGACGACCGGATTGTGCTCGGTCCGAGCGACGACGGAGGATATTACTTGATTGGAGTGAAGAAACCGCACCGGCACTTGTTCGAGCAAGTTGATTGGAGCACCGAACGCGTGCTCAACCAGACAATACAGCGGGCAACCGAGATCGGACTCGAAGTCAAACTTCTGCCGAGCGGATATGATGTCGATGATGCCGACAGCTTGCGCCGTCTGCGCAACCAATTACTGGCCGACAAGACCTCGTCAGACGTCGCCCCGTACACTCGGGAATTTCTCGCGAGCTTTATGGAGCGAAAGAAATTGTAGGGCAGGCGCTCGCCTGCCGAGCGATTTCGTTGTAGCGGCGCTCGCCGCGGCAAGTGCCGAATGGCAAAATGGAATGAAATGAAATGCGCACTTGTCACCGGGGCCGCGGGTCTGATCGGCTCGCACGTTCTCGATCTTCTCGTGCGCGAAGGTTGGCAGGTGCGTGCGCTGGATAATCTCGAGCCGCAAACACACCGCCGCGGAAAGCCGGCATGGATAAATTCCAACGCCGAATTCGTCCAGGGCGACATCCGGAATCGGGATGCGATTACCACCGCGCTGGACGGGATTGACGTCGTTTTTCACCAGGCCGCGTACGGCGGTTACATGCCAGAGATCGCGAAATATGTGCATGTGAATTCGCTGGGCACAGCACAGATGCTTGAAGTCATTCGCGAGAAAAATTTACCGATAAAAAAGATCGTCGTTGCCAGCTCGCAGGCCGTTTACAGCGAAGGCGCGGGCGAATGTCCGAAGCATGGATTGGTCTTTCCACGCGTGCGCCCGATCGAGCAATTGCGTGATGGCGATTGGGAAGTGCACTGCCCGATTTGCGGAGCGATCACAAAAAGCGTACCGACACCGGAGAACGCGCCGGTCGGTGGAGAAACCGTTTACGGGCTGACCAAAGTTGACCAGGAGCGGCTCGTGCTGCTCTGGGGAAAGCAGGTCGGCATTCCCACAGTCGCACTGCGTTATTCCTGCACGTACGGACCGCGCCAATCGATCTTCAATCCTTACACAGGCGTGATTGCAATTTTTTGCACACGTCTGCTTAATAATCTACCGCCGGTGGTTTATGAAGACGGCAAGCAAACGCGCGACTTTTCCTTCGTCGAAGACATTGCGCGCGCGAATTTGCTGGTGATCGAAACAGACAAGCTCGATGGGCTGCCCGTAAATATTGGTAGCGCTTGCGGCACACCCGTTAGCGAAATCGCGGAACGACTTGCCGACATTCTGAAGATCGACATCGCGCCTGAGATTAACGGCGAATTTCGTCCCGGCGAAATGCGCCATCTCACTAGTGATACCACGTTGGCGCGGTCCGCCGGTTACAAACCAACTGTCGATCTCAACGAAGGCATCTCGCGTTATATCGATTGGATCAGAAAGCAGTCGGACATTCGCGATTACTTCAGCGAAGCTAGCGACATCTTGAAGAACAAAGGCATTGTTCATCGCGTGGTCAGATGAACCTTGCCAGCACGATTCCCGACTTTGACACACCGATCGTCCAGCATGCGCGGAAGGATTTTCCGTTACTGGACGCGGACATGACAATTGGCGAAGCGCTGGAGCGGATCCGGCGCGAGGGTTTGGGCGAGCGCGTAATTTACTTTTATGCGATCGATGAAGAGAAGCGACTCATGGGCGTCGTGCCCACCCGACGCCTGCTGACCGCGCCACTTGAAACCGCGCTGCGCGAAGTGATGGTGCGGCGCGTCGTGGCTGTTCCGGCGAAGGCAACCGTGCTCGACGCGTGTGAGTTCTTTGTGCTTTACAAATTCCTCGCGTTCCCAGTCGTGGACGAACAACGCCGTGTGGTTGGAATCATCGACGCGAACTTGTTTGCCGAAGAGATTTTGGAAGCAGGCGATACTGCGGATCGATCCCGCAGCAGCGAGACTGTGCCGGTCGGTCCGGAGTTTTTTGAAGCGCTTGGTTTTCGGCTGGAACAAATTCGTGGTGCATCGGCGTGGCGCGCCTTTCGATTCCGCTTCCCATGGCTGCTCGTCACCGTGACGGGAGGAACGGTCTCGGCCATTCTGGCGGGTTTTTTCGAGGCAACACTGGCCAGCAGTCTGATCATTACGTTTTTCCTCACGATGGTCCTGGGACTAAACGAAAGCGTCAGCATGCAAACGATGAGCGTGACGATTCATGCATTGCGCTCAGTCAACGTGACCATGGATTGGCTCGCGTCTGCGTTCCGTCGTGAATTGGCAACGGCAGTGCTTCTCGGGGTTTGTTGCGGGTTCGTTGTCTGCGTCATCGCCTGGGCGTGGCGCCACGATCTGCGTGCGGCAATTGTTATCGGTGGAAGCATTGCGCTCTCGTTAGTGACGGCATGCGCATTTGCTTTGGCTGTGCCCTCGCTTTTGCATTGGCTGAAGCTCGACCCCAAAATTGCCGCGGGCCCTGTCACGCTCGTGTTGGCCGACTTCATTGCGCTGGCGATTTATTTCACAAGCGCGTGGCTGATTTTGAAGTAGGGCATGCCTCTGGCTTGCGAGAGTTTTGAATGTGGCAAGGGAGGACACTCGCCTTACCTGCCGCTTGCCGACCATAACTAGAAGTGCGAAACGCTTCTCCGCAATGAGCAACGTGTCCGTTGTCATCCCCGCGTTAAACGAGGAAGAACCGATTGCCGGCGTGGTTCGCGAATGCCTGGCGACCGGCGTGCCAGATGAAGTGATTGTCGTTGATAACGGCAGCACAGATCGCACAGCCGAGCAGGCGCGTGAAGCCGGCGCGCGCGTCATAACTGCGCCGCGCGGTTACGGGCGAGCGTGCGCGGCAGGCGCTCGCGCGGTTTCGGGCCCGCGGTCGCGGGATGACATTATAGTGTTTCTCGATGGCGATGGCAGCGACATTCCAGTGTTCATACCGCAGCTCGTCGAACCAATCGCAAAAGGAACACATGATTTCGTGATCGGCTCCCGCACCCGCGGGCAGCGCGAAACCGGCAGCATGAACTTCCAGCAG
>WNGO01003633.1_pt1 | contig 16213 bp, 13 predicted proteins | sample 5400511 | NCBI WGS metagenome assembly WNGO01 (sample SAMN13153380, study PRJNA577476) | soil metagenome | isolation source: 20 cm soil or saprolite under Garry oak tree replicate 2 | place: USA:California | collected 2016-06-15 | reverse complement strand
AGCTGCGCTCGTTTCGCGGAATCTCTTGCGGAGCTGCGGCCGAACATCATGAGCAGCGGCACCGGTGCGGGAGCGTTGGCCGGCACGACCACCGTCATCGCGATGTCGACGCTGATCAAGGGATACGACGCGTTGTCCACGTGACCCACGAGCTGCTTCGCGACCACGGACGTGCGTCCCACGAATTCCGGTTCGCTGACCTTCGCCGTCCACGTCACCTTGGGCACGTCGCGGGGAACGCGGCCGTACACCTCGCGCGCCATGTCTTCGGCGATCTCGGCGCGGCGCAGCTTCCACCATTGCTCGGCGGTCGCGACCTTCGTGCCGTTCTTGAGCGTCAAGACATCGGGGAGGTCGGGATGCGGGTTGGCGAGCGCCTCGTCGTAGTTGGCGTGATTGGGCGCCGAGTCATTTCCGCTCGCACCGGGGCGCAGGGCCTTGATGCCGAGCAGATCCATCATGCGCCGGTGATCCTGCTCGGCGGTGAGGTCCTGGGGGGCGGGGAGGGCGCGCTTAGGCAAGGGCGCCCAGGGCGCATTGAGGTCGAGCCCGACCAGCCCCAGCGGATCGAACGTGATGCCGCCGTACGCGGCCAGCCAGTGAAGGTGCGGGCCGGTCACGCGCCCCGACGCGCCCACTTCACCGATCTCCTGGCCGCGCGCCACCGTGTCGCCCACCGCGACCAGGGTGCGGCTGAGATGCAGGTACCCGGTGACGAGCCCCGCGCCATGATCGATCAGCACGGTAGTGCCGCTCAGATAGAGGTCGGCGACGAGGGCCACGACGCCGCGGTTTGCCGCCCGCACGCTCGCTCCGCGCCGGCCGGCGAAGTCGACGCCCATGTGACGGCTGCGCAGCACGCCGTTGAACATGCGTGCCACGCCGAACCGATCTCTCAACGCGCTCGACCTTGGCCGCATGAACGGCTCCTGCCACAGCCGCGGAGCGTCGTGCGCCTGGTGCCGCACGCCAGTCACCAGCTGCTCTTCTTCCTTGATCCGCCCCTCGAGCGAGTCCGGCGGTTGCGCCAGGTCCGGTGCCACGCGTAGTCGCTCGCGCGGCGCCCGCCGCCGGTGGGGCACGAGCCAGGCGACCACGCTATCAGTAAGTCCACCGGCTCGCTCAACCGTGGCGCGGGCCGCCACGCTGTCCGCCCGGCCGAACGGCACGGCTGCGAGGGCGCGCCAGCCGTGCGGCGTGTGCTCGAAGTGCAGTGGCTCACCCGCCAGCTCACCGCGCACCGCGGTAATGCTGTCATCCGCGCCTGCCGAGAGCTGGAGCACGACGGCCGAGCCTTCGAGCGGCGCGCGCGGACGCCAGGTGAGCCCCGGCGGCCCCGCGACACCCTGCGCCCACGCACTCGCCGCGCCGAAACACGCGACCAACGCGACGAGCGATGCAACAACGCCGCGGCGCACCACGACTATCGCCGTCACCAGCAGGAGCGCCGCCAGGAGAAATGGCGCACCCGGGAGGCCCAGCCCTTGGAACCGCCCGATTGCCGCCGCGAACACCTGCGTGAACAGCAGCGGCGCGATCACGCCCGCGATCCCCATCACACTGGCGATCGCACCCTGTAACCGGCCCTGCTCGTCAGGTCCCACCCGCCGGGTCATCAGCCCCTGCAGCGCCGGATACGTGAGCCCGAACAGGCCGCCGATGGGAATGCCGAGCAGAAACAGGGCGCCGGTCGGCGCGAGGCCGTACAGCGCGAACGCGAGCGCGCCGAAGGCGAGGCCCACGATGAGTGCCCGGGACTCGCCCAGGCGCTTGACCGCGGCGCCGACCAGCCCTCCTTGAACGATCATCGAGACGATGCCGACGCCGGCGAGCGCGAACCCGACGGCTCGCGCCGTCCAGCCGAAGCGATAGTCGCCGTACAGCACGAACAGGCTCGGCAGCGCGTCGTGCGCCACGCGATAGAGAAACGCTACGAGCGCGAGACCGACGAGCGCCTCGCGCGCCCGCAACATCCCGAGCGACCCGACAGGATTGGCGCGACGCCAGGCGAAGCTCGCGCGCCGGTCGACCGGCAACGACTCGGGCAGCACGAACCAGCCGTACGCCGCGCCCACGAGGCTCAAGGCGCCCGCCGCCCAGAACGGCGCGCGCAGCCCGATTCCGCCCAGCAACCCGCCCACCGCCGGTCCGAGGATGAAGCCGAGGCCGAAGGCCATGCCGAGCAGCCCGAACCGCGCCGCGCGCTCGTCGGGCTCGGTGACGTCCGCGATGTACGCGAACGAGGTCGAAAAGCTCGAGGCCGTGATCCCCGACAGCACCCGCCCGACGAACAACCAGCCGAGCGAGGGCGCGAGCGCCATGATGGCGTAGTCGAGCCCGAGCCCGAGACACGACAGGAGGATGACCGGGCGGCGGCCGACGCGGTCCGACAGCGCCCCCAGCACCGGCGCGAACACGAACTGCATCGCCGCCCACACGGTGCCGAACAGGCCGAGCGCGTTGGCGGCGCTCGCGTCGTTGCCCCCCTCGAGCTGGATGACGAGCTTGGGGAACACCGGCGCGATGATGCCGAGCGCCAGCATGTCGAGCAGCACGGTGCCGAAAATGAACCAGAAGGTGGCCCGTCGCATGGTGGACTAGAACCGCCCGACGAGCCTGGTGATGGCCGACCGGCAACCCTGCCGCAGGTCCCGATCGATGGCCGCGCACAACGCTTTCGCCTGCTCGTCGGAATGGTAGTAGTACACGAAGTCGAGCACCGCGCCCAGCACGCAATACGCCCGCTGGTCGTGTCTGCATGTCGAAACATTCGGCCTTGTATTTCTCCGCCACGGCGGTGCAGGGATAGAGCGGCTCGCCCGGCTTCAGGTACTTGCTGTAATGGCCGCCGTGCGCGCCGTCCACGATGAGGTTCTCCATGAAGACGCCGTTGACGCAGGCGTTCTGCTCCATGGCGCCCGTCAGGCCGTCGCAATCGTGCAGGGCGTCGAACAGCGCGTCGTCCCGCACGGCCATGACGGCGTGCCCCAGGCCGTGGACGCAGTTGAAGTAGTCGAGCGACTTGCGCTCTTTTCCGGGAACGCCCGCGCAGGCGGCGTCGAGATCGCTCAACAGGTTGGTGCGGCCCCGCGTCAAGGCGAAGCCCTGCATCACGCCGTGATAGTATCCCGAGCCGCAAGCGTTGTCGCCGTACCGGAACGCCGCGGCGACGTCGCCGTACTGCGCCATCGCCGCCTGGCCGATCGCGTGCGTGATCGCATGGCACAACCGCTGCATCTCGGGATCGGCGCCGTACCCCGTCTTCAGGGCGGCAAACGCCGCGGCCACTCCCTGCCCGGCGACGATCGAACGGTAGCGCTGCTCGTAACACCCCAGCGCGACGCGCGGGTCGCTGGGACATGGCGCGCGCGCCGCAGCACCGGCGGTCGTGAATACACGAGCGCCGCGGATGCCCACCATGGCCGCCGCGAGCACACCGATGGCGATGAATCCCGTCCGGCCGGTGAGTTTCATGCGTCGCACCATAACACGGGCGGGGGACCGGACGGAAGCGCGTATTTTTCCCTACACGACGACTGCTACCTTGCTCGTGCCGGCGCTCCCTTCGCGTCGCTCACCGCTTGCACGAACGCCTGGTACACGGGCTCGGACCACCAGGCCCGGGAGCGCGTGATCTCGTGCAGCGCCTGCTCCGGCCCGAGCGCGGGCTGACGCGCCCGTGCGGTCGTCAACGCGTCGTACACGTCGAGGATGCCGACGATCTGGGCGCCGAGCGGTATCGCATCGCCCATGAGACGGTCGGGATAGCCGCTGCCGTCGTAGCGCTCGTGATGCGACCGGATGATGGGCTTCAAGTCCCACGGGAACTGGATGTCGGCCAGCAGCTCGATGCCCCACACGGGATGCATTTCGATCACCGCGCGCTCCTCCGTCGTGAGCGGGCCGGCTTTATGCAAAATTTCGTGGGGGACACGCACCATGCCCACGTCGTGGAGGTAGGCGCCCAGCAGCACGGTGCGCTGCTCGGTGTCGTTCAGGCCGAGCGCTTGCGCGACGGCGACCACGTTCTCGGCCACGCGCTCGCAGTGGCCGAACGTGAAGCTGTCGCTCGATTCGATCGATTGGCCCCACTCGCGCACCACGGCCAGATAGGCGCTCTCGAGTACCGCCAGCTTTCCGCCCACGTGCACCAGGTCGACCCGGGCGTCCAGCCGCCGGAACAGCTCGTGCGTGGCGGAGAGCATGCGCAGCGCGTCGTGGTTGCGGCCCATCGCCTGGTATAAGAGGGCGAGCTCGCGCGAGGCTTCCGCCTCGTTGAGCACGGAGCCCGCCGCCGCCGCGAGCTCGATGGCGGAGCGGAGCCGGGACTCGGCGAGCGCGAGCCGCCCCGTCTCGCGGTACACCATGCCGATCACCCGATAGGCGTCGGCTTTCGCGCCGCGCGCGCCCGTCTGATCGAGCAGCGCGAGGGCACGCTCGGCCTTGTCACGCCCCTCGTCGAACCGCTGGCGCGCCACGTCCACTTCGCCGTGGTTGACCAGACACAGGGCCTGCAGGTACACGTCGCCCACGCGCTCGGCGAGGGCGCGGCTCTCCCGGAAATAGCAGTCCGCGGCTTCGAGCCGGCCGCGGTCGGCGCTCACCATCCCCAGATTGTGGTAGGTGATGGCACAGCCATGCTCGTCCCCGCAGTCGCGGTACGCCGCGAGCGAGCGCTCGTAGCGGGCCAGCGCCTCGTTCAGCTCTCCCTGGATGTTGGCGACGATGCCGAGGTTCTGCTGCACGCGGGCCCGCAGCTGCCGGCTCGACCCGCCCAGCTCCAGCGCGCGCAGGAACGTCTTCACAGCGTGCTCCAGCGACCCGCTCGCGATGTCCAGACCGCCCAGCGTGTTCAGCGCCTCCGCCGCGAGCACGTCGTGTCCGATCCCGAGCGCCACGTCGTAACTGCGCTGGCACAGCTGCCGCGCCAACGCCGGCTCGTCGCGATGGCGGCGCAGGATCGCCAGCCGCCGCAGCGCTTCGGCCAGCACCGTCGCGTCGCCGCCGTGCTCGGCGGCCGCGATCGCTTCCTCGTACCCGTCGATCGCCTCGGTCACACACCCCGCGCGCTCGCGCTCGCGGGCTCGCTCGAGCGTGTCGCCGGCGCGTGACACCGCGCCGTCACCAGGCGATGGCATAATCGGAAAAGTGCTTGAGTCGGGCGGTGACCGCGCGCGCCAGGAGATCATCGAACGATGGAAGCAGCTCGAGGATCGTCAGCGCGCCGTCCGTATAGGCGACCCGCTTCGGCACCAGGCTCGCGAGCGCGCCGCAGTTGGCGTAGCCCATCGTGAGTGACACGGGCGCGCGGAACGTCAAACCGTGAGGCTCGAATCGGACGCGGTTGACGGTATCGGACGGTGCGATCGCCGTGATCTCGACGGGTGCGTCGAGGGCTCCGGGGGGGATCGACAGTCTGTCGGACCCGATCTCGAGCACGCCACCGAGTGGGCCGATCACTTGGGATACGGAGTCGGCGGGCAGGGGAGCGCAGCGCACCAGACCCCCGCCCCAGACGGGCAGGGGAGGCGGGAACAGGAGCGCCTTCGGATTGACGCCGGTCGGCGCGCGGTCGCCGCAGGCCAGCAGACCCGCGACGAGCAGCAGACGTGTCGCTTTCACCGATCGCCTCTCCCTTCTTCCAGCACGAGTCCGCTGGGCGACGGGCGGGGTGTCCCGCCGGACTCCGGATTGCTCGACCCTTCGAACCGGCGTAACCAGGTACGCACGGGATCGGGGCGGCCCTGGCGTACGGCGAGCCGGGCGCGAGCGAGCAGGTCCAAGGTGTCCATGGGCGCGTAGGTCAGGTTCGCGACCGCGTCATAGCCGACGCGCAGCGCCGCGTCGCCCAGAGCGGCGCCGACCCGCTCCGCCAGCAGCGCCGCGCCCGTGTGGTCCGTCGCCGGTGCGAGCACGGCCACGGCCGTGGGGTCGAAGATGCCCACGGCGTCCGACGCGCGTGTGTTCCGCGTCACGACACTCGCCGCGGCGGCGCCGGCGGGCTCAGTGTCCAGTGCGAACACGATGCAGGCGAGGCTCCCATGGGTGCGGGTCATCAGCGCTCCGATCTCCCGCGCCCGGCGCACCAGGCCGACACGCGTGTGGACTCCGGTGGCGCGGTCGATCAGGCCTTCGGCGAAGGCGTGGTCGACACTCTGCTTCGCCTGCACGTATGCCTGCAACTGGAGGGCCAGGGCCGCGGCGTCCCGGGGCGTGGGGACGAATCCCCACGCCCCGGCGCGGAGCGCGGTCACGCGCTGTTCGGCGGAGGGCTCGTCCGCGCAGACGATGAGGATGGGAACGCCCGGGGCGACGTGCAGGTCACCGCGCAGCAGCCGGCACGCTTCGATGCCGGACATGTCCGGCAGCTCGGCGTCGAGGATGATGGTGTCGGGGGGCCGCTCCCGCGCGAGGTCGATCGCCTGTTGGCCGGTGTGCGCATGGCTAACACTATAGCGATGATCCGCCAGCGCGCTCGAGCTCGTGAGCTGCGGCTGGCCAGGGCATGCGATCAGGACGACGGGGAGCCCGTCGAGCGTGGTAGCCATGGCGGAGATCGTGTCGCGCCGCAGCAACAATCACGCCATCGAGTTGTCAGCGCTTTCGCGCAGCTGGTCCAAGAGAATCCCGACCGCGCTGAGGCGCGCGCGCCTCAGTCACGACGTCGTTTGTGTCGTGTTCACGCCCAAGAGCGAGTTGACCGGGCACACTCGGGTCCGCGCCGTCTGAAACGCGCCGAGCGCGACGACCGCGCCGGCGATCAGTCCCCAGTAGCCCTTGTGTAGCATTGGGAGCCACGCGTCCAGCACTGAGAGGATCAGCAGCGGGTAGCCGAACTGTGCCGTCCCGTCCTTGAACCCGCCCATCGCGAACAGAATGCCGACGTACATCATCGCGGCGCACACGATCCACGTGAGAAATCCCAGCGCCTGGAAGAAGCCGTCCAGCGCGGTGAGACCGCCGATGATCGCCAGCGCGCCGGCCACCTGACGCGCCCGGGCGTCGAAGGGACCGACGTTGATGCCAGCCTGCGCCATGGAGCTACCTCCGGTGGAGGGCACGGTAAAGGATGGCGAGCGGCGCCGTACCCGGCAACGCTCACCCGGCAACGCCTTACTCGATAACGCTTTACCCGGCACCGTATCCCCCGTCGTTGTACGCCACGGCCGCTGCGTAGCATATTGGTGCCCCTCTATGGCCATCGTCGACGTGTGGGTGTTCCGCATCGTGCATCAGGACTCGGGCAAGCCCGCGCAGGGCGTGCCCGTGACGGTGCTCGACAAGGGAGGGAATGCGGCGGGGCATTGGGTGAGCGACGCCGACGGGATCGTGGCGGTGCCGCGGCGGGACATCCCCAAGCTGCGGCTGCGCGTGGGGCTGCGCAACGAGGATCCGATCGAGCTCGCGACGGCGACGCTGGGGGAAGAGCCGACGCCGCTCGCGGCCCCGACCCACTTGCCGCACTCTACGGGCGGGACGGGGGAGCGGGGGGGCGGGGGGGTGCGCGAGCTGTATCCCGGGTCTGCCGTTCCCGTCGCGGCGGCGTCCCCAGCGACGCCCCCGCCCGCGCGCGGGCCGGATCCCGTGGAGGTGCCGGGGCACGTCCTCTACTTCCAGCGCCTCGCCATGTTCGCCGAGCGGGCGCCCGCCGTGGGTACGGCGGCGCGCGACCCGGTGGCCGACTTCTTCTCGCTCGCGGGCGACGCGTCGGGCGCGATGCGCTACGGCGCGCTCATCGAGGTTGAGGAGTACTGGCAGTCGTTGGGCGTGCAGTGGGGCGAGCTGCTGTACAGCGCCACGCTCACGCCGGGGGACGAGGCCAAGCTCGCCGTGTTGGACGGCCGCTGGCGCCGCGAGGCCGAGGGGCGTGAGCGCCCGCTGCAGATCCTCGCCCGCATGGTCGGGACGTCGATGCTCGGCGACCTCGTCAGCGCGCTGCGGCCCGAGCTGCAGCTCGACGCGCTCACGCTCACCGAGCCCGGGCTCGAGGCGGCCGCCGCCGACACCGTCCACATGGTCCGCGACCGCACCGAGCGCATGAGCAACGCGCTGCGACGCCGCCCGCTCGGCGTCGTGGACGCCCCCGCCGACGCGCCCGCCACCGGCGCCGTCCGCACCGTCCGGAACACCACGCGCGATCGTCTGGTGACGTTCCACTTCTTCGAGCCGCTCGAGCGCTTCAAGGTCATGGTGCGGAGCCCGCGGGCCCGGCCGGTGATCTTCGTGCCGTTCCGGCTCCCCAACGTGGCGACGCCGGACGTGGTGCGGCGCTTCGGCTACCTGTTCCGCCGCGTGCTGCTCGATCGCGGCCTGCTGCCCGACCTGGAGCGCCTGCTCGCCGGCGACGACGCCGGCGTGCCGACGGAGGCGCGCGGCCGGCTGCTCGAGCACGTCGAGTCGAACCTGCTGTACTACTCGACCGCGATCATCTCGGCGGGCGATCCCGCGGCGCGCCACGTGGCGCTCTCCAAGCTGCGCGACCCGGCGGGACGGCCGCTCACGGACGTGATCGAGAACACCGTCGTGGGGCGCGTCGGCAGTGCGATCGCGCTGCCGCTGCGCTCCGCCGGGCAGATCCCCGCCGAGTGGCGGGACGCCCTGGCCGCGTACCAGGCGAAGCCGCTGCGCGTCACCGAAGGCTTCGTCGTCACGATTCCCCACCCGGGCGTGTGGGTCAGCGCGCAGGCGCACGAGCCGATGCAGCAGCAGGCCGACTCGCAGGAGGCGGCCGGGTGACCGGGCGGCGCCGTCTCTCCGCGACCCAGGGCCCGCCGGCGCGGGCTTTTTTTTGGGCGCTGCGGATTCCAGCGTTCACGCTCGTGGCAGCGGCGCTCGCGGCGTGCCCGGGGCAGGCCCCCGACGTCACACCGAAGTCCGCCCGCGACACGGCCGGGGCGGGACCGGCGGCGGTGCGGGCGCCGCGCGATACGGCCATGGAGCAGCGCGTCGCCCGGCTCGAGCTGCGGCTGCTCGAGCGCGACGCGCAGCTCGAGGAGCTGCAGGCGCGCCTCGACGAAGCGCGGCAGGAAGTGGTGCGCGCCATGGCGAAGCTGCAGACCGTCGCCAGCCGCGCCGAAGCGGCGTCGGCCATCGCGGAAGGGGAAATCGCGGTGCAGTCGCTCCGCGCCGCCGCGGCGGCACAGCCGGCGACCGACCTGGCGCAGGCCACCACCCTGCTGCAGCAGGCGGGCGCCGAATTCGCGAAGCAGAACTACGGCGGGGCGCTGTACCTCGCGAACCAGGCGAAGCGCGTCGCCGGGGCGGGTAAGAGCCGGCTGGGGGACGAAGGGCGGGCGCCGCTGCGTACGGGCGAAGTGCCGTTCGCCGTGCCCGTGCAGCTGCAGGCGACGGCGCACGGCAACGTGCGCGATGGGCCGGGCGGCGGCAACAAGGTGGTGTTTACGGTGGATCCGGGTGCGGCGCTGACCGGTTATTCCTACGTGGACCAGTGGGTGCGCATCGTGGACGAAAGCGGGCGCGGCGGCTGGATCTTCCTGAGCCTGGTCGGGCGGCGCGCGGCGCGCTAGCGCGCGGCGCGCAGCACCCGGTTTCGTCCCTCCCGCTTCGCCTGGTACAACGCCGCGTCCGCGCCGGCCAGCAGATCCTCGGGCGATTCGCCGTCGTCCGGGAACTGCGCCACCCCCACGCTGAGCGTCAGCTTTCCGCCCACCAGCTCGTCGCCCGTGAGCCGCGCCTGAATGCGCTGCGCCGTCTCGGTCGCGCCCGCTGCCTCGGTCTCGGGCAGCAGCACCACGAACTCCTCGCCGCCGTACCGCGCGGCGCAGTCCACGTCGCGCGTGGACTCCTTCAGCACCGCCGCCACGCGCGCCAGCGCGGCGTCGCCCGCGAGGTGGCCGTACGCGTCGTTGTACTCCTTGAAGTGGTCCACGTCCAGCATGAGCAGCGTGAACGCGTGCTCCAGCCGGCGAGAGCGGCGCACCTCGTTCGCCAGCGCCTCCATCACGTAGCGCCGGTTGTAGAGTCCGGTGAGGTCGTCGGTGACCGAGAGCCGCTCGAGCTCCCGCCGGCTGTCGCGCAGCCGGGCCACCATGTCGTTGAACACCTCCGTCACGTAGCCGAGCTCGCCGCCGCCCACCACCGGCAGATCGACGTCCAGATCGCCGCCGGCGACCCGGGCGGCGCCGTGCGTCAGCCGGTCGAGCGGTCGTGTGATCAGCAGCCCGAGCACATAGGCGAGCAGCCCCACGCCGACCAGCAGCGCCGCCACGATCAGCATGGTGACATTGCGCAGATGGATCACCTGGCGGAACGCTTCCGCCGCGGGCACTTGTGCCAGGACGGCCCACTCGACATGCGGCACACGCTTGGCCGTCGCGACCACACGCTCGCCCTGCAGCCCGGTGAATTCGATCGGGAGCCCTTCGTGGTCGAGCAACCGCCGCGTGACCGCGCTGTCGAGCCGGCGCTGCATCAGGTCCTCGCGCTCCGTCTCCGAGCCCGCCAGCGGCTGGCCCCCGGCCGTGATCAGGTACACGCGGCCGCTCGAGCCCGAGGCGAAGCGCCGCAGCAGGTGGTGCACCGCGGCGAGGTCGAGCTTGGCGGTGAGCGCGCCGAGCAAGCGCCCCCCCGTCTGATAGATGGGGACGGCGAAGACCACCACGCCCTTCCCGAGCGCGTCGTCGCGGTACGCGTCGCCCAGCACCGCGTTGTCCGTCCGGATGGCGGCGGCCCAGTTCGCGGGCAGGTGGGCGGGCGTCGCCTGCCGGGCGGTGGTCGCCACCGCTTCTCCCCGGGGGTTCACGACCAGCAGCTCGGGGTAATCCGTGAAGCGCTCGCCCACGGAGTGCAGATAGTCGGTGAGACGCGCCAGGGCAGGGGCGCCATGCCCGCGCGTGATCCGGTCGAGGTTCTCCGAGACCTCGTACGAGCTCGCGAACACGCGCAGCTCGTACAGCCGCTCTTTGACCCACAGATCCATTTCGCGCGCGGTCTGCGCGCTGACGCTCTGCAGCTCGCCCGTGATCTTCTCCGTGAGCGAGCGCTTGTTCTGCAGGTAGGAGATCCACGCGGTGGTGAAAGAAGGGATGAGCGTGGCGAGGATGCCGAACACCAGCATCTTGCTGCGGATGCCGTCCAGCCGCAGCAGCCGCAATCCTCGCGTGACGACCCGCTCCCAGGGCACTAGAAGTGCGGCTCGTCCGCGGTGGGACCGTGCACCGCCGGGACGGGGACGCCGTTGAGCCGCAGATACACGGTGAGCTGGCCGCGATGATGCACCAGGTGATTGAGCACGGTGTGGCGGTACACCGTGAACTTCGGGCTGGTGTTCACCGTGCGGCCGGCGACCTTGAACGCCCACGGTTCCTTGAATTGCGCGTCGGTCGTGCGGGCGATGGCGGCGCGCGCCGCGGCCGCGTTGCGGTCGAACAGCTCGAGGATGCGGGCGGTGCTCTCGAGCGCCGCGAACTTGGGTGCCGGTCCGCCCGGCGGCATGATATCGAGTTCGTCCAGGGTCACCGCGTGCACCGCCCAGGCGGGCAGCTCCGCGATCAGCGTCGCCAGGCGGCCCAGCGTCATCGACTTGGGATGCGGCTTCCAGGCGGATTTGCCGTCGGGGACGCGCTCGAGCACGCGGCGCGTGGCGGCCATCTCCTCATCGAATTCTGGAATCAGCCACTCGGCGAGCGGCATGCACGGCCTCCGTCACAGCAGTGCCGCGAAGGTAGTGGGCGGGTTGGGCTGGGGCAAGCAGATGCTGATGAATCTGCTTGCGAAACACCGACAGCGCGCTAGCGTTGCGGTTCCCCCCAAGCCTCGGAGCATCGCGGTGAGCGGCACGCGCAAGGCGACATGGTATCGGTGGGACGATCTGCCCCGCGAACAGCTGCACGAGCGGTTGTCGCGCCGGCTCGTCACCGGCGATCGCATGATGTTGGCGCACGTCTACCTGAAAAAAGGGTGCGTCGTCCCGCGGCACTCCCACGAGAACGAGCAATTCACCTACATCCTGGAAGGCGCGCTCCGCTTCCTGGTGGGTGCCGACGGCGCGGAGGAGATCGTCGTGCGGGCGGGGGAGGTGCTGCACCTCCCGGCGCACCTGCCGCACGAGGCGCACGCCCTCGAGGACACGCTCGACGTGGACGTGTTCTCCCCGCCGCGCGAAGACTGGCTCAACAAGACGGACGCGTACTTGAGGGGCACACGATGAGTGGGTAAGGGTGCGCGGTGCGCCGTACGCCGTTGCCACCGATGCACGCTCACCGTCAGCGGCTGTCGATCAGCCATCGGACGCAACCGCGCACCGCGCACTGCCCACACTGCTATCGTTTCTCCAGCGCTCTCAAGAACTCCCGGTCCCACGCGGCCGAGATGCCCTCGCGTGGCGAGTAGGGGCCGGGCTCGTAGGCGCGGGACGCCACGCCCAGCTGCGAGCGCTCACAGATGTTCCAGTCCTGCCGGTTCGTCTCGTCCCAGAACCCCACGGCGTCTTGTGGGTCGAAGCCCGGCTGCCCGAACGCGTCCGCGTGGAACAGCCACTCGCAGGTGATGTGCGTGCGGTCGGGGGCCTCGGGTCGCAGCGTGTGGAACATCACGTAGTCGGGATGCAAGGACATACACCCGGTTCTTGTCTTCGGCCGGCAGCTCGCCCACCGCCGGCCCGCATGCCCGGCCGCTCAGCGTGAGACTTCCGCCCGGCGCCGTGATCACCATGTACCCGCCGAGATAGGGTCCCTCGAACAGGTCGTTCTCGCCGCTGGTGTAGGGCGTGAGCTTCGCGAGGCCGGGATGGATCACCGGGCAATGGAGGCATTCCGAGAAATTCTGGAACACCAGCTTCCAGTTGGCGCGCACGTCGTAGTCGACGCGGGCGCCGGAGCGGAGTCGCTCGATGTTGAACCGGCTGAAGCGGCCCGCGAGCGGAGCGAACGCCCGGTCCAACGGCTCCGGGTCGCGCGCCAGATTGACGAACAAGAACCCTTCCCATGCCGCGAGCGCGATCGGGTGCAGCGGATAATCCCGCTTGTCGAAGCCCGCGACCTCGTTCATGTGGGGCGCGCCGATCAGCGACCCGTCGAGCGTGTAGGTCCAGGCGTGATAGGGACACTGGATCGTCTCCGACAGGCGCCCCCCCCGCCCCCCCGGCTCGCCGTCGCACAGCCGGGTGCCGCGGTGCCGGCACACGTTATAGAAGGCGCGCGCCACGCCGTCCTGCCCCCGCACCACGAGAACGCTCTCGCCCGCGATCGACCGCACGACGTAAGCCCCGGGCGCGTCCAGCTCGGCGGCGCGCCCGGCGCACACCCAGCGCCGCGCGAAGATCCGCTCCTGCTCCTCGCCGTAGATCGCGGGGTCGACGTAGTAGCGGCGCGGCAGCGTGCGCTGTCCCTGCTGGTAGGCCTGCGTGGCTTTGACGAAGGTGGCCATGATGCCTAAGGCTATGGAGCGCCGCGCCCGAATGCCACTCCCCGGCGCTCGGGGCCGAGCCCCGCGGCCACGGCGCCGAGGATGAACACCGTGGCCGCGGAGAGCGCCATGACTTGCGCGTAGCTCGTGCCCGTGGCGAATAGCGCCTGCACGTGCGGGATCTGACTCGCGATGGCCACGCCGCACTGATAGGCGAAGCCCGGCAGGAACCCCCGCACCGCATCGGGCGAGAGCTCGTTCAAGTGCGCGGGGATCACCCCCCACGCGCCCTGGACGAAGAACTGCATGATGAACGCGCCGGTCCAGAGCAGGGGCAGGGTCGGCGCGAATGCCCAGATGGGGATGCTCACCACCGCGCCCGCGAGCGCGAGCCCGATGGTGCGGCGCCGTCCCAGACGGTCGGAATAGAGGCCGCACAGCACGCCGCCCACCAGCGCACCCACCTGCGAGAACGCGGTGAGCGCGGCGCGCGTGGTCGGTCGAAACCCCCAATCCCGCTCCAGGAACGTGGGGTACATGTCCTGGGTGCCGTGGGAGACCATGTTCATCATCGCCATGAGGATGGTCAGGTAGACGAACAGCTTCCAGTTCGAAGCGATCGCCCGCCCCAGACCGCTCCAGTTGTCGTGCCGGGTCTCGCGCCACACGTCCGACTCCCGCACGCGCGCCCGTACGAACAGCGCCAACAGCGCGGGCAGGCCGCCGATGAAGAACAGCGGGCGCCAGCCCCAGCGCGGGAACACCACGAGGTAGCAGACCGCCGCCAGCAGGTATCCCAGCGCGTAGCCCTGCTGCAGCAGTCCGGACACGACGCCGCGGTAGCGGGCTGGGATCTTTTCCATTACCAGCGACGCGCCCACGCCCCACTCCGCGCCCATGCCGATCCCAAACAGCGCCCGCAGCAACAGGAACGTGGCGTAGCTCGGCGCCAGGCCCGTGAGCACCTCGACCACCGAGTAGAACACCAGATCGATCATCAGCGGCAACTTGCGCCCGTAGCGGTCGGCCAGGAGCCCGAAGATGAACGCGCCCACGGGCCGGAACAGCAGCGTGAGCGTGAGAGAGAGGGCGATGGCGGCGTCCGACTTCCCGAATTCTTTTCCGATGGCCGTCAACGTCATGACGACGAGGAAAAAGTCGAACGCGTCGAGCGTCCAACCGAGGAATCCGGCGACGACGGCGGCGCGGCGGTCGTCCGCGACGGGGCGTGCGGCGGTCATTGGTGTCCCGCGAGAGTGGCCTCTAGATTACACCGGTGCGCGTCGCCCCGCTGATCCTGCTCCCGTTGTGGTATTCCGCCCTCGCCGGCCAGAACGGAGCCGCGCGCCCGGCGGTGGCGGTGATCAATCTCCGCTTCAACGGGGAGCATGCCAACGTGCTCCAGCCGGGCGATACCGCGGTCGTGGCGGCGGCGACGAGCAAGCTGCGCGCGACGCTGGGCGCGTCGGACGTGGTGACGATCGTCGATTCGAGCGCCACCGCGACGGCCGTGGCCCAGGCCGAGGCCGATGGCAATCCGTGCGACAACGCCTGCGCCCTGGCCGTGGCGCGGCGGCTGGGCGCGCGCTGGGTCGCGAAGGGCACCATCTCGAACCTCTCGAATCTCGTGTGGCTGCTCTCGGCCGACCTGCTCGACGTCACGACGGGGCGCGCGGTGCTGGCGGACAGCTACGAGATCAAAGGCGAGGCGGCTCGCATGGCGCCCGGCGCGGCTCATATGTTCGCGCAGCGCATCGAGAAAACCGCCGCCGGTGCGTTGCGCTGACGCTACACAGTCCACTTGTGGAACGCCGGGCGTCGCGCTCTCTTTAACGTCACTCCCGGATTGCAGGCTCGCTCGATGGTCCGCATTCGCCTCTCCGCGTTGCTCGCGCTCATCGCGTGCGTCTCTGTTTCCGCCGCCCAATCCCAAGAGGACAGCGTCGCGCTGCTGACCGGTCCGCGCGCGGTGTCCGAGCTCGGCGCCGCTGTGACCGTGATCGACGTCGACTCGTTGCGGCGCGAGTTTCCGGTACGCGCGCTGAGCGAGCTGCTCACCGGTCGCGTGCCGGGCCTCGTGGTACTCGCGAGCTCGGGCACGATCGGGACGGCGTCGCGCCTGCTGATCCGCGGCGCATCGAGCTTCCGGGGTTCCGAGGCGCCGCAGGTCTATGTCGACGGGATCCGCGTGGACGACGAGCCCGGCACGCTCACGGTGTCGGTCGGCGGCCAGACGACGTCGCGCGTGGACGATGTCAACGTCGAGGACATCGCGACGATCGCGATTCTGCGGGGGCCGGCGGCTGCGGCGTTGTATGGGAGGGGCGCGACCGCTGGCGTCCTGCTGGTCACGACCAAACGAGAGCAGGGCGGGAGACCGCGCCTCACGGCTTTCACCTCGCAGGGGCTCGTCACCCGCGCCGGCAGATTCCCGGACAACTTTCTAGCGCTGGACTCGACCGGCCGCCAGTGTGACGCCGGCCAGCTGGTGACCGGCACCTGCCGCCTGCTGCGTGCCAACGTGCTCGAGAGCCCGGCCACGTCGCCGTTTCGCGACGGCTATCTGCGCCAGTACGGACTCCGCGTATCGGGTGGCGGTGCGACGACGCGGTATTACCTCTCGGGTCAATGGGACGGATTGGCCGGCGTGTACGCGCTGCCCGGCGGAGAGCGGGCGCGTCTGCTCGCGGCGGGCGGCCTGCGCCCTGAGACGGAGAGCCCCAACTACTTCGGCCGAGTAAACCTCCGTGGCAACGGCCAGCTGCTCGCGGGACCGAAGGGCGACGTCACCCTGACCCTGGGCTACTTCGTCGGGGATCTGCGGCTCCCGTTGAACGACACGAGTTAC
>WNGO01001964.1_pt1 | contig 16215 bp, 18 predicted proteins | sample 5400511 | NCBI WGS metagenome assembly WNGO01 (sample SAMN13153380, study PRJNA577476) | soil metagenome | isolation source: 20 cm soil or saprolite under Garry oak tree replicate 2 | place: USA:California | collected 2016-06-15 | reverse complement strand
CGAGCTCTTTCACTTACCCGAAACAACGGCACCTCAAAGCCAGGCGAAGCAGAGTTGGCGCTCTTAAAGCAACCGTCGTCAGCGCTGGCAGAATCCTTTAGAACCCTCCTCACTTCTGTGGTGCTCTCGACAGCGCCACGGCCTCCGCAGGTGCTTTTGATAACCAGCGCTACGGCTAGAGAGGGGAAAAGCACAACCGCTCTTAACCTGGCGATTGCACTCGCTCAAAGATGAGACAGCACTCTGATCATAGATGCCGATCTTCGCAGGCCTGGGATCGCTGAGTCCCTAGATCTCGTCGACGGAGAAGGTCTCGCTGGCTTCCTGACGGGAGCCCACGGCATCGAGGCGGCACTAAGACAGTTTTCTCCTGTACCAACTCTATGGGTACTTCCTGCCGGTCCCAAGCCTCCCAATCCGGCCCAATTGCTTTCCTCGTCTGCCATGGAATCCTTACTGAGAGAATTGCGTCAGCGGTTCAAGTTCCTGGTGATCGATTCGCCCCCCGTGCTTCCCGTGACCGATGCGATGATCCTCTCAACGTTCGTGGATGGTGTTGCTTTTGTCGTCGAAAGTGGGGTGACCGCCAGAGGGGCAGTGGCGCGCGCTCGCAAGGTCCTGGACAATGCAGGAGCAAGAATTCTAGGATTGGTCCTCAATAAGGTGGACGTGCGTCATAACGGATACTACGGTTACTATGGTCATTACTACTATTCCTCCGGCTCTGGCAAGACGAAGCGGACCCCGGCTTCGGAATCAGTCAGCTCACACCTTCCAGATTAGGATAATCGTCGAATAGATTCGCCTGGCGCAAACGTCACTATCACCTGTGGAGGCCGGGCTAGGGCTTTTGGATCGCGGGGAAACTTCCTGCCTATATTAGACGCAAGCGTGCTACGTAAGTGCGATCACGACTCAAGGCCGTATGTCTTTTTTCCATAGGCGTTCACCGGGTCAACAGATGGTTGCCGCCGCTAACTTCGTGACTGGGGCGTCCCCCGACGTTTCGGTCCGCTTCCGACTGGCTGTCCTTGTCTCACACTTCATCCAATATCATGTGCCGTTGTTTCGCGCGCTCGCTGCCCATCCGCAAATTGACCTCACCGTCTTTGTCTGCCGCGAGTGGGGCGCTGCTACCTACGTTGATCCTGGGTTCGGGCTCAGTTTGCGCTGGGATCGTTCGCTAACCGACGGCTATCGATGGGAGCTCCTGCCTAACTGGAGCCCTCGTCCTCACTCCCCCGTTTGGGGCGCCGTCAATCCAAAGATTATTTCTCGCGTCTGGCGCGGCCACTTCCAGGCCGTATGGGTGCACGGTTGGACGCACATCACCACATGGCTCGCAATTGTTTCGGTGCTGGCCACCGGCACGCCACTTTTGGTCCGTGGGGAGGCACATTTGCTATCGCACAGCCAGAGGCTGTCGGCCTGGCTCAAGCGCTTCCTCCTTGTCCCAGTTTTTCGGCGCACTGCCGGCTTTCTCTCCATCGGCAGGCGAAGTTCTGAGTTCTACCGGCACTTTGGAGTGCCCGAGGAGCGTATATTCTTGACTCCTTACGCGGTCGATAATGAGTTTTTCATCGAAGAAGCACGCCGCTATGCCCCTTGCCGGCAACAATTGAAAACAGACCTTGGGCTCAATCCTGCGCTGCCTGTCATTCTTTTCTCGGGGAAGCTGATCGCCCGAAAGCGCCCTTTCGACCTTCTTGCCGCGTTGGAAATCCTTGGCCCAGTTGCCTCAGTCGTTTTCCTGGGTGACGGTGAGCTGCGCGCTTCGCTCGAATCGGTATCTCGCCGAATCAAAAACGTGCATTTCGCCGGTTTCAAAAATCAAACGGAGTTGCCGCCCTACTTCGCCCTCGCCGACGTCTTTGTGCTTCCTAGCGCCTACGAGCCCTGGGGTCTTGTTCTGAACGAAGCAATGTGCTTCGGCCTGCCGGTAATCGCCAGCGACGGGGTCGGCGCTACCGCCGATTTAATCGAGCACGGCGTCAATGGCTTCATTTATAAGGCTGGTGACATCGGTTCGCTTGCCCAATGCTTACGTCAAGTCGTTTCTGATCCGGCTGCACGCGCGCGCATGGGTCAGACATCGCGAGAAAAGATTGAAAGCTGGAGTTACTCCAAGGATGTCGAGGGTGTCGTCCGCTGCCTGCAGTCGGTGGCGACTCAATCTGCTACAAGACTCGGCTCCCAATCGCATTCGCGAAGAACCCCCTAGAGGCGCAAACTATGGAACGACCATATTCAGCAAGGTTCTACGATAACTTGAAGGAGGTTCTTACCGTTCAGCCCGCGCGTTGCTCCCACTTATCCTTCACTTGGTCCAGCCTCAGAGTGTCGTCGACCTCGGTTGTGGGTGGGTGGATGGTTGAGGGTCAGTCAGGGCACGGGGCAAGGAAATCCTTGGCATTGATGGATCCTACGTGAATCCCAAGCAACTCACGATCCCGCTGGAATGTATGCTGTTTACTGAGTTTAGAGTGCCCTTGCGGTTAGCAAGCGCTACGACCTCGTCATTTTCCTCAAGGTCGGCCAGCACCTGCCGCACGATTCGACCGATACACTCGTAAGCACGATCACAGGATTAGCGCCAGTCGCGATGTTCTCGGCCGCTTATATTACTGATCTTATTTTTATATCTAGTAATCATTGGACCACCAAGATAGAGGGGACCTTGCCTTCGGAATCAGTCAGCGCGCACCTTCCAGGTTAGGATAATCGTCGAATAGATTCGCATGGCGTAAGTCAACAAAGGGCAGTAAGGCTAGAGCCGGGAAGAACAATCTAGTAGAGAGAAATATGGAAGCCGCGGCTAAAGTCGCAAGTGGGTATGCGGATCGGATGTATTCGCAATATGCCACGGTTCGGCCGAATCACCCCTCGCCGACTTCGCTCGCCAGCCTCTTGTCGGGCAGCGGGCCGGTCTTTCGCAAATCATTTAGTCCCTGGCTCCTTGCGTTCAAGGACGCGAAAATGCTCGACCTCGGCTGCGGTTATGGGGAATTCGTCTACTTTCTGTAGCTCGAAGGTTATGCGGGAGCCATGGGCGTCGATCGTAACGCTCAGGAGGTGGAGGTTGCGCGCGAATTGGGGGTTACGAATCTGCATTGTGTTGAGGCTCATGAGTTCCTTGCGCGGGTCTTTGCACGAGTTCGATTTCATAGCAGCCATCGACGCGCTGGAGCATATTCCGAAGAGCGAAGTCCCTGAATTCTTGGATCTCGTGCGCGCCGCTCTACGCCCGGGTGAACGATTCCTCTGCCAGGTGCCCAATCTGGCGGCATCCTACATTCCGCTTCTCTACACGGACTTCAGCCACGAAACTCCTTTCACCCCGTCGAGCTTGAAACAAATCTTAGAACTTACTGACTTCACTAACGTACAGGTATTCCCGATTGGACCGGTAGTCCACGGCGCGAAAAGCGCAGTTCGATACGTTATCTGGGAGGCTGTTAGCGTGGTCCTGCGTTTTGTGCAAACGGTGGAGGGCGGCCTCCGGGTTCCCTTGGATTCGATCTTCACCGCCGCAATTTTCGCCACGGCCGCCAAAGGCTGACTGCGAATGGACGTCGCGAGAAGTGGGATGAGAAGTGCCCAAGTTGACTCAAGCCCGAACATTAGCGAAAAGGCGCGTCACTTCTACAATGCGGGCGACGAAAACCGCTGGGGTCGCGAGAGCCTTCCTGAATTCGAAGAACAGGTTGATGAATGGCTGCGGTGGTCGAACGTCGATCATACTGGTGTGGTCGCAGAGCTGGGATGTGGCCGAGGAGCCTTCCATTATCTCGCGGCACGCTATTGCTATCTAGGTCTCGACATCTCTTTCGACGTTCTGAGTCGCTACCTGGCTCCGCGCAATGCAATCCAGGCGGACATAGAAAACCTGCCGGTTGCCTCCGGGTCAGTGGACTTTGCCCTCTCGATCGCGACACTCGAGCACGTCCCTCATCCCGAATATGTCTTGGCCGAAATTCATCGCATCCTCAAGCCTGGCGGAGTAGTCTTTCTCGCTCCAGCTTGGTTTTGTAGGCCCTGGGCAGCCAAGGGTCTTACGATCAGGCGGTACCGTGACCTAGGACTTGCAGACAAACTCCGGAAAGCTCTCATTCCCTTGCGGAATAATCTCCTTTGGCGGTCAGCGTGTGTGATCCCGCGTCGTCTCTTTCGCGAGATCCAATTTCGCTGGTCCTCGGGGCTCTGGCGATTTAGGTACACCCGGCTGAGTCCCAACCTTACGGAATACATCTACACGGATTGCGACGCCTTATCCTCACTCGATCCCCATGAGGCAGTGCTGTTGTTCTTGCGCTGGGGGTATGAAGTGCCAAGTGGCTCCAGTTTTTCTCGGCGGCTGTTTCTCCGCCATGTCCCGGTCGTTGTGAAGAAACCCAGCTCATCAGTCAATAGAACGACGAGAGAGGGCCCCACCGCAATAGGGGTTGACCTAAACCCTTAACCCCAGCAATTGGATGTTGCAAAGCGCTTGGGAGCCTCGAATCTGGATTGCGGAAAGGTGAAGAGTTCCTGCGGGGAATGGCGGTGGGCTTTGTGGTCTGGAAGGCGATTGTTTCATGTCGTGGCTGATCCTAGCGGTTTAGGGCGGACCTCGCGAATCTTTTGGATTCTATCTACACTGCAGTCATCCTGGCCAGTGATGACAAAGCCTGAAGAGAATCGCTTTTCTGACGGCGCAGCCAGCCAAGTCTCGATACTCTCTCTCGGACGTCCAGAAAAATGAAGCTACGATCCATTTTTGTTAGAACATCTCGGATCCTCAAGTCGCAACGTTTTGGAGTTTCTCCCAGCTCTATTTATACCGATGGATTCTATCGCGACGCAGTCGACAGGCATGAGGCTCAGTCTGCCGCGGCAGTGATTGACACGATTTGCGAGGTGTTCCGTCCGGCATCCATTTTCGACATTGGCTGTGGAAATGGAATCTACCTACACGCGGCAGCTCGCAAAGGTATTGTTGCCGCCGGTTGCGATGGCAGCGAAGCGGGAGTCCGTCTTTGCCCCTCTGATGTTTTCGTCTTTCAACACGACCTCAGGAAGCCGTTGAAGCTCAACCGCCGGGTTGACCTCTGCCTCTGTTTTGAAGTTGCAGAGCATATCCCCGCGAACCACTCTGCACTCTTGGTCGAGTCTTGCAGCGGGGCTAGCGACACGGCGCTGTTCAGCTCCGCGCCCAAAAGGTCAAGGGGGCCACGACCACATCAACGAACAACCCCAACACTTTTGGGATGCTCTCTTTGCAAGAAAAGGGCTCGCGCTCGACGAGTTGTCGACGAAAATCGTGCGTGACCTTTTCCGAGAACGCAGCGTGGTGTCATGGCTGTGTAAGAACTCTCGTGTCTATCGAAGAGGTTAATAAAGGTCAGCAACGGGACCAAGACCGCTGGACCCCTGCATCATTTTTCTGGCTCGGTTGGTCCAGGCCGCTGTTCGACGTGATCCGCCGATACGTTCCAGCGCGGCTCAGCGGCCCGCTAGGCGCGATGTGGCGAGAGGTTCTCTTCTCCCGACATGGGATCCTCCTGCAAGTAATGAGGCAGATCGAGGGGTGGCTTTCCGATTCGGAGGCCGTCGCACTTTACCGGGCCGTCGGAACTTGCAACCCGCCCATCGTGGCTGTCGAAATAGGAAGTTGGTACGGAAAATCCTCCGTGATGATCGCAGGTGGTATCCGCGATGGAGGCGGCGGAATTCTTTATGCGATTGATCCTTTCGAGGGTTTAGACGGTTATTCCGTACGGAGGACAGGCCAGCGACGGGCCACGGATTTCCTAGATCCCTTCCTACAGAATATAAATCATGCGGGCCTCGCGGAGTTTGTTCGGCCTATCCGCGGATACTCGTACGACGTCGCCGAGAATTGGAGCACTCCCATCGATCTCCTTTTCATCGATGGAGACCATGAATACGAGGCTGTAAAACGGGACTTTGAAGACTGGTCGCCCCACCTCAGAGAGGGAGGCATTATTATCTTCCACGATACGAACGGCAGTTGGCCGGGCCCGACGCAATTAGCCAGGGAGGAACTTCACTCGCCCAGCTGGCAAAACGTGCGCTGCGTCGGCTCGCTGACCATAGCCCGTAAGTCTGTTAGGACTAAGAGCGCGAGTTCCCGCGGGGACGGAAACTTGCTTTACCATGGACCGACTAGTCGTGCGGTTAAAGCCGAATGAATGACCATGCATTCTGTGGCTTTACGCCCAGCTGCCCTTCTGAAGGTGAGGACCCAACGATGCCCAATATCCGTCTCCATCGAGTCCTATCCAACGTTGCTGCCGCCTATACTAACATGGGAGTGACAACAGCCTGTTCACTAATCGCTGTCCCCGCATTCGTGAGGTTTTTGACGGAGGAAGAGTACGGGCTATGGTTAACGATCCTCAGTTTTCTCTCGCCTCTCGCGATTGTCGGCTTGGGTTTTCCCACCGCAATCCAGAATATGCTCGCGGAAGCTCGAGCGCACGGTGACTGGGACCAAGCGAATCGCGTGGTGGCGACGGGCTTCGCCCTTCTTTCCGTCTGCGCCTCATTGAACTGTTTGCTGGTATTGCTTCTTGCTCGCACGGGGATCCTGGAAAGGTTACTTAAGACCACCCCTGGTCTGCGGTCTCAGGCACTCACGGTCGTGCTGATCTCCCTAGCTGGTTACGCGTTTACTCAGCCACTCCAAGTTTTTCGCGTGGCAGTGCGGGCCTTAGAGAGGGTCGACCTCGAGCAACAGAGCATGTCACTCCTGGCCATCCTCAATTTAGTGGTGCTCGTTGTCGTGTTGGTCGTTGGTGGAAGACTCGTGGCGGTGGCTACCGCGTACCTCGCCGTACAAGTGGTGTCTGGAGGGCTTTTTCTCCTTTACTTGGAGAGGAAGTTTCCCCGCTTGCGCCTCTCATTCGCGCATGTCTCGCGAACCATGGCGGTCTCGATGCTTGCCCCCGGATTCCATTTTCTTGTCTTGTCACTGTCAGGCGTGCTGATCTGGGGTGTCGACAACATCGTGATTTCCAGCGTCTTGGGGGTTGCGTTTGTGACGGGGTTTGCCTTAGCGTCTCGGCTCACTTCGATCCTTCGTGGAGTGGTCATCACGCTCTTCGGGACGATCGTTCCTACCATCACCTCCCTCCACGCGGAAAAAAAAGTCGAGACCCTACGTCGGGTGCAACTTGTCTCGACCAAGCTCGCTATGGCCGTGTCGCTGTTGCTTGGTATAGAGCTAGGCTTCTTCGGCCGCAACTTCATTACATTATGGGCAGGAAAGCAGGTCTTGGTTGATGCGAAGACCTTTTGGTGTTTGGCAGGGGTTCTAGTGGTTAACGTGTTCCTCCAGCCCCCCTTTTCCTTGATCGTTGCGACTTCGGAGCACAGAACCTATTCCTATCTTTGCTTGGGGGAGGGGGCGTGCAATCTCATCCTTTCCTGTTGGTGGGTGCATTTGTGGGGGATTCGAGGGGTTGCTTTGGGTACACTCGTTTCTCATATCCTCTTTTCCGGACTTTATCTGCCATGGGCAGGGATGCAAATAATCGGACTTCGTATGGTCAGGATCCTTGCCCGTTTCCTTTTCCGCCTCGCAGCCCCTGCTACAGCGGCCGTCGCTGTGGCACTGGGTACGGGAGGCAATGCGACGAATTGGGGGCTGTGGGTGTTGTACAGTTCTGCGACCCTTGCAGCTTTCCTTCTAACTTACAAAGCTGTGGCGCTGGATCCAGAAGAACGGGACGTTCTTCGTGACGCTTTCTCCGAGCGACGTCTCAATTTTGGCCTCAGCCGAGGCTAGGTCCGTTTTCTTCCCAGCTGGCCTGACCCGCCTGGCGCATGACAGCCAGTACGCCGACAATGAGTTACCCCGCAGTGTCCGTTATCATTTGCACTTATAACCGGGACCACTCGGTCTGTGCAGCGATCTCCTCGGTCCTGTCGCAAGACTACCTTGGCGACGTGCAACTGACCGTCGTCGACCAGTCCGAGTCCCACAGCCAAGAGGTTGCCACTTTTTTGTGCGCCCATGCGAGCCGACTCTGCTACCTGCGCTTGACGGCGCCCAATCTGCCGGCAGCAAGGAATGCAGGGTTCTCGCAGGCTTTGGGCGATCTGGCGTTGTTCGTCGACGATGATATAGTTCTGCCTTCCTGTGCAGTGAGCAACCTCGCGAAGCATTTCCGTCGGTCTAGGCTACAAGCCATTTCGGGACTTGTTATCTCGGAGCGGGATCCCCAAGCTTGCCTGGAGCGGTACGCCCGGGAATATGGGCGGCGAGTTCTCGATTCGCACGCCGCCCCTGTCGAAGTCTCACGGTTCATCGGCGCACTGATATGCGCTCCCGCGGAGATAGTCCGGTCGCTTGACGGATTTGACGAGAATTTTGGCCGGTTGACTCCCACGGCCTACGGCGAGGATGATGACTTTTGCTACCGCTTGCGCAGGGCTAATGTCCGGTTGTTCATCGATCCCTCCGTCCGCGTGACTCATCGGGACCACCTTGCAGGCGGGTGTGCGTCAAGGCGGACGGATGCCGCGGTCGCGCGAAGGTATCACATGAGGAGCATCGCCTATATGAGCGCCAAATATGAAGGACGCGTCGGCATTCGCGGGTGGGTGCGACTAGCACGCTGTTTTGTTCTGAATCGGGAGACCCTCTCAGGAGGTCTTCGGTGTGTGCACAACCGTTTTCAGGACGCTTGCAAGGCAGTGGCAGAGGTGGAAAGCTTCATCTCCACAAGATAAAAAGCTGGCATCCTCGCTCAGAGCGCTGCAATAGTGGGCAACAGTAATTGATGACAGTCCTCGTCACAGGGCATTTGGCGACCTTGTTCAGAATGCGGTCAACAGGAGCACTCCAAAACGAATCCTTGGGAGTTCTAGTTGTGATTTTCAATGTAATCCTCGACAGCGCTTACGCCCGGGCTCATCGCGAGCGCACTTACGAAATCCGGCTTACCAGGATGTTTACGCTCCTGCGGCTCGCTGCGGACCCCACATCCCTTCGCGTACGGCCCGCATCCGCACGATCGGCATAGCCAATGGCCAAAGATTCCAACCAAGTCATACTGGCCGCGCCAAGTGTCGCGAACCCTGTGGGTCCGCGTCATCTGCTGATGCTGGGAGTGTTGGCGCTTGCTGCTTTTGTGTGGGCAGCCAATGTGGTGTTAGATATGCAGCCAACGCAAACTGTGAGCTATCTGCTGCCTCTCGGCTTTTACGGTCTTGCTACGGCAGTGTTTGTTTGGAGACGACTGGCGAAGGGTGTTTACTCTGTTTTTCACATTCCGGTCTTTTGTAGCCTCTCCAACTTCTTAAGGTTTGGGTTGATAACCTTGGCGATTTACGCTGATCCATCCTTACTCAACCCTTTTTTTCACGGAGACTATCAACCGATCCGCGTTGCGCTCCTGTACTTCATCTGTGGAATGCTCGCCTACTGGGCGGGTTGCAGCATAGTTCCCGTCAAGAGGGAAGAATTCTTGAGGCGGGATCCACCCTCTGGCGGTCCCTCCGCCAGCGTTGAAGGTAAACCCAATCTGTCCTTACTTTGGTTAGTTTACCTGCTCGTGCTGAGCGTCAGAGTGTACGAGGTTTTCGCAACAGGGGGGGCCCGAGACATACAGGCCTTCGGCGAGCGGAATGAGAACGTTGCGGCAATTCAGATCTATAGTGTTGTGGACACCGTAGGAATGTGGTGCTTCATTGTGCTAACAATTGAAAGGTTCTCCCATCCTGCTAAGAGCTTCCTGAGGGGGGCTTTCCGTGTAGGCTTTGTGATTGAATGCTTCTTCGGCTTACTCAGCGGCATGAAGATCGGGGTGCTCATGCCGTTCTTTCTTGCTGGCGCTATTTTTGCTTTAATTAACAAAAGGTTAAACAAGAGTTGGTTCTTCGCACCTTTTTTTATCCTCATCGTAATATCCCCTCTTTTTAATACCTTTAGAAGCATCAATTGGAAAGGAAAAGGATTTTTGGTCGTGCAGAAGTGGGTCGTGGCAGCAGAATACGCGAAAGAGAACACCTTGGGAGCGCCAGAATGGTTCGCTAGTGGATGGGATTCCACCGTGCCACGGCTAGCGCTTCTGCCAAATATGGCTTTAGCGATGAATCTGGGCCATCGCGCTGAGTGGTTGAGAGGGGACGAGCATTGGTGGATGGTACCTTTCTACCCTTTCGTCCCACGGTTCATTTGGCCCTCTAAGCCGGTGCTTATCAAAGGTCAAAGATTCAGCATCGCGACGGGGAGTACTGCTTCCAACTCAATGGCGATTACGATTCCTGGCGACCTATATTTAGAGTTCGGGTTTCCCGGACTCGTGATTGGAATGTTCCTTTCCGGGATGCTGGGGCAATGGCTAACAAACATGATCGGTGGCCCTCTCCGGAAGGAGTCCCTGGTCGTCTATACCGGAGTTTTCTGGAGCGTCGTTTTTCTTGAGTCAGGCGTTTTTGATTCCGTGGCAGGTCTGATAAGAGGTTTAGCTCTCTTATTGGTATTCGTCAAGGTCATCTATGTCCCTCGCCACAGAATACAGATCTCACCACCCTCGTAACGGGGGGCTTTGCGCGGGGCGGAAATGCGTAACATACGTGACGTGGGTTTCTGATTCGCATGGGGGGAGCGGATTGCGTCGCGAAGGCGTTGGTGAGCATTCGCGAAAATGCCACTTGCCGCCTGCCATTGCGAGAACTTGAGAGGGACGAAAGTCCTGAATTTCGTCACAGGTGTTTACACGGGGGTGGAATTATGATGAAAGGAGCCCCAGCGATGCAGGAGTCTGTCAATCTGTGCCTCGTTGCGTTGGATGTGGAAGTTACTGGGAAGGTAATTGTACGGTGAGAAAAACAGGATTCAGCCTTCAGGTTCCACGGTTCAGGGTTCGCCTGTTAAGCCTTGCCCTGGGCCTCCTGGGCTTTTCCTGCCGCTCGTCGTTGCTCTTCGCGCAGCAGCCCCAAGCCCAGCAGGGCCCTCGCGTCTCCAAGGGTGCAGAGGGCGTCGTTTCTGTAAAAGACATGGGCGCGAAAGGCGACGGGATCACAGACGACACAACAGCGATCCAGTCTGTGCTTGCCCGCTTCAGCCACTTCATTCCTGGTGCTCAGGTACGAGGTGCGACGATTTACTTCCCGCCCGGGGTTTACCTGATCTCTTCACCGCTTTTCTATTACGGCTCTCCAGGGACCGGAATCAAGCTACAAGGTGCGCTCGGCAGGACTCGCGGAACAGGCTACGGCAGCACCATTCGCTGGAAAGGTTCCCCCGGAGCCACGATGTTTATCACAATTGGGATGAATAATTCGCAATTCGATAACATCGAGTTTGATTTGAGCGGTTCGGCGCGCGTGGGTATCCACCTTGCAGCAACCAATCCGATTAACACCACGCTGGGGACTGCCGTGCCCCCCGGAACCGCTACAGTGGCGCCCGGAAGTATGGCAAATATCACAGTCGGTACGGTCCTGAACATCGGTAGCGGGACAAACATGGAACCCATTTACGTCACAACTACTACAAGCTCGACCTTTACTGCGGCCTTTGTAAAGTCTCACAGCGCGACTGATCCAGTCGGCGGCAGTGCTGGAAGCTCCGGCGTGAAGTTTAGCAACCTGACCGTGACGGATGTTCCGATCGCCTCGACTACATTTGACTCGGACCAACTAAATAGCACGGCGGCTATCGAAATTGGCAATCCCACTTCTTATGCAACGAACCAGGTGAGCGAAGTGAGTTTTGAGAACATGTATCTACAGGGTCTAGGGGCAGGCCAAGAGGGAAGCGCAGGCATCGTCATCCTGGCCGGCGGCAATGTGAAGAATTTCAGTGCGCGGGACGTTGCCTTTTCCTCGTTTAAGTACGGGCTCGACTGGCTCACTGCTCCGTCGGGGTCATTCACCTTGAGCCGGCCCATCTTCGCCGGCAGCACCATCGCTGATATAAGGGCAAACGGAGGAGCTCTGTTCGTAGACGGTGCCGAAAGTGAAAGCGCCACCGGCCACCTGTTTCTCACTGGGAACCCTGGCGCAAACGCGTCTCATGCGACGCTTGTTGACTGCTCCGTTCAGATTTCTGCTCCGGCGAGTGATTATGTGATCTCTTACGCCGGAAACCTCACCCTCATCGGCAACATGTTCTTTAACCTGCGCGGCGCCACGAGCGTGGCCAAGATTCAGATCAACGCGGGCAGTTTCAAACAGAATAGCCCTATCGCCTTAACGTCAATCGGGAATTATTACCAGAACGCCGCACCGGGTTATGCCCCGATTTACGATGCCTCAAACAACAAAGTTCTTCCGTCGTACTACGCAAACCAACCTGTGCAAGTGGCTTCCCTGGGCGATTACGGCGGGCGGGGAGGGGCGCTTGTCAAGCTCAATAATTATCTCACCACTTCCGCGCTCACGTCGCAGACGGCCGGGGCTGTGGCTGCAATCGGGGTGCTGCGCGCTGGAGACACTGATACGGCGGTGGCATTTCGCGATCATGCGGACAATGCGGATGTTCTGGGCTTAGCCAAGGATACTTCGGACGTGGTATTTGTCGGCGGCACGGCGGGCATCGGCCTGAACTCAGCCGTCCAGATCGGAAATGGCGCAAGCGGAAATATCCAAGCTGCAGCGAAGGGCACGGGGACTGGGCCGAAGACACCGGGGACCGTTGTTGGCTGGGTACCCGTCAAGGTGGGCGACTCGACGTACTTCATTCCCTTGATGAAATGAGGAACCGAGGTCAGGAAAGGTGGCGAAACAGGAAACCCGAGACTATTCTCTATTTCTGATTTCGAGTTTCCGTTTTCCACTTTTTAGGCGCTTACGGCCAAATATCGATGAGAAATTATCGATTTGCGGAGCACCGAAAGGCTTTGGAGTGTTGTAGCGCAGCTACAGCCTTGGTAGCGCAGCCAGCATGCTTGCCTACGTTACGTTAGTCTCATTTTGGAGATGGGTGACATGCCCGAAACAGTCACTGTTGTGGTGGGTCTCGTCTTAACTTGGGGCTGAAGCCATGGCTGCCTCAGGATCGAGGCGCCCGCTGCCTTGATCTCGCCTGCGGCTGTGGCGAGATGTTGTTCGCCCTTGAACAGCGGGGCTACTATCGCACCGTCGGCGTGGACCTTTGTGCGGAAGAAATCCACGAGGCCCGGCATTTCGTTCGTGGTCAACTCGTCATCGCCGACGCTCTAGAATTTCTCGCCCGCTCCCACAGTGCCTCCTTCAATTTCATTATTGCTCTGAACTTTCTCGAGCATCTCTCTAAGGAGCAGCTCCGCTTGGTGTTGACTGAAGTCCGTCGTGTGTTGGCTGCTGGTGGCAGCTTCGTGGCTATGGTCCCCAACGCCATTTCTCCCTTTGGTGTCCTGACTCGCCACTGGGACATTACGCATGAATGGGCATTCACCCCGAACAACTTTCGCCAGCTTGCCGGCTTGGTCGGTTTCGAGCCCGGTATCGATTTCCTCGAGTGTGGCCCGCGGCTTCATGGCTTTGTCAGCACGGTCCGCTGGCTTCTCTGGCAAGCGGTTCGTGCAGCCATCGCTTTCCGGCTTCTCATCGAGGTAGCTGACGTCAAAGGTGGCATCTATACAATGGATATGCTCGTTCGCCTTAGCGTATGAGTTCGGCCTTGCGAATTCTCTTTCTTGGCGAGAACTGGTACGGAAGCTGCGCCCGTGCCTGCTGCTATGCCCTTCGGAGGCTCGGCTGCGACGTTCAGGACGTAGACATCCAAACTCTTCTTCCTCAGTTCAGAAGGCGCAGTTCACGAGCGCTGGTACGCATTGCGGCGAAGATCATAGAGCGTGAATACAATGCGCTAGTCATTGACATAGCGAGGCGCTTCGCACCAGATATTCTGCTCGCCTTCAAGGCGGCTCTTTTGCGTGGCGATACTCTTGACGTCCTCCGCGGGCAGGGAGTCGCACTTTACAACTACTACCCCGACACCTCGGCGTTTGCCCATGGCCCTCTGCTTTCAGATGCACTGCCCAAGTACGATTGCGTTTTCTACACGAAGCGGTTTTGGATCGACGACGTCAGCCGATGTATCCAACTGAAGGCGTGGCATTTCATTGGGCACGGTTACGACCCGGAGGTGCACCGTCTTTGGGAACTCGAGCCTAGGGATATAAGTAGATTCCGCCACGATTTGGTTGTGATTGCAACTTATACGACCTACAAGGAAGCGGTCCTTGAACAACTGCTCTGCAAGATGCCGGAACTCGATCTTGCCATCTGGGGAAATCAGTGGCGCGAAAGGTGCAGATCACCGCTCGTGATGCGACGCTTGTGTGGTGACGCCCTAACCGGCACTACGTATGCTCGTGCGCTTCGAGCGGCGCGCATTAACCTCGCGATCACGTCGGGACGCGTAGCAGGCGCATCCCAAGGCGACGAAACCACCACTCGAACATACGAGATACCTGCATGCGGGGGTTTTATGCTTCATGAGCGCAACGATGAAGTGCTTGAGCTTTTTGAAGAAGGCAAGGAGATTGTGTGTTTCAGCTCCATTGAGGAGCTCGTTGAAACAATTATCTATTACCTGGCGCACGCACAAGAGCGGCAGGCGATAGCCACTGGCGGTCATGCCCGTTGCGTTCCCGCCTATTCCTATGACAACCGAATGGCTGAACTTCTACGATGGCATTACCGCGCAACGGAGCAGTCCGAGTTTGCGAGTATTGGTGCTGCCACGGGCTAGGAACAGCCGATGAAGGCTGCACCTCACAACGAGAGCGAGTTGGCATCCAAGAAAACCCGTTGAACGCCCATGTGCTGGGCGCATTCTGGCGGCAACCCATGATCAAGGTCGCGACGTTTTTTAGGGGCTCACAGTAAGTCCTCAAAGAGCAATGCAAACTTGGCAGGAAAGGGATCTGGCCCAGTGTGCCCTTTGGGTGGCCCTCGCGGCAGGCTAGTTTTGGAAAGGCGCAGAGACTCGCACCAAGAATCCTGAAGAAGAAAACCAGGGTAGCTTCTAGACACGCATCCCTAGCGAAGCGCCTAGTGTTCGCCTAACGGAACTCCAAAGACGATATATGGCCGGACGGAAGGTAGCGGAGGGTTGTGGTTAAACCGGGAGCGAGGAGGAGACTGAGCGGAGTTTGGAAGGCAACTGGCTAGAAGTTCTGCTGTTGTGCGGAGACAGGAACAGGATGGTTACGAGTTTTGTCAAAAGTAGGTGGCCGAATGCGATCGGCGGTTAGCGGTATCTCCAGCAAAGAGACCATCGGAGCCAAGGGGCCCGTCCGCCGAAAGAGAAGCGGAAGAACCGGCTCAGGAAGAAGAAAGGAAATAAGCCGCAGTTCGACTTGCACGTGGAGTTGTTTCGCGTGACCGGTACGGACCTGACCCGGATCGACAGCATCGATGTCATGTCGATGACGATCCTCAGCGCAGCTACAGCCTTGGTAGCGCAATGGAAGACGTTGGCTCGGCAGCGCGCAATACGTTCGCTTCGTGTCATCGACATTTTCCGAGCGAAGTCTCAGAAAATGTATGGTTTCTGCTTTTCAAGCATGGCGATAGTTATATTTATATGAGAGTGCTGATTCTTGCCACAGACATTTACACGCGGGGTGGAATCGCCCGTTATACCTTTACCTTCGCGTCAGCATTGGCAGAGCTCCTTGGGCCAGAGAACGTTCATCTACTCGCTCTCTTAGCTTATGGTCAGCCTTCTGATCTCCGCTTCAGCTTTCGTGTATTGGGGCCCATGACTGACAGATTGACAGCTGGTGCAAAGGTTAAGTTTGGGACGAAGGCGCTGGCACTTGCCCGAAGCAAATACGACCTGATTGTGTGCAGTCATTTGAGTTTGGCGCCAGTCGCCGCGGCAATCCGCTTTTTCTATCGGACCCCTTTCTGGGTGGTCTGTCATGGTTCGGAAGTTTGCGCACAGCTAAGTCTTTTGGAGCGAGTTGCCCTCCGGCAATCGGACCTACTGCTTCCTATCAGCCGGTTCACGGCGGTGAAGCTGTCCGAAGTTTACCAAATTCCCCAACACAGGGCGTCCATCCTTCATAACGCGATACCCCGTGACTTCCAAGGAATGCTAACCATGCCACCCCGCACTGAGGGGCAAGAAGCAAGCGTTTGTAACAAAGAAAGGACTTTGCTTTCGGTTGGCAGCTTGGCAGGCGTCAATGCATACAAGGGTTTCGAAACGGTTATCCGCGCCCTGCCTATTGTCCTTCATGAGGTGCCCAACACGAGGTACGTCAT
>WNGO01001751.1_pt1 | contig 16216 bp, 12 predicted proteins | sample 5400511 | NCBI WGS metagenome assembly WNGO01 (sample SAMN13153380, study PRJNA577476) | soil metagenome | isolation source: 20 cm soil or saprolite under Garry oak tree replicate 2 | place: USA:California | collected 2016-06-15 | reverse complement strand
GGGTGGTATGACAATGAGTGGGGTTACAGCAATCGCTGCGTGGAGTTGATGGAAATGCTGGCTGACTGAGGGCCTCTTAATCGTGCTCTTGATCGTGATCGTGATCGCTTTGACTTAAGGGATGAAAACTCATTTCGATCACGAAAAACTTGATGTTTATCAAGAGGCCATCGCTTTCTGCGGCTGGGTCGGAGAGTTTATCGCTGCAATCTCCGCAAAAGCAGCTGCAAAGGATCAGCTCGACAGAGCGTCGACAAGTATTCCGTTGAACATCGCCGAGGGAAACGGGAAATTCTCCGCTAAAGATCGAGCCCGATTTCTCGAAATGGCACGCGGCTCTGCTCTTGAATGCGCGGCGTGTCTGGACGTTCTGCTAGTGCGAAAGCTTGCAAGTGAGGAACAGGTTGTTCTGGCAAAGGAGCAACTCGTCAGGATCGTACAGATGCTCATTGGGCTACTTCGCAAATTCTCTGAGCGGGCCGGTGTTTTGCGCGAAGAAGAACCGGCATATTCCATCGATCACGATTACGATCACGAGCGGGAGCACGAGTAGAAATGGCAAAGCTTTCTGTCCGTGATCTCGATGTCCGCGGAAAACGCGTGCTGGTGCGCGTGGACTTCAACGTGCCGACCGAAGTTCGCGGCGGCAAAGTTCGCGTCACTGATGACACCCGAATCCGCGAAAGCCTGCCGACCATCAATTACCTCCGCGATCACGGCGCGAAAACTATTTTGATGGCGCATTTTGGCCGGCCCAAGGGAAAGCCGGTTGAGAAATATTCGCTACGGCCAATCGGCGAATATTTGCATTCGCTGATCCACCATCCCGTGATTTTCAGCCATGACACGATCGGCGACGTGCCGAAGAAAATTGTTGAGCACATGGAGAACGGCGATGTCGCGCTATTGGAGAATGTTCGGTTTCAACCCGGTGAGGAGGCGAACGACCCAGAGTTCGCCAAGGCGCTCGGCGAGTTGGGCGATTTTTATGTCAACGATGCATTTGGCGCGGCGCACCGGGCGCATGCGTCAACAGTAGGCGTCACAAAATTCCTATCGAAATCGGCCATGGGTCTTTTGATAGAGAAAGAACTGAAGCATCTGCGCGATGGACTTCAGAATCCAGCCAGGCCCTTCATCGTGATTCTGGGCGGCGCAAAGGTATCGGATAAAATCGGTGTTCTAAAAGCGTTGATGGAAAAGGCCAACACGATTCTCATCGGCGGCGCCATGGCAAACACGTTTTTGAAAGCGGAGGGAATTCCAGTTGGCGCGAGCAGGGTCGAATCCGACAAGGTGGATCTCGCGCGCGAGCTTCTGGACTTGGCGAAGCAACGGGGTGTGAAGTTTCTGATTCCGATTGATGTGGTCGAGGCGGATGAAATTCGTTCGGGCGCGAACCTGCGAAATACCAGCCGTCTCTCGCCCCAGCACGGAATCACGGACGGATGGCAGGCAGTGGATATCGGCGCGGCAACGATTGCGCTTTATCAAGAGGAAATTGCCAGGGGAGAAACGATTTTGTGGAACGGACCGATGGGCGTTTTTGAAATTCCTGAATTCGGCGAAGGCACAATCGCGATCGCAGAAGCAATGGCGCAATCGCGGGCGACGACCATTATTGGCGGCGGCGACTCGGTGACAGCGGTCAAACAAGCCGGGCTTGCCGGGAAAATGACGTTTATTTCCACCGGCGGCGGCGCAACGCTGGAATTACTCGAAGGCAAAGAGCTTCCCGGCGTGGCCGCGCTAACCGATAAGGCTTAGACAGAATTAACAGAATGGGCAAAATCGGTTTCTTCTGAAATCATTTTGTAAATTTTGTTCATTCTGTCAGAAAGATTTATGCGCAAGAAAATCGTCGCAGCCAATTGGAAGATGAACATGACGCAGGCCGAATCAGCGCGATTTGTCGAGTCGTTGTTGCTTCGGGACGTAGGCGAAATCACCGATGTCGAAGTGGTCATCATTCCGCCGTTCACTGCGATTGCGAAAGTCACTGAAGCATTAGGCAAAGCGCAGAACATCAAGGTGGGCGCGCAAAACATGTACTGGGAGAAGAACGGGCCCTTTACCGGCGAGATCAGCGCTGCGCTTTTGCGCGACTTGTTTGTGCATTACGTCGTGCTCGGGCACAGCGAACGCCGCACTCTGTTTGGCGAGACTAACGAAATGGTCAATCGCAAGGTGCGCGCGGCGCATGCGGCAGCATTGCGTCCGATTGTTTGCATCGGAGAAACGCTCGAACAGCGCGACAAAGGCAATGTTGAAAAAATATTGGCAATCCAATTGCGTGGCAGTCTCGCTGGTCTGAGCCCAAAGGAATTGCAGGAAACAGTGATCGCGTACGAGCCTGTGTGGGCGATCGGTACCGGGCGTAACGCAACACCCCAGCAAGCGCAGGAAGCGCACGCGTTCATTCGACACATCTTGCGCGAAATGTCTGACGACACGACAGCCGACCGGATCCGGATTGAGTACGGCGGCAGCGTGAAACCGGACAATGCCCGCGAACTCATGAGCCAGCCCGACATTGACGGCGCCCTCGTCGGCGGAGCCAGTCTGGATCCACGCAGCTTCGCCCAAATTGTGAAGGCCGCGCGCGACGAATAGGTCGCGATTAGTTCTGGGTAGAACAGGTTGCGAGCCTGTGGTTTTCGGCAGCTTGCAGAAAACCTTCGACCCAGACTTCAACGCGCTCGGTTTACCCGCCTGTCGTCGGCAAGCTGCGACGACTGCAGGCTGGCAGCCTGCGCTTTCCAGAACTGCCGATGTCTAGTGGGCACTAACGGTCGTGCTTGTTGTAACCTCGCTCAGTTCAACCCGAGTACTGATTTTCTGAATTCTTGCGTCCTGCTCTTCAAAGCGAGCGGCAAAGCGCTTCATCTCCTTTTTTAACTCGGTGATCGTCGTCTCGAAATCGTTGCGCTGTTGGGCAACGGTGGCTTCCAACTGCTGCACTTTGGAGTGTTCTTTGAGAAACTCGTTGAGCAACATCGCGTTCACTTGGTCGTAGCGCACGCTGTAAGGCTTTCCTTCTTTGTCGGGCACCACGAGGGCGGGATTCACTTTCTCCACGTCCTCTGCTAGGAGTCCAAACTGCGATGTGCCTGCCGGGTCGATCTCCTTCTTGTAACGGAAGGTGACTGGTTCGAGCGCGTAGAGGGCTTCGCTGGTTTGCTCCATTGGTTTAACTTCCTCCTTAAAGCGTTTTGAGGAAGTCATCGTCCCAAGCTTGTGCCCGCTATCAATGAGGACCGGCGTTCCACCTCCAACCGTGGCCCCGAATATGCCCTCTATGTAAGTGGTTGTCTGGCCATGGCCAATGACGATGGTATCTGACGTGTCACCGGCACTCGCGCCGGCGCCGATATAGATGTTGTTATTGCCTGTCATCACACCCTCGCCGGCAGAATATCCCACGGCAACGTTAAACATCCCTGTGGTATTGTCCCCAAGCGCATCAGCGCCGAGGGCCGTATTGTAGCCGCCGGTAGTATTATGCTGGAGCGCAATAAAACCGTCTGCCGTGTTGCCGTCGCCGGTGACGTTGCGCAAGAGAGCGTAAAAACCGGAAGCCGTATTGATTGTTCCGGTTGTATCGCTGAAGAGCGCTCGATGGCCAAATCCGCTGTTGCTGACACCAGCGCCATTGGCGTTGGCAAGAGCTTGAAAACCGACAGCCGTACAAGTACCAATCTGCTCGAAGCCCATGGGCCCGCTTACAAAACTGTGAAGCGCCTGATAACCCACAGCGGTGTTGGCTCCAGCCAGGGTGTTGCTCTCAAGAGCTTCCCATCCGACAGCCACGTTGGGGCCGACATCGGTTCCTTGGACGGTTACCAGGGTGCCGCCAGTCGTGTTGTTCAACAGCGCGTTGGAGCCAATGGCTGTATTGCCAGATGCCGTGTTGTTCAAAAGTGCAGCCGTCCCAACCGCCGTATTGTCAGTGGCGGTGACGTTGAACAAAAGCGACGCCGCACCGATGGCTGTATTACTGTTTCCTGTATTGAAAAGAAGCGATCCGGCGCCCGTAGCGGTATTGAAGCTGCCGTCGGTGTCGCTAAAGAGGGAATACCAGCCAAGCGCTGTGTTGGCAGCGCCGGTTGTGAGGTTCTTAAGCGCGTTGTTTCCTTCTGCCGTGGTGAAGTTGGGATAACTTCCGTCAGGCGGCGGGATGACGGCGGGCATTCCTGGCAAAAGCGCAAAACAAACAAGTGAGAGTGTGACAAGAAGCAGTCGAGTTGTTGTTTTGCAGTGAACGTGTGTTTCTCTCATAATTGATATCCTTTGGTTGTCTTTATGGCCTTAGGGACTATTGAGGACGACCTGCGGCGCGGATTTGCTTGTTTCCAGTTGAGCGCTCACCTCTTGGATTCTTGAATCCTGCTCTTTCACCGTTGCGCTCAGGACTGAGATTTCCTTCTTTAGTTCCTGCACCGTTCGGTGCACTTTGAGGAACTCATTGAGCAACGTCGCGTTCACCTGGTCATAGTGCATACTCTCGGGCTGCCCTTTTGAATTGCGCGCCACCAGATACGGATTTACTTCGGCCACTTCCTCAGCAATTAAACCAAACGCGGCTGTCTGCTTGGGATCAATCTCCTTCTTATAGCGGTAGGTGACCGGTTTGAGGCGGTAGAGCGCTTCGCTCGCGTTCGTCATCGGTTTGATATCCTCTTTGTAACGCCGCGAGGAGCCATAGTTCCTTCCATTGCCTTTTTTCGCCTTCGAAATGATGATTGCTTTCCCTTGTCAAAAGGATTTTGAAGCGCGTGCTCCACGGAATCGACATAGCCCTAACTCACAATTACTGGCCGCGGCTGGTGGGATCCACGCCGGCAAAAGTCAGAAAGTCCATCATGCGAAAACTTTCCGGCGTTCCGTCATGGGTGGGCAGCGTCGGTACCCAATTGGGTTGCACGCTCAGGTAAGAATCAGGGTTTAGCTGAAGCAATCCGATAAATACTTCGGCCACGATACGAGCTCCCACAGGGCCGAGACGTAGTCCGTCCTCCCTCAACTGAGCTTCTTTCAGGATATAATAGAAAAGCGGCGTCGATTGCACAAACTCAGGACGAATCGTCTGCAGCTCAGCCAGCTCGGTGTCACTGAGTGGTGGGATGCCCATTTCATTTGCGATCCTCTGGCCGGACGGGAGCATCCATGTCACACATCTCAACAAATTGCGTTGCATCAGTGAGTCCGGCGGCATCCCGTTGAATATCGTCCCCAGCGGAAGGCGGAAGAGAGGCGTCGAAACTATTGTGTCGATCCTTTTGTTCGGGCGCGCATCGGCACTTAAAGCACCGCCGAAGTCGAAGAAAGTCTGCCAGCCGATAAAGCGCCTCGGAGTTCTCGCGCCACCACGCAAGTCCACGGGGTCGGGGCTGCCTTCCCCCGCCGGGTCGAAAATCATACCAAAGAATGGCTGTCCATTATCCCCGTGGAGGTTGGCGCGGTATGAGGGCCGCACCATACTGTGCCCGAACCGGTAGGTGATCTGGAACTCTACCGGAATAAACGCCCGGTTCTGTAGCGGGTTATAGAAATGGCGACCATTTGTTAGAACGTCGTCTAGCACCGACTGAGGGAGAACGTGTGGCAGAAACTCGTGAAGGATCATCCACTCGTAGTGCCACACCGTCAGGCGTTGGGCTTGTAAGTAAGCGTCATTGTCAGGGATCCCCGGGTACTGTGTTCGAATGAGATCCACCGCGTGGTTATGAAACAAAAGAAAGGCCGCGTGCAGGCCGGCGATCACCATGTTCTCATCGTTCCGTGGGTCGCCGATAATCGCTACGTGGTTAATCGGATCTCGCGGCAAGTCCTCGTACTGGCCACCACTTTCGACCAAGAATTTGATGGGATCAGCCGGGTCGTATAACTCCGGGTTACCACCTGGTCCGCCGGCGTAAACGGAGTCCAGATCAAAGAAGCAAGTGCGAGCATTTTGTGAGATGATGGGCTGCGTCGGGAATCCCAGCCGGGACCTCTGGTCAAACGTCATATCATGGTCAATGAACTGACCGAAGAACGTCACACCGGCCGTGTCCGTTGGATTGTTTCGGTTGATCAGTTGAAGGTTGGGATCCGTTATCAGTGCCACAGGGCCCGCTGCCAAATCGTCGTTCGCATCCATAATCCCGCCCGGTATACCGAGCTGCATAAGAGCGTCACGAACCGCATTCGTTGGCGGGGCGAATGGTGGCAAATTACGGAACATTCGACCAAAATGTCCGGTCAACGCTGGATCTGGAGGCGGTGCGGCGTTAGTGGCTTGCGCTCCTGAGAAAACCCCGAGCGCGAGGACGATGAAAAGCCCAAAGCCGCCGAGCAACCCGGCGATCAGTAGATACGTCCCCCGGAGAGACGGGCAGTGAATCGAATTTGTGGGGTCAATGTTTGAACTGTTCATGTTGTGATTTCCTCCTGCTATTTGGGCCTTGTTTGAGCAGTCGTTTTAAGAAGTCATTTCTGTGCCGTTCAATGATGTACTTCGTAAAATTTTCCGACGCGTTACGCGGAAAGTACAGAAATATGAGAATCGCGGATTTGAAACTCGCTCCTTTTCCCAACTCGCTCGCCGCTAGCCTTCGCGGCTTTGCCTTCTATCTTGCTCTTCCCATCAACTCGATTCGCGGATGTCACGGATGAGGCAGAGAAGGAAAAGAAGGGAACGAAAGCAGAGAACGTCGTCCGCGCCTTCCGCCCGTGTTATCGGTGCAATTCGTGGTTAGTTAGATTTTGGCGCGAGGGAGGCGACGATTTTTTCGAAGCGCGGGTCGCCGCGCAGCGGGTCCCACCACGGCATCAGCTTCAATTGGCCATAGGTGACCGTCCGGCCCGGGAGGCGGATAGCGTTGGCAAGTTGCTCGCAGGCGAGATCTTTGTCGCCAATGCATGCAGCGATTCTTGCTAAACCCACGATCAGACGCGTGCCGTTGATCGCGTCCTTTTCCGCGGGAAGTAGCTCGATCGCGCGCCTTCCCTCGCGTAGCGCTTCCTCTTTTCGTCCCAAGGCAGCGTCAATTAAACCTAGCACACTTAGAGCCCCGGCATCCTCGGGATCGCCGCGAACGAGTTTCTCCTGCTCCGTGCGTGCTAGAGTCAAAGCGACCCGCGCATTGGCATCGTCTTTCGTCATCTGCGCGATAATCCCTTGCATGAAGTGCCGACTGTATTTTACCAGTTCGTTACCAAAGCTTCTTTCACCCTGCGCTGCTAAAGCGTTGGCGGCGGCGGCAGCATCGCGTTCGGCCAAAGCGCAAGTAAGCCATCTATCTCCCATATCTGGAATCGTGGCAGGATTTGTAGCCCGAACTGAATCGATCAACTGGTGCAATGGCTGGGTATCTGCTTTCCAGTCCAGTTCCACGAACGCGCGCCAAGCTCTTAAATAGACGTCATTCGGCTTGATTGCCAACGCGCGATCGAGAATTGCCTCTTCGTTAGCATAGCGGCGCAAAGAGTCATAGCCCCGGGCGGTCTGCTGTAACAACAAAACGTTGCGCGGGTCGAGCTCGACCGCGCGCTCGAGATTGCGTAATGCTTCTTCTTGATTACCACCGGCGCGGCGACGCTCGATGTAAGCCTTCAGTTCAAATAAGCGAGGGTCATTGGGCAGGGTCTTGCGAGCAGTTTCCAACTCAGCCAGAGCGCCATTATAATCGAGGTATCCGTAATAAAGATGGTCCGCGCCCGCGCGGTGCGCTTCGCCTGAATCCGGACGGAGCTGAAACGCGGATTCGATAGCCACCTCCGCCAGCGCCAGGCGCTCAGGCGTACGGTCCATCCGGAAGAAGTAAAGTTGGTCATGAATCCAGGCGAGTTGGCAATATGCCTGGAAAAAAGTCGGGTCATGAGCGACAGCTTGGTTCAGCAGATCGGCTGCTTGCAACAGATACCCCTTCTCAGTAGCTGGAATTCCAGGCTAGAACGAGATTTTTGGCTCGGCCATAAAGATCGAAGGCGGTGATATCGGCGGTTGGTGGGCGCTCGATGGCTAGTTTCTCAGCACGTGAGATTTTGGCGTGAAGCTGCTCGGCGACCTTTTGCGCGATCTCGCTTTGGATCGCGAACATGTCTTTTAAATCGCGATCGTATTCTTCCGCCCAGATATGCGAATCGGTGCGGGCGTCGATCAACTGCGCATTTATGTGTAGCCAGGCACCTGTCTTGCGGACGCTGCCTTCTAGCACGTGGGATACGCCCAGCTCACCGCCGATCTGACGGGTGTTATGCTGGTCACGATATTGCATCACGCTGGTGCGGCTTATGATCTTCAGATCGGCGATTTTCGCCAGCTTGGTCAACAGATCATCCTGGACGCCGTCGGCAAAGGAGACGTCTTCTCTGTCGTTACTCAGATTTTCAAACGGTAACACCGCGATTCCAGCTGTTGCGGGACGGCGGAAGAGTTCGCTTCTCCAAACGATCACACCCACCGCGGCTATCAGGGCGAGCGACAATGTCACGACAGCCGCGACGGTTGGATTTCGTTGCAGCCATTTCTTCCCGCGGCCGATAACTCCGGTGCGCCGGGCTTGGATTGGTTGGTGCTTCAGCCAGTGTTCTAGGTCTTCGGCCAGCACGAGAGCGGAAGGGTAACGGCGCTGAGGATCTTTCTCCAAACACTTCAGGCAAATCGTACAAAGGTCACGATCTACTTTGGGATTCCAGAGACGCGGTGGCCTCGGCTCTGTTCGCAGTAGTAACTTGATAGTCTCATAGGTTGTTCCTCCAGCAAAAGGCGGATGGCCAGCTAGAAGCTGATAAAGTACGGCACCAAGCCCGTACACATCTGTTGCGCTGGTTAGTCCCGCAGTCGCAGGATTATTACCGGCTGCTTGTTCCGGTGCCATGTAACTGGGTGTGCCCAGCACTTCGAGCGTTCGCGTGACCGTGCTCTCAGATTCGACTAATCGGGCAAGGCCAAAATCAGTGAGATGCGGTTCGCCCTTATTGTCGAGCAGGATGTTCCCCCGGCTTTATGTCTCGATGCAAAATGCCGTGCTCGTGCGCGTAATGAACGGTGCGCGCTACCTTCGAGACGAGTTCCACTCCTTGCCGGATTGAAATCGGTGTGTGTTTAACTACTTCGTCAAGCTGCCCGCCTTCGACAAACTTCATGGCGAAGTAGCACTGGCCTTCGCGCTCGCCTACCTCGTAAATGGGGACGATACAGGGATGGTCAAGGCTCGCGGCAGCTTCGGCTTCCAACCGAAAGCGCTTAAGGTGTGCTTGTGTCGCCCACTGTCCAGGTCCAATTACCTTTAACGCGACTATACGATTGAGACTCTTCTGCCTAGCGCGAAAGACGATGCCTTGACCGCCGCGACGGACTTCCTTCAGCAATTCGTAGTCGCCTAGTTCACCCAGCAGCTTTGTCCCGAAAACTTTCGAAGTTATTTTCACCTGCGGCACGCCATCCGCGTTATTTGGTTGTGGATTCTCAGCGGAGCCGCAGTCATCGCCAGCGGCTACAGTGTCTGGAAGGACCCCAAGCGCTGTTTCGAGCACGCACCCGGTGCAAAGTCCTTCTGGTGCGTCGGAAAAGACTTTCGCGCCGCACTTTCGGCAAACTCTAATTACAATCGCCACGAGACAGGAGTTTCACGAATGCACAACAATTGATGACCAGAGCTCATTTCGGCGCGAGGGAGGCGACAATTTTTTCGAAGCACGGGTCGCCCCGCAACGGGTCCCACCATGGCAGCAGCTTCAATTCGCCGTAGCTGAGTTGGCTCGGGGGTTGGATGGCGACGGCAAGCTGTTGGCAGGCGAGATCATTGTCGCCGACCCACGCAGCGATTTCAGCGAACCACAGGATGACGCGCTTGCCGCCGACCGCATCTTTTTGCACCGGAAGCAGCTGAATCGCGCTGCGGCCTTCCCGCAGTGCTTCCTCTTTTCGTCCAAGACCGGCGTCTGTCAGCCCAAGCACGCACAGAGCAATGGCATCATCAGGATGGGCGCGAACCCATCTCTCCTGGTCCGTGCGCGCGGCAGTGAAAGCAGCAAATGCTTTTGCATCATCCTTTGTCATCCGAGCGATAACACCTTCCATCAAGTGCGGGCTGTATTTTGCCGCCTCGTTTTCAACGCCCTTTTCGCCTAAAGCCGCTAAGGCATTGGCAGCAGCAACAGGGTCGCGTTCTGCCAGCGCGCAGCCAAACCAGCCATCGGCGACACTTTGGACTGCGTCAGGCTCTTTCACGCGGAGTTCATCAATCAGTTGATGGAAGGGCCGTATGTTAGCTTTCCAGTCGAATTCCACCTCAGCGCGCGCGGCTTTCGTCTCGACGTCGTTCGGCTCAATCGCCAACGCGCGGTCCAGGACTGCTGCTTCCTCCCGATAGCGCCGAAGATAGTCATAGTTAAACGCAGTCTGCTTTAGCATGAAAAAGTTGCGCGGGTCCAGATCGAGTGCGCGCTCAAGATTGCGTATCGCCTCTTCTTGACTCCCACCTGGTCGGCGGCGCTCGATGTAAGCCTTGAGCGCGAATAACCGGGCGTCATTCGGCAGGGTCTGGTGGGCGATTTCCAGTTCTGCCGACGCCCCGTCATAATCGAGGTATCCGCGATAAAGATGTTCCGCTCGCGCGAGATGTGCTTCCCCCGAATCGGGACGCAGGCGAAATGCCGCCTTGATGGCCGCCTCGGCTAACGCCAGGCGCGCAGGTGTATGATCGAAACCATAAAAAAAGTAAAGCTGATCATGAACCCAGGCAAGCTGGCAATATGCCTGGAAAAAGGTTGGGTCATGCGCGACGGCCTGATTCAAAAGGTCGGCGGCCTTTAGCAAATTTGCTTTCTCAGTACTACTAAAGGTCGCAGTCAGAAGGAGATTCTTGGAGCGACTGTAAAGGTGGAAGGCAGTAAGATCCGCCGTTGCTGGGCGCTCGATAGCGACTTTTTCGGCGGCTGAGATTTTGGCGTGAAGCTCCCCGGCGATCTTTTGCGCGATTTCGCTCTGGACGGCAAACAAATCCTTCAGATCGCGATCGTACTCCTCCGCCCAGACGTGCGAGTCGGTGCGCGCGTCGATCAACTGGACGTTTATGTGAAGCCAGGCACCTGTCTTGCGTACGCTGCCTTCCAGGACGTGAGACACTCGAAGCGCATCTCCGATCTCGCGCGTGTTCTGCTTGCCGCGAAATCCCATCACGCTGTTGCGGCTGATCACCTTAAGGTGGGCGATTTTCGCCAACTTGGTCAAGATGTCGTCCTGAGCACCATCGGCAAAGGAGGCGTCCTCTTTGTCGTTACTCAGGTTTTCAAAGGGTAGCACTGCTATGCCAGCTGCCTTGGGACGACGCAATACTTCGCTTTTCCAAACAATCACGCCAACCGCTGCTATCAGCGCGAGAGACAGCACTGTCATCGACGCGATAGTTGGATTTCGTTGCAGCCATTTCTTCCCCCGGCCAATAACTCCCGTGCGCCGGGCTTGGATTGGCTCGTGCTTCAGCCACCGCTCAAGGTCTTCTGCCAGCGTGAGAGCGGAAGAGTAACGCCGCTGCGGATTTTTCTCCAGGCACTTCAGGCAAATGGTGGACAGGTCGCGATCTACTTTGGGATTCCACAGACGCAGAGGCCTTGGCTCGGTTTCCAAAAGTAACTTGATAGTTTCGTAGGTTGTTCCTCCAGCAAAAGGTGGATGGCCTGTTAGAAGTTGGTAAAGCACTGCGCCAAGCCCATACACATCTGTTGCGCTGGTTAGTACCGCAGTCGCGGGATTGTTACCCGCTGCTTGTTCCGGCGCCATGTAACTGGGTGTGCCCAGCACTTCCAGCGTGCGGGTGACCGTGCTCTCAGATTCGACTAACCGGGCAAGACCGAAATCGGTGAGATGCGGTTCGCCCTTTGCATCCAGCAGAATGTTTCCCGGCTTGATGTCTCGATGCAGAATACCATGTTCATGCGCGTAATGCACAGTGCGGGCCACCTTTGCGATGAGGCCGACCGCCTGCCGGATCGAAAGCGGAGTATGTTTAACTACCTCGTCAAGCTGGCCGCCTTCGACAAACTTCATACTGAAGTAGCAGTGGCCATCGCGCTCGCCTACCTCATAGATCGGCACGATGCACGGGTGATCGAGCCTCGCCGCGGCTTCTGCTTCCGTTCGAAAACGCTTGAGGTGCGCTTTGGTCGCCCACTGGCCGAGACCAATGACCTTTAACGCGACTATGCGGTTAAGACTTCTTTGGCGCGCGCGAAATACGACCCCCTGACCCCCACGGCCAATCTCCTCCAGCAACTCGTAATCGCCTAGCTCGCCTAACATCTCAGTAACGCGCGGAGTCGTTTCCTGCTGCGAATCCTGCGCAGTATTCGCTCCATTTGTGGTCAGTTAGATTTTGGTGCCAAGGAGGCGACGATTTTTTCGAAGCGCGGGTCGCCGCGGAGGGGATCATACCACGGCTTCAGCTTCAAATCGCCATAGCTCACGCCGTTCGGAAGGCGGCTGGCGCGGCCAAGCTGTTCGCAGGCGAGATCGTTATCGCCAATCCAGGCAGCGATTTTGGCCAAACACACGATCATGCGCGTTCCGGACTGCGCATCTTTTTCTAACGGAAGCAGCTCGATCGTACGCCAGCCCTCGCGCAGCGCTTCCTCTTTTCGTCCAAGACCGGCGTCGATTAAACCAAGTATGCATAGGGGACCAGGATCATTGGGACTGGCGCGAACCAGTTTTTCCTGCTCCGTGCGCGCAGCAGTGAAGGCTATGCGTGCTTTGGAATCGTCTTTTGTCATCCGACCGACAAAACCTTCCATGAAACTGGGGCTGTATTTCATTGTTTCATTGCCCACACTGCGTTCGCCCAACGCGGCCAAAGCATCGGCAGCGGCGGCTGGGTCGCGCTCAGTGAGTGCGCAGTCAAGCCAGTAATCGGCGATGCTTTGGAGTGCGCGGGGATCTTTCGCACGGAGTTCATCGATCAGTTGATGCGCGGGCCGTGTATTAGCTTTCCAATCCAAATCCACGTAGGCGCGCTCGACTTTCGTATAGATGTGATTTGGCTCGACGGCCAGCGCGCGATCCAAGATGGCTGCTTGCTCGGCATAACGCCGAAGGGCCTTATAAGTGTGCGCAATCTGTTGGAGCAGGACGAAGTTGCGCGGATCGAGCTCGATTGCGCGCTCCAAGTCGCGCGTGGACTCGTCCCAGCGCCCTAGGCGACGCTCTATATATCCTTTGAGCTCGAATAACCGAGCGTCATTGGGGAGAGTAGGACGAGCGCTTTCCAGTTCAGTTAAGGCTGCTTGATAGTCGCGGTATCCCAAGTAGAGATTCCGGGCACGCACCAGATGCACTTCGCCCGCATCGGGACGAAGCCGAAACGCCGCCTCGATAGCCGCATCAGCCAGCGCCAGACGCGCAGGAGTACGATCCCAGCCATCGTAGTAAATGTAGTCGTGAGTCCAGGCGAGTTGGCAATACGCCTGAAAAAAGGTCGGGTCATGCGCGACAGCCTGGTTCAATAGATCGGCCGCCTTCAACAAATCTGCTTTCCTCGTACCCGCGAGGGTCACAAAAATATCCAGAAAAAGTTTTTTGGCGCGGTTATAGAGATCGAAGGCGGTGAGATCAGCAGTTGGCGGGCGCTCAATGGCTAACCTCTCAGCAGGCGAGATTTTGGCGTGAAGGCGCTCTGCGACTTTTTGAGCGATCTCGCTCTGGATCGCGAAGATGTCTTTCAAATCGCGATCGTATTGCTCCACCCAGACGTGCATAGCGATACCTGAAGCGCATCGCCGATCTCGCGCGTGTTCTGTTTGCCGCGATATCCTATCACGCTTGTCCGGCTGATGACCTTGAGATCGGCGATTTTCGCCAGCTTGGTCAAAATGTCGTCCTGGACACCGTCGGCAAAGAAGGCGTCCTCTCTATCGTTGCTCAAGTTTTCAAATGGCAGCACTGCAATGCTAGCTGTTGCGGGATGGCGGAATAGTTCGCTTTTCCAAACGATCACACCCACTGCGGCTATTAAAGCAAGCGACAACGCCACCATAGCCGCAACCGTCGGATTTCGTTGCAGCCACTTCTTCCCTCGGGCAACAACTCCGGTGCGCCGGGCTTGGATTGGTTGGTGCTTTAGCCAGCGTTCCAGGTCTTCGGCCAGCGCGAGAGCGGAAGGGTAACGGCGGTGTGGATCTTTCTCCAGACACTTTAGGCAAATCGTGGAAAGGTCGCGATCCACTTTTGGATTCCACAGGAGCGGTGGCCTCGGTTCAGTTTCCAAAAGTAACTTGATTGTCTCGAAGGTTGTTCCTCCTGCAAAGGGTGGATGGCCGGTTAGGAGTTGGTAAAGCACTGCACCAAGACCGTACACATCTGTTTTGCTGGTTAGCATGGTGTTATTTCCGGCTGCCTGTTCCGGCGCCATGTAGCTGGGTGTACCTAGCACCTCGAGCGTGCGCGTGACGGTGCTCTCAGATTCAACTAATCTTGCGAGGCCAAAATCGGTAAGGTGCGGTTCGCCTTTCGCATCTAGCAGAATGTTTCCCGGCTTGATGTCGCGATGCAGAATGCCATGTTCGTGGGCGTGGTGCACTGTTCGCGCCATTTTCGCAATGAGTTCCGCCGCCTGCCGGAACGACATCGGCGTGTGTGTTACTACTTCATCAAGCTGGCCGCCTTCGACAAACTTCATGCTGAAGTAGCAGTGGCTGTCACGCTCGCCTACCTCGTAGATGGGCACGATGCATGGGTGATCGAGACTCGCCGCAGCTTCCGCTTCCAAACGAAAGCGTTTAAGATGCACTTTGGTCGCCCATTGCCCGAGTCCGATGACTTTTAGTGCAACTATGCGGTTCAGACTTTTCTGCCGAGCACGAAAGACCACGCCTTGACCACCACGTCCGATTTCTTCGAGTAACTCGTAGTCGCCTAGGTCGCCAAGCATCTTTGCGAGACGCGGAGTTGTTTCCACGTGCGAACCGCCATTCGCATCATCGCTTCTAACATCATCCTTGCCGCCGGGGTCGCCGCCCCCGGCTACAGCCTCTGGGAAGATCCTAAGCGCTGTTTCCAGCACGCAGCCCGTGCAAAGTCCTTCCGGTGCGTCGGCAAGGATTTTCGCGCCGCACTTTCGGCAAACTCTAGTTACAGTCGCCATTATCAAAGAACGAGACGCCGAATCGGCGAACTGGGGAAACGGTGATATCGCCCATTCCCCCATTCGTCAACTTGCCGCTTCATTTTCTTCGTTACGCCCGGACCACGGCGATCAGATGGCGTAGTTCATCTTCAACGTCGCCGGGGGTAGCAACCGTTTGGGCAATCTCTTCTCGTAATAACAATTGATAGCGCTGTCGAAATCGGTGGAAGGCCTGCCTGACTGCGTTGGCGGTCATGCCTAGTTGACCGGCAATGTCCGCTTGCGACGGGGAACTGGGCTCGTCCGGCAGCAGTTGCTTTAACGAATCAAACAACGCGCCATTACCTGCCGCAACGTATTCATTCTTCAAAAGACCAAGCACGTGTTGTAACACTGTAGAAGCCCAGCGGCGTTCGTAAATTTGCTCCGCAGTTACGGTGTCTGCAGGTTCGATCTGAATCCGTTCTTCGCGGCTCAATCCTTCGAGCGGAATAAGCCACTGGCCTTTTCCCCGTTTGATCGCCATTGCGCGACGCCGCTCGTCAGCGAGGAAAAATTTGAGCGCCCCAACCAGATAGGAACGAAAGCGTCCCTTTTCCTTGCGGACGGCAGTCAGGTTTTTGTGCTCCAACAAATCTGCAAAGAAAGCCTGGGTAACATCCTCTGCTTCCTCCGGTGCAATACCCTGTCGTTGCACGAAGCTGTAGATGGGGCGCCAATAGATGCCGCAAAGTTTTTCCAACGCTTCCTGCGCCGCGGGCGATTCACCTTGCGCCTCAACTACGACGCTCCAGTGCGTACTGGTAAACTGCATTGCTCCTTTTCGGGTGCCACGCGCCGAACCAGTCGCAGGAAGCTGATGAAAGTCTGCCGATTGCACGGACTCGCCCCGTAGTGGGCTTTCAGAGTGATCGGGCGAGCTCACACCGTAATTCAAGTAAAAACTCACTACAAAATCAAGCCTGCAATTGTGCCTGGAAATCGGTGACCGTGGGACGGCCGGAGTCTGCCGATTTTATTTTTGAGAGAATGTCAGGCAGTTAAGTTCAGCCTGGTTCAATGAAACACACGTTTTTTATCGTCGGCCCGACTGCAACCGGAAAATCCGA
>WNGO01002089.1_pt1 | contig 16230 bp, 10 predicted proteins | sample 5400511 | NCBI WGS metagenome assembly WNGO01 (sample SAMN13153380, study PRJNA577476) | soil metagenome | isolation source: 20 cm soil or saprolite under Garry oak tree replicate 2 | place: USA:California | collected 2016-06-15 | reverse complement strand
GCCACGACGTGGCAGCGTCAGCGGGACAAGACTCGCGCCGCCATCCGCCAGATGGCCGCCGAGTTGCTCGACTTGTACGCCCGCCGCCAGCTTGTGACCGGATTCGCGTTCCCGCCCGACACGGCGTGGCAGCGCGAGCTCGAGTCGGCCTTCCTGTACGAGGACACGCCCGACCAGCGTCGTGCCTCCGAGGAGGCAAAACGGGACATGGAGCGCGCCCGACCGATGGACCGGTTACTGGTCGGCGACGTCGGATACGGCAAGACCGAGGTCGCGCTGCGGGCGGCCTTTAAAGCGGTGCAGGCGGGGAAGCAGGTGGCGGTGCTCGCGCCCACCACGATCCTCGCCGAGCAGCACGGACGCACCTTCCGCGAGCGGCTGGCCGACTATCCCGTGCGCATCGAAGTGCTGTCGCGTTTTCGTGGCCCGAGCGACACGCGGCGCGTCGTCCAGGGCCTGGAGCGGGGGGAGGTGGACCTGGTGATCGGCACGCACCGGCTGCTGTCGCGCGACGTCCGGTTTCACGACCTGGGCCTGCTCATCGTAGACGAGGAGCACCGGTTCGGGGTGCGGCACAAGGAGCGACTGAAGGCGCTGAAGCTCGCGGTGGATGTGCTGACGCTCACGGCGACGCCGATCCCCCGCACGCTGCACCTCTCGCTCGCCGGATTGCGCGACCTGACGCTGCTCGAGACGCCGCCCAAAGACCGTTCGCCCGTGCTGACGTTCATCGAGCCGTGGGACGACTCGCTGATCGAGGAGGCGCTGGCGCGGGAGCTCGACCGGGCGGGGCAGGTGTATTTCGTGCACAACCGTATCGAGACGATCGACACCATCGCCGAGCGCGTGCGCACACTCGCGCCGCCCCGCGCCCGCATCGCGGTGGCGCATGGCCGGCTCAAGGAGGCCCAGCTGGACGATGTCATGGCGCGCTTCGTCCGTGGCGAAGTGGACATCCTCGTGTCTACGATGATCGTCGAGTCGGGTCTCGACGTCCCGAACGCGAACACCATGATCGTGAACCGCGCCGACCAGTTCGGCCTGGCGCAGCTGTACCAGCTGCGGGGCAGAGTGGGACGCAGCCATCGCCGCGCGTACTGCTATCTGCTCGCGCCCGATCTCGTCGATGCGGACGCCGAGGAACGGCTCCGGGTGTTGGAGCACCACACGGATCTGGGCGCCGGTTACCGCATCGCCCTGCGCGACCTGGAGCTGCGCGGCGCCGGGAACCTGCTCGGCGGCGAGCAATCGGGTCATGCGCAGGCCGTCGGGTTCGACGTGTACCTGCGATGGCTGCAGGAGACCGTCGAGGCGCTGAAGGGGGACGGCACCGCGGGACCGGGGAAAGGTGTGCCGCCCGAAGTCGTGTTCGATCGCCCGGCGCACCTTCCGGACGAGTATGTCCCCGACGCGGCGGCGAAGCTCGATCTGTACCGGCGGCTGGCGCGAGCCGAGCGGCCGTGCGAGATTCAAGCCGTGCGCGAGGAACTGCGCGATCGCTTCGGCCCGCTCCCGGACCCGGCGCAGCGACTGCTCCTCGTGTCCGAGCTCCGCGCGCTCGGCGCCCAGGCCGGACTGGAGACGGTGCTCGTCAGGGGTGACGAGGCGCGGCTCACGTTTCGGCGGGACGCGCACCCGCGGCTTGCCGGACTGACGGCGGCGCTCGATGCGGTGCAGTTCGAGGCGGAGGTGCGGCGCCCGGTGCCGCTCTCGCTGCGACTGCGCCGGCTGGGCGGCGAAGCGATCGGCCCCGGTCTGGTGCGGGCCCTCACGGCGGTTCTGCAGAACCCTCACGACTAAGGAGAGCGAGGATGCGACGGTGGTCGGGTTTGGTATTCGCGGTCCTTGCGCTGGGTGGCTGTAGCGCGCTGCGGGACGCGTTCTCGGCCCACCCCGTGGCGGCGGGGAGCGCGGCCGGGCAGACCCTGACCGTGGCCCGCCTGGGGGAGCTGGCCGGTCGAGCCAAGAAAGTGCCGCTCCGGCCGCAGGCGCTCGCGAGTCTCACCACGATTTACCTGGACTACGCGGTATTCGCCCACGAGCTCGCCCGCGGCCGGGACATGGATGACTCCGCCCTCGTGGTCCAGGCCAACTGGCCGAACGTCGCCCAGCTCCGGTGGGAGCATTATCACGACCAGTTGATCGCCGTCCGCGTGCGGCTCACGCGGGATCAGACGGACTCGGCGTACCGCGCCGGCGCGGTCCGGTTGTTCCAGCACATCCTTGTCAGCGTGCCGCCGAGCGCCGCTCCGAAGGTCGAGCAGGACAAGAAGCACCAGGCGGAAGGCCTGCTGCGGCAGGTGGAGGCCGGGCACGGCAGCAACTTCACTCAGGTCGCCCAACGCTACTCCGAGGATCCCGGCTCGAAGTCCCGGGGCGGCTACCTCGGAGCCGTCGGCCGGGGCCGGTTTGTCCCGGCGTTCGACAGCGTGGCGTGGCGCCTCGCCCCGGGTGCGATGAGCGGGTTGGTCCGGTCGCCGTTCGGGTTCCACATCATCCGCCGCCCGCCGCTCGAGGAGGTGCGCGACTCGTTCCGCACGGAGCTCGAGAGCGCGCTGACGGTGCGTTTCGATTCGGTCTACATCGACAGCGTGGCCGTGCGGCGTGCCTTGAAGGTGCGGGGTGGTGCGGCGGCGCTGGTGCGCCAGGCGATCCAGAACGTCGGCCCGGCGGCCGACGACGACCGGCAGCTCGCCAGCTACCGCGGCGGCGCTTTCCGGGTGCGCGACCTGGCCCGCTGGCTGTACGCGCTCGACCCCCGCGATCTGAATGTCGCCATGGCGAGCGACGCCCAGCTCACCGAGTTCGTCCGCCAGCTGGCGCAACGGGAGCTGCTGCTCCGGGAGGTCGACTCGGCGGGCGTGGCGCTGACGCCCGAGGACTGGCGGGGACTCAAGACCCAGCACGACTCCGTGCTGACGATGCTCGGGAACGAGCTCGCGCTGTCGGCCCGGACGCTCAAGGACTCCGCGGCCACCGAATCGGCGCGCGCGGACATCGCGATGCGACACGTGAACGACTACCTCGATCGGGCGCTCGTGCAGGAAACGGCGCAATTCTTTCCGGTGCCGCCGTTCCTCGCCCTGGCGCTGCGGCCCGGGCAGGGGTGGTCCGTGAGCGCGGCGGGGCTGGCGCAGGCGCTGGAGCACGCCCAGGGGATCCGGGCGCAGCTCGATTCTTCCCCGCGTCGCGCCGGGCCCGGGCTGAAGCCCGCGCCGGGCCCGGCGCCCGCGCCGCCGGTGGACACGGCGAAACAGAAGGTGTCGCGCTGAGATGCGCGTCCTCGCCATCCCGCTGCTCGGGCTCGGCCTGGCCGCCGGCGTCGCTCGGCCGGGCGCGGGCCAGGGAGAGCTGGCCTCGGCGCGGCCGGTCGACCGCATCGTCGCGATCGTGGGCTCCAAGCCGATCCTCGCGTCCCAGGTCGAGGAGCAGCTGGTGCTCGCGCAGGCGCAGGGGATGAAGATCCCGACCGATTCGGCCGGCCGGGACGCCACGCGGCGCCAGGTCCTGCGGCAGATGGTGGATGAGGAGCTCATGGTGCAGCAGGCGGAGCGGGACACCACCATCAAGATCACCGACCAGGAGGTGCAGGACCAGGTCGAGCAGACCGTGCAAAACGTGCGGAAGCAGTTCAGCTCGACCGCCGAGTTCTTGGCGCAGCTGCGCGCCGCGCAGTTCCTGACGGAAGAAGAGTGGCGCCGCTGGCTGGCCGACCAGCAGCGCCGCACGAGTCTGCAGCAGCGACTCCTCGACCAGCTGCGCCAGAAGGGGAAGCTGCGGCCGATACCCCCGACCGACGCGCAGATGCGCCAGTTCTGGGAGGAGAACCGCGCCCAGCAGCCGAAGCGACCGGCCGCGATCTCGTTTCGGCAGATCGTCATCACCGCGCAGGCCGACTCCGCCGCCAAGGCGCGCGCCCGCCAGCTCGCGGAGTCACTCGTCGTGGTGCTGCGCCACGGCGCTACCTTCGCGGACGTGGCCACGAAGTACTCCGCCGACAGCACCTCACGGGAGCAGGGTGGTGAGCTGGGGTGGTTCCGCCGCGGCCCGATGGTCAAGCAGTTCGAGGACGTGGCGTTCCGGCTGCGACCGGGGGAAATCTCCGATCCAGTCGAGACCGAATTCGGCTATCACATCATCCAGGTGGAGCGCGTCCAGCCGGCCGAGGTGCTGGCGCGCCATGTGCTGATCGCGCCCGACATCTCGACCGCGCAGATCGCGCTGGCGCGTCGCCTGGCCGATTCGGTGCACGACGCGCTCCGCGCCGGCGCGCCGTTCGACACGCTGGCGCGCCGCTTCGGCGATCCCGAGGAGGGGAAGGTGGTGCCCGAGCTGCCCGTGTCGCAGCTGCCGCCGGACTACGAGCGAGCGATCGGCAGCGACACGGTGCCGGGGCGGAAGCCGGTGTTCGCGGCGGGCGCGGATTCGCGGCGGCCCAAGTTCGTCGTCTTCGAGCTCATGAAACGCCTGCCCGAGGGTGAGCTGGCCTTCGACGACGTGAAGGATCGGATCCGCGAGAACCTGGGCCAACAGCTCGCGGTCCAGCACTACCTCGAAATCCTGCGCCGTACGACGTACGTCGACATTCGCCCCTGAGCGCATGGCTCGTCCGCGTCTCGCCGTCACGCTCGGCGACCCGCGCGGCATCGGGCCGGAGGTGGTGGCGAAGGCGCTCGCGCTCGGGTCGCTCGACGCGGATGTGACCGTGCTGGGGAGCGGGGAGCGGGGAGCGGGAGAGCAGACCGCTCCCCGCTCCCTGCTCCCTGAAGACGCCGGTCGGATGGCGGCCCAAGCCGTGGAACGCGCCGTCGAGCTGGCCCGGGCGGGGTCGGTGGATGCGATCGTCACGGGACCGGTGCACAAGCACGCCCTTCATCTTGCCGGGTTTCGCTACCCCGGCCTCACCGAGATGCTGGCGCACCTGGCGGGCGACCGCGACGTGGCGATGATGCTCGCCGCGGGCCCGCTGCGAGTCGTCCTCGTCACCACTCACGTGCCGCTGCGGGAGGTGCCGAGTCGCGTGACGACGGAGCGGGTCATCCGCACGGGCCGCATCGCGGAAACGGCGCTGCGGGACTGGTGGGGGATCGCGCGGCCGCGGCTCGCGGTGTGCGCGCTCAACCCGCATGCCGGCGAATCGGGGTTGTTCGGCGATGAGGACGATCGGGTGCTGCGGCCGGCAGCGGAGACATTGGGTGCGGCGGGCCCGCTCTCCGCCGACACCGTCTTCGTGCGCGCGCTGCGAGGAGAGTTCGACGCGGTGCTCACGCCCTATCACGACGTCGGGATGACGGCCGTGAAGGTGGCGGGCTTCGGCAAGGGCGTGAATATCACGCTGGGCCTGCCGTTTCCCCGCACGGCCCCGGATCATGGCACCGCGTTCGATATCGCGGGGCAGGACGTGGCGGACCCGAGCTCCATGCGGGCGGCGCTCGAGTTAGCGGTGCAGCTGGCGGGGCGGAAAGGCCGGTAACCCCGGGGTTACATCCGACCGGACTGCACCCTGCAGCCGCTCGAGCAGCCGCTGATGTTCTTCGAGCCGCAGCTTCTGGCTCGCCCGATTCACCACCACCACGGCGCCGACGTCCAGAAGCGGCGCGCGCTCGACCAGGCCGTTCTCCCGGAGCGTGCGCCCGGTGTCCACCAGGTCCACGATCCAGTGCGACAGCCCGAGCAGCGGGGCCACCTCGACGCTGCCGCTCACCGCGATGACCTCCACGCCCAGGCCCGTTTCGGCGAAAAAGGCGCGCGTGAGGCGTGGGTACTTCGTGGCGACGCGAGGCGTCACGCCGCCGGGGAGAGCCGGGTAGGCGATCTGCGCGGGGCTCGCCACGACCATGCGACACCGGCCGAAGCCGAGCGCCAGCGGCTCGAGTACGTCCGCCGCCGTCTCGCGCAGGACGTCGGTGCCGGTGATTCCCACGTCTGCCGCGCCCGATTCCACATACACCGGCACGTCGGCGGGCTTCACGAACAGGACCGACAGCGTGCCGTCCGACGACGGCACGAGCAGCTTGCGCGTGGTGGCGGGCTCGGACACGGTCGCGCCCATGCTCCGGAGCAGGGCGAGCGACGGCTCGAGCAGGCGCCCTTTGGGGAGCGCCAGCTTGAGGGCGGTCGTCATGGCACCGCCGTTGCGAGGGCGTCGAGGTCGAGGGCGAGCCCCACCGCGGGAAGCGGGCGCCCGAAGCGGCCCATCAGGTCGTCGTAGCGCCCGCCCGCGCCGACCGCCGTTCCGGCGCCGGCGACGAAGATCTCGAAGTGAATACCCGTGTAGTAGTCGAGCCCGCGCACCTCGCCGAAATCGTACACGACATGCCGTCGCTCTGTCTCGGACAGGGCGGCGTCGATCGCCTCGAGCCGGGCGATGGCGTCGCGCGGCGCGGGCCCCGTCGCCAGCACGCGGGCCGCCCGGTCGAGCGCTTCGCGCCGGCCGATGATGAACGGCAATTCCGCCAGCGCGCCGGGCGCCGCGGCGGCGAGGCCGGCCGCGTCCTTCCGATCGATCAGGCGCCGCACCGCGGTCCGCTCCTCGGGTGGGAGCGCCGCGAGCGCCGGCGCGAGGGCTCCGACGTGGCCCAGGTTGAGCTGAAACTCGTTCGCCCCAGCCGAACCCACGAGCGCGAGGGCGAGTCGCAGCACCTCGACGTCGGCGGCGACGCCGCCTTCGCCCAGCAGCTCCCCGCCCACTTGAAGGATCTCGCGTCGCCGACCCTCCCGCTCGGGATCCTGGCGGAACACCGTGCCGGCGTACGAGAGGCGCAGCGGCGTGGGCCAGTCGGCGAGCTTGGTCGCGGCGAGGCGTGCCACGCTGGCGGTGAAGTCGTAGCGCAGCGCCAGCAGCTTGCCGTCCAGGTCGAGCAAGCGGATCAACCGGTCGGCGACGTCGGCCGCTCCGCCCCCGGCGCGCACGAAGACCTCGGCGTACTCGAACGTGGGTGGGATGATCTCCTGGAAGCCCGCCGCCTCGAGGCGCTCGAGCATGCGGCCCTGGAGGGTGCGGCGACGCCGCACGGCGTCGCCGGCGAGATCGAGCGCGCCGGGCGGAATCGGGGCGATGGAGGACCGCCGGGTCACGGCGTCGTCCCTTCACCGGGGACCTGCTGCAGCAGCCGCGCGGCGCCGACACGGCGGCCCTCCATTTCCACGATCTCGAACGCGGCGCCGCGTACGGTCACCCGGTCGCCGACCTTGGGCAGCCGCCCGAGCGTCCCGAACAGATAGCCGCCGATCGTGGTGTAGCTCGTCTCGTCGAGGCCGAGTCCGTAGATCTGATTCACGTCTCGCAACGGCATGGCGCCCGACAACACCGGCGCGCCCTCTCCCGCAACCGTGAAGGTCTCCCCACTGGGCCGGTCGTACTCGTCGTAGATCTGGCCGACGATCTCCTCCAGGAGGTCTTCCATGGTGACGAGCCCGGCGGTGCCGCCGAACTCGTCGAGCACGATGGCGAGGTGAATCTTCTGGCGCTTCATGTCCGCGAGCACGTCTTCCACCTCGCGGGTGCCGGGCACGAATACCGCGGGGCGCAGGACGGCGCGCAGCGAGCCTCCTTTGGCCGAGCGCAGCCCCGCGAGGATGTCCTTCGCGTGCACGAGACCGACGACGTCGTCGAGCGTCTCGCGGTACACGGGGTAGCGGGAGCGCCCGGCGACGGCGACCTGATCCGCGGCTTCCTCGAGCGACAGGTCGATCGGCAGCGCGACGATGTCGGTGCGGGGGGTCATGACCTCGCGCGCCGTCTTCTCGCTGAACTCGAACACCCCCTCGAGGAGACGCGCGTCGTCCGCCGCGAGGCGCCCGGTCTTGCGGCTTTGCTCGACCAGCATGCGGATTTCCTCGGGGGAGTGGATCCGCTCGAGCTCGGCGGTGGTGCTGCGGATCCCCAGCAGGCGCACGATGCGGCCCGCGCTCCAGTTGAGCAGATCGGTGAAGGGCCGCGTGATCCAGGAGAAGATGATCAACGGGGCCGCGATCCAGCGGCTCGTCGCTTCGGGGTACGTGATGGCCCAGGCCTTGGGCGCCTGCTCTCCGAACACGACGTGCAGGAACGAGATGAGCGTCACCGCCACCACGGACGCCACGCCGCCCCGCGTCAGGAAATTCAAGACGGGGGGGAGCGTGGCGAACCAGTCGCGGAACAGGTGGGCCACGGTGTCCTCGGCGACGTAACCGAGCAGGATCGAGGCGACGGTGATGCCGAGCTGCGCGGCCGAGAGCTGGCGGTAGAGATCTTGCAGCGCCGTCTGGACCGTCTTAGCCTTCCGGTCGCCGCGCCGCACCAGGGCATCGATGCGCGTGCGGCGCGCAGCGACCAGCGCGAACTCGGCCGCGACGAAGAACGCGTTCGCGAGCACCAGCAGCACGAGGGCGATGAGGCGCACGCCGATCGACTGCGACACAGGCCCGGGCATAGAGGGCGGAACATAGTCGGTGGTCACTCGACTTCAAGCGCCGCCGTACGACGCGCTGGCGCCGCATTTCCCGCAGATCGGCGGTGCGGATTCCGCCACCGCGCGCGCGGTGCGGACGATTCTGGACGACGTCCGCGCCACCCGCGACGCAGGCATCCGCGAGCACACGCGGCGGCTCGACGGGGTGGACTTGCCGCCGGGCGATTGGGAAGTGCCGGCCGCCCGGTGGCAGGAGGCGCTCGAGCGGATTCCTCGCCCGCTGCGGGCTGCGCTCGAGCTCGCGGTGCAGCGGGTGCGGGACTATCACGCCAACCAGGCCGATGAGGGGTTTCTCGAGCGCGACGCGGACGGCACCGAGATCGGCATGCGGGTGGTGCCGCTCGATCGGGTCGGGCTGTACGTCCCCGGCGGCAAGGCCGCCTATCCCTCGACCGTGATCATGAATGCCGTGCCCGCGGTCGTCGCCGGTGTGGCGGAGATCGTCATGGTCACGCCGCCGACGAAGGGGGGTGCGGCGCCCGATGTCGTGCTCGCCGCGGCACGGCTCGCCGGCGTGGACCGGGTGTTCCGGGTGGGGGGCGCGCAGGCGATCGGTGCGCTCGCCTACGGGACGCCCACGATTCCGCGCGTCGACAAGATCGTGGGGCCGGGGAATCGGTTCGTCAGCGAAGCGAAGCGCCAGGTGGCGGGGGAGGTCGGCATCGACATGCTGGCGGGTCCGACCGAGGTGTTGATCATCGCCGACGAGACCGCCGACGTGCGCTTCGTGGCGGCGGATCTGATCGCCCAGGCCGAGCACGACGAAGACGCCTGCGCCTGGTGCGTCACTCCCAGCACGACGCTCGCGGATGCGCTGGAGGGCGAGCTGGCGCGCCAGGTCGCGCGCTCGCCTCGCAGGGCGATCGTCGAGCGCTCGCTCGCCGATCACGGCGTTGTGGTCGTCGTTCCCGATCTGGACGCCGCCGTCGAGGTCGCCAACCGCCGCGCACCCGAGCACGTCGAGGTGCTGACGCGCGATCCCTGGCCCGTGGCGCGGCGCATCCGGCACGCCGGGGCGATCTTCGTCGGCGCCTCTAGCCCCGAGCCCGTGGGTGACTACGTCGCCGGACCGTCCCATGTGTTGCCCACCGGGGCGACCGCCCGATATGTTTCGCCCTTGGGAGTGTACGATTTCGTGAAACGCATCAGCGTGGTCGCGTACTCGCGACGGCAGCTCGAGCAGGACGCGGCGCACATCATCGCGCTGGCGGAGGCCGAAGGCTTACCGGGGCACGCGGAGGCGGTTCGGATACGGCTGTCTGAGGTCTGATGTCTGCGGCCCTTCCTCTAGACGTCCAGTGCACCCACCGCGCCCCGCTGCGCGCCGAGGGCCGGCGCCGCATGGCGGCCGTGCTGGGCATCAGCGCCGTCGTGATGCTCGCGGAGGCGGTGGGCGGCTGGGTGGCGCACTCGCTGGCGCTGCTCGCGGACGCGGGCCACATGCTCGCCGATGTGGCTGCGCTCGGACTGTCGCTCGGTGTCACCTACCTGGCGCAGCGCCCCGCCACGGCGGAGCGCACGTTCGGACTGTTGCGACTCGAGATCCTCGCCGCGCTCGTGAACGGCGCCGCGTTGCTGGCGATCTCCATCGGCGTCGCGATCGAGGCGTTGCACCGCTTGCAAGCGGGGACCGCCGTCCGGGGCGGGTTACTGGTCGGCGTCGCCGGACTCGGGCTCCTCGCCAATCTGGCGGGCGCGGCGCTCCTGCACCGCGGCCATCATCACTCACTCAACGAGCGGGGCGCCTATCTGCATGTGCTGAGCGATGCCCTCGGCGCGTTCGGCGCGCTCGTCGCGGGCGTCATTATCTTGACCACCGGCTGGGTCGCCGCCGACCCGCTGATCTCGATCTTCATCTCCGTGTTGATGCTCGCGAGCGCGTGGCGGTTGGTGAAGGAAAGCACCGACATCCTGCTCGAGGCCGCGCCGGCCCACATCGCGCTGTCCGAGGTGCACGACTGTATCGCCACGGTACCGGGGGTCGCGTCGGTGCACGACCTCCATGTGTGGACGGTGACGAGCGGCGTGATCGCCATGAGCGGGCACCTGGTCGTGCAAGACCCGGCCGACAACCAGCGCGTGCTGGAAGCGGTGCAAGGCCGCCTGGGAGGAATGGGGATCCGCCACGTGACGGTGCAGATGGAGCGGGATCAGACGTGTGACTGACGGCGCCGCGCGCGGCGGACCCGGATTTGTGTGATTTCATGCCTTGTCTTTTGCGGCCGCCCTTCCTATACTGCGCCCCTCACGCACCGAAGCCCAAGCCCCCGAGCCCCCGAGCCCCCGAGCCCGCTCTCCTAGGCACCCTCAGGACCTAGCCCCTTGCAGATCCGTAACATCGCGATCATCGCGCACGTCGATCATGGGAAGACCACGCTGGTGGACCAGATGCTCCGCCAGGCGGGGGTGTTCCGCGCCAACCAGCAGGTGAGCGAGCGGGTGCTCGACTCGAATCCGCTGGAGCGCGAGCGCGGCATCACGATCCTGTCGAAGAACACCGCGGTTCGGTGGGGCGAGACCAAGATCAACATCGTGGACACGCCGGGGCACGCGGACTTCGGGGGCGAGGTAGAGCGCATCCTTCGCATGGTGGACGGCTTCCTGCTGCTGGTGGATGCCGCCGAAGGGCCGATGCCGCAGACCAAGTTCGTGGCCGGAAAGGCGTTGGCATTGGGGCTCAAGCCGATCGTCCTGGTGAACAAGATCGACCGCCAGGATGCCGAGCCGTTGCGGGTGCACGACGAGGTGCTGGAGCTGTTCCTGGAGCTCGAGGCGACGCCGGAGCAGTTCAACTGCCCTTTCCTTTATACGTCAAGCCGGGCGGGCACGGCGACCTTCGACCTGAAGACCCCCGGGACCGACTTGAAGGCTCTGTTCGAGACGATCCTCGGCACGATCCCGCCGCCCCGCGCGGACGTGGCCGGGCCGCTCCAGATGCTCGTTTCGACCCTGGACTATTCATCGTATCTGGGGCGCATCGCGATCGGGCGGATCGAGCGGGGCCGGATGCGGGTGGGCGATACCGTCGCCGTGCTGCCGCTGGGCCCGCCGGGACCCCTGGGGGACGGCGCGTACGAGCAGGCGCGCGTGGTCAAGCTGTTCGGGTTTGAGGGCTTGGAGCGGGTGGAGCTGGAGGAGGCGCTGGCCGGTGAGATCGTGGCGCTGGCCGGGCTGGCGGGGGTGGAGATCGGAAAGACGATCACCGCGCCGGACCACCTCGAGCGGCTCGCCGGCATCGCGGTGGAGGAGCCGACGATCTCGGTGGACTGTAAGGTCAACGACTCACCGTTCGCCGGGCGGGAAGGGAAGTTCGTGACCGGCCGGCAGCTGCGGGAGCGGTTGTTCCGCGAGCTCGAGCGCAACGTAGCGCTGCGGGTGGAGGAGACGGACGATCCCCAGACGTTCACGGTGTCGGGCCGGGGTGAGCTCCACCTCGGCGTGCTGATGGAAACGATGCGGCGCGAGGGGTACGAATTCCAGGTCAGCCGGCCCCGCATCATCCCGCGCGAAGGGCCGAGCGGGGAGCAGCTCGAGCCCTATGAGGAGCTGATGATCGACTGCCCCGAGGGGTACTTGGGAGTCGTGATGGAGAAGCTGGGCCCACGCCGGGCGAGCCTGCTCGACATGAAAAATCCCGGTGTGGGGACGCTCCGGATGCGATTCAAGCTGCCGGCCCGGGGCCTGCTGGGGTACCGCTCCGAATTCTTGACGGATACACGGGGAACGGGGATCATGCATCACCGCTTCTTCGAGTACGGGCCGTGGGCGGGGCCGATCTCGGGGCGGAGCCGCGGCGTCATGGTCGCCGACCGGCAGGGGGTGGCGGTAGCCTTTGCGCTCTTCAATTTGCAGGAGCGCGGCACGATGTTTCTGAAGCCGGGCGACCCGGTGTACGAGGGTATGGTCGTGGGGGAGAACTCTCGGACGGACGATATGGACGTGAACCCCTCAAAGGAGAAGAAGCTGACGAACATGCGGACGACCGCGTCGGACGAGATGATCATCCTCGAGCCGCCGCGGCAGATCACCTTGGAGCTCGCGCTGGAATACATCGAGGACGACGAACTCATCGAAGTGACGCCGTCGTCCATCAGGTTGCGCAAGCGGGCCCTGGGCGCCACGGAGCGCCGCAAGCTGGCGCGCAACGCGCGGGCCGAGGAGTCGTAAGGCAGCGCCGGATAGGGTCGCTCAAGCGTCGCAGCGACAGTCTCGACGACGAGGAGTTCGAGGACTTCGAAGAGGACAAGGACCTGGACGAGGACTTCGACGACGAGCTGGAGGAGGACGAGCTTGACGAGGAGGAGCTGGACGACCTCGACGAATACGACGATCTGGACGACGAGTTCGACGACGAAGAGGACGAGGAGTTTCGGCCGAAGAAGGGGCCGCGGCGCGATTGGGAGTGACGGGCAGTAGGGCCTGTAGCTCAGGTGGTTAGAGCGCACGCCTGATAAGCGTGAGGTCAGTGGTTCAACTCCACTCAGGCCCATAATCGGCATTCGCCCCGCTTACGGATGCATCCGTAAGCGGGGTTCCTGATTAGTCCCTGTCGTCTGTGTCGCCCTTGTGGCTGAAGCTGTACGTCCCGTCCCAGGCCCAGTTGGGCCTGATCAAGCGCGAGACAACGACACTGGCATGGAACCAGGTGAACTTCCCGGTGCCGCCCGAGATGGTGACCACTCCCTGACCGCTGGCAAGATCGAGTACGACATGGCCGAACGCGATGTTGTTGCCCGGGCCCGGCGGGTCGAGGATGACGTCACTATTCAGCACGGTAGGACCGGACGCGACGGCATAGATCACCCTCGTGCCGACCTTGATGGCCTTGAGGTTCGAGGACGTGATCGTGCAGAAGCCACCGGCGAGCCGCGTGTACTGCGAGCACTCTTTCGTCACGTGGAGAGCTCCGCTGCGTCGGGAGTCCCCCGCGTCGTTGTCGTCGCCCGCGTTTCGGGCAGTTGAGACCGCCGCACTCGCGCTTGGACTTGTGTTCTTGGCCACAGGGCCGGTAGCATCCCTTCCGCTACAACCGCCCGCCATGAGCAACGCCAAGATCGGGAAAGCAATTCGATACGCCATCTGAGCCTCCGTTCAACTGAGATTCGCCACCGGGGACGCGTTCGCGCTTGACCGGGCGGACACAGCTCCCCATGATAAGCTGTCCCCCTCAGAAGAACCTCACACAAAGCTCAGAGAGCTCGTTTAGAGAAACAAATGCTGGTCCTCGAGCTTCTGGGAACGCTTTCCCTGCGGAACGAGACTCGTCCGGTCCCCCTAGCGGCGCAACAAAAGAGGCCATTGGGTCTGCTTGCGATCCTCAGCCTGGGCGGTAGGCAGGGTGTCTCTCGCGACCGGATCGAGGCCTACCTCTGGCCGGAAAGCTCTGGCGCGCGGGCACACCACGCGCTCGATCAGACGGTCTACGCGATCCGACAGGCGCTGGGAAGCGATTTGTTACTCTCGACAGCACGAGAGCTCCGGCTCAATTCAGACTTGGTTCGGGTTGACGTATGGGAGTTCGAGCAAGCGATGCGCGCCGGTCAGTGGGCAGCGGCGGTCGGCCACTATAAGGGGCCGCTCCTGGACGGATTCCATTTTGCAGAAAGCAGTGAGCTCGAGTCGTGGATAGACACAAACCGAACGCGACTGCGACTCGATTATCAAAAGGCTCTCGAATCCCTTGCCAACCTTGCGGCCGAAGCAAGCGACCATTCGCAGAGCGTAATGTGGTTACGCAGACTTGCGAACTCCGATCCATTTTCCGCTGGCGCAACGAAAAAACTCATGCGCGCTCTCGCCGCCGCCGGAGACCGTGCCGGCGCGGTGCAACACGCACGCCTGTACCAGGAACTCGTACGACAAGAGCTCGAGATGGAGCCGGATTCCGAGATCGCAGATCTCGCCGCGACTCTGAGCCGTCAGGCGATCACCGAGGCCGCAGCGCCGAGGCATCGCTCCGCGGCTCCGGACAATCCATCGGTCACGCCGTCCGTCGCCGCATCGACGCCAGGAGTCAAAGAGCGGAGCCGTCGCGACAGGACGGTGTTGTACGCCGTGATCGCGCTCGCCATTGTGGTTTCTGGTACCGCGATCTGGGGTTGGATGCGCCCCGCACCGGCGAAGCAGGTCGTGCGGTACACGCTGGCGATCGACTCGAGCGAGGCGATGGTTCCCAGTACGGGCTGGTCGGGACGAGTGGCCATCTCCCCGGATGGATCGCGACTGGCTTACTTCGGTGGTCCCCGCTCGCGGCTCTTGATACGAACGCGCAACGAGCTCCATGCCATCGCCGTGCCAGGGACAGAAGGGGCGACTTCACCGTTTTTCTCGCCTGACGGTCGTCAGGTAGGCTTCCTCAGGGACTTCATCGTTCAGATCGCCTCGCTCGACGGCGGGCCACCGATCACCGTGTTGGATTCGCTCACAGGAGTGTCCGGCGCGTCATGGGGACCAGACAATTTCATTTACGCCGACGCGTTCAGCGACTTAAAAGGTCTCGTCTGCGTGGAGGCCAAGCCGGGGGCCGGGCCGAGATGGTTTACGACGCTAGACACCGCACGTGGAGAGATCGATCACGCATGGCCAGACGTGCTGCCCAACGGAAAGGGCGTGCTCTTTACCGTCAGGTTCAGGGGAAAGAACGGAGCAAAAGGTAGGATCTCCCACGCGATCGCTGTGGCCGACATCCCGTCCGGGAAGCACCGCGTGATCGTGAAGGACGCGATGTACGCGCGCTACGCGTCGTCTGGGCACCTCCTCTATGTGACGGCCAACAAGACCTTGATGGTCGTGCCATTCGATCAGAATTCCATGAAAGTCACGGGCGAGCCGACCGCGCTCACCAAAGGTATGCGGTTGGGACTTGGGGGCTCAGCGGACCTCGCGGTTTCAGGGACAGGGTCGCTGGTATACGCCACTGGCGTGGGACGGGGTGATCAGGAGCTCGTGTGGGTCACGCGTGACGGCAAAACACAGCCGGTCGATCCTGATTGGCCAGGCAGCTATCTGGGCTTTCCAGCTCTCTCACCGGACGGGAAGTGGCTCGCCGTCGCGAGGGTCGTTGTTGACGAGTCCTTCAGTATCTGGATCAAGCGGCTCGACCGAGGCCCGAGCATCAAGTTGACGCTCGATGGCAACGACAATTACGGCCCCGCGTGGACACCAGACGGCAGATCCGTGACGTTCTTATCAACCCTCGCGACAGGCGCCACCGATCTGTGGACCAAGCGGGCTGATGGCGGCGCACAGGCACTGATGCAGCTCCATGAGAAATGGAACTTGTACAATCCGCGCTGGTCTCCCGACGGGCAATGGCTGATCTTCCAGACCGACATCGCGTCACCCGGTTCGGGTGACATTCTTGCGATACGGCCCGGAATCGATACGGCGCCGGTGCCCGTCGTGGCGACCACATTCACCGAAATATCTCCAGCCCTTTCACCAGACGGGCGGTGGCTGGCGTACATCTCGAACGAGACCGGTGAGGACGCGATCTACGTGGTGCCATTTCCAAACACGGGCACGGCAAGGTGGGCAATTTCGGCGGGAGCGGGAACGGAGCCGCTCTGGTCCCATCGCGGGAACGAGTTGTTCTATCGCGACGGCTCCGGGAACCTCGTGGCCGTCGCAGTAAATACGAATCCGAGATTCTCGCTCGGCCGCTCGACGGCACTCTTTTCGGCCGCGGGATTCACGTCCTTCCGCTTTACCCCCCAGTATGCGGTAGCCCCAGACGACCAGCGCTTCTTAATGGTTCGGCCGCTGGAGACCAGCACCG
>WNGO01006519.1_pt1 | contig 16231 bp, 15 predicted proteins | sample 5400511 | NCBI WGS metagenome assembly WNGO01 (sample SAMN13153380, study PRJNA577476) | soil metagenome | isolation source: 20 cm soil or saprolite under Garry oak tree replicate 2 | place: USA:California | collected 2016-06-15 | reverse complement strand
CCAGCAGGGCGTCGACGACCCGTGAGAGCACCCCGGACGTCCCGCGTTCAGCCATGGCGCATTGTTTCGGGGTTTATTCAGTCCTCGTTCTGGTAAAAGACGCCCCACGCGCCGATGCCGGCGTGCGCCGCGATGACCGGTGTAATCGGAGTCACCAGACACTGCATCGGCCGGTAGCGCGCCACGAGCTCGAGCTCCTTGACGATCGCGTCGCCGCTCCAGCCTGCTGCAGCAAGCTCTACGCCACGCACCACCAGCAGGCCGACTCCCAGCGTCACATTGCGGCTATCCACGACCGTAACCCGGCCTGCGTCGAAGCGGCGAGCAGCTGACTCCGCATTCCCGTAGGTGCCGGACAGGGCGCTCGAGAGGATGACGTCGATCACATGGTTTCCTGCACGAGCGCCATCGCGAAATGCGTGAGTGAAGGCCTGCGGGGCTGGCTGCGAGGTCGTGGCATCGTGCCGGGCCCGCACGCGTTGGAAGAACTCGGCCGAGGTCAGCTCGAGGCGGTCCCGGTAGGGCCGCTCGTCCACGATCAGCTGGGTTGGTACAAGCTTGATGTCATATTGCAACACCAGCTCATCCGGCAGATCGCAGGCGGTGTCGCTCACGAACGCGATCGGGCGACGTGCCTGCAGCGCCTGGTGCTGGGCGCGCATGTCGTCCGCCTTGGTGGACTCGAGGGTTCCCCAGCCGCTCGCGAGCTGAAATACGGCGTCCGGTGCGTCGGTGGCGATGGAGCCGGCCGTTTTCGCTACTCCTTCACCACCGTGACCCGCACCTGCGGCCGGACCTCGGGATGGATCTTGATGCCGACTTGAAAATCGCCCAGCTCACGGATCGGCTCGTGCAAATCGATCTTGCGCTTATCGACGTGGATGCCGAGCTCCTCGAGCTTGCGCTGGATGTCGCTCGCGGTGACGGAGCCGTAGAGCTTCTCCTCCTCGCCCACCTTGACCGCGAAGGTGAGCTGCACGTCGGCGAGCTTCGTCGCTTCCGTTTCGGCCGCGGACTTCTCGCCGGCACGCTGTTTGGCGAGGCGCTCGCCCTCGTAGGCGATCTTCTTCTTGTTCGCCTCGGTCGCCGGGTAGGCGAGCCCCTTGGGGAGCAGGTAATTGCGGGCGTAGCCGTCCTTCACCTTCACGACTTCCCCAACCTTGCCCAGATGTTGCACGTCTTCCCGCAGAATGATTTCCATCGCCTTACTTCCTTAGTTTGTGTTGGATCCCCTCGGCGAGCCGCCGCCGGTACTGATACCACGTATCGGTAATTCCGAGCGTGCAGAGCCCGGGCACAATAAAGACCAACGGAACCGCGAGTGCCGCCGCCGCGGCGGCGACGATAACCAGCGCCACCGCCGAGATGCCGAAGGCCTCCGCGAAAGCGATGACGATTGCGGCGCCGCGCAGCACGTAGAGCGTTCCGGCCACGAGACCCACATTCGTGCCGGCAACGTGCAGCGGGCTCGACACGGGCAGGATCAGCACGGCGATCCACGCAACGATGCCCCAGACCCAGCCGTCGCCGATTGCGAAATCCCTGAAGCGCGCCAGCGGTGCTCCGAGCGGCAGCGACGTCAAGCGCAAATGCAGCTGCCACGCGAGCGCCAGCCCGGCCAGCGTCTGCAGTGCGAGCATACCGGGCCACGTGACGCTCGCGAATCGCACCGCCGGCTCTTGCATGGCGAATGCGCTGGACACCCATTGCGGCGGGCTCAGCTCCACCACGTAGCGGATGGCGAGGCTCGCCTGACGCGTCGCCTCCCAGCCGAGTAAGCTCCACGCCTCGCCGCCATGGAACACATGGCCCCACACGATCTGAATCAGTGCCGCGGTCGCGAGTCCCCCGAGGCCGATGGACCGGAGCGCGCGATTCAGCGGTGGTTCCTCCGGGCGGAGCAACACGAAGCTGACGAACGCCGCGGTCACGAGTACGATGTAGGTGCTTGTGACCGCTCCGAGGCGGCTGCCGCCCCTCGCCATCAGCACCAGCAATGCCACACTGAACGCACCAATGAAGCCCGCCAGTACGTGCGAGGCGCCCGGTCGCTCGCCGTGCGCTGGCAGGGCAGCTAATGACCGCTGCGGCGCGATCAGCAGCAACGCCGCGCACGGCAGGCCCACCAGGCTTGCCGGCGCCCACGCGACGAACGCGAGCGTCGCCAGAATCAGGCGCGACAACGAGGGGCGCGCTGCCACGCTAGGCGGTGTGTCCCTTGATATAGGGGATCAACGCGAGCTGGCGGGCGCGTTTGATCGCGGTGGCGAGCTGGCGCTGATGGCGCGCGCACATGCCGGACAGGCGGCTCGGCAGAATCTTGCCGCGCTCCGTGAGGAAGCGGCTCAAGGTCCGGTCGTCCTTATAATCGAGCACGCGTACGCCGGACTCGCACACGGGACAGGTCTTGGCGGGACGTCTCACGCTTCCTCCTCTTCCAGCTCTTCATCCTCAACACCGGCGCTGGCGGGGACCACCGGTTTGGGCTGCTCACGCGCCGCCTCGACGATGAGGTAGCGCAACACCCCTTCATCGAGCTTCACGGCGCGCTCGTACTCGGGCAGCAGGTTACCGGCCGCCTGGAATTCAGCGACGACGTAGTAAGCGGTGTCCTTCTTCTTGACCTTGTACGCCATCGTCCGCTTCCCCCAGTGGGCGACGTTCGTCAACGTGCCGTTTCCGTCTTTGGTGAGAAGGGCGTGAAAGCGGTTCAGCTTTTCGGTGATGGCGGGCTCGTCCAGCGAGCTATCAAAGATGTAGACGGTCTCGTACCGACGACTCATGCAACCTCCCTTTGGACATGGATGACCCGGCGCGGTGCATGGCGCCGAGTAGGGGGATATGTGGGCCTAAAGCTAGCCGGAAAGGCCCCGAAGGAAAGGCATAGATCGCAGGGAGGATGTGAAAAACACCGTCCAACGTCGTATTGTAGGGCGTAGGCGATGGAGATCATCTGTCGCCGGCACTACAATGCAGCAGGGTGGGACCTGGAGCCTCGTCACAAGCGTTACCGGGTTAGCTCGCGTCTCCCGGTTAACTCGGCCGTGATGGTAGCGGCCGAACCAGGGAAAACGGTGGGATTGTAAGGATCCGCCGGAGGTATGGACATGTTCCGAACAGCTCGAATACTGATTCTTGTCGGTGTCGCTTCCGCTGCTCCGCTGTTTGCGCTCCGCCCTCAAGCCGACACGTCTGCGCGTCTCGGCGGCAACGCCATCTCCGCCTACAACGGCCGCCCGCTTGCGCTGGTGATGATCGCGGTGCCCACCGCGGGGAAGTCCGTGGTGACCGATTCGACGGGCCGGTTCCTGCTCACGGGCCTGGAGCCTGGGGAACAGATCGTGCACGTCTCGTTCGAGGGTCAGGAAATCCTGGATCGCCCCTTCTCGCTGCGGCGCGGGAAGACCACCAAGATCGCCGTCGTGCTCGACAGCAACGCGGTGGACCTGTCGCCGCTCGTCGTCGAGGTGCACCTCGTGGACGTGTGGCGCGATCTCGCGGGCTTCTATGAGCGCCGCAAACGGTACGACGGATTCGGGCATTTCTTTACGCGCGAGGACATCGAGCGCGCCCGCTCGAAATCCCTCAGCACGCTGCTCGGGCGGGAAGGCATCTTCACCTGGTGCCTGTATGGTTGCCAGCCGACGCGATTCAGGCAGGGGCACATCTGCAACGTCCCCATCAGCCTGGATGGCCTGCCGATCTGGGACTACGACTACGACCGGATCCCCATGAGGAATGTCGCGGCGGTGGAAGTCTATCGTGAGGGATTGGGGGGGGACGTGTTTGGCAATCCGAACATGGGCCAGTTTCACCTCGAGGGAAACAGTCTCTTGCCACTGCGGGGGACCTGCGGATCGGTAGGGATCTGGACGCGCTAGACGTTGAAGCGAAATAGCAGAATGTCGCCGTCCTTCACGATGTAGTCGCGACCCTCACTCCGAATCAGACCTTGCTCGCGGGCAGCCTTGTAGCTGCCCGCTTTCACGAACTCGCCAAAGCCGACCGTCTCGGCGCGGATGAAGCCGCGCTGGAAGTCCGAGTGAATCTCGCCCGCGGCATCGTAGGCCGCTGCGCCGCGATGCATGGTCCACGCGCGCACTTCGTTCTCACCGACCGTGAAAAACGTCTGCAAGCCGAGCAGGCGGTAGCCGGCGTGAATCAGCCGGTCGAGCCCGGGCTCGGCGACGCCCGCGCTCGCCAGATAGTCCTGGCGCTCCTCGCCCGACAGCTCGGCGAGCTCCGACTCGAACTTCGCGGAGAAGAGCACGATCTCGGCTTCCTCATGATGGGTTTGCACGGCGGCGCGCAGGCGGTCGAGCCACTTGCCACCCCCCGCCGCGAGATCGTCTTCGTTCACATTCGCGGCGTAGAGGATCGGCTTGGCCGTCAGCAGCCCCAGCTGGTGGAGGAATTTCACGGCGGCGTCGCTTTCGCCCGCCTCGCGGGCGCCCCGTCCGGCATCGAGCTCCCGGACCACGCGCTCGAGCAGCACGAGCTCCAGCTGGGCCTCCTTGTCACCCGAGCGGGCCGATTTCCTCGTCTTGTCGAGCCGGCGCTCGACGACGGCGAGATCGGCGAGCGCGAGCTCGCTCGTGATGACGTCGTGATCGCGCACCGGATCGACGGGCCCCATGACGTGCACGACGTCGGGATCCTCGAACGCGCGAATCACGTGCACCACGGCATCGACTTCCCGGATGTGCGCGAGGAATTGATTGCCGAGGCCCTCGCCCTGCGAGGCGCCCTTGACCAGGCCGGCGATGTCCACGAACTCCACGACCGCGGGCACTTTTTTCTTGGGTTTGACGATCGCGTTGAGCTGCTCGAGCCGGGGATCGGGAACTTCGACAACGCCGATATTCGGCTCGACAGTGCAGAACGGGTAGTTCTCCGCCGCCGCCGCTTTTGAGGACGTCAGTGCGTTGAACAACGTCGACTTACCGACGTTTGGAAGCCCGACAATGCCTAGGCGGAGCATACCACGCACCGCGCACCACGCACCACGCGCCTCATGAGTTCAGCCATTGCTCGACGGTCTCGATCATCTGCGGCATGAGTCCTTCGACCTCGTCCCGCTGCTCCGGATCGAATGGCGCGAGCACGTAGTCGGCCCAATCGCCGGTGCCTTCGGGCAGCGGGCCGACGCCGATCCGCAAGCGCGCGTACTGCTGCGACTGCAGGGCGCCCTCGATGCTCTTCAGCCCGTTGTGCCCGCCGGCCGATCCCTCCGCGCGAAAGCGAAATGTGCCAAGCGGGATCTGGAAATCGTCGACGAGAATGAGCAGGTCGCGCTGGGGTGTGAAGGTGGGATCGGCGCGCAACGACGCGAGCGCGGCGCCGCTGCGGTTCATGAACGTCGTGGGCTTGAGAATGCGTACCGGAGTACTTGCAATACTCCCTTCCGTCGCGCGCGCGCGTTCGGCGCGACGGAAGGGAGGAAACTGCCAATGCGCCGCGAGAGCGTCGGCCAGGAGGAAGCCCGCATTGTGGCGCGTCGCCGCGTATTCCGGACCCGGATTGCCCAGGCCGACGACGGCGCGCAACGACTACTCTTCCTTCTTGCCCTTGGGCTTCTCCTTCTCCTCTGCCTTCGGGGCTGCGCCTTTGCCCTTCTCTTCGGCGGCGGGAGCGGCGCCCTCGCCCTCTTCGCCTTCCTCACCCTCGCGGACCTTGCGGATGAGCTCGGGCTCGGCGACCTCGGTCGCGGCTTCAACGGCCGGCGCGGCGACTTCTTCGGCGCGCGGCGGCACCACCGTCGTGATGGTCAGATCGGCTCCGGTCAGGATGACGGCGTTGGGAATCGACAGATCGCGCGTGTGCAGCGAGTCGCCGATCTTGAGCGCGCTCACGTCCAGCTCGACGCGATCGGGGATATTCTCGGGGAGCACTTCGATTTCGACTTCGCGCGTGACCTGATCGAGCACCCCGCCGGCGTTGCGCACACCGTCGGGTGTGCCGACGAGATGCACGGGGACCTTCAGCGTGATTTTCTCGCCGCCGCGGATCTCGTAGAAGTCCACGTGAATGATGTCGGGGCGAATCGGATGGCGCTGAATCTCGCGAATCAGCGTGCGCGACTTCTTGCCGTCCACGGTCAGCTCGATGAGCGTGCTCTCGGGCTCGATGCCCGTGAGCGCCTTCTCGAGCGCCAGCGCGTCGACCATCAAGGGCTGCGTCGCGCGCCCATGACCGTAGATGACGGCGGGAATCTGCTTCCCGAAGCGCGCCTGCCGTGCGGCACCCTTCCCGGTCTTGTCACGGACAGTCGCCGTGAGAGTTACTGTCTGCGCCATAGCATCAGTCCTAAGGTCCTATGTGGCTAGGTGACTCAATCAATCAAACAACGAGCTGACTGACTGGTTCGAATGCTCGTACCCGATGGCTTTTGCCATCAAACTTGCGATCGACAACACTTTGAGTTTTTCGAACTGCTTCTCTTCTCCCACACGGATCGTGTTCGTCACCGTCACTTCCTCGATCGGCGAAGCACGCAGTCGCTCGACCGCCGGTCCCGACAGCAGCGCGTGCGTCGCAAACGCGAAGATGCGGCGTGCGCCCAGCCGCTTCAGCGCCGCCGCGGCTTCCGAAATCGTTCCCGCGGTGTCGATCATGTCGTCGGGAATGAGGCAGTCCTTGTCCTCGACTTCCCCGACGACGTTCAGCACTTCGGCGATGTTCGCCGACGGGCGCCGCTTGTCGATGATCGCGAGCGACGCATCCAGCCGCTTCGCGAAGCCGCGCGCCATCTTCGCCGAGCCGACGTCCGGCGCCACGACCACCGGCTGATACAGCCGCTTGGTGCGGTAGTGGTTCACGAACACCGGCGCCGCGTACAGGTGATCCACCGGAATGTCGAAAAACCCCTGCACCTGGTGGGAATGGAAATCCATTCCCAGCACCCGGTCCGCGCCCGCGTGCGTGATCAGATTCGCCAGCAGCTTGGCGCTGATCGCCACGCGCGGCTGATCCTTGCGGTCCTGGCGCGCGTAGCCGAAGTACGGGAGCACCGCCGTGATGCGGGCGGCGCTCGCGCGCCGCGCGGCGTCCATGAGCAACAGCAGCTCCATGTAGTTTTCGGCCGGCGGATTGGTGGGCTGGATGATGAACACATCCCGCCCGCGCACGTTCTCGTCGATCTTGACGAAGATTTCGCCGTCGGCAAACCGCCGCATCGTCACCGCGCACAGCGGCTGTCCCAAATGCTGGGCCATCTCCTCGGCAAGAGGCCGGTTGGCCGTTCCCGCGAGGAGCAGCAACTGGCTGCGTGACAACGACAGGTCCCGCATCGGGCCACGGAAAGTACTCGGCAAACCGCGCATAGCCAAGGCCTTACCACCTTCCGCGCCGCGCCGTATGCTACTGCCCGTGGAGCACCTTCAGGCGCGGCTAGCCGCGGCGCCCTCAAGGTGCTGCGGCCGGATCTCGCTCAGGCGCTGGGTCACGACCGGTTCCTCCGCGAGATCGCGGTCGCCGCCACGCTGGCGCACCCCCACATCCTGCCGCTGTTCGACTCCGATATCGCCGACGGGATGCTGTTCTACACGATGCCGTATGTCGAGGGCGAAACGCTGCGCCACCGGCTGCAGCGTGAAGGCCGCCTGCCCGTTGCCGATGCGGTAGAGATCGCGCGCGATGTGGCCGACGCGCTGGCGTACGCGCATGCGCAGAACATCGTGCATCGCGACATCAAGCCGGAGAACATCCTGATCGAGGCGGGGCATCCCGTCGTGAGCGATTTCGGCATCGCGCGCGCGATCAGCGCGGCGAACGAAGCGCGCGTGACCGGCACGGGGATCGTCGTCGGCACGGTGGACTACATGAGCCCGGAGCAAGCGGCCGGAGACGAGCTGGACGGCCGGAGCGACATCTACAGTCTGTCGCACGCCGGCGAGGCAGAGTCCCGGGCTGTCGGTAGAGCGGCGCGACATTCCGATCGACGTCGAATACGCGATCGAAGTGGCGCTCGCGCGGCTGCCCGCCGAGCGCTTCGCGACGGCGGCCGATTTTGCGGCCGCGTTGGGGCCGGCACAAACCGATTCGTCCCCGCGCCGGACCCGGCGCATCCCACGTCGCTGGCGGGTCGCCGCGATGGTAACGGCCGTCGTGCTGGGGACGGCGGGCGTGGTGGTATTACCCAAGCTCAGGGCTAGCCCGCTCGACGCGTCGTTGTATGTCGTGGTGCCTTTCGGGCATCGGGGCGGTGCCGCGCCTGCACTCGTCAACGGCGACCAGTGTGAGCTGCTGCTCTCGCAGGCTTTCGGGCGCTGGGCGGATGTTCGACTGGCGGATCCGCTCCGGGTACACGACGCGCGAGTGCGTCGCGGCGACCAACCGATGACGCTCGACCAAGCCAAGAATCTTGCCAGGGACGTCGGCGCGGGCATGCTCGTGTGGGGCGACGTCTCGGCGGTGGGGGATTCGATTCACGTAACGGCAGCGCTGTACGACCTGCGGCACGGCGGCAAAAGCGTGCGCGATTATACGGTGCGCATTGACAAGAACGAGCAGAGACTTGAGGCGAAGTTTCGCCAGCTGGCCGATTCCATCCTGCTTGGGGGGGTGAACGCGAAGCAGGTGCGCCCGGACGTCTTGGGCACCGAAGTCCTGGCGGCGTTTTACGCATATGCGGATGGTCGTGAAGCACTGGCGAGCTGGGACCTTGCCGGCGCGCAGCGACTGTTCCGCGCCGCGCTTGAAAGTGACCCCGACTATGCGCAAGCGAACCTGTGGCTGGCCTATGCCGAGCTGCTGGCGGATGCGCCCGCCGCGGACTGGGGAGTGAGTGCCGCTCGGGCACTCTCGCGCACGCAAAAACTGGGCGCTCCCGACCTGGCGTTGGCGCGCGCGCTGAGGCACCTGGCGACCGGCGAGATCGAGCAGGCGTGTGCCGATTACCGTGCGATCGTCGCGCGCGATTCGACCGACTTCATCGCGTGGTTCGGGTTGGGCGAGTGCCAGCGCCGCGATCGTGTCGTGGTGCGGGACCCGCGCAGCCCGTCGGGCTGGCGCTTCCGGTCGAGTTACCAAGCGGCGGCCGCCGCATACCGCCGGGCGCTCGAGCTGGTGCCCTCGGTGCATCGCGCGTTCACGGGCATCGGCACGCAACGGCTGATGGACCTGTTCTACGTCGAGACGAACCTGGTCCGCTCCGGTTTTGTCGCTGGCACGCCGGCGGCGCCCCCTGTACAGTTCGGTGCGTTTCCCTCGCTGGATCACGATACCCTGGCCTTCGTGCCGTATCCGATTGCGATGGTGTTCGGAGGCCGGCCGGAAGCCAATCCCCCCAGCACTTCGCTCGCGGTCGACCGCAACCGGCAGATGCTGGGTGAGATCATTCAGCGGTGGATCGAGGCGTTCCCCACGAGCGCTGACGCCTTCGAGGCATTTTCGGTTGTCCTCGAGACGAGCGGTGAGCTCACCCTCGATGGAGGGCCCGGGAGTTCGGCGCTGGCGGCCGCACGGCGCGGCCGGGCGCTCAGCCACGACGCCCAGCAGACATCGCGCCTGGCCCTAGCCGAGATCCGCCTGTTGGCGAAGCTCGAGCAGTTCGCCCGCGCGCGCTCGCTCGCGGACTCGATCCTCGCCGTCGCGCCGGCCGCGCCGGATCCGATGGAAGCGCATCGCCTGGCGGGCCTCGCAGCGCTCACGGGCCGAGTCTATCGCACGGCGGAGCTGCTCGCTCTCTCGGCGCCAGTCGACACGCCCGTGACGTGGGACGGCGAGGCGCTCCCCGAGGCCCCGGTACCCGTCAGGGAGGCAGCGCTTGCATTGCTTGGGTACGCGGCGCTTGGTGGGCCCGTGGACAGCCTCCGAGCGCTGAAGGCGCGCGTGGATCGCCGCGTGGCAAGCTGGACTGGGCCCACGGCGCGCGAGCGCGTTCGGCTCGCGGTGCTGCACGTGCCCGTCGGACTCGCATTCCCAGAGCTTGGGCTCACGGATGTCCATCGCGCGGACGCGGGCGGAGACTATGTCCTCGAGTGGCAGTGGGCGCTTGCGCATGGCGATACCGCTCGGGTCCGTACGGAGCGCGCGAGGCTTGCACAGCTCCGCAGTCACCAGCGACCCGGTGACGTGGCGGTGGACGGCACCTATCTGGAGGCCGTGCTGCTGCTGCAGATCGGCGACAGCGGAGCCGCGACGCAGCTGCTGGATCTCTCGTTGACGGCGCTGCCGACGCTCGGGACCTATCTCCTGGACCAGGTTCCGCAAGCAGCGGCGCTCGTCCGCGCGATGGCCCTGCGCGCCGATCTCGCGGGACGGGCGGGGGACAAGACGACCGCTGAGCATTGGGCTCGCGACGTACTCGACATGTGGGCAAGCGCGGATGCACCGCTTGCGCCGACGCTCGCGAGCATGCGCGCGCTTGCAGGGCGGCAACGTTGAATCGGGCGAGTCGTGTCACCCTTTAACCGGGGAGAACCCATGCAATTCCCGAAGCGACGGGGGCAACTGTTGGCGACAGTGGGGCTGTTGGCGATTGTGGTCGGGCTGCTGGCAGCAGTGGGTGCTGTGAGGACCCAGGCGCCGCCCGCTAAACGGCCACCGTTTCGCATGGAGACCCTAGCGACGAGCGCAGATACAGTTCGCGCGGTGGTGGTATACGGGCGGGAACTCCATTTCGTCACGGTGCCGGGTGCGGGCGATGACCAACTGCTGCACACAGGGACCTGTCCAGGCGACACCACCTGCAGACACGGTCCGCGCTCGGTGATCCAGCCGTTGGAAGAGGCGTACAAGCTCAGCGGCGACTGGCTCACGCAGGGGCGGATCATCGCGCGCATCATCACGGCCGACACGGCGCACTACCTCAAGTATGGCATCTACGGACAGGACACCGTCTACTGGTGGGCTGGTCGCAAGCACGGAGAGCCCTGGTCAGTGTTCGCGTCGACAGATTCCGGCGCGGCGCCCGTCGATCGACGGCTCTACATCGATAGTAGTGGCCACCGGGGATACCAGTGGCGCCAGTCGATCGCACGGTGGGTGTGGGATCCACTAGACGAGCAGACCTGGGCGGTGTGCGAGCAGTCAAAATGCTGGGCGCGCTCGACACAGCGGTGAACGCCAGACGAGCGTCGTGCGTATGACGAGTGACTTTTCTCATGGGGTCACTCGTTATGCGCCGCCTGTTTGCCGTTGCAACGCTCTTCACGCTTGTCACGATTTCCGCGCTGGCCCAGACGCCGCCTGCTGGCACGCCCGACGGTCCCCGTCGCTTCCCGCCACCGCCCGATCACTGGATGACGATCGATTCGCTGAGCCAGGCGCTCGGCCTCAAAGCCGATCAACGCACCAAGATCACGCCCGCCTACACCGCGTTGAACGGCGTGATGAAGGACGCCGCCGCGCGGCGGCAAGCCATTCGCCAGAAGATGCAAGCGTCCGGGACGCAGTTCACCCCGGGGCAAGAGCCCACGCCCGAACAGCGGGCCAAGTTCGACAGCGTGCGCACCGAGATGGACGGGTTTCAGGCCGAAGCAGATCAGTGGGTTGCGGCGATCCGCAATAACCTGACGGCGGCCCAGCAGGTGAAATTCGACTCGCTGCCCAAGCCTCAGGTCGTGCGCCGGGGTGGAATGAGCGGACCGCCCCGTCCGTAGCTATCCTTCGGGTCCCACTTCACACGGGTCTCGAACCGATGCGCAGGATTTGTCTTGTCACCGTGCTCGTCGCGTTGGGCAGCCCATTGGCGGCCCAGCGCGCCGAGAACGACTCCAGTCTTCTCAGCGTCGACCGCATTTTCGCCTCACCCGAGTTCCGCGGCGGAACGTTCGGTCCGCTCGCATGGCTCAACGACGGCGTCGGCTACACCACGCTCGAACGTCCGGCGAATGGGAAGCCCGGCCGCGACATCGTGCGCTACGACGCCGAGTCAGGGTTCCGCACCACGCTCGTTGCGGCCTCACACCTCATTCCGCCCGGCGACTCGACGCCGCTCGACATCGAGGACTACAGTTGGTCGCCCGACGGCCGGAAGGTGCTGGTCTTCACGAATTCGCAGCAGGTCTGGCGCACCAACACGCGCGGCGACTACTGGGTGCTCGACTTGAGCGGCTGGACGCTCAAGAAACTCGGCGGCAACGGTCCCGCGTCGACCCTCATGTTCGCGAAGTTCTCACCCGACGGCGGGCGCGTGGGGTGGGTGCGTTATGGCGAGAACAACCTCTATGTGGAAGACCTGGCCAGCGGGAAAATCACCCAGCTGACCAGCGACGGCTCACACACCACGATCAACGGCACCTTCGACTGGGTCTACGAAGAGGAGCTCGGTCTGCAGGACGGGTGGCGCTGGAATCCCGACGGCAAGTCGATCGCCTACTGGCAGCTCGACGCGAGCGGCGTGCGCGACTTCCTTCTCTATGATGTGACGGATTCGCTGTACGCGTTCACCACCCCGGTGCAGTATCCGAAGGCAGGCCAGACCAACTCCGCGAGCCGGGTGGGAGTCGTCAGTGCCGCCGGGGGAGAGACCCGCTGGATGAAAGTCCCGGGCGACCCGCGCAACAATTACATCGCGCGCATGGAATGGGCACACGCCGGCAAGAGCGCGACCAGCAAAGAGCTGATCCTCCAGCACCTCAATCGCCTGCAGGACACGCTGCAAGTGATGCTGGCGGATGCGCAAACGGGCCAGGTGCAGACCTTGTTCACCGAGCGGGACAGCGCATGGGTCGAGCAATTCGACGAGCTGCGCTTCGTCAACGGCGGGAAGGATCTGCTCTGGCTTTCGGAGCGTGACGGGTGGAGCCACATCTATCTCGTGCCGCATGCCGGCGGAACGCCACACGTCCTCACGTCGGGCGAGTTCGACGTGCTCGACGTGCTGCGCGTGGACACGCTCAGCACGTCCCTCTATTACATCGCATCGCCCGACAACCCGACCCAACGGTATTTGTACCGCGTCAATTACGCGAAGCCCGAGCTCGCGCCGCAGCGCGTGTCACCGGCGTCGGAGCCGGGGACGCATAGCTACAACATCTCGCCGAGCGGCCGCTTTGCGGTGCATACCTATTCGCGGTTTGGCGTGCCACCCGTCGTCACAGTCGTGAGCCTGCCGGATCATCGTGTCCTGCGCACACTCGTCGACAACGCGGCGCTCAAGGGCAAGGTCGGCAGCCTGCACCTGGGCGCGAGTGAATTCCGGCAAGTCGACATCGGGAGCGGGATCAAGCTGAATGGCTGGTTCATCAAGCCACCCAACTTCGATTCCACATCGCACTATCCGGTGCTGTTCTTCGTCTACGGCGGACCGGGCTCGCAAACCGTCACCGACGCCTGGGGCGGCCAGAATTACCTCTGGTACCAGATGCTGGCGCAGCGGGGCTACATCGTCGCCAGCGTGGACAACCGCGGCACCGGCGCGCGCGGCCGAGCGTGGCGGAAGATCATTTACAGGCAGATGGGCGTGATCGAGACGCGCGACCAGGCGGCCGCCGCGCGCGCCGTGGGCCGGCTGCCGTTCGTCGACTCCACGCGGATCGGCATCTGGGGATGGAGTTACGGCGGGTTCATGTCGCTCAACGTCATCACGCAGGCGCCCGACGTCTATCGCATGGCGATCGCGGTCGCGCCGGTGACGCATTGGAAGTACTACGACACGATTTACACGGAGCGCTACAACGGCTTGCCGCAGGACAACGCGGCCGGTTATGACAAGGGCTCACCGCTCACGTACGCGAAGAACCTGAAGGGCCGGTTGTTGATCGTGCACGGGTCGGGCGATGACAACGTGCATTTCCAGAACACCGAAGCCATGGTCAACGCGCTGGTGGCCGCCAACCGGCCGTTCTCGCTGATGGTGTACCCGAACCGGACTCACTCGATTTCCGGCGGCAGCACCCGCCAGCATTTGTATACGCTGCTGACCAGGTTCGTCGAAGAGAATCTGCCGGCGAACACATCGGGGGGACGTGCGGCGATGCCGTAGCGGCACCGACTGAGCAAGTGGTGGCGTGACGTCCGTCTCACGGCGTGTATGTCACCGCCAGGTTTGGCCAGGCCGAGGAACGCGCGGATACCCTCGTGGGCTAGAATGCCCGCGCTACGATTGCCGCGTCTTCGTGGGCTCAGTCGTGCCCTAAAGGTCAATACTCGGTCCGCCCGGCGGGCTGTAAGCCAGATTCGCAACCCTCAGATTCGCAACCCTCGGTCAAACCCTCACGAAGAGGCCACCGTGCCTGCTACGCCCGCGCGACTCGCTCTCCGGTGGGTCGTGGTCACGGTGTTCCTGCTCGTCCAAGCTTGTGACTCAACGTCAGCGCCATCGTCCGGCGCGCTCCGGCTGATTGTTCGCACCACCGGCGGCGATGTCGATCTCGACGGATACATGGCCGTCGTCGACGGCACGTTACACCACGTCGCTGTCAACGACACGGTCGTTGTAACTGGGCTGGCCACAGGCAACCACACCGCAGCGCTCGAAGGCATCGCGGGCAATTGCACGGTGAGCGGCGTCAACGCTCAGGCCCCCAGCGTCCGGGGCGGTGACACGACCGACGTCAGCTTCCAGCTCGCCTGCGTCGTGACGGGTGTGCACGTCACGGTCGCGACCACGGGGGTCGATCTCGATGGCGATGGCTATGGCGTGCTCGTGGACGGGGGCTTCGCCAGCACCGTGGGCGTCAACAGCGTGGTGGACGTGACCCGCTTGGCCGCCGGCACCCACATCGTCACCCTCGGCGCCATGGCCTCGAACTGCACCGCTGCCGACAACCCACAGTCGGTGGTCGTCACGGCGGGGGTGGTGGCGCCCGTCATCTTCACCACGACCTGCGTTGCCACGAGCGGCATCATCGAGGTCGCCGCGGCGACGTCGGGGGCCGATCTCGATGACGGCTACCAGGTCCTGCTCGACAGCAGTGGGACCCTGACGCTCCCAGGAAACGGAATCGTCCGGTTCACCGGGGTGTCGGGCGGAGCTCACCGCGTGACCCTGACCGGCGCAGCACCGAACTGCACCATCGGGGCCGAGAATCCGCGCACGGTCACCGTAACGTCGGGCGGCACCACGCGCGATACGGCGCGTGCGACCTTCAACGTGAGCTGCGTCTCGCGCTATGGTACGCTGCGGATCACGACGGCGACGTCGGGAACGGAGCTCGACCCCGACGGTTACACGGTGGTCGTCGATGAGTACTGCGACGACTACTACTACGGCTACTGCTACGATCTCTGGAACACGCCCATCGGCATCAATGCTGTCGTTTCGAACTCCACCATCCCCTTTGGGCAGCACGCCGTGCGGTTGGACGGCGTGGCAAGCAATTGCCGGGTCGCGGGAGAAAACCCCCGCACCGTCACGGTCCCATCCGGCGCCATCGCGGACGAGACCTTTACGGTGACGTGCTTTCAAACGGCGAGCATCCAGGTGGCGGCGACAACCACGGGGGTGGATCTCGATCCCGATGGCTACACCGTGTTCATCGATGGCGCGGTTGACCACAGTGCCGCGGCGCTTTCAGTCAACGGGAACGTGACGGTTGTCAGTCTTGTACCGGGCGACTACACGGTAAAGCTGAGCGGTACGGCGGCGAACTGCACGGTGACGAGTCCCAATCCGATTGCCGTCACGCTGTCCAGCGGCGCGACCGCGTCGGCCGCGTTCACCACCGCCTGCACAAGCGCCGGCACACTCGCGTTCGCTCTCGGCGGGGACATCTACAGGATGAAGGTAAACGGCACAGAGCTGTCCCGTCTCACCACCGACCCCGGCTACGAGGATAGTCCGGTCTGGTCACCGGACGGCTCGCAAATCGCGTTTCGGCGCGACACGGCCGGCAACCCGGAGATTTACGTGATGAATGCGAACGGATCGGGACCAACACGGCTTACGACGCAAGCCGGTGCGGATTATCTCGCATCCTGGTCCAGCACCGGGAAAATCGCCTTCGTCAGCAATCGCAGCGGCAACGCCGAAATCTATGTGATGAACGCCGACGGCACGGGCGTTACGAACCTCACGAATAACTCGGCTCTTGATATGTATCCCGCGTGGTCGCCGGACGGCAGCAAGATCGCGTTCCAGAGCACCCGCGACGACGCGAATGGCTCCATTTACATCATGGCCGCCGACGGGTTGGGCGTCACACGCATTACCAACGGCGGGGCCGACGGTCACCCCGCCTGGTCGCCGGACGGCACCAAGATCGCTTTTCACCGCGCCAACTGCGGCTCCTACGTCTGTGAGCACGACCTGTTTGTCGTGAACGCCGCCGACGGGTCCGGGCTC
>WNGO01001792.1_pt1 | contig 16238 bp, 12 predicted proteins | sample 5400511 | NCBI WGS metagenome assembly WNGO01 (sample SAMN13153380, study PRJNA577476) | soil metagenome | isolation source: 20 cm soil or saprolite under Garry oak tree replicate 2 | place: USA:California | collected 2016-06-15 | reverse complement strand
TGACGCTGGCGGCCCTGATCCTAGCAGCCAGCATGGCCTTTGCCCAGAACAACGATGTGATCTCTGAGATCAATGTGACTGGGAACCGGCGCATTCCCGGCGAGACTGTGAAGTCACGCATTTTCAGCAAGGCCGGGGACATATATGACCCGGCCGCGCTGGAGCGCGATTTCAACTCGCTGTGGAATACGGGCTACTTCGAAGACATCAAGTTTCTACGCGAACAGACGCCGAAAGGGTGGCGGATCATCGTCCAGGTGAAGGAAAAGCCGACCATCCGCGAGATCAATTACGTGGGCCTGAGTTCGGTTTCCAACAGCGACGTGTTAGACCGGTTCAAGCAGGAGAAGGTTGGCCTCACTGTGGAAAGCCAATACGATCCGACCCGTATCAAGAAGGCGGAAGTATCGATCAAGAACCTGCTCGCCGAACATGGCCGCCAGTTCGCCACAATCAAGACCGAAAGGCGGGAGATCCCTCCTGCGGCCGTGGGCATTACCTTTGTCGTGAAGGAAGGGCCGAAGGTTAAGGTCGGGAAGATTATTTTCCAGGGCAATAAGAACATCAAGAGCCGCGTTCTGCGCGCCGCGATGAAGAATCTGAAGCCGATTGGTGTTCCTCACTCCATTTTTCTGGAAAGCCTCTTTGCCAAAACTTACGACGCGACCAAGCTTGAGGAAGACACCGAGCGGGTGCGTGCCGAGTATCAGAACCGGGGATACTTCAAGGCGGCAGTGGCCGATCCCAAGACAGTGATCCACGATACGGGGCACAAAGGGTTCCACATTCCCCTGGTGCAATCGGGACCGGGAAAAGCTGTCGATATCACGATGCAGATCGACGAAGGCGACCAGTACCGGTTAGGCAAGATTACGTTCAAGAACAACAAAGCGATCCCGAATACCGCCGCGTTGCGGTCAATGATTCCGCTCAAAGACGGCGATATCTTCAGCCGCGAGAAGATCGCGAAAGGCCTGGAGAATCTGCGGAAGGCCTACGGCGAGTACGGATATATCAACTACACGGGCGTTCCGCAGACGACGTTTGATGACGAAAAGAAGCTGGCGAACCTTGAGATCGATGTCGACGAGGGCAAACAGTTCTATGTGCGGCGCATTGAGTTCCAGGGGAATACGACGACCCGCGACAAAGTGATCCGCCGCGAACTGGCCTTGGAAGAAGGCGGGATTTATAACTCCCGCTTGTGGGAGTTGAGCCTGCTGCGTTTGAATCAGCTTTCTTATTTCGATCAGCTCAAGCCGGATGATCCTAACGTTACGGAAAAGCGGTTGGATGAGAAAAACGGCTACGTGGACCTGAATTTGCATGTCCATGAGAAGGGCAAGAACAGCATCGGGTTGAATGGAGGAGTGAGCGGGCTCGAGGGAGCGTTCATCGGGCTGAACTACTCTACCAATAACTTCTTGGGACGCGGCGAGACGCTGCAGGTGCAGATCAGCCTGGGGAACCTGGCGCGCAGCGTGCTGTTCGGCTACACGCAGCCCTACCTGTTTGACCGGCCGCTGCAGTTTGGATTCACCGTGTTCGGCAACAAGATCAGCTACAACCAGGCGCGACAGCTGTCCATCTTCAGCGGCCAGAACCTGAACCTGCCCAGCGCCGTACTGCAGAACCTGCAGAACTATTCGCAATCGAGCGCGGGCTTCACGACTTCGCTGAGCTATCCGCTGCGGCGCTCGTTCAAACGGGTGGGCATCACGTATTCGTTCGACCGGACGACCCTGTTGCCGTTGAGCACGGCGTCGAAGACGCTATTCGACTTCATCGCGTTCCGCGGAATTTCCGGGCCGAATGCGGTGAACGGAATCATCACCAGCAAGATCTTTCCGAACTTCTCGTTCAACACGCTCGATAGTGGCATCTCTCCCCATCGCGGACACCAGTTCACGCTGGGAGCGGAGTTGGCGGGTCTTGGCGGCACCGTACGGTCCATCCGGCCGATTGTCCAATACAAGCGCTTTGTGCCAGTGCAGAAAGGACGAAATGCTGTCGGGTTTACCGTGAACGGATCGTTCATCAGTGGCTTCGGAGGGCTGGTCGCCCCGCCGTTCCAGCGCTTCTACATGGGCGGTGAAAACGATATCCGGGGATTCGATATCCGCTCGGTCTCGCCCGTTGCGTTTTTGCCGAGTTCGAACGTCATCACTTTGACCAATCCGGACAATACTCCGGTGCTGAAGGATCCGTCGAATCCACGATTGGGGAATTGGACGATCCCCATTCCGGTCGATCAGATCGTGTTCCCAGGCGGCGACCTGAGCGCGTGGTCGAACCTCGAGTATCGCTACACGATTGCCGGGCCGGTTGTGCTGGCACCGTTCGTCGATGTAGGTATCGACCCCATCATCCGGCCTTCGCAGTTGCAGATTGCGCAGGCGCAATATGATCAGGTGATATCAACTCCCTTTGGCTGTCCGCAGCTGGACACCGGCTTCAATTGCGCTGGCGGCAGTGTGTTGAACCCGAAGCCCTCTCAATTTCTGTCTGTGTTGAACGCCACCAATTGGAAACCGCGCATGTCTACCGGTCTGGAACTGCAAATGTTCCTGCCGGTGATCAATGCGCCATTCCGCATTTACTGGGCATATAACCCCTTGCGGCTGGATACTCCAGCGAATCCTCCGATTCCGATTACACCGCAGATGTTCCCGGGCAGCATTAATCCGCAGACGGGACAGTGGGAGATGACCGCGGCTGGAGCCTACACCTACAAGCTGGCGAAGCAGTCGTTCGCGCCGAGCTTCCTGCTGCGCGAACCGCGGAAGACGTTCCGGTTTACGGTGGCAACGACGTTCTAATCAGGTTTGACGGTGCCAGAGTGAGGTCACTATAATGTTGATGATTCACGCCATTGAGTGAAGCTTCAGAGTGTGGACAGCACGTCTGTGCGCGCGACGTGCGATGCTGGCGAATCTAGTGCGCCTTGTCCGATGGCGGCCGCTACCGCAGCGGGGACCTCATTCAGTGCGGCCCAGCATGAACTGAAGAAGTGATCCGAGAGCGAGATTCGAGTCATTCGTGGAACCATGTTCCAAGGAGTTCAACCAATCCAATGAAAAGCAAGTTTCTAAGCGTTGTACTGGCGATTGCAGCGACATTTACCTTCTCTGCATTTGCCCAAACCGGCAGTGCTGCCACTCCGTCGAGCGCAGCTGCGCCGACATCCACGCCGGCGTCTACTCCTGCGGCAACAGCCCCCGTTCCCACTGGACCGGGGAAGGTAGGAACCATCAACATTCAGGATGCGATTATCGCTTCCAATGAAGGCCGTCGCGATATGGACGCCCTGCAGAAGAAGTATGAACCCAAGCAGGCTGAGCTGAAGAATCAGAACGATGAACTTGAGTCGCTCAAGAAGCAGCTCACTACCCAGCAGGACAAGCTGAACCCGGAAGCGCTGGATACCCTGAAGAGACAGATCGACGGCAAGCAGAAGAGCTTCGACCGCAACGTGCAGGATGCGCAGGAAGAAGTGGGCAATCAGCAACAGGAGATTGCGGGCCGGATTCTTTCCAAGATGGCGCCGCTCATCGTGAAATACGCGCAGGAAAACGGATACACGATGATCATCGATACGTCCAAGCCGTGGCCCCAGAGCCCGGTGCTGTGGTGGAACCCGGACGCGGTAGACATCACCAAGAACGTGGTCGATGGCTACAACGTGCAATCGGGAGTTGCCGCTCCGGCCTCATCGCCGGGTGGGACAAAGCCCGCGCCAAGGGCTCCGGCCACGACGACACCGAAGCCCGCGACGCCGAAGCCGACCGAGCCGCCAAAACAGTAACCCAAGCGGACACCCCGAGTGTCCGAAAAGTTCCACAAGGCCGCGTTACGACGCGGCCTTTATTTTGTGTGCGCGCGGCGCCTGCATTTCTTCTCGTGGTGTCCATAGCAGCAGACAAGAGTTCACGCTGGAGGACACCATGTTTGCCGATAGCTTGCTGGAGGCTTCCTGGGCTGAGCGGGGACGCCGCAGCTGGATGACACTGACGTCGTTCGGGCTGCAGGCGGTGATCGTTGGACTGCTATTGCTGATTCCGCTGCTGACGACCGTGGGGCTGCCCTCGGGGCGCACGACGGTTTCGACGCCGATTACCTTGGGGAGGAAAGATCCTGGGCCAGCGGCGCAGCCGCACAGCGGGCGGACCCGTGGAGTGACGATCGTACCATCCATCGGGCGCATTATGGAACCGACACGGATCCCACACGGGATTTCAAACGGGAAAGAGACAACGCAAGTCGCAGGTCCAATAGGGGATCCGAGCCTGCCCATCAGCCCGTACGTCGGCGACGGGCCCGGCCTGCCCATACCGTTCAGCGGCGGAACGCAGCCTGTAATGCCCGTGGCTCCAAAACCGGTCACCAAAATATTCCGCACTTCGAGCATATTGCAGGGCAGCCTGATTCGCCGGGTGGAACCGACCTATCCGCCCCTGGCGCGTCAGGCTCGTATTCAGGGAACGGTCGTGCTGGTGGCCGTGATCAGCAAAGCGGGGACGATTGATAACTTGAGGCTGGTTTCGGGGCATCCGATGCTGGTGGGTGCGGCGCTTGACGCGGTGAGCCAGTGGCGGTATCGGCCTTACATTCTGAACGGTGATGTCATCGAAGTCGAGACGCAGATCACGGTGAACTTCATGCTGGATGGACGGTAGAGATTCGACAACTTGTTTGTGGAGGCGATGGCGGGAGTAGCCCCAGCGTAACCTCGGCGCGCGGGGCGCTCCCGCTATAATCGCGAGAGTGGCAACGACTGCAGAAATCCTGAACCGCGTGGCGACGCGTCCGACGTGGGCTGACGTATCGCTGACAACCTTGCGGCAAAACTTTCGAACTGTGCAGAAGCATGTGAACGCGGCGGTGACCGTGTGTGCTGTCGTCAAGGCCGATGCCTACGGCCACGGCGCGGTCGAGTGCTCAAAGTCGCTCGAGGCGGAAGGCGCGAAGTGGCTGGGCGTCACGTCGCTGGACGAGGCGATTCCACTTCGGGACGCTGGAGTGCGGGCGAATATTTTGCTGATGACCGGATTCTGGCGTGGGGAAGAGGGCGAAATCGTGCGCCTGCATCTCACGCCGACGGTGTGGGAGCCATCACAAATCGAGTCGCTGGACAAGGCAGCGGCTGGACTTGGAGTGGCGCAGCATCCCGTGCACCTGAAGGTCGACACGGGAATGGGTCGGCTGGGCGTAGGGATCGATCAACTTCCGGCAGTGCTCAATGTTTTGCGCTCGGCGAAGCATCTCACTGTAGAAGGGCTGTCCACTCATCTGGCATCGTCCGAGATTATGGATGCGCCATCGGTGGCCGAGCAGGAACGCAGTTTCGAAGCGGCACGATGCATGGTGCGAGACGCTGGCTTTGAACCCAGGTTCGTGCACGTCGCCAACACCAGCGCGGTGATCTCGCGGCGTGAGACCTGGAACACAATGGTGCGGCCGGGAGTTTCGCTGTATGGGTACTATTTGCCGTTTCAGCGCGCGGGACGCGAGGTTAGCGGCGGCACTCTGCGGCTGCCGGTGAAACCGATTCTTACGTGGAAGACGCGGATCCTGTCACTGCGGAATTTCGGAGCGAACCAGGCTCTCGGATACGGCGCAACCTATGTGACCAAAGCACCGGCGCATGTGGCGGTGCTTCCGGTGGGATACGCCGACGGATACAATCGGCAACTGTCGAATCGAGGCCGCGTGATTTTGCGGGAACACTACGCGCCGATTCTGGGAAGCATCTCGATGGATTTGACTCTCGTCGATGTGACCGGAATTCCCGGGGTCTCCGTCGGAGATGAAGTCATTCTGCTGGGAACCTGCGACGGGCTGAGTGTCGATGCGCTGGAACACGCCCGGCTGGCAAACAGTTCGCCCTACGAAATCCTGTGCAATATCTCAAAGCGCGTGCCGCGGCGGTATGTGAGCTAGATCTTAGGTTCTCCGCTCTTGCGCTTCCATGTACTTTCGCAGCACAGCGTTGATAGTGGTCTGGTATCCACGTCCTTGCTTCCGGAAAAATTTGAGCACGTCAGGGTCCAGGCGGAGCGTGATCTGCCGCTTGGGTCCGGGCCAGAGAATGGCATTGGCGAAGAAATCTGGACCCTGTTCTGGGATATCTGACAAGTCGATATCCTCATCCCGCATGGCATCAATTCGCTTCCAATCCGTCATCGATCGCCGTTTCGTAGTCTTGGCGCTCTTCATTGGTCGCCTTTCTTAGGGAAATGATTCGAATTGTTTCATGAGATTCTACGGTGAATGCCACAAAAGCCACGCGACCCTTCGTCATGCCAACTCCGATCCAACGCTCTTCCCCATAATCTTCGCGAGTATCGGGCCGGGCCAGGAACGGTCCGTCAAACATTTCTGTGGCATCCGCGAAATGGAAGCCGTGCTTACGAACATTCGCACGGTTCTTCGCGTCGTCCCACTCAAATCGCATTGTAACTCCAAATGTAGTTACACTTCAATATCAATTCCCTGATGATCAAACGGTCCAGGGCGCAAGTCCGTGACACGTATCACAAAATCGCGACGTCCATACCTCGACGTCCCAAAACGGATCGGGGAGTTCCCCAGCCGCGGCCCGCCCAAGCTGACAAATACGAGGATCGATAGCGAATTGCTGCCGTTGGCTGAAACCGGCCTAAATGTGGGGCGCTCGCTTGCTAGACTAGACAGTTCTCTATGCCTTCCCGCTACGCACAGTGGATGTATGACTGGGAGCACCGGCTCACGTCGGTGGACAACAATCGTGTAGTCCGTTCGCTGGAGTGGGGAGTGGAGTGGGCGGGGGAATGGCCCTGCCGTAACGGGCATTCTCCCACGCAGGCGACCGAGAAGCCCGAACAATTCTTTCTGGATTACAATCGCCGCATCGTAGCTTCGAGTGACGAGTACTATTCCTACACCAAACCGCGCGACTTCCGACTGGAGCAGCGCGAGGTGCAGGTCTTCTCGACTCGCGAAGTGCCAGATCCCACACTTGAAGCCAAGGTCAAGGGGACGTTTGGGGAATTTCTGCGATTTACCTCTCCGGTAAGCACGCCGTATCCCGAAAACAATGTGGCGAATGCGCGGTGGTTTCCCGCGCGCGGCCGGCGAGCGGTGGTTCTGCTGCCGCACTGGAATTCGGATGCGATTGCCTACGTCGGCCTATGCCGCGTATTCAACTTGCTGGGGATTGCCGTTCTGCGGCTGAGCATGCCGTATCACGATATTCGCATGCCGTCGGAAATCAGGCGCGCGGACTATGCGGTTTCGGCGAATATCGGGCGCACGATGGATGCGGTGCGGCAGGGAGTGGTTGACATCCGTTGTTGCCTCGATTGGCTCGAAGAGCAGGGATACAGCAACCTGGGAGTAGTGGGGACGAGCCTGGGATCGTGCTATGCGTTCATTGCGGCGGCGCATGATCCGCGGATTCGGGTGGCGGCTTTCAATCATGCGTCCACGTATTTTGCGGATGTTGTGTGGCACGGCCAGTCGACGCGGCACATTCGCCAGGGGATTGAAGAGAAGATTGATCTGGAAGAATTGCGAAACGTCTGGTTGGCCATCAGTCCTATGTCGTACTTCGAGCAGTTCTCACGCTGGCGCAAGAAGTCGCTGATCGTCTATGCAGCCTACGATTTGACCTTTTTGCCGGAGTTTTCGCGGCAGGTGGTAGAGGAGTTTGCTCGGCATGGGCTGGAGCATAAGGTGGCCGTGCTGCCGTGCGGGCACTACACAACCGGCGAGACTCCGTACAAATACATGGATGGGTGGCAGTTGGCTTCGTTTCTGCGGACTGCGTTTTGAAAGGCGATCACCACGAAGGACACTAAGGAACACAATTGGATTCCTTCGTGCAACTTCGTGTCCTTCGTGGTTAGAGCAGTTAGAATTGCGGCATGGACTGACATATACGAAATCAGGGAAACGAAATGAAAAACACAAAAATGTACCGTCCGCTGTACGAAGCCGATCCGCAGATTGCCGCGGCCATTGATAACGAAACGCGGCGCCAGCACGAAGGGTTGGAGCTCATCGCGTCGGAAAACTTTGTCAGCGAAGCTGTGCTCGAAGCCGCCGGATCGGTGTTCACGAACAAGTATGCCGAAGGATATCCGGGAAAGCGCTACTACGGCGGATGCGAGTTCGCCGATGTCGTCGAGAACCTCGCTCGTGACCGAGCGAAGCAGCTTTTCGGCGCGGAACACGCCAACGTGCAGCCGCACGCGGGATCGCAGGCCAACATGGAAGCGTATGCCGCCGTGCTCCAACCGGGCGACACGATCCTCGGGCTGAACCTGGCGCATGGCGGACATCTCACGCACGGACATCATCTGAATTTTTCCGGCAAGACGTACAAGATTGTTCCTTATGGCGTAACCAGGGAGAGCGAGACGATTGACTACGACGAACTGGAGAAGCTCGCCGAGAAGGAACGGCCGAAGCTGATCATTGGCGGCGGCAGCGCATATCCGCGGATCATTGACTTTGCCCGCATGCGGCAGATCGCGGACAAAGTCGGCGCGCTCTATCTTGTGGATATGGCTCACTTCGCCGGGCTAGTGGCTGGCGGAGCTCATCCTTCTCCGGTTCCGCACGCGCAGATCGTCACTTCGACCACTCATAAGACATTGCGGGGGCCACGATCGGGGATGATTTTGTCCAAAGCCGAATTCGCACAGGCCATCGATAAAGTTGTATTCCCGGGCATGCAGGGCGGGCCGCTGGTGCACATCATCGCGGCGAAGGCAGTTTGCTTCCAGGAAGCGATGCAGCCTGAGTTCCGCGATTACGCGCGGCTGATCGTGGCCAATGCCAAGGTGCTGGCGAAGACGCTGGCGGACGAAGGCTTCCGCATAATCTCGGGCGGAACCGATACTCACCTCATGCTCGTCGATGTGTTCTCGAAGGGCATGCTGGGAAGCGAGGCGGAAAAGGCGCTGGGCGAGGCGGGAATCACGGTCAACAAGAATGCGATTCCGTTTGACACGAATCCTCCGATGAAGCCGAGCGGGATCCGTGTTGGCACACCAGCCTTGACCACGCGCGGGATGAAGGAATCTGAGATGCGGCAGATCGGGCGCTGGATCGCCGAGGCGCTACTGCACCGCAACGACGCTGCCGTGCTGGGTAAGGTGCGCAGCCAGGTGCTCGAGTTGTGCGAGGCTTTTCCGCTCTATGCGGAACGGCGGGCCAAGGCTCAGGCTGAGGTTAGGGCGTAATTCAATTACATCACCGTACTCAGTTGTGTTTAAATTCCATCGGTGAAGATTGCCATCGATATCCGGCGGATGACGGAGTTCGGCGTTGGCACGTATATCCGCAATATTGTTCGGACGCTTTGCAGGCTCGATCATGAGAACGAGTATTTCCTGATTGGGCCTCCCGCAAAGGTCCAGGAAATCGGGACGCTGCCGGCCAACTTCCACCACATTCCGGCCGAGGCGCCGGAGCGCACGTTTCAAGGCTACCGTGAATTCCGCACGGCGCTAAAGCGGCTCAATTGCGATCTGGTCCATATCCCCAACCTGTTTTCGGTTCCGCGCCTGATGCCGTGCCCCTACGTGATGACAGTGCACGACATGCTGGAACATATGTCGGACGCGCGCGAACAGAACGGCTTCTGGGGGACTTGGCACATGCAGATGACCCGGCGGGTGCTGCGCGGGGCGGCACGAATTTTTGCAGTTTCAAATTTCACGTGCACCGAGATTGAGAAGCTATTCGAAATTCCGTCCAGCCGGATCGAGGTGGTCTACAACGCCATCGACGAACGGTTTTTGCACGGGCATGCCTGCCCGGCCGATCGTGAATTGATCGCGCAGCGGTATCAAGTCACTTATCCATTTCTGTTGTATGCCGGCCGCATCAGCCCGCACAAAAATGTGGTGCGGATGATCGAGGCATTCTCGGCGTTGAAGACGGAACTGGAAAGGGACCAGGCTTATCCCGACCTGAAGCTCATCATCATCGGAGACGATCTGTCGGGCAACCCGGACTTGCGGCGGACGGTGGTACGAAGCGGAGTGCAAAACGACGTGCGGTTCCTGGGCTTCGTCCCGATCGAAGTGCTGCGGATTTTTTATGACTCGGCGAAGATCTTTGTGTTCCCGTCACTCTATGAGGGGTTTGGTCTGCCGCCGCTGGAAGCCATGGCGCACGGAACGCCGGTGGTGACTTCGAACGCGACGTCCCTGCCGGAAGTGGTGGGGAATGCGGCAGTGCTGGTGAATCCTGAAAATGTATTTGAGATCATGCGGGCGCTGCACCGCGTCCTGATGGATAAGGCGCTGCGGGAGCGCATGAAGGAGCGCGGCTACAAACAGGTGACGCGGTTCTCGTGGGAGAGTTCGGTGCGGCGCGTGTTGGATGCCTACCGGCAGGTCGCGCAGTGCGAGCGTGCCGAGTCGAGATCGCACGCGGCGGATTGAGGAGTGAGTGTGGGGGCGTGGCGGCCTACCTAATCATCAAAAATTTGCGTAGTGCGGAAAAGTCAAAGTCCCGACTCTATCACACAAAACGCGACAAGGATGGGGCACCCACACGCGTTCATCCTCTTCAGTGGGCCGCATCTTGTTGGCTGGCGATGCCGGTGCTACTTCAGCAGCGGCTGGCCGGGGGACATGATGGCGAGCTTGTGCAGTTTGGCGGTGATGCGGCTGCGGTCGGCGTCGGTTTTGGCGTCGGTCAAGCGCTTGCGTAATTGAACAATCTTTTCTTTGCGGGTACGGCGCCGGCGAATCTCGGGCCGGCGGCTGGGTGCGGACATGCGGTGCTCCTGATTTCCTGAATTGAAATGAAGCGGCTGAACCCGAGCTCACAGCCAAGGACAGACGCATATTTCATTCAATCTGATAGTGGGACAACTGTCAATTCTCGCGTCAGCCTTTTTGTCGGCGGCAGGGCCAGTCCGGTCGAACTCCGGAGTCGCTGCTGAACTCTCCTGAGCAAGCAAGCGACAACGACGTCTCAGTTGGCGATCGATGACACGTGAGGATATACTCCGCGCAAACGCTATGGACCCTGTGTTGGCTATTTCTCGGCCGTACCGCAATCGGACTCTTATCGCTGCTGCAGTAACGTTGATGTGTGTCACAACGAGTGCGCAAGTTAAGACGAAAGCGCCCGCGGAGGGCAGTTCCAGCGCCGCAGAGCGCGGGATTGGCCTGGCATCCAAAGGGCGGTGCCGGGAGGCACTGCCGATCCTCAAGAAGGCCCGTGCGGAAATTACGAATAGGGACTTGAAGTATGACGTGCTGATGTCAACAGCGCGCTGCGCCATGGGACTAGAGCAGACTGAGACCGCCGTCAGAACGTTGCTCGAGCTCAACCGCAGCTTTGCGAAGGATCCTGAAGTTCTGTATCTCACAACCCATTACTATTCCGAGCTGGCGTTGAAGGCGTCGCATGATCTAGCGTCGGTGGCTCCCTCATCGGCGCAAGCGCAGCAGCTTGAGGCGGAGGCGTTTGAGTCACAGGGCGAGTGGGATAAAGCGGTCACGCAGTACCAGCGGATTCTGGAGCAGAATCCGCAGCGCCATGGGATTCATTACCGGCTTGGAAGATTGTTTCTGACGAAGACTCCTCCGGATTCCGACGACGCGAAGAAGGAATTTGAAGAGGAATTGAAGATTGACCCCAACAGCGCGTCGTCGGAGTTTCTGCTGGGCGAAATTGCGCGACAGGCAGGGCAGTGGGGGGAGGCCATCCCCCGCTTTGAGAGAGCCATTAAACTGGATGAAGGGTTTGTGGAGGCCTACCTTGCGCTGGGGATCTCGATGAACGCTGCCGGGAAGTTTGCCGATGCGGTCACGCCGCTGGAAAACTATGTGAAGATGCAGCCGGATGATCCGGCGGGTCACTATCAGTTGGCAACGGCGTATGCACGCACAGGCCGCAAGCAAGATGCGCAAAGAGAGATGACATTGCAGCAGGAGACGGCCGCGAAGTCGCCGCGCACTTCTCCGCAACAATAGAACGTTCGGGACCGAATGATGAGACGCCGGAGCGCGCAGGGTCATCCATTTTCTCGCCGCAGATTTCTTCAGTTGCTTGGGGCCGCCGGGGTCGGAGGCGGAATCTGGGCGCCTTCTCTGTTCTCGGCCGCTGGTGCAGTTGCATCGACTGCCGCGTTCGAAGAGATTTCCGCGACCGCCAGCGGCATCGCGTGGACGCATGTCAGCGGCCGTTCGCCGATGGCCCACCTGCCCGAAACCGTCGGCGCGGGCTGCGCCTTTGTTGATTACGACAATGACGGGTGGATGGACATTTACCTCGTAAACAGCGGGCCCTGCGATTTTTACGAGCCATCTCCTCCGTTGCGCAATGCCCTTTACCACAACAATCGCGATGGCACGTTTACTGATGTAACGCAAAAAGCCGGTGTGCCGGGAAATGCGTATGGCATGGGAGTCGCGGCCGGGGACTATGACGGAGACGGCTTTCCGGATCTCTATATCACGCAGTATCCCTACAGCACTCTCTATCACAACAATGGAGATGGGACCTTCACGGACGTGACGGCTAAAGCTGGAGTCGCAGCAGCCGGATGGGCGACCAGCGCGGTATGGTTCGACTATGACAACGATGGACGGCTTGATCTGTTCGTGTGCCGGTTTGTCGACTACAGCAAAGCGAAGCTGAAGTTCTGCGGCGACTTGATCACCGGAGAGCGTCATTACTGCATTCCGAGCATCTACGACGCAATGCCGTGCTGGCTATTTCATAACAATGGAGACGGCACGTTCACCGACGTGAGTAAGGCATCAGGGATTACGCAGTCGCACGCCAAGGCCTGGGGCGTTGTCGCGGCCGATCTAAACAACGATGGACGAATGGATCTATATGTGACTAACGATACGGTGCCGAATTTTCTTTTCGCGAACCGTGGCAAGGGGCGATTTGAGGAAATCGGAATTCTTGCAGGCGTGGGCGTCAGCAGCTTTGGCAAAGCCCGCTCGGGGATGGGAGTAGACGCAGCGGACTACGATCAGGATGGCTGGATCGACTTGTTCGAGGCCAATGTCGATCAAGAAATGTACTCGCTCTACCACAACGATAAGGACGAAGTGTTCAGCGACGTTTCCAATCCCAATGGGATCGGGGTGGCTACGCGGCTGATGAGCGGCTGGGGTCTGAAATTTCTTGATTACGACAATGACGGCGATCTTGACCTGCTGCTCTGTAACGGCCATCCGGATGATACGGTCGAAAAGAGAATCGAGGGGGTGAAGTTCCGGGAACCGATGTTGCTGTTTCGCAATGCGGGCAAGGGATTTCAGAACGTCAGCCAAGAGAGCGGCGCGGCTTTTTCGAAGCCACTCGCGGCTCGCGGCCTGGCGATCGGAGACTTCGATAATGATGGTGCGGTGGATCTGGTGATCTCTCAGAATAACAGCGCGCCGATTCTTCTGCGGAACCTGGCGGGACGGGACAATCACTGGTTGGGAGTTCGTGCGGGAGACTTGCTGCGACATAAGTTCAAGGTGGGTGGCGGAAGCTACCTGTCATCCCACGACCCGCGAATGGTGCTGGGGCTGGGCAAGCGCACGAAGATCGACTGGCTCGAAGTAGGGTGGCCCCAGCCGAGTGGAAAGAAAGAGCGAATTACAGATCTGCCGATTGATCGCTATATCACGATCGTGGAGGGAGAAGGCAAGTGGAAGTAGGGCGGTGAGGCGGAGAAGCGTAGCGATGAGCAATCTACCGGCGAGTTGGCGGAAACTCGTGGTCGTAATGGGCCTTCTGCCATGCTGTCCCTGCTATAGCCAGGTCCCATCTGCAAGGCAGCCTGTCTCCGGAGTTGACCGCACGAATCAATCCATTGACCAGAACGCGTCCTCGACGTCGCTACAGTCTGAGACCGCGCAGGCGAGAGAAGAACTGGAACGTGGAACAGCGCTCACGCGGCAAGGGCGATTCAAGGAAGCTATTTCGCATCTGCTAGCAGCGCGGGGAAATGTGAGGAACGCGTACGCTCTCGAGTTCAACCTCAGCTTGTGCTACGTCGGATTGGGTGAGTACAAGAAGGCGGTCGAGGTTCTGGACGGACTACGGCGGCAGGGGTACGAGAATGCCGACGTCGAGAATCTGCTGGCGCAGGCGTACATCGGCTATCACAACCGTAGCGATGCTCTGGCCGCGCTGGAACGTGGCGCTGCGATTTCACCTCAGAACGAAAAACTTTTTACTTTTGTTGCCGATGCCTGCACAGACAATCAGGATTTTGAACTCGGCTTGAAAGTAGTCGAGATTGGGCTGCGCAATCTTCCACAATCGGCGCGGCTGCACTACGAGAGAGGAAAATTCCTGACCCAGCTGGATCAGTTCGACCGCGCCCGGATGGATCTTGAATTAGCCAGCAAGCTCGGGCAGGGTAGCGAGATTGGATATTTGGCTGCAGCGCACGAGAATCTGGTCGGCGGCAATATTCCCGAGGCTATTCGAATTGCCCGCGAGGCAAGGAAGCAAGGAATTCAGAATCCCGCTCTGCTCGTGATTCTCGGGACCGCGTTGCTGCGTTCCGGGATTGCGCCCGGCCAGCCGGAATTCGCCGAAGCGCAGGACGCGCTGGAGAAGTCAGTCGCGCAGCATTCGAATGATCCTGCGTCGCAAATTGCGCTCGGCCAAGTCTATCTGCTGGGCGGTCGCCTTGATGATGCCATTGCGCATCTGGAGACAGCGCGGCAGATCAGACCCGATCAGCCGTCGATCTATGCGAGTCTGGCCAAGGCATATCAGCGTAAGGGAGACTCACAACGCGCGCAGGAAGCCCTCGCGAAGTTGGAGAGTTTGAATCAGGCCCAAGCAGAGCGAATCCGCTCTGCGCCGGGCGAGCGGAAGATGAGCTACGGCGGGAACGCCTCGCCGTCGCCGCAGTGATTCGTTTTTCCATGGGCCTCGTCAGCGTGAGGCTGGAACTCGCGGAAATGGACGTTCAACAATTCCCGCTCCCTCTTTGACCGCAATGATCTTTGATCGCTGCCCCAAGCCGAAGTGAAGCCGCGGATCCTGGGCTGACTGGTAGCTCATGCCGCCCTTTCTCTGCTCATAGAGAACGAAATCTCCCGCTGTGACTTTGACGCGTGCGCCCACGCCGTCGCGGTTCGACTTAGTTCCGATCAGGAAGATTTCCAGCCAATGGTTCGCGTTGCCGCCATCATTGCGGAGAAGTTGCGGGGCTTGTCCGCAATTGTTGATCAGGATGTCCAGGTCGCCATCGTTGTCGAAATCGCCGATGGCCGCGCCGCGGCTTACGCGAGGTAGCTGAAAGTCCGGCCCACGCTGGTCGCTGACGTTCTCGAAAATGCCGCGGCCAGTGTTGCGGAACATCATCTTAGGCTCGGCATATTTGGTATCGGCGTGGTAGCGCTCGATGTTATCGAGCACGTGGCCGTTCGCCAGGAAGACGTCACGCCAGCCATCGTTGTCGTAATCCATGAAGCGCGCGCCGAAAGTGCTCATGTGATACGTCGAGTACGAGAGCTTCGAGCGGAGCGTTGCGTCTTCGAATGTCTGGTCGCCCATGTTCTGGTAAACGCGCGCCAGTTGCATATCCAGATGGCCAACGATGAGATCGAGTCGTCCGCTTCCTGTTGTGTCGGCTGCGTCTGTGCCCATGCCAGCTTCGAACTGTCCATCGGCGCTGACGGCGACTCCGGCCAGATATCCCACTTCGCGAAAAGTTCCATTACGATTGTTGTGAAAGAGGAAGTTGGGCATGTGGTCGTTGGCGATGAAAATGTCCTGCCAGCCGTCGTTGTCGTAATCGAACGTCACCACTCCGAGACCGTTTCCACCCTTTAATCCAACTCCGGAGGACTTGCTGACGTCGGTGAAAGTGCCGTCCCCGTTGTTGTGGTAAAGCGCAGGAGGCTGGCCGTGAAAATCGTCAGGATGGCAGTAGCTGCGCATGCCGGGGCCGCGGTCGCCGCAATAGAAATTACGCTCGGGGGACCAGTCGACATAGTTGGCGATGACGAGGTCGAGCTTGCCGTCATTGTCATAGTCGAACCAGGCCGCGCTCGAAGCCCATAATCCCGCGTTCTGCACGCCGGCTCGCGCAGTCACATCGGTGAAGGTGCCGTCTCCGTTGTTGTGGTAAAGAATGCAGCGGCCATAGCCGAGCACGAACAGATCGGGAAAGCCGTCATTGTCGTAGTCGCCGACAGCCACGCCCATTCCGAAAAGCCCTTCGGCTCCGACTCCAGCTTTGGCGGTGACGTCGGTGAAGG